>Ga0307513_10003269_pt1 | contig 22088 bp, 26 predicted proteins | sample 15_EM_MG_FD_202174 | JGI IMG/M metagenome (GOLD analysis project Ga0307513, IMG submission 202174) | Populus trichocarpa ectomycorrhiza microbial communities from riparian zone in the Pacific Northwest, United States - 15_EM | ecosystem: Host-associated > Plants > Roots > Unclassified | place... | reverse complement strand
GGAGGATTGTTGTTCTGGACGTTTCTGGTTTGGTGCACAGGTGTCGGGAGGCTTAGTGTAACAAGGGGGATGGAAGGTTGTTGTGGGTGTTTAGGAGGGGGAGGGTAAGGATCTGTGAACTTGAAAGTTGTTTTGACCGGTATTTGAGAGGCTAGATTATTTAGAGTCTGTAGAGGTGCAGGAGTCTGGTTTGCAGGGGTGATCAAAGGCTTTTTGGATGGGAGCATGTTTGCAGGTAACACCTTTACTTCTCTATTTGTGGAAATCATCTCTGTAAATTACATGAGCGTCCAAAACGACTAGTCTAGCTTGTTGTGGATTTTTAACAAACATGTGGTAGACATTACCACAACAGAGAACTAAGTTTCCCAGCAGTAGCTAGATGCAGAGCTGTATTCCCATCATTCCTGTGAATCGAAATTCCTTGAAGAAACGGATTTGATCATTTGCTAGTAAGACAACTTACCTGGATAAAGCTGCTTGCTTCCCTTCTCATCAGATCTGATGCTCCTCTAAACTCTCACACCACTAGCTTGTGATATATTTGAACGTATTGAAAGTAATAGTATTTCACATAGGTTCTGCCTGAATCAAAGCATGGCAAGCAAGAGTTGACCACCTATGTCATCTCTCTCTCTCTCTCTCTGAATCAGACAGCCATTGAAGTATCCTTTTTCTTTCTGCTTATTTGCTAACCTCTTTGTTCAGCATGTTACGGCCATTCTTTTGGCATTTGGCCTGGACTGAGTTCAGTCCAACAGTGTCAAAGTAATAGTATTTCACACAGGTTTTGTTGGAAGAATAATGGGCAGTAATGCAAAGTAAAAAAAACTCAAGAACAAGAAGAAAATTGAGATGAAGATATATTTTTATTAAGTATCTCTCTCTAAACTCTCTTAGTTATTCTCTCTTTTTACTGGTGGTTCTTCCTCTGCGGAAACCTGAGTTCTTCTCACATGGGAAACTTCTTGGTCCATAAAAGGGGATATTGTTATATGGACCTCTCTGATAATTGAAGAAAGGTAGTACTTTGTGAACATTCTTAACTAAGATTGAAAATTCCTAACTTGTCTTATTGAACATCTTTATTAGTAGCAAGATTTTGTTGGACGCTCTATTAACTTCGAAAAACAGGGCACCGTAGCTTGCTTGTCTAATGGGTCTTACTCCGATGAATGAGATTGTGAAATGGTCAAAATATTGGTATTTTTGTTGCTGTGTGGTATTTCTATATATCCTGCATCATGGATATAACTCCAGCCTGCTTTTATATTTATTTGCGAAGTTGACAGTTTTTTGGGGCAGTGTCGTACTACAGATCATGAGGCATTAACCAATATGAAGACTGAGTTCATGGCATTATAGGATGGGTTTACTACAGATCGTGAGTTCTTACTCTTGAAACAAGTGTTGAATTTGTGTAGTCTTTTTATGCAGTGACTTGCTAGAATGTGTTTTTATGTAAGATTTGTGAAAGTGTGATTTATTCATGGGTCTGGCCTGAGTGTACTCCGTGATACTATTCTTACAGAGAACGCACAAGAGATGTTACTTACTGCAACCAACCGACCTTCAGAACTCGATGAAGCAATCCTCCGGCGTCTTCCTCAGGTCTTTGAAATTGGGATACGTGATCAAATAGAGAGGGCTGAGATCCTGAAGGTTGTTTTGAAAGGGGAGAAAATCGAAAGCAAAACTGACTTTGACTGCATAGCAAGTTTGTGGGAGGGGTACAATGGTTCAGATCTTCTTGAACCTTGCAAGAAAGCAGCTTATTTTCCTATTAGGGACCTATTGGATGAGGAGATCAAGGGGAAAAATCTAGTGTATGTATATATTTATCATCGTGTTGTTGCATGCTTCCGTCAGTTATTTTATAGTATATTGAACAAAATAGTTCTCATCTGTGATTTGTTATAATCTCAGCTAATTCTTCAATGTATTTTTATTGATTTGTAATATTTCCATAGAAATCCCATGCATGCCTGAGGGTGTCATGGAAAAGTTTTGGTAATTGTTGCCTGTTGTGCTCTATCCAAAACCAATGACTTCTATTGCAATGGATAGAAGATAGTATGGTTCCTCATGAGAACTAGAAGAAATTAAACAAAGTGTTGTTATGGACTACAAGGGATAGCTATTGGTGTCAAAAATATTATCTTGAGGATTTTATCTTTCCATTGTCTGAGCTTGCTGTGGATTTTTTAACCCTTTTTTGAGTTTCTTCATTGTGATTCTTTCTCAGGCACCAAGGCCATTGTCCCAGTCAGACTTGCAGAGAGTTCATGGCACACCAACTAAGATTAGGGTTGCTGAAATGAGTACAGTAGGTCAAGCTGACATTCACCTGGGTGGCCAAGGCAGTCAGATGATTATCAGGTTCAAGCCACAACTAATGAGCTCTCTAAACTTGTAGTATCTCAAATCTTGAATCTTCAGTCGGATATTCATCTGTTTTTTCTTAATATCAGGCCAAGAGAAATTGTATTTTAAATTATTTTAATGTTTTTCCTATTCTGAAATGTTCTAAGTAGAATATGTTGTTTTTAGGCGACTTAGAATTGCAGAATCTGTCAGTCAAGTGTTGTTCTTTTAAATTTATGGGGATTGTTTTAATTCTCTACTATTTTAATTCCTATTACATACATGGATTATTTTTCATAGATGTAACACCCAATTAACCTTGAAAGTAAAAAAAGAAAAGAAAAGAAAAAAAGTAAAGGGAATCTAATACCATGAATCTGCCACCCTGGTGTTGTTTCAATGTCAAATCCACTCGATATCTTGTTTGTACTGCAAAATTGGAAAGGTAAGACTGATCAAATGAAATAGTAGAGAAAAGATAGCCTAATATAAACTATGAACATAAATTTGAAAACTCAAATGATTGCAAAACTTACTTGAAAATATCAATTTAATTATTTAGTTTCCTCTAGCACCATATCTGCCAACATTCTTCTTTGTTTTTTTGCTCTTGAGATTCCATTTATCTTCAACCATCCTAAAAAACCATGAAGGTTTTTTTGTTCTAAACACAACGTATCCGGATGCAACTCCAAACACAAACCCGCATCCATACCCAATTGTCACAGCTTTCCATCCAAATCCATCTCCAACCAATGTTGAATCATCTCCTTCATCAAAGCTTGATGGCGGCAATGATGGTGCCTCATCACCGTAGCATTCTTTCAGTACTTGAAATCCACATAAACCCAAGTTTCCTTCAAATGAGCTTGCATTAAAGGTGTTGAATTGCTTTCCACTTGGTATGGGTCCCTCGAGTTGGTTATGTGAAAGGTTTAAGATTGCAAGAAATGTAAGAACCCCCAGTTGCATTGGAATCCTTCCGGTAAGCAAATTTGAAGATAGATCTAATGATTCCAAATTGGTCAAGATTCCTAATGATGATTGGATATAACCTGTAAGGGAATTATGAGAGAGATTGAGTTGTTGGAGTGCTTTAAGCTTTCCGATCACCTTTGGAATCTCTTCGGTGAAATTGTTATTTGACAAATCGAGTACTCTGATGGTACTTTGTATCTTCGGAAACTCAATTTCCACACCTTTCCATGTCATTTCTATGGAATAGACATAACGAGAGTAATTTGTTGCATTCATGTAAATCATGTTTCGATCTGAGGCCATCATTGCTTCAAGACAATTTAAAAACCCTGTTGGCAATGGCCCCCTAAAATCATTGTCAGAGATGTCAAAAATCTGTAATTCAGAGAAGGAATTATATGTAGTCCGACCCTTCACAAAACCTTGGAGTTTATTGGATTTTAGAATTAGAATTTGCAGATGTGGAAGCGTTTCTAGAAAATAGGGAAATGTATCCTCAATCTTATTGTTGCCAAGATCAAGAACTTCCAACATTGTGCAGTTGATGATAGACGATGATATTTTCCCTTGTAATTCATTTCCATTGAGGTTGAGATATTCCAAGCTATTATCCTTTGAAAATGTTGAAGGGATAGCGCCTTGAAGATTGTTCATGCCTAGATGCAATACTGAGAGGATGTTGCTGAAGTTCCCCAAACATGGTGGCGTAGAACCACTCAAGCTGTTGTTGGACAAGTCCAAGACTTGAAGGAATCTCAGCTTGCAAATAGAAGAAGAAATCTCACCTGTCAATTTACTATTGGACGCAAGAATGAGGGCTTCCAAGTTCTCTTGTTTAAAAATCGAACTTGGGATTGTACCATGCAAGTGGTTATTGCTCAAATCAAGGTAAGTCAATGAATTGTGTTGGAATTCACTTATATTACCTATGAGATTATTGTTATGAAGGTCAAGATAATATAAAGAAGGAAGAGCATATAAAAAGGATGGTATTGTTACATTGAACAAGTTATCAGATAAAGCTAGACTCTTTAGATTTGAAAGGGTATTTATTTGAGAATGGACAGGGCCTACTAGCTGATTATCAGATAAATCTAAATCTAAAAGATGGATTAGACTACCCCAAGAATCTGGAACTTGACCCACAAATTTATTGGAATAGAGATACAAGGAACGAAGCTGTACAAGGTTTCCAAGTGATGATGGGATCTCACCGCCAAAATTGTTACCTGAGAGGTCTAAATACGTGAGCCGTGTGAGATTACCAAGCAGGGCTAGATCTGACCTTATAATGTTACTTTCACTAAGAGACATATATTCTAATAACTTTAGATTACTGATTAAGTCGTTTTCTAAATAAACTGAAATTCTTGTATTAGAAAGATCCAACCGCGAGAGGACGTTACTCAAATTGGACGAAGGAAAAGAGCCAGTGAGGCCGTCATTGAATATCAGATCAAGTGATTCAAGGTTTGGGAGGAGAAAGATGTTACCTGGGAATTTCCCCTGCAATCCACAATCCCCAAGGGAAAGAGATGACAAAGAAGAGGACAAATTCGTCAAGGAATTAGGTTCAACCAAAGACATATTTACACTGCCCAAATCGAGTTGTCTAAGCTTGGTTAGGTTTTGAACAAGCTTGTCAAAACAAATTGGTTCTAGACTTAGATCGTAGTTTCTAGAGAGATCAAGGGAAACCAATTTGGAGAGATGAGATATTTCCGACGGAACTTGTCCTGCAAAGTCTGAGTAATTTAGGTTAAGAAGTGTCAGATTGGAGAACTGGCCAAATCGAGAAGAAATATGGGAGCTATTGAAATCATTGTCAGAAAGGTCAAGCTTTTGAAGATGATGGAGAGAGAAGAGGGTGCTATTGGAATGGAGGGTGCCATAAAGCATGCTGCAAGAGAGGTCCAGTCCAGTGACATGCCCGGTTTCCAGGTCACAAGTAACCCCATCCCACAAGCAGCAGTCTGTACCCTCTTTCCATGACTCTGTCTTGGGATGGTGGCAAAGCTCTGAAGCAGAACTACTAATGGAAAATGATTCTTTGAATTGGAGCAAAGAAAGACTTTGATCAGGAGCACAGAAATGAGATGATGATATTGTTGAATGGAAATGGAAGAGAAACAGAATGAAAGAGAGCGACGGTGGTGAAAACCCCATGTCTGGCCTTACAGGATTTAGTAGTATATTTGGGAGAGATGAGGAATGAAGAAAGGCATTGTTAGCAGTATTTATAGACAAACCAATCTTAGATTGTATACTGACAGGATGTGTAAAACATCTAAAGACGAAATTAAAGTTTCCTTAGCTGGGTGCTGACCGACCATATCTCAAGAACAAGAGTGAGTGAGTGTTGGAAACGCGGTAAAATTTGTTCATGAGCACATAATTGTTAGTATTAAAAACGCAACAGAAACATAATATGAATAATAAAAAATAAAATAAAAATAAAATTGTACAAAATAATGTCCCCCTAAATTGTTGTTTCTGGAGCGATGAAAACCAAGGCAAAGTAATAATTACGCCAAGCACTAATGACTTTGCACTTATATATCGTTTTTCGCCACCCAAAAAGGAGCACTGAGTGTTGGAAACACGGCAAGATTGAGTAAAATACGTATTTTTTCAGGATTTAAAATAAAATAAAATAAAGTAGTAGTAGTGGTGGTGGTAGTGGTAGTGGTGGTGGTAGTGGTAGTAGTAGTGGTAGTGGTAGTAGTAGTGGTAGTGGTAGTAGTAGTGGTAGTAGTGGTGGTGGTAGTAGTGGTGGTGGTAGTAGTGGTGGTGGTAATAGTGGTGGTGGTGGTGGTGGTAGTAGTAGCAGTAGCAGTAGTAGCAGTAGTAGTGGTGGTGGTAGTAGTAGTAGTAGTAGTAGCGGTAGTAGCAGTAGCGGTAGTAGCAGTAGTAGTAGTAGCAGTAGCAGTAGCAGTAGCAGCGGGTAGTAGCAGTAGTAGCGGTAGCAGTAGCGGTAGCAGTAGCAGTAGCGGTAGTAGTAGCAGTAGTAGTAGTGGTAGTGGTAGTAGTGGTGGTAGTAGTAGTGGTAGTAGTAGTGGTAGTAGTAGTGGTAGTTAGTAGTAGTGGTGTTAGTAGTCGTGGTGGTAGTAGTGGTGGTGGTAGTGGTAGTGGTAGTGGTAGTAGTAGTGGTAGTAGTAGTCGTGGTAGTAGTAGTAGTGGGAGTAGTAGTAGTGGGAGTAGTAGCAGTGGGAGTAGTAGCAGTGGGAGTAGTAGCAGTGGGAGTAGTAGCAGCAGTAGTAGTAGTAGCAGTAGTAGTAGCAGCAGTAGTAGTAGTAGCAGCAGTAGTAGTAGTAGTAGCAGTAGTAGTAGTAGTAGTAGTAGGAGCAGTAGTAGTAGTAGTAGTAGCAGCAGTAGTAGCAGCAGTAGCAGCAGTAGCAGCAGCAGTAGTAGCAGCAGTAGTAGTAGTAGTAGTAGTAGTAGTAGAGGTCACTACTACCGACGAACATTTTACGTCGGTAATTTTTATCGACGAAAATAATTTTGTCTCTGATTCTGTCGGTATATACCGAAGGACTAATTTCGTCAGCGATACTGTCGGTATATACCGACCGTATCGCTGATGGTGTGATGACATGGATTTTTTTCAGACAGTTTTACCGATGGAATGATCGAGGAATTCAAACCGAGATCTCCGTATAGTGATGTCGCACAGTCACCGGCGGACTCACCGACATGTATACCGATGGAAACATTTCATTGGTGATTCCATCGGTAACAACCTATATATAATTATATACCCACTCCGTCGACATTACTCTCTTCCTCTATTTCTCCTTCTTCTTCCCCATCCCAACTGTCCCCTCTCAAACTGAAGCGAACCACCCATCCCAACTCTCCCCCTCTTCTCAACACAAGCAACTCAAGTTTCTTATACTTTCGTACGTGGTCACAACATCCGTTCTCCGAGCAATTTATTGTGGATTTTATCATTTTTTATAAGTAAATCTATCCTTTTTTGTTTTAACATTTAAATGTCAATTTTATTGTTTTTTAGTATATGTATTTTGTTAATGTATGTACTTGTTTGATTGTTATTTCTCAAAGAAACTTGTATTATGAATGCATAATTTTGTAGTTGATATAGTTTGTTTTAGATTTTGTCAAATTTTATTTGTTTGTAAATTGTTAAAACTTTGTTTGAATTACACCGAATTAGATGTGTTGTGATGAAATAAATAATAGCTTGTTTCACGGGTCCGTTTTAATTTTTATCAATTCTATTGCGAAGTTGTGATTTTCATAAATTTATATATGTATAAATTTGTATGGACGTTGATAATTGATAATTGATAATGAATATTTAACATAAGTGTTTTTCTAGTTTGTTGGATAATGTCGGGGCAAACCAATATTTTTTAAATTTATTTACGTAACATAGTTAATTAATACATGTTGTCGTCATAATTTTATAGAAGTTCGATAGAAGTCATGGATGATCGTTCATGGATGTATCAGAACTCATCTCAAGGATTGCAAAGCATGGATTATTGTAAAGGGGTTCAGGGTTTTATTAATTTTGCAACATCTATTCCAAGAAATTTTACTAATAGCAGTATTAGGTGTCCATGCAGGAAGTGTAAAAATAAAAAGTTTCTATATCAAGATGTTGTAACGATGCATCTTCTAACCAAAGGGTTCATGGAGGATTACCTGTGTTGGTATGCACACGGAGAACTATTTGTTTATAATGAGAGCATGGTAGAAAAGGTGGTTGAGTCAACTTCTAGTTCTAGCAATATGCATGAAGTTGGAAATGACAACATTAATCCTTACAAAAATATGGTTATGGATGCAATGAGAATGAGTGAAGGTAATGTCAGTGAATGTCCAATCATAGAAGAAGAACCTAATGCAGATGTAGCAAGGTTTTTTGATCTGTTGAAAGATTATGACGAAATATTATGGGATGGTTGCATGAACCATAGTAAATTATCAGCCGTAGCACAGGTGTTCACCATCAAGTCAGATCACGGGTTCAGTGAGGCCAGTTATGACAAGATTATCAAATGGGCGAGAAGCATTTTACCTGAAGGGAACATGCAGAAAGAGAACTTCTATGCTGCAAAGTCCATGATGAAACCCCTCAGTTTAGGATACCAGAAAATTAACATGTGCCCTAACTTCTGCATATTATACTATCTTGAAAATGCTGAGGTGACCGAGTGCATGACATGTGGGCATTCCCGTTACAAACCCAGAACTGGTAGGAGAAAGACTCTCGTGGCATATAAAAAATTTAGATACTTCCCAATCACACCTAGACTGCAAAGGTTATTCATGTCACCAAGAACTGTTGAGCATATGACATGGCACCAATCACATCATGCAGTTGATGAAGTGATGGTGCATCCTTCTGATGGCGAAGCATGGAAACACTTTAATAATGTGCATCCTCACTTTTTAGATGAATCAAGGAACGCGCGTCTTGGGTTATGTACAGACGGATTCAACCCATTCGGGTCATTTGCTGCTCCTTATTCTTATTGGCTGGTCATACTGACGGTTTATAACTTGCCATCAGGGATGTGTATGAGGCCGGAGTTCATGTTTTTATCTATGGTCATACCAGGTACAAGTAGTCCGGGTCCAAATATACATGTTTGTCTTCAACCGTTGATTGATGAGTTGACGCAGTTGTGATCCTTCAGAGCTTTGACTTATGATATCTGGAGGAAACAAAATATTGTTATGAGAGCGGCTTCGATGTGGACTATCAATGATTTCTCAGCTTATGGAATGGTTTCTGATTGGAGCACACATGGAAAACTAGCATGTCCATATTGTATAGAGAACAACAAGGCATTTACGCTAACAAATGGGGATAAAGCTTTTTTTTTTTTACTGTCACTGTCGTTTCTTGCCACTAAATCACAAGTACAGAAAGAAAAGAAAGGATTTCTTTGTTAGCAGAGTTGAAAATGATGCTGCACCCCCGCGTCTTCTTGTTGAAGAATTGCATGATGTTGTGTCAGAGTACGGTGACATTGTGTTTGGTCTCCCATCAGGTAAGCAGAAGTTTCCTGGTTTTGGTTTGACCCATAATTGGGTTAAGCGAAGTATCTTTTGGGAGCTTCCTTATTGGAAGACCAATCTTCTCCGTCATAACCTTGACGTCATGCACATTGAAAAGAACGTGTTTGAGAACATTTTCAACACTGTCATAGTGAAGGGGAAGACAAAGGACAACATCAAGGCTAGATTGGATTTAGCGTTGTTCTATAATCGTAAAAATATGAAGTTGGTTTGTGATGGGTCACGGGTCGCAAAGCCAAGAGCAAGCTTCGTGTTAGAGAAAAACGCACAATTACTAGTTTACAAATGGCTTAAGAGTCTGCGTTTTTCCGATGGACATGCCTCGAACATATCAAGGCTGGTTAATACAGAGGAATGTAGATTGTATGGAATGAAGAGTCATGATTGCCATGTGTTTATGCAAACACTCATCCCATTAGCTTTTCACGATTTGTTGCCAAAGGGAATATGGGATGCACTCGCAGAGATCAGTCATTTCTTCAGAGATATATGCTCTAGCAAGTTGAATGTTGATCACATTGAAAGGCTTGAAACGAATATTATTGAGACAATATGCAAACTTGAGTTGATATTCCCTCCATCATTTTTTGAATCAATGGAGCATGTACTCGTACATTTACCGTTTGAGGTAAAAGTTAGAGGACTGGTCCAGTATAGATGGATGTATCCATTCGAGAGGTTAGATATTACAGTTTCTATGTAATTCATAATTAAACATTTTTTTATTTTTTTAATTGATAATTTTTTATTAATTCTATATATGCAGGTACTTCTTCAATCTTAAAAAAAAGGTTAAGAACAAGGCACATGTTAAGGCGTCAATATGTGAGGCATATATTGTTGAGGAGATCTCAACATTTATCTCATGCTATTTCGAACCTCATTTGAGAACGAGGATCAACCGTGTTTCACAACATGATGATGGTGGTGAAGTGCCTTCAAGTGGGAACTTGACAATATTCTCCAATCCTATACGACCCACGCCTAAAAATGTCGTAAGGGGAAGATATTTGTCTGAAATAGAGTTCAGACAAGCACACAATTATGTCCTATTTAACTGTGATGAGCTGAGACCTTTTATTAAGTAAGTAGATGTTCGACTTAAACTTTATCAAGAGTGTACTATTTATATATTGTGATATCATAAACTCATATGATACTTACTGTCCAATAACTCACAGTTAACCGAATCCCAGATCTTTCAATTACAAGATGAACAATTTGCCACATGGTTTAGAACACATGTAAGTTCTATCACAAACTCAATTAACTGTACGTCAATATTACAGAATATCCATTTATTTATTATTGTTGTATTTGATATACAAGGTTTGTCAAATGGGAAGGAGTGTTGCTATTTTACTGTCTTTACTAAGCATGGGCCCTGAAAGAAAAGTCAAGTGCTATAACGGGTATTTTGTCAATGGATATATCTTTCATACTGAAGAATACAAGTATGAAAGAAAGACATACAACAATGATGTTTGTATTAAGGGATCGACTTTTAGTGAGTTTAAAGTTGACTACTACGGTAGATTGGAAAAGGTCATCGAACTGCAATATCATAACGAATAGAATAGAGCGTTTTTATTCAAATGCTATTAGTATGACATAATTGACAAAGGAATCAGAGTAGATCCTCACTGTGGTCTCATTGAAATCAACTTAAAAGCTAGACACCGCAACATAAACGATGTCTTTGTTTTCACAAAGCAATGCCAACAAGTTTATTACACATACACCCCTTCCTTTAGAAAGGATCAATCAAGAGTTGATTGGTTATCCGTTTTAAAACCCAAACCCAGGGTTCATGTCGAGGTTGTTCACGATGAGAACGAAGACATAAGTGTGATAGATGAAGTCTTTCAAGGTAGTGAGTTGGTTGAACCAATCCAAGTTGCTCCGTCAATTGACTTAGAAGAAAATTCTAATTTTCATGTTTTAGATGATAGTCTTGTTGATGTTGACGCAGAGGAGTTGAATGCTGTTTTGAGCTCTAGTGAACTAGAGAATGTTGAAGAAGAAGATGATAACCACATTGAAGAGTGCGATGAAGCTGATAACAATTCCATTAAGGATGAAGATGAAAATTCTGACTAAATATGTTGTAAAGCCTTTTTTTTATAACTTAATATTATGGATGATATTTTGGAATATGAAATATTTCTTTTATAATTGTTTGCTCTTGTTATTGTGTTGTGCGTGCTGTAAGCTTGCAATTCAAATTTTTATGGAGGAGGATAGACAGCAGTACAATCAAAACATGCAAAAAAATTACAGTATTTTACCACAATCACCGACAGCAATACCGACGGAATGTGACCCGTCGGTATTTCATAGAGAATTGCAAAAAAATTACAGCATTTTGCAATGGTGTACTTGAAAGTTGAAATGATGAACGAAGTTTATGCTCGAAACCAAACTTGGATAAATATGTTTATCATCCATGCTAACTTTTTATTTGTTATAAATTTGAATGTTTAGACATGCTTCTTCATGGTATGTCTACTCTTTCAGAATAACTTGTTCAGAATTAAAACTGCTTTAAGATCAAGAGAGAGAGAGCGCAAACAAAGAAAAACAGTCTTTTCCTCGACGTTTGAATTGGAGCAGAGAAATTTGAGGAGAAGGATCGATGATTAAATGGAAATGAGAAATTGAGTGAGGGATAATGAATAAAAAATAAAGGAGGACGTAGACTTAGCTTTCTTGACTCAAAACTCAGCAGGACCAAAAATTATATATATATATATATATATATATATATATATATATATATATATGCAAAATAATGCAGCCCTAATTAATGACTTTGCCTGTTATATCTATATTTTCATGATCCAAAAGTCTTCATTGACGAGACTAGGAATGGGAACACCACAGTATTGATTTACATCATAGTTAATTAATTGGTGTTTCAAGGGGTACTGATTTTTCTTATTCATATTAAAAATAATAAATAGTCATTTGACAAGTGTTGATCAGAGTACAAATAATCGAGAATAATTAAGTGATAAATACAATTAAAATTATAGAGATTAAATGTCATAACAATTTTACTTTTCTCATCGTGGCAGGCAAGAACAGAAAATAGCCAAACAGCCAAGTTATAACCCATCAATTATTGCTGTTCCTTCATGGGATTCATCCTTCTCACCATCTTTAGCATGTCTGTGGAGGCTGATGACCTCATTTGGAAAAAGTGTTTTTGCAACAAAGCATTTTTACAAGTTATGGAATAAGGTGACACTACCAGAAATTCGACTAAAACCAATGGAATTACCGATGGACTTTTTCTCTCGGTCATTTGCGGCGATATTTCCCAACGGATGTAAATCCATTAATATTACAGATGGAATATATAGAATTTTGAAGAAAAAAAAAACAGTGTGATGACATGGAAGTTTTTGCGGATGATTTTATCGATGGAATTACCGAGGGATTCAAACTGGGATCTTCATACAGTGACGTGACCTCTTCACGGGCAGAATTGTCGATGGAATCACTGATGGAAATATGTCGTTAGTGATTCCATCAGTAAAGGTTAATATATCACCACGCTGCCGACCCTCCCCTCCCCTCTCCTATTTCTCCTTCTTCTTCCCCACCCCTGCAACTAAACAAACTCTCCCCTCCCAAACTACAAGTAACCACCCTCCAAAACATCCCTCACTTCTCAATACAATTCATCCTTCTTTATTTTTTTAGTCACAGCATCCGTATTCTGATTTATTGTGGATTTTGTCATTTTTTTAAAGTAAATCTCTCTTTTTTAATTTTAACACTAAAATGCCAAATTTTATTATTATTTAATGTTTTTTTAGTATATATATTTTCTTAGGGTATGTACATGTTTTTTTTTTTTTTTCAAACAAACTTGTAATATGAATGTATAATTTTGTACTTGTTATGGTTTGTTTTAGATTTTGTAAAATTGTATTTTTTTGTAAATTATTGAAGCTTATGTCAAATTACCGAATTAGATGTGTTGTGATGAAATAAATAATAGCTTATTTAATGGGTCCATTTTAATTTTTATTAATGCTATTGCAAAGTTGTAATTTCCATAAATTTATGTGTATAAATTTGCATGGACGTTGATAATTGATAATGAATATTTAAGAGAAGTTTTAATTAGTTTGTTAGATAATCTCGAGTAAGACCAATATTTTTACAAATTTATTTACTTAACATAGTTAATTAATACATGTTGTCATCATTATTTTATAGAGGTTCGATAGAAGTCATGGATGATCATTCATGGATGTATCAAGATTCACCCCAAGGATTGCTAAGGATGAATTATTGTAATGGGGTTCAGGGTTTTATTAATTTTGCAGCATCTATTCTGAGAAATTTAGTGGAGGCAGTTTTAGGTGTCCATGCAAGAAGTGTAAAAATAAAAATTATATGCATCCAGATGTTGTAACGATGTATCTTCTACACAGGGGGATCATGGAGGATTACCTGTGTTGGTATGCACACGGAGAACTATTTGTTCGTAATGAGAGCATGGTAAAAAGGATGGTTGGGTCAACTTCTAGTGCTAGCAACGTGCATGGAATTGTAAATGACAACAGTCATCCTTACAAGAATATGGTTATGAATGCAATGAGAATGAATTAAAGTAATATCAGTCAATGTCCAATTGTAGAAGAACCTAATGCAGACGTGGCCAGGTTTTTTGATCTGTTGAAAGATTCTGATTGTAACATCCCAATTTCCAAAACCAACGCATCAATCATAAAAAAATACTCATTTTTCTCTGAAATATTGCAAAACAAATTACACAAAAAAAAGATGTCTTGTTTTCTTGCATACGGCCAAGTATCTCAACAAAATCATATTTTCAATGAACAAAGAAACATTGCAAAAAAATGTTTTAGCATGTATTTTAGCTTTCATAATCAGTTTATTAAAGCCATGAGAACTAGGTCAATATTTCAAAAAAAATATTTTGTTTTCTTTTAGTATCTGGGATTACAAATTCACAAGTAAAATGTATTTCCGGTATTAAAAAGGTATGTTTTTTGTTGACGTAGAGCGGTTAGATTTTTACCCGACAAAATAAGGATCTACTTATCGAGGATGACTTTTCTTAAACCATAGACGAACCAACAATTAAAAATACAATAACACCTTAGCATATATCAGACAATTCAACAATGTAGCTTATCTTAGGTAAGACGTATTTGGGGTGCTAATACATTCCCTTTACGCAACCAGTTCCCATACCCGATCTTTGAGACCAATTAGGGTTCCTAGTGACCAAAATACTAGGTGGCGACTCTCATTCCCTCTTTCCATATATAAAAGACAGGAATTCCTTGTCTTCCCCATTCTACCATTTTTTCCAGGTATACATGTAACATCCCTATATCCGGGATAATACAACAATCTCATGTTAAATAGAAAACAAGGTAAATTTTTATTTATATGTGTGTGTGTGTTGTTTTCATATAAAAATCTACCATAATTTCTATCGAAATTTCGACAGAATCTCCCCTATACTGGGAGGTCCCATGTTATCGACATATAACCTGTTTACACTTCCAATATTTCACATCTCATAACTCAATCACGACCTAATCATCCTGGGTCTCAATCCCATAAACATCATTGTCATCACAACCATAATATTTATAATATATATTGAACAACAAATATCATTTTAGAGAAATAAATGAGATTAACACGCATACATGGATATAATTATATAAATTTCAGAGTTAAGATTATCCATTCAAGTTTAAACATTAATTTTACAAATTAAGTTATATAAAAGTTGTAATGTTACAAAATACAAGGATATACTCCTTAGAATTAGATTACAAAAAATGAACATAAGCTAGGACCTACTCCTGTCGTGTTTGCGATACTCATGAAACAAAATACATATTATTGAAACATGAATATCACAACAAATATAGCAACACAAATATCCAACAATTTAAAAGGCAAACATGTATTCATATGCTATTTACTTCTCCCTTCTGGTTTCCATTGGAACTATTTCTCATTCAACTACTAAAATCGTTTCCTCTTCCAGTATCAACTTCCATTCAAAATTTCATAAGATCAACCACGATTATTTCCTCACACCTTACCGATACCAATTTCACTGGTATTATCATCATCTCGTAGGTGTCAATGCATAGTGATCCCCTTACCCGGAATCCTAACATACACTAAATGTATGCTAGTCGATGCATGGTGATCCATTTACCTGGGATCCTAACATACACTAAATATATGCTAGTCCATGCCATATATCACACTTCTCATATTCCCTTTGTCAGTTGTTGTTACCCAATTTTTGACCTATCTTTTTGATAAATTTTTTGGCAAATCCAAAAATAGCAAAAAACAATGAAAATCCAAAAAATACGTTTTTTAATATATTTTCATTTTTTTTAGCATTTTCAGCATCGTCTTAAAAGAATTTAAATTTTCAAAGGTCCTTTGAATGCGTTTGACTTTTCACATGTTATTTTTAAAATCAATAATTTTCCTCATTCGAGTCGATGTTGATAAGAAAAATCCAAAAAAAAATCAAATTTACAAAAAAAGAAAGAAGTTGAGGGACCAAGTTTGGGGACAAAATAATATTTTGCCTATAAATAGTAGCATTCAACACACACAAAAAAGGGGGGCAATTTTGCACATTTGAAGGTAACATAAAAAAACCCTAACCCTAAAAACCCATCTCTTACAAAACCAGAATCGGCCACTCCCCTGGCCATCGGACCTTTTCTCTTCCAGTAACCACTTACCCGCTCTGCTTCCCTGCTTGCCAGCCAAACAGAAACCAAGCACCTTTTTTTTTCTTCTCCCTCACTCACACACACCCGGCCACAACTCCCTCTCTTTCTCCGATCAGCCCACCTTCTTCATCCAGTTCTTCCCCCATCTCTACTAAACCTTCCAGCTCACCCTCTCCCCTTGCCAAGTTAGCCATCAATGTTCCCCCATTTCTTCTCATCTTCAACCTTCCACCCGACAGACCCAACAACCCATTCTCCTGAACCAGCCGCCAACTCGTGAAGACCCGGCGATCCCCGTTCTCTTCTTCATCTCCCTGCAGATTGGCCTCCACAGAAGCTAGCCACCGCCTCTAGCTAGCTCCATCGTTGCCCACAATCCATCATCAGCGCAAACTGGTCTCCACCGAAACCAACCTGCAGTAACCCTAATTGTCGCGGCAACCAACAAAAGTGAAGATCATCAACGTCATCGCCGCCTCTACAACCGCCAGACCTACCACCCGAAGCAGAGGAGAAGAAGACAAAACCCAAAACAAGCTGACCCGCTATGAAGGAGATCCAAAGAAGGAGAAGGGAGAGAAGTAGATCTGAAAAAAAAATCAACTGTTGTTTGTGCGTTTTCCCCTTGTTGCAAGTGGCGATGACCCTCACCGACGGTGTAGGAAGGCAGAGAAGAAGAAGACATTCCCGATCCACCGCTTTGGCTGCCTTCATCAGTCCACATGCCGCTAGTGGCGGCAGCATGTGGAACAATGCACCGCCACGGTTCCTGCAATTCCAGAAGTCTTCCTCTACAATTCCAGCATTTTTTAGGGCTATTTTGTAAATTTTAATTTGTTTAACGTAATATTTGCCCAGTTTTTGAATTTTTATAATTTCCAGTGTGAAAGTAAAAAAAAAAGGAAAAGAAAAAGGAAAAAATATAGTAAAAGTGAATGTGTGTGTTTTTTGTATTTGTTTTATGGATTTTTTTTTATTTTATGATAAAACCACAAAAACAAAAGAAGAATTTAATATTTTGATTTGATCACGGTAAAGGATTATGAACTTATATGTAAGTCATATTTCTAATATCCGATGAAAAGATAAAATTTTTAAAACTTTTTTAACATATCAAAGCCACGAAACAGCTTACCTCAAGTAGGATTCGTTAGGGGTACTAATACCTTCCCTAACCACAACCAGTCCCTTACCCGTGAATCTCTAACAAGACCAGTACATCCGGGTGTCCTATTAACCCTTAATGAAATACTAGTGGCAACTCCCAACGAATCAATCAACGAAACAAAAAATCGCCAAACAGATGTCGCGCGGGTGACGTGCGACATCAACGATAATTTCATCATTTGGCAATTTACACAAGAAACCCTTCACCTTGAACACACATATATATAGAATACTATCCAAAATATCAACATCATACATAAACTTTTATCCGTTCACATAATATCCAACATTTACTAGTTCACATTTCATATCAATAACATATTAAATCATGGAATTTAACTAAAACATATAGGTGTGGATTGCCTACCTACAGTAGAAGCTCTACTCATACTCCCCTTCTGCTGGACAACGCATGTGGTCCCTCGTAGTAATCACATACATATCTCATAAGTTATCCTCATTCAAGGACACATGTTATAATAACCATATTAACAGCCAATACAGGTCTTTCTTTCAATTATTCTGTTTCGTTATATTTACGTTCTCTCATTTCATCCATTAATAACGTCATTCTTTGCCCGACCCTAGTTATCATTATAAATTTCCATTTTAAATATGGCTCGTTTCTTTTAGAAATTAAAATGCAATATCACATGTTCCCCAAGGTAAAAGACCTAGTTTTCACCCTTAACGCGTCTAGATTGTCGCTTTTATGACTTTTCAAATCTGCTGGTAGAGGTTGTATTCTGACCCTTCCTCCGATGTTTAACTATATCTGAAGCTATAGGACTTTGTTTTTACCGAGGCTAGTCTCTTTGGAAAACTATGACATGAGGCTACAAGTCCTCTAAAGGGAGGAGAACCCAGTTCTGTCCTCAAGCACTCAAAATTACTCATCAACGAATCAGAGCTACTGTTCTATAGGGTCTATCATGACCCGGTCTCGGTTAGTGACCCATAATTGGAGTTCTATAGCTCTAAATTGATCGAGACCAAGTTCCTTGGTTAGTAAGCATCCAATACTACAATATATATGCAGGAAACAAATCTTAATTCCCTCATCCTCCTACTCGAATTCTCTCTGAAAGTCAGGAGACGAATCTATCTAGATTCATCAACTTAATTTTCCATTTACTCTTCATATGGCCGGCCACCCCTAACTCAATTACGCATACATTTTCTTTGATGAATCATCATGATTGCATGCTCCCAATTACATACAATGCATGAATTAACTTAATTTTAACAATTAATACATTTCTCTCAATTCAAGTTTAAGAACCCTAATTAAAATTCAACAGTAAGGCATCAATTCGTAATCGAATTCGAAATGACTTATAGAACAATGTTTATAACTCCTTACCTAGTAAGAGTCAAGGTCTCAATCCTCAACCAGTCAAAAATTTTTGACTCCCCTTTTTTTTTAATGACAGTCGGCCCTCCCTTCTCCCTCTACCTTCAAAATTTCTTGTTAATCCCTTACCCACGAGTATTTATTCTACCTATAAATCCTTAATCTTGGATGAGTTCTTGGGATTTTTAGTGTTTCTCTCTTGATTTGGCAAGAATAAAATCAGAAACTCACTCCCTCTCTCTTAATAGTTTCTGCCCAGTTTTGATGAGCAAGGGAGAAGGGTATTTATACCCCATAATTTCTCTTATTTGCACTTAGGCTCCATTTCCTTTAAATGTATTATTGTTGCCCCCACATCTTTTCTTCTTAAAATTGAGCTACACCTCTTTTCATTTCTTATAATTACACTCCTCAACTTTTTAGTTTAGCTCATTTTCTTTAATTTAATCCAACCCTCGATATTTCCGAGTTAAATTTATAATATCTTAAAATATTTTGTCCAGAAATTTATATCCTAAATTTTCTGAATTCTTGCTTTATTTAAATATGTACATGAATTTCTTCACTTTTATTTTTTATTTATTTAGTTTGCAATTTACATAAACATTATTTCCCGGGGTTTACAATACGTAACCGGAGAGAGTGGACGCATTCGCTGCGGCGCCGCACACTTGTGACAGAATGGTGACTCCATTGGGGACCTTGTGAACTAAGCTTCGTTTTCATCTGATTATCGTGTTTTATTATTTTATTTATATGTTATTGTTAATATTGCATTCCCTTATTTTCTTACATGATTTAAATTATGTACACATTTGTTCATGCATTATATAGAATTGCCTCATACAGCACATGTCATAAATTTTTTAAACACGCACAAACTTCCAAGTTAGGTGGGGGATTAACGATTTGTGATATGACTATTGGTCAGGGTTCAGATGCGTGAAACACTCAACTCAAATCTGAGTGTCTGCTTGGTAATGGCAAATGAAGCCTTAAACTAGCTGCTGCTTGTGAAGTATGAAAGGAGATTAAATTTGAATTCCAAGCAGTGGTGGTAATGGTGGGCATATGTGCCTTAACTGTTTCTCGCAACGCCCCTATATTGTCTTTACAAAGATCGTCACTGGGCAGATTTAAGACCATTTTAAGACTAGGTAGAAGGCCTCCCCATCATGTAATGGCCTAGAACCTTTCTTTAGAGTATGAGTTCCCTAAATAGTCATCTTGCATGGGTTCTCACCATCCATACTCAATGTGCATGTACATATATTTGCATTCGTACATATACATCCATTCATTGTAAATAACATACATACATGTATTAGGTTGAAATATAGGTCCCCAAAGCATTTACAACACCCAACTTCGAGCAAGAAACATAGAAGATGAAGAGTGTGCTCACCGTGACGTCCATTTTCAAGAAGAGTTGGAGTCTCTGAAGACAAGCGTGGCTCACCTAACTAGTTTACTTGAGCAAACACTTAGAAATGCCTCTAGTGAAGGTCCTTCTAACCGACCTGTCACCTTTAATCAAACTCTGATAATAGCTCAACTTGAAGAAAGAATGAGTGAACATGGTCAAGAGCCCCAACACAATCCAGCATTTGTGCAGTCAGCGACACCTGTACTAGCCCCGACAGTTATGAATGCATTCGCCAATGAGTCCCTCAATGTCACGTCATCTGATACCATTGATCAAGATAAGATGGCGATGCTGGAACCCAAAATCAGAGTCATTGAAGGGGTAGACTTATATGACCTAGTACGGGCAACAAAGATATGTCTGGTCCCAAATGTGGTTCTCCCAAAGAAGTTTCGTGTTCCTAAATTCATCAAATATAGTGGAATACAATGCCCCATGACCCACCTCAAGTCCTACTATAATAAAATGACAGAAGTAGTACATGATGAAAAACTACTAATGCACTTTTTTCAGGATAATGGAGCGACATTGAGCTGGTATATAAGATTGGACAATATAAAGATCCGGAGATGGAAAGATCTGGTGGATGCTTTTATCAAGCAGTATAAGTACAACGTGGACATTGCTCCTGACAGAACCAATTTGTCTAGTCTAGAGAAAGGGGACAAAGAAAGCATAAGGGAATACGCTTAAAGATGGTGGGAATCAGCTGCTCAGGTGCATCCCCCATTTCTGGACAAAGAGATGGTCAATCTATTTACTAACACACTAAAGGCACCATACTACGAACATGTTATGGGTAGCTCTTCTCAGTAATTCATTGATGTTGTGGTAGTATGTGAGCGCATAGAGCAAGGCATCAAGAGTGGTGGAATTTTTGCACCCACCTAGAAAAAGGGCTTTGAAGGGAAGGAGGTCAACCATGTTGGAGATGGCTACAGGGGTAGGGAAAACCCATCCTAAAACTACCACACTCCATCCCCAAATTGCCAACATCAAAAAACCTGAGCCCCAAAACTTTCAAGCCAAAAGCCAAATTGGAAATTACCAAAGGGTCTAAGAACAACTACCTTCATTACCGCTACCCTTGAATGAGATGTATCAGAAGCTGTTAAGCATTGGACATGTAGCTCCTGAACCTCTGGCACCTTTACAACCACTTTACCCCTGCTAGTATAGGCCAGAGCTCACTTGCAAATACCATGCTAGTATTGCTTGACATAAAATCCATACTTGCAACGCCTTCAAGAGAAAGCTTTTGCAATTAATCAAGGTAGGGTGGATAACATTTAGAGACACTCCTAATGTGAACATGAACCCTTTACCTAATCATGCTTGAACTGATGGATAAAAAATGCACTAGTGATAGAATATTCGGGAAATTTGAAAGCACTGGTGGTCAAGGCAGGATGCAAAGAAGGCGGCATGAATTTTTGAGAGATTTGAATTTAAAGGGGTATCCATGGAGGACAAAGTTCCACCATAGAAGGGAAATATACTAAAGTTGGAGAATGGGGTAAATTCCTGTTATGTCAAAAACTAACTACCTCTTGATCATGCCTGCTGTAATAACCCATTTTTGGGTCACTCCCAAATTTTTTTTTCTTCTTCCAAATTACATTTCTTTTCCTTAAAAAAAAAAAACCAAAACAGTGCCATTTTGAACGGCATTGTTCCCCTTCTTCCCTGCCCATGCAGAGGCAGGGAAGAAGAAGATTTTTGAAATCTTTTTCCCGCTCACCTTCTCCTTCTCTTTTCCCTCCCACTTGCCCACAAAACCTGCACACAAGCCACATCCCATACCCTGCCACCATTAATGCAAGCCATGACCGGCCACCCTACCCTGTGCCAAGACATGGGCAGGATAGCCACCTTACCCTACGCCATGGCAGTGGTAAGGTGCCCCTCTCTTCCTGCGGCTATAAATACAGAGAAGGGAGAAGACAAATAGGGGGGAGAAAAAGGGAAAAAAGGAAACCTG
>Ga0307513_10003268_pt1 | contig 22089 bp, 7 predicted proteins | sample 15_EM_MG_FD_202174 | JGI IMG/M metagenome (GOLD analysis project Ga0307513, IMG submission 202174) | Populus trichocarpa ectomycorrhiza microbial communities from riparian zone in the Pacific Northwest, United States - 15_EM | ecosystem: Host-associated > Plants > Roots > Unclassified | place... | reverse complement strand
CCCGCGCGGCCCGGGTCGTCGGCCCACTGCCCAGCCAGCCGTCCCTGGGCGAAATGCCGGTCCTGTCGGGCTACTTCGGCGACCAGGAGCTTGACCACCTCGCGGCCGGACTCGCCGTTGGTGAGCACGACGAACCCGGTCCCGGCGGCGACCCGGCTGATCGCCATGTGGTGGTAACCGATCGGCTCGCCGCCGTGGCCGAACTCGACGTCGCCGCCGGTGCGGTCCACGATGGTGCCGAGCCCGTAGTAGCCGCCCGGGTTCGGGGTCAGCGCCGCCTCGGCCAGGCTCCGGTCGATCAGCGCTGACTGTCCGAGGGCGGCCCGGCGGTATTCCCGGGCCACCCGGGCCACGTCGGCGGCGGTCGTCCAGAGGCCGGCCGCGGCCACCTCCAGCCGGACCCGCCAACCGCCGTCCAGCGGCTCGCCGAACTGATCGTGCCCGGTGGCCACCGGCAGGCCGGAGGTCTCCGGATGGGACTGGAGGTAACTGCTGCTGCCCATCCCGAGCGGGCCGAGCACCAGGCTCGCCATCAGGTCCTCGAACCGTTCCCCGGTGACGTCGGTGAGCACCTGCTGCAGTACCGACCAGTTCACGTTGGACTTGCGGAACGACTGCCCGGGCACGAGCTCCCGGCGCACCGGTGGGGTGCGGATCGGGTCCCGGCCGGTCAGCAGGTCGAGCAGGGTCGGCAGCGGCTCGCCCCGCCGGTAGCCGGGGTTGGGGGTGACCAGCAGGCCGGAGGTGTTGCCGAGCAGGTGCCGGACGGTGATCGGCCCGGCCGGTTCACCATCCGGAATCCGCCAGGACGTCAGGTAGTGGTTGACGTCGCGGTCCAGCTCCAGCCGACCAGCCTCGACCAGCCGCAGCGTTCCCAGTGTGGTGACGTGCTTGCTGATCGAGCCGGCATGGAACAGGGTGCCGTCGGTCACCGGTTCGTCCGACCCGGTGGTGCGGACGCCCACGCTGTGCGCCTGCGCCACCTCTCCGTCGCGCAGCAGTAGTACCGAGGCCCCGGGCACGGAGTGCTCGGCCATCACCCGCCGGAGTTCACCGGCCAGGGCTTCGGGCTCGTCGCCGACCCCGGTGGTGCTCACCGGAACGCCGACCAGGTCGCGCAGCCGCTGCTGCACCTGAGCGGTCAGGCCGCGCACGGTCGACTCGTCGTGGCGGCCGGTGTACGTCCACCCCAACTGGACGGTGTCGGCGACTACGGCCACGGTGAGGGCCAGGGGCCGGGACGTCGTCCCGTCCTTGGACGGCTGGTGCCGGCCGAGGTAGCCGAAACTGAGCTCAGGCTCGGGCAGTTCGCGCAGTGCGACGGCCAGGTCGTCGTCCGGCCCGTTCCGCAGCAGGCCGTGGGCCAGGCCCCGGTCCGGGACCGCCCGCACTTGGTCGGCGACGGATTGCCGGAGGGCGTCCGGAGCCTGCCGGGCCGGCACCCAGAGCGCCAGCGGGTAGCGGTGGGGACCGGGAGCGGCAGCGACCGCGGGTGAGGTCTGGTCGACGATCTCGACCAGCACCCGGTCGCCACCGGTCCAGTCGGCGACCACCAGCCCGAGGGCGGTGAGGACCAGCTCGCTGATCCTGTCGTCGGCGGCCCGGTCAGGCCCGGTGCCCGGGTCGACATCGGTCCCGCCGATCACGGCCTGCGAGAGCCCGGCCGGGAGCTCGTCGACGAAACTCCGGGACGGCCCGTCGGCCGGTTCCGGGTGGTCGAACGGCAGCGCCGGGCAGGGCATCCGGTTCAGCCAGAACGGCCCCTGCCGACGGGCCGGGCCGCCCGCGTACTCGGCCAGCGGATCGGCCTCCGGCTCAGCGAGAGCAGGCTCCGTAAGCTCGGTCAGCGCGGCCGCCGCATCCGCGTCCACCGCCGCGGCCAGGTCACTCAGCGTCTCCTGCTGGTACATCCGCCAGACCGCGATCGTCAGCCCGGCCTCCCGGGCCGCCGCCAGCACCTGGATCATCAGTAACGAGTGCCCGCCGAGATCGAAGAACCGGTCCTGGAGCCCGACCTGGGCCACCCCCAGCACCCGGGACCAGATCTCGGCCAGGGCCCGCTCGGTTGGCGTCTGCGGGACCTGGTACTCCTGGTCCGAGCGCAGATCGGCTCGGTCCGGGTCCGGCAGCTCCCGCTGGTCGAGCTTTCCGTTGGTGGTCAACGGGATTCGCTCCAGCTCCAGGAACGCGCCGGGGATCATGTAGTCCGGCAGCCGGTCGGCACAGTAGGCGGCCAGCGCCGCCGGGTCCGGGGCGGTGGCGCCGGGGGCGGTGACCAGGTAGGCGACCAGGCGGTGGTCGCCGGGGGTGGGCTCCTTGGTGGTGACCACGGCGTCGCTCAGGTCCGGGTGCTCGAGCAGGGCGGCCCGGATCTCGCCGAGCTCGATCCGGTAACCCCGGATCTTGATCTGGTCGTCCAGCCGGTGCAGGAACTCCACCGCACCGTCGCGGCGGTGCCGTACCAGGTCACCGGTCCGGTACAGGCGGGTCCCCGGCTCTCCGAACGGGTCTGGGACGAAACGCTCCGCGGTGAGCCGGGATTGGTGGACGTAGCCGCGTACCACACCGACGCCGCCGACGTACAGCTCGCCGGGCACCCCGATCGGCACCGGGTTCATGCCTGCGTCGAGCACATACATCCGCATGCCCGGCAGCGGCCGTCCGATCGGCACACCGCCGGATCCGTTGGGCTCGGTCACCGGGAACACGCAGGTGCCGACGGTGGCCTCGGTCGGGCCGTACTCGTTCACCAGCCGGCCCGGGCCGAGCAGTTGCAGGCAGCGGTCGGCGACCGGGCCGAGCAGCAGTTCACCCCCGACCACAACCACTTCGGCCAGGGCGGCGGCCTGCTCGGTGTTCAGCTGCTCGAAGAGCAGTCCCAGATGCCCAGGGGTGAGCTTGAGGAAGCTGAATGGGCCGGCCGCGTTCAGGTGCTGCCCGAGTCGGCCGAGGTTGAGGTCCGGCGGCGCCAGCCAGAGTCGCTGCCCGGTGACCAGCGGCGCCCACAGGTTGGGCACCACCAGGTCGAAGGCCACCGAGGAGAACAGCGCGCCTCCGCCGTCGCCGCGCCCGGCCAGGTCGCGTACCGCCCAGGCGACGTGGTTGGCCAGCGTCCGGTGGGTGACGGCCACGCCCTTCGGCCGACCGGTGGACCCGGAGGTGAAGATCACGTAGGCCAGGCCGTCCGGGTCGAGGGTGACCTCGGGGGCGGTCGGGGCCTGCGCGGTGATCGCGGCGGCGTCGGCCGGGTCGTCCAGCACGATCTGCGGCCAGTTCCCGCCCGGCGCCTGGGTCGCCTGGTGACGGATCAGCGCGCCGACCCGGGCGTCGGTCAGCATCCGGGCCACCCGCTCACCCGGCTGGCCCGGCTCCAGCGGCAGGTAGGCCGCACCCGCCTTCCACACTGCCAGCAGGGTCACGAGCAGATCGACGCTGCGTTCCAGCATCACCGCGACCACGGCGTCGGTGCCGTCGGTGACGCCCCGGGCCCGCAACTCCCGGGCCAGCCGATTGGCGCGCGCCTCCAGCTCGGCGTAGCTGAGAGTGGCTGAATCGGATTGCAGGGCCATCGCATGGGGAGTTCGAGAGACCTGCTTGGCGATCTGCAAAGGTACCGGGCCGGCCACCTCCAGGTCGGTGGTGATCGCGTTCGGCTCGATCACGGCCCGCCGCCAGTCCCCGGTCGGCAGCAGGCCGGCCTCGGCACTGGCGTCCGGGTCGGCGATCATCGCCTCCAGCACCGCCCGGTACAGCTCGACCAGGCGCTGCGCGTCCTCCCGGCTGATCACCCGGGTATGGGTGGTCAGCACCAGGTACCCGGCGACGGCCGAGACCGCCAACGGGAACTCGGTCGCGCCCTCGCCCAGGCTGGCCTCGACGTCCACCACCTCGTCGTCCACCTGGTGGAAGTCCTGGTAGCTGAACCGGACGTCGAGCAGTCGGTCCAGGCCGGACAGCTGCTGTACGGCCGGCATCGGGTAGGTCCGGTGCGCCCAGATCTCGCCCTCCTGGGCGAACACCTGCTCGATCAGTTGCCGCCACGTCCGGGCCCGGCGTTCGAACCCGAACGGCACCGTGTTCAGGTACATCCCGTAGACCGTGTCGACCCCGTCGGCCTCCGGCCGGGCGCTGGTCACCAGGCCGCTGTGGAAGGCCGGTTCCTCGGTGATCCGGCCGAGCACGCTCAGGTGCGCGGCCAGCAGCAGGCTCTTCAGCGACGTGCCGGTCGAGTCGGCCAGCGCGTGCAGGGCATTGTGCAGATCGCGCAGCGGGACGCCGGCCCGGAACCTCTCTCCCGGTGTCCCGGCCGGGGCGGCCCAGCCGGCCGGCAGCGTGAACTTGGCGTGCCGGTCGATCACGTCCTGCCAGAATGCTTGCTGGTCAGGAGAGTTCAGGGCTTCCAGCTCGGCTGCGATGAAGTCGGCGTAGCGCACGGCAGGCCGATCGACCGGGTCGGGGTCGTGCCCGTCCCGGAGCTGCCGGTAGCACTCCAGCAGTTCCATCAGCAGCGACCGGTGGCTCCAGCCCTCGGTGATGGCGTGGCAGACGGTCAGGCCGAGCCACCAGGCACCGGTGTTCTCGATCAGGCCGGTGATCCGCAGCAGGGGTGCGGTGCCGACGTCGAACAGGGCGGCCCGCTCCCGAGCGGTGAACTCGTCCCGGGCCCGGGTGAAGTCGCTCGAATCACGCAGGTCCAGCTCGCCGACCGCCATCTCGGCCTGCTCGTGCACCAGTTGCATCGGCACCGAGTAGTTGGTCAGGTCGAAGGACGAGCGCAGCACTTCGTGCCGCTCGACCACCAGGGCCGCGGCCCGGCGCAGGGCGGACAGGTCGAACGGGTGTGCGTCGCGGATCCGGAACAGCGAGACGTTGTGATACGCGTGCTGTTCCCGATCAGCCAGCATCTCGATCACCATGCCCGCCTGGACCTGGGACATCGGGTAGGCGTCGCTCACCCCGTCCGGCAGCCGGTCCCGGTCGGCCGCGTCGATCAGGGCGAACCGGGCGACCGTGGCCGCCGGGGACGCCGGGGCATCGAGCTCGCCCAGGTGCCGGCTCAGCTCGGCCACCGTCCGGAACTCGAAGACGTCGCGGACGGCGACGTCGAAGCCGGCCGCCCGTAGCGCCCCGACCAGGGCGACCGCCCGGATCGAGTGCCCACCGACGTGGAAGAAGTTGTCCTGGACGTCGACCTCGTCCCGCTCCAGGACAGCGCACCAGATCGCCGCGATCCGGCGTTCGGTCTCGGTTCGGGGTGCGGTCGTGACGGCTCGGTCAGCGACCACCGACTCGGCGTCCGGCAGCCCCCGGCGGTCCAGCTTTCCGTTGGCGGTCAACGGAATTCGCTCCAGCTCGACGAACGCCGTCGGCACCATGTAGTCGGGCAGCTGGGCCCCGGCGTGCCGGCGCAGTTCCTCGACCGCCGGCGCTGTGGACCCGTTCGGCACCAGGTAGGCCACGAGAGCGGTCTCCCCGGCGGCGGTCGGGGCGGCGACCACCACGGCGTCAGCGACGCCGGAATGGGCTGCCAGCACTGCGCGGATCTCGCCCAGCTCGATCCGGTAACCGCGGATCTTGACCTGGTCGTCCAGCCGGCGCAGGAACTCCACCGCCCCGTCCGCCCGGCGCCGGACCAGGTCACCGGTCCGGTACAGCCGGGCCCCAGGTCGGGGGGAGAACGGGTCGGGGACGAACCGCTCGGCCGTCGCGGCCGGACGGCCCAGGTAGCCCCGGGCCACTCCGGTGCCGCCGACGTACAGCTCACCAGCGACTCCGAGCGGCACCGGCTGCATCCGGTTGTCCAGCACGTACATCCGCAACCCGGGCAACGGCCGGCCGATCGGGACCACATCGTCCCCGGTCGCCGACCCGGGCCGGCTCAGCGGGAAGATGCAGGTTCCGACCGACGCCTCGGTCGGGCCGTACTCGTTCACCAGCTCGGTGTCCGGGTCCAGGGCCCGCCAGCGGTTCAGGGTGGTCGCGGTGAACGGTTCCCCGGCGACCACGATCACCGACGCCAGCGAGCGGGCCTGCTCGCCGGTGAGCCGGTGGGCCAGCACGTCGAGGTGGCCAGGGGTGAGCTTGAGGAAGCTGAACGGCCCGGCCGCCGCCAGCGCGGCGGGCAGGTCGGCCAGGTCGAGGCCCTGCTCGGCCAGCCACACCCGCTGACCGATCACCAGCGGGGCCCACAGGTTGGGCGCGACCAGGTCGAACGCCACCGAGGAGAACACCGCCCCACCGCCGGTCCCCCGGTCGGCGAGATCCCTGGCGGCCCAGGCGATGTGGTTGGCCAGACCGGTGTGGCTGACCGCCACACCCTTCGGCCGGCCGGTGGAGCCGGAAGTGAAGATCACGTAGGCCAGCCGGTCCAGGTCGGGCGCCGGCCCGGTGAACGGTAGCTCGGCGGCAATCGCCGCGGCGGGCGCGGCCTCGTCCAGCACCACCCGGGTCACGCCCGCCGGAACCGCGGCGGCGTGCGCGGTCTGCGTCACCACCGTGCTGACCCCGGCGTCAGCGAGCATGCCCGCCACCCGCTGCATCGGGTAGGACGGGTCCAGCGGCAGGTACGCCGCCCCGGCCTTCCAGATCCCGAGCAGGGTGCTCATCAGGTCGACCCCCCGGTCAAGGAGTACCCCGACCACGGGTTCGGCGGCCGTCCCGAGGCCGGTGCGGTGCAGATATCGGGCCAGCCGACCGGCGTGCTCGTCCAGTTCGCGATAGCTGAGCGAGCGCCCGGTGGCCTGCACGGCGACGGCGTCCGGGGTCCGCCGGGCCTGGGCCTCGAACCGGGCCGGCACCGAGCCGAGCGGCGTGTGCTGGTCGATCAGGGCCGGGCTGGTGTTGCCGTCCCGGATCACCCGGTCCCATTCCCCGGTGGGCAGGATGCTCGCGGTGGCATCCCCCTCCGGGTCGGCCACCATCGCCTCCAGCACCCCCCGGTAGAGCGCCACCAGCCGCGGCATGGTGGCCCGGCTGATCGTGTGCGTGTTGGTGGTCAGCACGAAATAGCCCGGCCGCAGCGAGGTCGAGAGCGCGAACTCGGTCGGGCTGTCGTCGATGCTGGCCAGGAAGTCGATCAGGGTGGTGTCGACCTGGTGGAAGTCCTGGTAGCTGCAGCTCACCTCGAGCAGCCGCTCGCCGTCGTTGAACTCGCGCTGGATCACCGGCATCGGGAACCGGCGGTGCGGCCAGAGCTCCACCTCCCGGGCGAACACCTGCTGGACCAGGTCACGCCAGGTCCGGGCGCCGCGCTCGAACGCGAACGGCAGGGTGTTCAAGTACATACCGGGAACCCGGTCGGCGCCGACCGCCTCTGGGCGGGCGTTGCAGACGATGCCGGCGCAGAACTCGGGCTGGTCGGTGAGTCGGCTGAGCACCGCGAACTGAGCGGCCAGCAGCACGCTCTTCAGCGAGGTCTGAGCCCGGGCGGCCAGCGCACGCAGCCCGTCCTCCAGGTCCTGGAACAGCACCGGGGTGACGTACCCCTGCCGGGGGGTGCCCGGATCGTCGCCCCAGCCCGGGGGCACGGTGAAGCGCGGGTAGTCCTGGACCACGCCCTGCCAGTAGGCGCGGTCCTCGTCCGACTCCAGGGTCTGTAGCTCGGCCGCGATGAAGTCGGCGTACCGCACCTCGGTCGGCTCCAGCGGCTCCGGTTCCAGGCCGTCGCGGATCCGGCGATAGCAGGTCATCAGCTCCATCAGCAGCGAGTGATGGCTCCAGCCCTCCAGGATTGGGTGACACTCTGCCGTCGACAGCCACCACACCTTCTCCCCGCAGACGTGCGCGAACAGCCGGAACAGCGGCGGGCGAGCCAGGTCGAACAGCTGGGCCCGTTCCTGTGCGGTGAAACGGCGCAGCACCCGGTCCTGCTCGTTCTCGTCCAGTGCCCGTAGGTCCTGCGAGCCGATCGGGATCTCGGCGCTCGCGTGCACCACCTGCACCGGGGTTGAGTACCCGGTCAGATCGAGCGAGGTGCGCAGGATCTCGTGCCGCTCGACCAGCAGGTCAGCCGCCGCGCGCAGGGCGTCCTCGTTGAACGGCTGGTCGTCGAGGATCCGGAACGAGGTGACGTTGTGATAGCGGTTGACTCCGTCGTCGATCAGCATCTCGACCAGCATCCCGGTCTGCACCTGCGACAACGGGTAGGCGTCGACGGCGTCGGCGGGCAGCCGCTCACGGTCGACCGCCGGTAGCAGCTCGAACGGCTGCACCCGGTGCTGGGCGGCGGCCGGAGCCGGCCGGCCGTCGACGAACTCGCTGAGCTTCTCCACCGAGCGGTACTCGAAGACGTCGCGGACGCTGACGTCGAAACCGGCCGCGCGCAGCGAGCCGACCAGGGCCACGGCCCGGATCGAGTCGCCGCCGAGGTCGAAGAACCCGTCCCGGACGCCGACCTGGGCCACCTCGAGCACCTCGGTCCAGACCGCGGCCACCTGCTCCTCGGTCGGGGTGCGCGGGGCCAGATAGTCCTGACCCGGGTCGAGCGCGGCCCGGTCCGGGGCCGGCAGCGCCCTCCGGTCGAGCTTGCCGTTGGCGGTCAACGGAATCCGGTCCAGGGCCAGGAAGGCCACCGGGACCATGTACTCGGGCAGCACGGCCGCGCAGTGCGCGGCCAGCTCGGCCGGCGCAGGCAGCTGCGGCCCGGCGGGCACGCAGTAGGCCACCAGCCGGCGGTCCCCGCTGCCGGAGTCGTGGGCCACCACCACCGCGTCCCGCAGGTCGGCCCGCTCGCTCAGCACGGCCTGAATCTCGCCCAACTCGATCCGGTAGCCGCGAATCTTCACCTGGTCGTCGACCCGGCCGACGAACTCGAAGTTCCCGTCCGATCGAACGAAAGCCAGGTCGCCGGAACGGTAGAGCCGGGCCCCGGGCGCCCCGAACGGGTCCGGTACGAACCGCTCGGCGGTCAGCGCCGGCCGGTTGGCGTACCCCCAGGCCAGCCCGGTGCCGCCGATGTAGACCTCACCGACCACGCCGATCGGGACCGGCCGGGCATTCTCGTCCAGCACGTACATCGTGGTGTTGCGGATCGGGCGGCCGATCGGGACCAGCTCCCCGGTCTGCGGGCCGTCCACCCGGTAGTCCGAATTGCCGATGGTGATCTCGGTTGGCCCGTACTCGGCCGCCAGCCGGGTGCCGTTCGGCCCGGCCTTCGCCAGCCAGCGGTTGGCCAGCCGCCCGGTGAAGGCGTCACCGGCGGCGATCACCAGCCCGGCCAGCCCGGCCAACTCGTCGGCGCTCAGCTGCTCGCAGAGCAGGTCGGCGTGGCCCGGGGTGAGCTTGACGAAGCTGAACGGCCCGGCCTCGACCAGGCTGCGGCCGAGGTCGGCGACGTCCAGCTGCTGCGGCATCAAGGTCACCGGCCGGCCGGTGACCAGGGGTGTGTAGAGATCGGGAATGCCCAGGTCGAACGCGATCGACGAGAACAGCGGGGCCCCGGTGCGACCGGCCGCGGCGTACGCGCCGACGGTCCACTCGATGTAGTTGGCCAGCCCCCGGTGCCCGACCAGGACCCCCTTGGGCGTGCCGGTGGACCCGGAGGTGTAGATCACGTAGGCCAAATCGTCCAGCTGACGGTCCGCGACCGGCGGCGCGGTCCGCGGTGCGCGCCCCAGCGGCTCGTCCTCATCGATCAGCAGCAGCCGGGACCCGGTGGGCAGCCGGTCCCGGTTCGCCGTCTCGGTCACCACGGTGGTGGTGCCGGTGTCGGTGAGCATGAACGCCAGCCGGTCGACCGGGTAGGTCGGGTCCAGCGGCACGTACGCGGCCCCGGTCCGCCAGATCCCGAGCAGGCAGGCGACCAGGTCGGGCGAGCGATCCAGCAGGACGCCGACCGTCTGCCCCGGCCCGGCCCCGAAAGCCGCCAGCCGGTGGGCGAACTGGTTGGCCCGGGCGTCGAGCTCGGCAAAGCTGAGTCGGCGGTCCCCGGCGATCACCGCGACCGCGTCCGGGGTGATCTGGACCTGCCGTTCGACGGACTGGTCCACCCGGCTGGTGACCCCGGCTGCGGCGGTGTCGTTCCAACCGCGCACCAGCTGGTCGCGCTCGGCCGGGGTGAGCAGGCCGACGTCCGAGACCCGGAGCTGTGGCTGCCCGGTGACCGCGGTCAGCAACTCGAGGTAGTGCCCGGTCAGCCGCTGCGCGGTCTCCCGGTCGAACAGCGCGGTGGCGTACTCCAGGTGACCGGTCAGCCCGCCGTCGGCCGTCGCCTCGACCTGGAACGTGAGGTCGAACCGTGCCACCCGGCGATCGGTGGTGAGCGCCTCGACCTGAAGGCCGGGCAGGTCCAGCACCGCCGTGCGCGGCTCCACCAGGTCGAAGATCACCTGGAACAGCGGGGTCCGGGTGAGGTCCCGTTCCGGCTGCAACTCGTCCACCAGCCGGGCGAACGGTACCTCCTGGTGGTCGAACGCCCCCAGCACCTGGATCCGGGCCCGGGCCAGCAGAGCGGCGAACGTCGGGTCGTCGGACCACTGCGAGCGCAGCACCAGACTGTTGATCCCGTACCCGAACAGGTGTTGCAGCTCGGGCCGGTTGCGCCCGGAGACGGCGGTGCCGACGGCGACGTCGGTGCGACCGGTATGCCGGGCCAGCAGCACCTGAAAAGCGGTCAGCAGCACCATGAATGCGGTCGCATCGTGCTCGCGGGCCAGGGCCCGCACCCGGTCCGGCAACCCGGCCGGGAACGCGAACGAGAGCACTGTGCCCTCGCGTTCGGCGCTCGCGGTCCGGGGCCGGTCGGTGGGCAGCTCCAGCGGGGCGATCCCGGCCAGCTGCTCGCGCCAGTACCCGAGCTGGCGGTCGAGGTTCTCCCCCGACATCTGCTGCTGTTCCCAGACCGCGTAGTCGGCGTACTGGAGCTCCGGCTGGGGTGGTGCCGGGCTGCCGGTGGTGGCAGCCCGGTAGAGCTCGCCCAGCTCACGGCCGAAGAGCCGGGTCGACCAGGCGTCGCAGGCGATGTGGTGGAACACCGCGACCAGCAGGTGGTCGTCCTCGGCCAGCCGGAGCAGGGTGCCCCGGAACGGCTGGTCGCGCTCGAGATCAAACGGGATCCGCGACTCCTGCTCGGCCACCGCCCGGGCCTGGGCCTCCCGGTCGACGGCGGGCTCGCCGGTCAGGTCGCGCACCCGCAGCCCGGCCGTACTCGCCGGGTCGATCACCTGCACCGGGCGCCCGTCGCGCATCGTGTACCGGGTGCGCAGGATCTCGTGCCGGACCGGCAGTTCGGCCCATGCTCGGCCCAGCGCGGCGACGTCCAGCCGGCCGCGCAACCGCAGCACCAGGGGGACGAGGTACTCGGCACTGTCCGAGTCGAGCCGGTTCAGGAACCACATCTGCTGCTGGCCCGACGACAGCGGCAGCGCCTCGGACCGGTCCGCGCGCGGGATCCGCGAGCGCCGCCCGCCCGCGCCGCCGGCCAGCCGGCGGCGCAGCAGTTCATCCCGATCGGTGGTCTGCATCTCACCCGTGATCATCAGTTCTCCTTCAGTACGGACGTGCGGGCGAGCACTTCCGCGTCGGACAGGGCGGCGATCTCCGCCCGGATCCGGTCCTCGACCGTCTCGGCCAGGCCGGCCACGGTCGGGCGCTCGAAGATGGCCCGGACGGCCAGCTCGACCTCGAACGCGTCCTGGATGCCCGAGAGCATCCGGATCGCCAGGATCGAGTTGCCGCCGATGTGGAAGAAGTTGTCGTGCACGCCGACCGAGGCCGGGCCGAGCAGGTCGGCCCAGATCTCGGCGATCCGCTGCTCGGTGTCGGTGCGCGGCGCGGTGCGCTCGCCCGGCTCGGCCGCCGCTGGGTCAGGCAACGCTCGCCGGTCGACCTTTCCATTGCGGTTCAACGGAATTCGTTCCAGCGACAGGAATACCGCCGGGATCATCGGGGCCGGCAGCAGCCGGGCGCAGTGCGCGGCCAGCTCGTCGGCCTCCGGGGCCGGGCGTCCGCCGGCACCGACCAGGTAGGCGACCAGCCGGGGGTCGCCGGGCGCGGGCTCGTGCACGGTGACGACCGCGTCGGCCACGCCCGAGTGGTCCAGCAGAACGGCCCGGACCTCGCCCAGCTCCACCCGGTGACCGCGAATCTTGACCTGGTCGTCGAGCCGCTGGAGGAACTCCACCGCCCCGTCGGCGCGCTGCCGGACCCGGTCCCCGGTGCGGTACAGCCGGGCTCCGGGCAGGCCGAACGGGTCCGGGCAGAACCGGTCGGCGGTCAGCGCCGGCTGGTGCAGGTACCCACGAGCCACCCCGGCCCCGCCCACGTACAGCTCCCCCGGCACGCCGATCGGCACCGGGTTCAGCTCCGGGTCGAGCACATGCATCCGTATGCCGGGCAGCGGCCGGCCGATCGGCACCACAGCTGCTCGTTGGTCCTCCGGGTTCTCGTCCACCGGGTAGATGCAGGTGCCGACGGTGGCCTCGGTCGGGCCGTACTCGTTGATCAGCGGGGTACTCGGGTCGAGGGCGCGCCAGCGATCCCGAACGGTGGTGGTGAACGGCTCGCCGGCGACCACGATCACCTCGGCCAGACTGCTCGCCCGGGCCGGGCTCAACCCGTGCGCGATCACGTCCAGGTGGCCGGGAGTGAGCTTGAGGAAGCTGAACGGCGCGGCCGCGCTCAGCTCGCGGCCCAGCTCGGCCAGATCGGTGTCCGGCGGGGCCAGCCACAGCCGCTGACCGCTGACCAGCGGTGCCCACAGATTCGGGACCACCAGATCGAACGCCACCGAGGAGAACAGCGCGCCGCCGCCGGTGCCCCGGCCGGCCAGGTCGCGCACGGCCCAGCTCAGGTGGTTGGCAAGGGTGGCGTGGGTGATCGCCACCCCCTTCGGCCGCCCGGTGGAACCGGACGTGAAGATCACGTAGGCGAGTTGGTCCGGCCCCGGATCCGGGTCGGGGGCGAACGGTGGTGAGGCCGTGATCGCCGTGGCGGTGGCCGGGTCGTCCAGCACCACCTGCGAGAACGGGCCGCGCTCGATCGCCAGGGTGCGCTGCGTGATCAGCTCCGACGCCCGGGCGTCGGCGAGCATCGCGGCCACCCGGTCCGGCGGGTACCCGGGATCGATCGGCAGGTACGCGGCCTCGGCCTTCCAGACCGCGAGCAGGGCTACCACCAGGTCGATCCCGCGTTCCAGCCGGACCCCAACCACCTGATCACCGGCCCGACCGGGCGCGGCCACACCCAGGGTGTGCAGGTACCGGGCCAGCCGGGTGACCCGGGCGGCCAGTTCGGCGTAGGTCACCGTCTCGGTACCGGCCTCGACCGCGATAGCGTCCGGCGTCCGGGCCACCTGCGCCTCGAACGCTGCCGGTACCGAGCCCGCCCCGAGCAGCGCGCGGGCGTCCAGCGCGTCCCCGGCGGCGGCGTTCCAGCCGACCAGCCGGGCGTGCTCAGCCACCGGCAGCAGGTCGACGTCCGCGACCGGGGTGGCCCCGGCTTGCGGCAGGCGCTCCAGCAGGGTGGCGAAGTGGCCCACCATCCGCTCGATCGTGGCCGGCTCGAACAGCGCGGTCGCGTACTCCAGGGCGCCGACCATCGTCCCGTCCGGACGGCGGCGCAGCAGAAGGGTCAGGTCGGTGTGCGCCACCGACCAGACCTGCCGGAACGTCTCCAGATCGGCCGGGTCGGCCCCGCCTGCGGTCAGGTCGTCGTCGTGCAGGTCGAACGCGACCTGGTACAGCGGTGTCCGGGAGAGGTCCCGGGTCGGTTGCAACTCCTCGACCAGGTGCTCGAACGGCAGCGCCTGGTGACCGAAGGCGGACACGCAGGTCTGCCGGGTCCGCTCCACCAAGGTGCGGAAGTCCGGGCGGCCGGAGAGGTCGCACCGCAGCACCAGTGAGTTCAGGAAGAACCCGACCACGCCTTCGATCTCGGGCCGCACCCGCCCGGCGACCGGAGTGCCGATGGCCAGGTCGTCGCGACCGGTGTACCGCCCGACCAGGGCCGAGAACGCGGCCAGCAGCACCATGAACGCGGTGGCACCGGTCTCCCGGCCCAGCCGCTCGACCTCGGTGACCACGGCGGCCGGCAGCACGAACGGCACCACCGCACCGTCCGGGTTCCGCTCGGCCGGCCGGGGTCGGTCGGCCGGCAGGTCCAGCGGCTCCAGTCCGTCCAGAGCCGTTCGCCAATAAGCTATTTCGCGTTCGCGCACGTCGGCGGTGAGCTGCTCGCGCTGCCAAGCGGCATAGTCGCGGTAACGGACCGGCAGCGGCGCCGGGGCCGGGGCCTGGCCGGCCGCGAAAGCGGTGCAGAACTGGCCGATCTCGCGTTCCAGCAGCCGGGCCGACCAGCCGTCACCGGCGATGTGGTGCATGGTGACCAGCAGCAGCGGATCGGCGTCCGGGCAGCGCAGCAGCACGGCCCGCCAGACCGGCCCGGTGGCCAGGTCGAAGCCGCGCTCGAGTTCGGCCCGCGCCACCGTGATCAGCTCGGCCGCGGTCACGGCCCGATCGTGCAGCTCGACCGGGCCGGGCGGGTCGATCACCACCTGCGGCTCACCGCCCTGCGCCGGGTAGCGGGTGCGGAGGATCTCGTGCCGGGCGGCCACTGCGTCCAGGGCCTGCTGGAGCACCTCGGTCTCGGTTCCGGCGGGCAGCCGGACGAAGAGCGGGGCGACCCATTCCCGGCTGCCCGGGTGCATCCGGTCCAGGAACCACAGCCGGTGCTGACCGAAGGACGGCACGGCCGGCCGGTCGTCGTCGACCCGCCGAAGGGTGCTCTCGGTACCGTCGTCGGCCGTGATCAGCTGGGCCTGGGCGGCCAGGGTCGGGGCGGCGAACAGCCGGCGCAGCGGCACCTGCCCGCCGCTGGCCACCCGCAGCCGGTTGGCCAGCCGGGTGAGCATCAGCGACGTGCCGCCGAGCTGGAAGAAGTTGTCGTCGACCCCGGGTTCGACCCCACCGAGCAGGTCCGACCAGATCGCGGCCACGGTCCGTTCGGCCTCGGTGCGGGGCCGGGCGCTCGCGGCGCCGGACAGCGCGGCCGAGACCGGGTCCGGCAGCGCCCGGCGGTCGACCTTGCCGCTGCTGGTCAGCGGGAACGCAGCCAGCAGCACAAACACCGACGGGATCAGCGGAGTGGGTAACCGGTCGCGTAAGAACTCGCTCAACTCCTCGGGGCCGACACCGTCGTCCGCGACCACGTGAGCGACCAGCCGGGCGATGCCGTCCGGGCCGGTGTGGGCGCCGACCACGGCCCCGCGCACGCCCGGGTGCGCCTGTACCTGGCCCTCCACCTCGCCGGGCTCGATCCGCACGCCGTTGACCTTGACCTGCTGGTCGAGCCGGCCCAGGTACTCCAGGGTTTCGTCGGACCGCCAGCGCACCCGGTCGCCGGTGCGGTAGAGCCGGGCTCCGGCCGGGCCGTACGGGTCTGGCACGAACCGGTCGGCGGTGAGACCGGGCCGGCCCAGGTAGCCCCGGGCCACGCCGACGCCGCCGGCGTACAGCTCACCGGGCAGGCCGACCGGCACCGGATCGCCCTCGTCGTCGAGCACCAGCAGCCGGAGGTTGTCGATCGGACCGCCGATCGGTACCGGCCCGGCGGTCCGGTCCGGGTCCACCCGCTGGGCCGAGACGTCGATCGAGCACTCGGTAGGCCCGTAGGTGTTCCAGATCGTCACCGCAGCCAGCTCCCGCAACCGCCGGCACTCCTCGAAGTGCAGGGCCTCACCGGCCGAGAACACCAGCCGCAGCTCGGTGGCGTCGGCCCAGCCCGGCTCGGTCAGCAGCAACCGCAGGACGGACGGCACGACCTGAAGCACGGTGATCCGCCCGGTGCCGAGCGCCCGGACGATCGCCGCCGGGTCCCGCTCGGCTCCGTCCGGAGCCAGGACCACGGTGCCACCGCTGGTCAGCGGGGCGAAGAACTCCCAGCAGGCGGCGTCGAAGCTGAGCGAGGTCTTCTGCAGCACCCGGTCGGTCGGCGACAGCCCGAAGTGCCGCACCGCCCAGCCCACCCGGTTGGCGATCCCGGCGTGGGTGACGACCACACCCTTCGGCCGGCCGGTCGACCCCGAGGTGTAGACCACATAGGCCGCGCCGTCCGGATCGGCGACCAGGCCCGGATCGCTCTCGTCGGAACCGGTTTCGCGGTCCACGAGCACGGTCCGGACGCTCAGCTCGGCGGCCCCGCTCTGGCTGAGCACGACACCGACGCCGGCGTCGGCGAGCATCCAGTCGATCCGGTCGCGCGGGTGCGCCGGGTCGAGCGGCAGATAGGCCGCCCCGGCCCGCCAGACCGCCAGCAGGGCCACCACCAGGTCGAGCCCACGGCGAAGATGGACCCCGACCACCGCCTCCGGGCCGACCCCGAGCGCGCGCAGGGTGTGCGCCAACCGGTTGGCCCGGGCGTCGAGCTCGGCGTAGGTCAGTTCCCCGTCCTCGCCCTGTGCCGCCAAGCCAGCCGGGGTCAGCCGCGCCTGGCGGGCCACCAGTTCGGACAGCAGAAGGGCCGGTGCCGCAGCGTCCGCGTCCCGCTCGATCGGGACGCCGGCCGGGGACAGGAAGGAGGTCATGGTTTCCTCGAGTCGTCGACGGTCAAGCGAAAAGGCATGGAGTGAGCGGGGAGTCGATCAGGCCTGAGCGGCCATGCGGCGGCGCAGGCTGAGCGGTCGCATGTCGGTCCAGATCTCGCCGATCCGGTCCAGGCACTCGTTCCGAGTGCCCTCGGTGCCCTCGGCGGTCCAGCCGTCCGGCAGGTCGCGGTCGGCCCACCAGACCGAGTACTGCTCCTCGTGGTTGCGCACCACCAGATAGACCCGGTCGTCCTGCTGCTCGTCGTCGGTCATCGGTGTTCCTTTCGATTACGGAGCAATGGGTTTGGGTACATTGAGGGATCAGCTGACCGGTATCGGACCAGGGAGGAAGTCCTTGATCGACAGACCCAGGCCGTCCTGGCCGGCCCGGTCCCGGGCCAGCCGGGCCAGGGCGAGGTCGAGCACGCCCAGGCCGAACGGGGAGAACACCACCGGCCGGGCCGGATCCCGGTGGAACGGCTCCCCGTTGAGGATCCGGCCGATCGAGGTGCTGATGAAGTCCCGGTTCCCGGTGAGCTGTTCGGCCAGGTGCAGTGAGGTGCGCTCCCGGCAGACGTGATCGGCGTCGTCGACCACGTTCTGCGCGAGCGGCACGCTGGCGGCGGTCAGGTCCCGCAGCGAGACGTGCAGCACCGTGCTGCTCGGGTCGACCCCGGTCAGGTCCAGGTGCGGTTCGGTCGCGGTGGTGGCGATCGAGATCAGCGAGTGTGCCGCCATCGCGGTGCGGGGGTCGGCGGCCACCGTGACCCTCAGGCCCGGCCGTTCGGTCCGGACCCGGTCGGCGAACGCCGCCGCCCGGTCCGGGTCCCGGTCCAGCACCGTGACCCGGGTGAGGCCCGGCCGGTCGGCCAGGCAGAACCGCAGCACCTCGAAGTTGATCACGCCGCAGCCGAGCAGCGAGATCCCGTCCGGGGTCGGGTCGGCGGCCAGCGACCGAGCGGCCAGGGCGGCACTGGCACCGGTCCGCCGGGCCGAGATCAGCGACCCCTCGATCAGGGCCTCGGGCCGGCCGGTCCGTAGCGAGTTCAGCACGATCGAGGCGCTGGCCCGCTCCAGCCCGGCCTCCAGGTTGCCGGGGAACGAGGCGATCCACTTCATCCCAGCGGCAGCGTCCTCGCCCCCGAGATAGGCCGGCAACCCGATGATCCGGTTGCGGTCGTCGCCAGGGAAGCGCAGGAAGATGGAGTGCGGCAGCGACGACTTCCCCTGGTCGTGGAGCCGGTAGGCGGCGGCGACCGCCTCGATCATCTCGGCCTCCCGCCCGTCCAGGGCCTGCCGGACGTCGGCGTGGCGCAAGATCAGCACGGCGGCACTCCCGCCCCGACCGGCTGGTCGTCCTTCCACAAGTGCGAGACCTCACCGAAGTGCTTGTGCACCCACGCGTCGGAGTAGATGGTGTCCAGGTACCGGTCGCCGCCATCGGGGAAGATCAGCACGCAGGTGGCTCCGGCGGGGACGTCCTCCCGCAACTTCTCCAGGGCCGCCACGGTGGCCCCGGACGAACCACCGGCCAGGATCGCCTCCCGGATCGCCAGCCGCCTGCAGCTGACCACGCATTCCAGGTCGGAGACGTGCACCACCCGGTCGGCCGCGCCGGGGTCCAGCAACGCCGGCTTCACCGAGGCCCCGTGGCCGGGGATCAGCCGGGGCCCGCGCTCGGAGCCGAACAGCACGCTCCCGACCGCGTCCACGGCGACCACGGTGGTATCCAGCCGGTGCTCGCGGATGTAGTCGGAACACCCGCGGAGGGTGCCGAAAGTGCTGGTGGCGCAGAACAAGTAGTCCACCGGTCCACGGACCGCCTGGTGGATCTCGCGCATCGTCTGCTCGTGGGCCCGGGGGTTGAGCGGGTTGGAGTACTGGTCCGGCCAGAACGTGTGCGGAACGGTCGCCACCAGTTCCTTGACCCGGCGGATGCGCTGGGGCAGGAACTCCCCGGTCTCCGGGTCGGGGTCGTTCACCAGCTCGACTTCGGCTTGGTACGCCTCCAGGATGGCCAGGTTCTGCTCGGTGGTTCGTCCGTCCACCACGCAGATGAACCGCAGCCCGAAGTAGCGGCAGATCTGGGCCAGGCCGATCGCCAGGTTGCCGGAGCTGGACTCCACCACCACCGACCGGCCGGGGACCAGCTCGCCGTTGCGGATCCGCTCCAGCAACATGCTGACGGCGGACCGGTCCTTGATGCTGCCGCCCGGATTGAAGCGTTCCACCTTGGCGAAGACGCGGGCGTCCAGCATCGGCAGCAGAAGATCGAGCTCGACCAGCGGCGTGTTGCCCACCGTGGCCAGAATCCCTTTCAGAGCGTGCTGTGCCACACCGACCCCTTCGTAAAGGTTTGCCCTGCGCCAGAGAGTCGCCGGGTGCGAGCCGCCGGAGCGGGTCCGGGCTTGTTGGTACTCAGCATCTGTGTCGGCGCTATAGCGTCTCTATAGGCCGACATTCAGACCAGGACGTTCCCGTTCCCGGACCGGACCGCCCGGGAACGACGGTGGTCCAGGTGCGCGAAAGTGCGGTGCAGCCAGCGGTCCAGGCCGTCGTAGCGCGGCTGGAACGCGGTTCGGCCGTGGATGGTGATCCGGTTGTCCACCACCGCCAGCTGGCCCGAGCGCAGCACGATGGTCCGCGAGGCCTGGTCGAAGGCGTCCTTGAGCGCGCTCAGCGCCACCCGGGCCTCGTCGTCCAGCGGGTACGTGCTGGTGAAGTCGACCCGGACGTCCGGGTCCTCCGGGTCACCGGTCAGCACCGCGTGGGCCGGCGCCACGCCCTCCATCCCGGTGAAGGACGGTGGGGCCTCGGTGATGAACCGTTCCTGGGCCAGCACCTCCTGGGCCGAGCCGGCCAGCAGGCCGAGCGCCCGGCGGATGCAGGAGACTCGCAGCCCGGCGCTGTCGTCATGGTCGTTGCGCAGGCACATCAGCCCGACGAAGTCCGGACGGTTCGGGTGAAAAGCGTTCTCCACGTGCATCTGGAGCAAGGTCGAGCCGGCGTTGCCCTGCATGCCCTCCCGGCCCGGCACCGGCACCACGTTCTGCACCAAGGCCCCGGACTTCTCGTCCCGGAAGGCGACGATCTCGCCGAGCTGGAGGGTGAGCAGCGCCTGCACGGCCGCGGCCTGGGTGGCGGTGCGCTCCACCGATTCCGGGACTGTCGGGGTCGGCGGCAGCCGGTCCGCCTTCAGCGGCAGGTTCTGAATCAGCAACAGGCCGTCCGGGCCGGGGTCGTGCCGGAACTCCCGGATCACCCCTCGCACCCGGGCCGGCAGCGAGCCGGACAACCGGCGGGCGGTACCCACCCAGGCGGCGTCGTCGATCAGCCGGGGTGGCGCACTCGCCAGCCGGGCGGCCAGCCCGCTGAGTTCAGCACACTCGTCGGCCGACAGGTCCAGGACTATTCCGGTGCCCATGTCGGCGGGGCTAGTTTCCACGGTGGCCCACCATCGCTTTCTCCTCGAAATGATTGATCTTTCGGGCGAGGACGGCACGGCGCCCGAGTCCGGTTCAGCGTGCGAGACGCGGCTATACCGCCGCTATATCTGGTGGTTCAGCCCACCGAACGGCCGGTGCCCATCGCCAGCAGGGCGCTCACGTCCGGCCGTTCCTGCAGCCGGACGCGGGACACCCGGGTGTCCGGGCGGGCGACCGCGGTCTCCAGCAGCCGGTGCAGTTGCCGGGTGAACCCGTCCACGGTGTCGTGGTCGAACAGGTCGGCGTCGTAATTGACCACCAACCGCAGCGATCCCCGGTGTGGCAGCACGCTGACCGCCAGGTCGGCCTGCCCTTCCTGCTGCGGCAGGTCGTACAGGTGCAGGCGCAGCCCGGCGTAGTCGATCCCAGGGCCTTCGGTGGCTCCGGCCTCGACCATCGGCAGCGGGGGTTCCAGCCGGTCGGTGTCGACCTGGGTCATGATCACCCGGAACGCCGGACCGGGCAGCAGAGCGCACGGGTACCGGGCCCGGGCCATCGCCTCCACCAGGTGCCGCTGGGCCGCCGTCACCGTCTCGCCGAGGGTGGTCGCCGGGGTGAACCGGGCCGGGACGACGAGCGGGTTGATCAGGTACCCGACTACCTCCCGCAGATCTGGCCGGGAACGCAGGGTGGCCGGGCAGCCGATCGAGAACTCGGCCTGCCCGGTGTGCCGGTGCAGCAACGCTTGTAGGCCGCCGAGCAGGTACCCGAACGGCGTCACCCGCATCCGGGCCGCCTCGACCCGGATGCCGGTGGTCAGCTCGGCCGGCAGCCGGAGCTGGGCCGTGCCCCCGCGCCCGGAACGGACCGGCGGACGTGGCCGGTCGGTGGGCAGTTCGGTGGCCGGGCGGCCGGCCGAGCTCTGCTGCCACCAGGCGGCCAGCCGGGCACCGGCCTCGGAGGCCAGCAGCGCCTGCTCGGCCCGCACGTGGTCGTCGAAGGTCGCCGACAGCGGGGGCCACCGCGGCGACCCGCCGCCGGCCAACCCCTGGTAGGCGGTCAGCAGGTCCCGCAGGATCAGCCACAGCGAGCTGGCGTCGGCCACCAGGTGATGGGCGACCACCACCAGGACGGCGTCCTGTGGGCCGCGCCGCAACAGCGCGACCCGCAGCGGGCCGTCGTCGCCGAGTCGCAACGGGGCCGCGCCCACCGCTCGGGCCCGGTCGCGCAGCTCGGCCTCGCTCACCCCGGCCACCTCCAGCCGGGGCCGGTCGCCGAGCACCCGCCCGGGCCGCCCGTCCACCTCGGTGAACACCGATCGCAGCAGGGCGTGCCGCTCCCCCACCGCAGTCACCGCGCGGGCCAGGACGTCGACGTCGAGCCGGCTGCGCACCCGGGTCGCGACCACCGTGTTGTAGGCGGCCGAGTCGGGAGCCAGCTGATGTCCCAGCCACACCGCCCGCTGCCCGGCGGACAGCGGAACCGGTTGCCCGGCTGCGCTTTCCCTCATTCGGCGGACACTTCCTGGTGCAGGTGGGCGGCCAGCGCGTTGACCGTGGGGTGGTCCCAGGGCAAGGTCGCCTCGACCACCAGGCCGAACTCGTCCTCGATGTCACCACACAGGGTCAAGGCGTAGACCGAGTCCAGTCCCAGCTCGGTAAAGGGAGCGGCCGGGTCGATCCCCTCGACTGGGCATTCCAGGTAGAAGGCGACGCGCCGGCGCAACCAGTCGGCGATCGTCTCGACCGTGGTCGGGGCGGTGGTCTCAGACATGTGTGAACTCCTATACTCAGCAAGCGGTTTCGCGGGTCAGGAGGCGGTCAGGTCGAAGGTCAGCCCGTGCTCGGCCCGGCGCAGTGCCTCGGCCAACAGCCGCTCGGTCAGGGCCGCCGGCAGCGGTCCGGGATCGAGGCCGAGCCGGGCGCAGAGGCGGTGCAGCACCCCGGTGATCCAGGCCGGGTCGGCCAGAAACGGGTCGTCGGCGTGCTGCCACACCCCGACCGCCGAGGCCGCCGCGAGCACGGTGGCGTAGCGCTGGGCCGCGACGAACGTCCGCCGGTCGGCGACCATCGTGCGGTTGCGCGGGGCCAGCTCGGCACACTCGCCCGCCAGTTCCCGGAAGTGCGCGAGCAGACCGCCCAGCAGCGG
>Ga0307513_10003267_pt1 | contig 22090 bp, 20 predicted proteins | sample 15_EM_MG_FD_202174 | JGI IMG/M metagenome (GOLD analysis project Ga0307513, IMG submission 202174) | Populus trichocarpa ectomycorrhiza microbial communities from riparian zone in the Pacific Northwest, United States - 15_EM | ecosystem: Host-associated > Plants > Roots > Unclassified | place... | reverse complement strand
GAACGGGGTCGTAACGACTCGATCGTGGAAGTGTGCTCGATGATGTAGATTGAGGATTGGATTGTGGCAGGGGGGGCGGGCTTGGGCGGCGACGACGCGGGTCTGGGTCTGAGTCGAGACGGGGGGCAGGGAGCTCGTCGCTGGTGCGGCCATATTCTTGCTTGATCATGTCAGAGGCGTGGATTAGTTCGTCGAATGGAGCGAGAGAAGAGGAGGAGGAATAGTGGGGATCGGAGTCTGATGAATGAGGGGGGACCTTTCCGTCCATATTTGCGTATTGGAAGGGGGTCAAGCCAGACCAGACGGGTGCTTTTGAGGGGTTGGAGTGTGGCATTGAGTGTGGATAGCGGACTGAGGATGTATTGGAGCCGGGGCCGGGTCCCTGGAGAGGGCCGTGGATTGATTCGTTCGGGAAGGACTGTCAGCAGTGGCTCTCTTCTCTGAGTGTGTTTTGGAATAGGGAATAGATGGAATAGATGGAATAGAATGAGACGTGGGAAACCAACGAGAGATCATTTACCTTTACGGCTTGGGCTTGCACACTGTGCAGCTTGCAGCTTGCAGCTCCGAACCGATTATCACCGTCATCATCATCATCATCATCATGGAAACCCCGGATAAATTTTCTGCCCGCCGATTCGTGGTCGAGCGTCGAGGGATGAGCTGGACGTTTGAGTAGCTGGCGTCGAATAAGGCAGCTATCAGCTATCGGATGGATGGGATGGATGGGATGGATGGGATGGACGGGATGGACTGGGGATGCGCGTTGTGGCGAGCATCGAATATCGAACACCGAACACCGAACACGGGGCCGCGGGTGTGGCGAAAAAAGGGGCCAAGGTCAAAAGGCAGATCGAGTGCGAGTGGAGAATAGTCGTTCCGACTCAATTCCAGAACCCGGACTTGCCACGAGAGCCAGGCACGTTTTCTATACAGTCGTTCAGCCCTGTCTCTGTTCCCTTGCTGTGGCGTCGACTGGATGCATTTCGGCTATTTGAATCTCACCGTCAACCGTTATCTCCTCCGGCCAGCATCTCAGCATCGCGGCTGCCTCCTTCCTGGCCTCCTCGATACTCAGAGTCGTCCCGGCGGCTGCCATTTTCTAAGCGCCGGTAGAACGCCGAAACCCGCACCTCTCAGAAGCGCCGCAAGCCTAAACAACGTTATGAATTCAAGGTTGCTTGACGGAGAAGCATCAACACGCCATCTCATATCTATTGGGCGTCGCAACAGAGACCATCATCCGCACTCCGCACTCTCACTTTCCGGTTCCACTTCATACGTATTCAAGAAAAGAATCAATCCTCAGGACAGTATTCCTACTCTCACCGGCTTTCTTTCTCAATCTCTTCTCTTCCGACAATCCCTCCTTTGTCCATTCAATGCAAACCCCGGGCTTCCCTATTCAGATTCAGCAACCCAGACCCAACACGCCCACATCATCCGAGACGGTCTGACAGCGCTCACATCTCTCGACCAGTACGCGGTCCGCACTTTACCGGTACATACACATACGCTACTGCTATCCATCCTTGTCTTGCTCAGCTCCATGGTCTACTTCCTTAATCTCAACGCTCACCATTCGACGTTTTACACCTACCTTGCCTTGAACCTGGTCTATTCTTGGACACCGGAGATCTTCCAATAGATCCCGCTCCGACGACTCCGGGCGTTTGTCATTGACAGTTGAACCCTCCCCCCCTCGCTTGTGGAGAGAACAGACCCGATCGCGGGTGGTCTCCACGTCCCAATTCAACAATTCAATTCAATTCAATCGATCATCGAGTATAATCAGTCAACTGGCTTTCATTCATTCATCAACAGACGCCCGCAGCCAAGGTCGAGAGAGCTGCTGTCTCACTCAGGCTCATGACTACCAGACGAGACGGGCTCGCTAGACGGTGGTAGCGACACCTCCGCCGCATGAGCCCAACATGCATTGTGAAATTTCGTCTGTTGGATGGTGCACAAAACGTCGGTTTCGGTGAATCTTCGAGTATCCATTAAAAGTGATTGCAGAAAAATAGACGCACCATCCGTTCTGACCCGACCAAAAGCCCAAATGAGGAAAGCTTGTCCTCAAAGGGCAAATCGATAAAGTCCAACAGGGACATCTTCGAAGCAATGAGGCGTGAGGTAAACGTATTCATACCGGGCCATGCACCGATATCCAATTCATTGATGCCCTAGAGGGATCCGTGATCAGTAAACCCCCACACCTCCACGCGGGTCGACTGAGCAGAGCAGAGCTGCCGACGCACTTCTGTCTGTAACCACGGCCTCGATCCCCATAGGACTCCGCGGAAGCAACACTCCTCGTCTGCCTCACATGCATCGCCGTACACACGCACATACCGAGCCACATCCAACACGCTTTTCGCCGCCACTATATCCACTTGCACGTCCCCGCCCTCTGCCGCGTCCAGCATCGAGATGGCCATCGTGATCTTATTCACGAGCTTCTCGAAAGCGTGTAGCACTGTCCTCGAAAGCACGTTCAGGAGATACGGCTGCCATGGCTCAGCAGAGTAGTTAGCTTTTGAAGACGGAAAGGCCTCGAGCACGACGAGAATCCGAGAGAACGACTTGGCAAGGCCAGTAATCGATTTGCAAATATCCGTGTTACGAGTACCTGCAAGCGATGCCATCGGGTGAAATATCGCGCACGAGTGGGAATCCAAAATAATATGAGGTCCGTACAGTGTTTCCGCCTCGACTAGATGTACACAGCAGTGAGATCGGAGATGCTCAACGAGTCCAAGCCGTTGAATGAGGTCTAGAGATCCCAAATAGTAGTGCTCCTCTGTTGGTTCGCACCAGGTTGCTGGGAGAATTACACTCTTGCTAACCAGCTGCAAGACCACGTCCCAGCCGTCGTGAACCTGAGGCTCTTGAAAAGGTCCTTCCTTGTTTCTGCAGCCGTCGACACATTCCGGAGTGACTGCGTTCGACATAGCGGGCGGTGTTTGAGCTTTTCCCACGGGACAGCCGCGAAGAGCCAGGAAATCAGCAAGTGAGCTTTTGAGGGACTTTTTGGGTGGTCTTGCGGATGAATAATCGTGCATGCCGCCGGCATTCCAGAGCTCAGCCTTGGATATGTTAAATTGATCAACCGGATATCCGCTGGTGCCCATTGTAGGCACAGGATCTAAGGCCGCCATGGACAGGTCTTGCCGAGAAGGGCAATTATTGATCCCTATCGGTGCCGCCGGCATCGTTCCTGCCCGCACCACCGCAGACTCTCTACTCAAAAGGTTCGTTTGAAGAGCATCGCCAATGACATTTTCGACCCTGCGTCCCGATCCGGGTTGCCTTCTCCCTTGGACGAGATGGATGGTCAGGTGGCATATATTTCGGGTTAGACATAAACCGGGAGCTCACTCAGTTCTTCCCTAGATCCATCCAGGTCCATGGGGGCAAATTGGGGAGGATGGCCGCCTTCTTCGGTTTGGGGGGAGGGGCCTAGCCGCGAGGCGCAAGACATCAGTAGAATGGCGTCACCCTCGAAAGGATAGTCGATCGATAGGCCACCATGATACGGTTTCTTCATCTCGAACACATCCTTCAGTGCTGTCTGAGAGGGCAATGGCCCACCCAGGTCCGGCCATCTGAGCAAATTTTCAACGTGCGCAACTTCGCGTTCCGTTAGAAGAGGAGCTTTGCTGGCCTCGTTGACGTTCCTGAGTAGGCTGGGCTGATCAACCCGACAAAGGGATTCATGAGTAATAGGAAATCCGGTGTAAACGAATGGTCTGAGAAAACATTTAAGCACAAATGCAACGTCCCGTGAAAGGGCAATACCTCCAATCGAGCTCGATCTTAAGCGACTTCAAGCCTTTGGCTGGGACTACGAATACCAGTGAAGGACTACCCGACATCCAGTCATCGGTTGAGGTTTCAGCGAGAAGATCGGCAGCCTTTGTGGGTACTGCGGGTATTATCGGATCGTGTATGCTTGGGTGTGGTAGTTCCGGTACTGAAAAGGTGAGAAAACCGTACTAGGAACAACGACAGACGCACTGGGCATGAGCACCGATGCAAGATCATCAATCTTCTCATCTAGGATGATCCTGTTTGGATCCTTTGTGCCGATTCCAGCACAGAAAGCGTCCAGAATATCAGAGATCGAAGCATCGAATGGAATCGACGCTCGCAGAGTCCGTTGATCTTCGAGCGAGTCGGTCGGAGGTTGACAATGTATTGATTCAGTACCACGAGTAAGCGTTGGTGGTTCCTCGAGTGGAGACATTTCTGGAATAGGAGCAGGCATGACGAGCCCGTTCAGAGCACTTTTCAAACTGGAAGTGAAATCAGCGTGGATCTAATGACACGCATGGTCCGACACACTCTGGTGCACCATTTGTAACTTGTTTTCCCTTTGCCCTTCCCCTAAAGCGCTCACGCTTGGGGAGCTCGATGTCCTCTAGTAAAACTATCAACAACAAGCCAGCAGCACTATGGTAAGTTCCTACCCATCTTGTTCTCGATCAGGAGCTTCAATCTCTTGTTGGTGATTGGCGTCATTGGAACCTTCAGCTCATCCAGTTCACAAACATCGTCATCGGGGAAACCACTACTGTCAGTTTTCAGGGGTGGAGTCGAGCTCCATTCTATCGGAGCAGTAACTAGTAGCAACTCAGTTTCGGTGCATCTGTCTGAGAGAGCGTCCCACTTACGCCAGTCACCGTTCGCAATCGCCATATTCTCAGCATCCATATCAATGTCATCATCTATCGTAGCATGAGTAAGCATGCCATGGACATCATCCCGCGTTAAATATTCCCGCGGTTTCTCTTTGATCCGCGTGCTGAATATCGGTGGCGACATTCGAATTTTGGGATCAAAAGCAGCTGGGAGGGGCGAAGTAGGGCGAAGAAAGTCTGATATCGGTTGTGAAATATATTCTTTGTTGGTTATGTTGAGGTCTGGTGGCACGGCTGAGAACCACGGATTAGGTTGGAGTAGGCTCATCGTGTCTTTGAGGATTTGTCGTGGTAAGTGGAGTTGGGTCGACCTATGATTGGAGTTCAGGAGAGGGCAGAGACGAACAAATGGACATCCTCACAAAACCTGGTCTGACACGAGAGGCTCTTCTGGCATTACGGGTGGTTCTAAACCGAGGTGGCCCGCCAACAAGGATTTGAAGGAAACAGTAATATTCTTCGCGTTCACTTTGGGCTTTCTGGGTTGGTTCAGCAGCTGTGTTTCTTTTCTTGAGCAAGCAGATAGAATTGGGGTCATGGGACGTGCATCCAGGGACGTCGGACCTATAGAGGTTAATTGAGTAGGTATCCAGAGCACATGGGCTGTTGAACGAACGAGAGTCCTCTTCGAGCCAAGCACGTTCCGTTGGCTTCGATACCCCATTTGGTAGTTGTAGCCGTTCACAAAGAAGATTTCGAACGCTTTGAACTGTCTTAAACGTTTCTTCGTACTGGGGTGGTGCATTAGATTGGTTACGACCAATGAAATCGGTCAGCGGATTCATGGGTCGGTGGAAAGCAGTCGGTTCGTATTCTGGGGCCATGTGTAAAGACGAGGCAAATATCTAAGGAACATTAGAACTGCTTTAAGGTATTGGCGCCGTCATTGCTCTTACTTCGTTCATCGTTTCTTCCATAGTTGTCCATGCGTCTCGGGTAATATAGGTACGAGCATAATCATATAGAGCATCGTGTATTTGACGTCTCCATTCATCGTGAAAACGGAGTGCAGGAAATGAAGTATAAGACGCGTCCGACATTGGAGACGCGGTGGTGGTCGAATTACAAGATGCGACCACTTGTCCTGCATTGTGAGTGGCTACACGACCTTTTTATCCGCAATGTCTGTTGACCCTAACCATAATACAATGCTAACGAATAGGCCAGTACCACTTCCTATAATATACCCAGCAATTGCACCGAATGCTGGTGGGAGAGGATAGACTTGCCATGGCCGGTCCCAGTCGAGGGCCAGGGGATATGCTCCGCACCAAGAGCCTAGGATTGACCCAAGAGCAGGATAGAGCAAAGCTCTTTCTGCTCTAGACTCACACCTGCAAAGGCTCACTAATAAATAACTCGTAATCGGGGCAGCACAACGTGTCGGTCTTACTTCATAAGTATGAATACCCGATAGTATTGGGAGCGGAGTGTAGTGGAAGCAGATTTTGCGTTAATTGCAGGCACCCCTAATGCTCGGAATGCGGGATAGACGGAAAGAAAAGACAGAAGAAAAGAGAGTCCCAGAGTGTGAGGGACATGACTTTAAGTACGATGAGACTGTGCCAATGAACTTTGAGGATGTACCCACGATGTGAATGGGGCACCCAAGGCGACAACGATGAGGTGGATGAGAAGGGCCGCCAGCAAGGTAGCACCCCATGAAGATAGGTTTTGCTGTGAACGGGAAGATGAGTTCATACTCGCCCTAGAAATGGAGACGAACGCACCCCGAAGGAATCTCCGATAGTTTGGATACTAAAGTCTTCTGTATTGGTTCCAGATCGTTTCTTTTGGTCAGCCTTGATCCATGATACTGCTCTTCCTGCCCAAACGGCTTGCAATATAGCGCCTCCTGCGCACATCCACCAGGTGCTCAACGTTGGCCAGGCTGTGATTGGCGCCAGAAACTCCCATTGTGGCCTATCACTCGAGGACTTCTGAGGAGGCAAATCCTGAAATATAAGCGTGGTTCGTGGCAGAGCCACGGCGGCGAATGCCAGTAACAAGGCGTGGGTCCCAACTGCGGACGTGTAGTCTGAAAAACTGAGAGGGTCATCGTATACTGCTTTCAGAAGCGTTTGTCTAGATGCCGCATCCGCCGCTGCCTTCTTCTTCCCCATACTTGACGCGACTGGGTTCAACTTGGACCATAGCCTTGAACTAGACCATATTCATGGCCGCTGCGACCATGAAACCGACGGAGCAAGCAGAACTCCGAGAGAGCCTCTTACGTCATAATGAGACATTCGAGGGACTTTTGAGGCTAATTCCGGCCAAATATTACATCGTCCAAGATGATTCGGAGGTTAGAAGCCTTTTGGACACACTGGCCCAAGCGCAGCAGCTTATTATGTTGATAGCACGATTCAAAGTATCATAAGAACAAGAAGAGGCAAAAGGCTCCCAAGCAGGAAATCAAGGAAAAGTCGAAAAAGGCTCGGAAAGAAAAGGCTAGTTTACGTTCGAATACAACTGCATGTGGGACGTTATTTTTTGGCTACTCAGGCTCATTTTCACCCGGAAAATGATGATTTCAACGAATCGAATCTGCTCGATCCAACAGATCCCGCGACCTCTTGGGTCGCCTCATTCAGCAGATCATAGTTCTTCATTCTCTGCGTTACAAATATTTGCTTACAAGTACTTGACTTTTAGCTTGACCCAGCAAACAATAAATCCATTCTCGAGCTGCAAGCTGAAGCCGCAAATCGGCTACCGGAGTCCAGAAAACGAAAGCGTGGAGATGACGACGACGCCTCAGGAGACGACCTAGACCTCGAAGATTCTATGTCTGGTCTCGTAGACGAGAGTTCCGGTTCAGAAGCAGGAGATGGCGAAGTCGACAATGATGCGCCTGTTCCAATGGGCACCAGCGGCAGTATATCTGAGATTCGAGCAAAGCTACATGCGAAAATTGCGTCATTTAAGAAAGGTCGAAAAGCAGAAGACGAAGCCAACAGCAAAGACGAACTGCTTGAGATGCGAAGACGGCGAGCGGCGATGCGAGAACAGCGGCGGAAGAAGACCAAAGAGAAGAAGCAAAAGGAGAAGGAGGAGAAGAAGAAGGGGAAAGGGAAGAACACCTCGGGGAATACTAGTAAGGTGAGTGAGCCTCCTCGTCCATAAGAGGTGAACTGAATCCAAATCTGTTCATGTAGACCGAGTTACTTGTGCAGGACACGGTGTCTCCCTCAAATCTGCATAGGAATGGTACCTCAGCTCCCTCCATGACTACTGTTGCCTTCTCTGCACTTGCCGATGCTCCAGTGAAAGTCCCAAAGAAGCTGAAAACAGCTTCCGATCCGAAGCAAGCAGTAGCGCAACTACAGGCTCGAGCTGACCGTCTCGCCAACCTCCCCGCCGACAAACGCGAAGCGATCCAGCAAACGGACCAATGGTACAAGGCAGGGGTACGGATGGAGGGCGCGAAAGTCAAGGACGACATAACGAAGCTGAGGAAAGCAGTCAAGCGTGCAGAGCACGAAAAGGTCAAGAGCAAGAAGGAGTGGGGTGAACGCAAGCAGCATGTCGCTGCCAATATGGCAGCCAAGCAGAAGAAGCGGGCTGATAATATTGCCATGAGAGCTGAGAGAAAGAAGGATAAGAACGGGAAGCAAGGAAAGGGACGACCTGGGTTCGAAGGCAAGACTTTCGGCTCAAAAAAGAACAAGAAGTAGGCAGATCAAAACGCGGCGACGGCTTGGCCACCTACCTTGCACCAATTGTGATATTGGCCCACTTATGCCAATTATTACTTTTTTCCTTGATTTCTGCATCGGTTCCTTGCACGGTCCCTTGACACCACTTCCAGTCAACGATTACACCTAGAATTTCCGCAAATCCGCGAACCAATCACTTCATGCTAGCTGCCGTGCAATGGTGGCATATCTATTCAAGGGTCGCCTAAAATCACCACGAGATTTGGTGCCGATAGATGGCCAGTATGGCGTTCATCCATGTTCACAGGTCACCTAAGGAGCGGCCTGCTCTGTTTCGGAGGTTATCAGTGCGTCATGTGTGATGTGACTCGGTTCGGATGTCGACTCGAACCTACAGATCTGACTCCCCAGACACCGGACATACATTCTATGAGACCTGGCTGTACTTAATAGCTTGGATGAAGCATCCGTCCAGTTCCATAGATTTCAGCGGTTTGACGACTCGAATCGATGCGGCAAGTCAGTTATTTAAGAACGTTCATATCACGCCTCCGACGGTTCCGCTCGTTCAACGGGCCGCCGCCCGAGTCAGCAAGAGGAGCAGCGTCTATATAAGTGATGCCCTAATCACCCTCAGTATATCTCAGGACAGTCACACCCAATATACGCATCACTCAGAACCCTACTACAGCATACATCATGACTCCAGAATCCGCAATTGGCAATCCCCAAACAGGGGCAACCGCCGCAAACGAGTTCGCCAAGCTTCGTCGCGACCAGAAACTGAACGTGGACAAGACAGCTCATACTCGTTCGCACCTAGAGAAACTGCAGAAGAAGGAACTTAAGAAGGATGCTCGCAACCCCACTTCCCGTCGCGAACTTACAGTGGCACCCAAATGGCGGCGCCGTGAGCATCCCGCAATTTTCCGGGGAGCCGTGAGGTTTGGACCGGATCGAGTGTGTCAAGCTGCCAACCCTAGGGTGGATGGGCCGTGCAGGTGCACACCTTGCCGACAGATGCAAGTGCAGACACGAGACCTCTTTATTTCTGATCAGAAGGAAGGGTCCGTATGCTTTGACAAGAGGAAGAGAATTGGCGGAACTGCAGCGTTCGCCGCTGTGGTGGTGGATCAGTGGGCGGAAGAGGACTTTGTCGCGTCTGAGTGTGGAGATGAAGACGAACGTGAGGACGAAAGTGGCCCACATACCGCTGAAGAAGGAGAGGAGTTGCCTAGTTTGCATCCCACGGAGGTCGATATCTGGGATTTGGTCAAGCCGGCGAAGCCTCGATCTCGAAAGCAAAAGTGTATGTACCACCTCTGTGGTAACATGGACGCTAACCCTAATCGATTGTACAGGGTTGTCGATGCGTGCTCAAGCGCGGAGTATAACTCCCTCTGTCTTCGACGATTTTGGCTCAGTATCAGAGGCGTGGGAGGAGTTGGCGGATGATCAAATGAATGATTGGGACGCTTGCAGTCGAACGACAGGTTTCACTCTTGCTTGAGCCCGCGCCAACGAGCTCATTAGTACCTGGGTTCACCATGTTGTATCCTTGTCACGCATTAGCGAAGAGGCGCACCACCGTGTCATTGTATGGTTTCTTTGGGAAGACTTATGAGGTGGGAGTGTGATTATAATGACGGTCTAATTCATCATGTTCTTTGGACCCTGCCACTGCTGAGAATGGGTTTCACATACGTGATCGGTGGCCGAATCCGCACTTTTTAAGGTCATAGATCTGACCAATTCCTCAGAACATATGGAAGAAGATAACCCTGATGCGTCAAGCACGCTTCCGCGTTGGGTCTTTTTAGAATACGCGCAGATGCTCAATCTGGCGGGCCCCTCATCTACAGTGATCTTTGCTCATTTGTCCAAATCGTCATGCCAAGCGTTGAATGATACGCTACATGAGAGTGGACCAAGCGAACAGCAGGCAAAGTTTGAGGTTCATGAAAAGGGCGTCATGGAGCTCATGCATGAGCGTGAGGTAGATCTGAAAAACGTATGCCTTCTAGATCCTAAGGCGCATCGTGAACTTGCACCTCAGGATGGAGACGGAGAAGTTCGATGGTTTTTATTTGGGGTAATTCTATCAATCGTTACAAGCCGTAATAAACAGCACCTAACGTTTGGATATTTTCAGGGTATTCTCGGTATTTTATTCGATTTGCCTTTTACATTCCGCAATGTTGCTGAGTTTCTCCAGGTGACGACCCACCGCGAGATCGAACAGGGGAGCTGAGGCAGCTTAATTTCCCCAATAGAGGTCTTGGGTCTATGCAGATGACCACCGATACTGCACTAGGTGTCACTAAGCTAGTCGTTGAGGACAAAAGTGGGTCCCTCACTCATTAATTGCTCTTGAAGGTCGTAAGTATGATATTTCCAAGAAACACTGCGAAGCATAGGATATATCGTAAGCTACTGTATTTCATACCCCTACCACCCCTCATCGATCTACAGGATAGGCCAACCATTCGATTCAATGCAACTGAGAGCATCGAGATGCCTTTCCGTGCGTGCTGCGTACTAAACACCAGCGCATTGTGGTCATATCCTGATGAATGGGTATCCTAGGGTATGTTTCTGACAGCAACGGTCAACCCGTTCTCCCCCCTGGGATGAAGGATCACATGTACAAAGACCTAAACCGAAGCTTCGACTTCTAAACATGCTCCTCATTCGTTTCAAAACTGCTATCCAGACAGGAACCGCTTCATTCATTAGGATGGTCCACCGATACCCCTTTGAGATCACCCTCAATGAGTTCGAGAGAAAGGCCGAGCAAGGCCTCCGGCGGCAAATATGATGGACACGAATACTTAAGCCAAATACTGTGGAGGCGAAGTTTCGACTACCATTTCAACGGCCAATGGGTGTAGAACCCGGAGACAAACGGGTGGTCATCCACCCCGCCTACAAGACATGTTTGAGGTGCTCAGGACATCGTTTCATCAGAACCGGTAATCCACCGCCTATCAACACATCATGCGCCCATACTGCAGTGGCCACCCAGTTCCTTTGGAGGGCTAGTTCCTATTACCGCCTTAGTTCAGCTCATTGTTTGGAGTGACACACGACTCACCCCAAGCATGTTGTGCTTTGCAGCAATGACAAGAATAGAGCGAACGACAACATCAGTCAGCAATAAAGGCAGCTGGGACATCATCATTGTAGGTTTAGAGTTTGAACCTTTGCGCTTCTTGATCAGACCGCCATCTGTAATGACAGCCCCTAAAGCCACCAGGGCACGCTCCTCGTTCTGGTGGGACGGCAATCAATACAAGAGGAATGGACGTGGGAAGTAAAGAGATGAGAATACCTCGATTGATTTTCGAATTTTTATACAACCATACAAGTCGGAAAGGTGACGCCACATATGATGCATTTCAGGACGAAGTCGGCCACGATCTTGATGGTAGGTAGCCTCTATTTTGTCTTTCATATGTTCCATAGCCTTGAAGGCGGCTGAAAATAATGCTGCATCGTAATTACCGTCTCGAGCGTTTCCGGTAGCTTGATGAACAAGTGCCACTGTCTTGGGTAGCTCAGTGTCAAAAATCTTCTTCCTCCTTTTACAAGCTGCTTCCCCATCCATCCTCTCCTCTCTGCAATACCAGCAATCACATTGGAAACCATAGGCCCGCTTGAGCGTTTTCTCTCGCTCATCGATACTTGTGTCGGGCCATATATATCCAAGGGTAATCTCGTCTCCTTTTGAGAGAGGTAACAATGCTCGGACAACCATGACGTCCCCAAAGAGAGCCCTCTGCGCGTTCGGAACGCAGGAGTGGTTGCAAAACGACGATAGGTAGAACAATGATACGTCTTTGTTCTCTTCCAGGGATTTCGCTGGTTCTTCTGCCTCTGCAAGGCCTCCAGAGCTGATGCACGGCTCAAAAGGGGAATCACCAAAGCTATTGAATGCGGTGATCCGTTCAAGCCGTCCAACGTCTACATCAACTACAGCTCCTAATTGTTCAAGTACTCGCTCCTCGGTGTCCACCATTCTTAATGGCGGCGGTGACGGTGACAAGGGGGTGTTTCCATCGTAGAGGTGGCAGACAGTAGAGTAGAATGAGGGATTGTCGATGCATAGGTGAGTTAACCTTGTGGTGTTCAAGACGTCCGCTACACCTCTCAAACGGTTGTTGGTTAAGTTGAACGCATATAGAAACACATTCTCTATTTCTGCGTCCGCCTTACTGGCGATGGACACAGCCTTAGTGAGGAATAAAAGCTCTCCAACTGCAACGTCTCTCGTGACGTAAAGACCGCGTGATCCGCTGGGTGATGAGCGAATCCCGACCGGACCAACAAAGTCGGCGACATGGAGACGTGGGTTCGGTCCTCCTGCAATGACGTCTGAGAACATGGCACGAAAATCATATACCCCGGTATCTCGTTCCTGTAGGCGCTTCGAGGTCCTTGCGAGACATTCGTTAAATTCTTTGGCTAAGCCTTGCGCCTTTGGGTCGCTCCGGGCGACGGTTAGTCCATGTTTGAAGACCGACTCGGCCTCATTGAAGCAGCGAAGTTGGTAGGCGGCAGAAGCCTGACGGAAGAGAGCCTTCGCTACCATATGAGGCTCGGCGAGATTGGTAGCCAGGGCTGCTTTGGCGGACAGATAGGCACGACCAGGTTTGGATAAGTGTAAACAGGTGGCAGAGATATTCGAGTGTAATACTCCGTAGATCTTTTGTGCTCCTGGTGCCTTGAGTGCATGCTCGTAGGCCGCAAGGGCCGACTGAGATACCGTCAGAGCAAGCCCACGACCTCTGTGTGTTTCCACTCACGTAGTAATCCTTACTTTGAAACGCAGTATTACCCAGAGCTTTGTAATTTTCTGCTGGGCGATTCGCCTGAATCCGCCGGAGGTTCCCTTCATAACGCCAGGTAACTGCCTTGCAACGTGGGTCATCATCTTCAAGGACGACAATATCGGTTGGGCTATCCACTCTCACGAATGGTTGACCTCCGCCACCACCGGCAATCTTGACGTATGGCTCGCGAATGGCAATTTTGGTGCCGATTGGGAGCTGGCTGTCCAGAGGTGGTCCGGAGAGAGACGGATTAGCCACGAAATGGTAGACGCCGACTGCGATACAATCTCCTGCAGGGTCATCGACCAGACTACGAAGGGAGTAAGCAAGCCGGTGCTTCCCGTCCATCGATACACTCACAACATACAAGCGACCATCTGTTTGATACTGGATACAACGCGACAAAAAAGATATTTGCCTAGACAAGGAGATGAACAGACTAAGGGCTAAGGGTGAATGTCAAGTACCTTCATGACGCTGGGGTACACTGAGTTGTGAGATGGACATTTGCTTCAGCTGCGACAAGGGTTGGGAAGAAAAGCGCCTTCTCCCATCGTCAAAGGTTTGTCGGAAATGAGGTTCCTCCTTTGACGGCGGGCGATAGGAATTGAGATCGCCCTGCATACCCTCTATTACCATCCGCCGAGGGAGGGTTCGGATTGGAATTGGTGTCGCCTTGAGCTCTCGCTATGTACGTAATTAGTTAGCACTTAGGAGCAGGCAGTGCCCGTCCACTTGCCTCGAGCACCTCTTTCGCATGTTTGATGTGCTGTTTACGGCTTCGTATGAACGATTCTGTATCCTGGTCAAGCATTTTTCCCTGAGACGAGATGGTAGAGGGTGTTTGAGCTCTCAGGGGGCGCAAACTGTGCGCCTGCTCGAGGGTGGCCATTTTCTCGGGGCCGAATACGGATGCGACCTGGGCCGGACTCACATTCCCCAGACCGATAGATGCGAGCATCTGGAGTACTTCATCCATGACGAGTAGCGAGGCGGGATTCAAGTAGGGGTGCTGTAGCAGCGGAGGTCAAGCTCCTTCGGAGCCTGACGTGGGAACTCCTAACAGAAGAGTTGTCTAGAAGGTTCTAGCTTAGTGCTAGTCCAAAGAAACTCTTGCTAAGATACGTTTGAATACAAAAATCACGTATGCAGAAGTACACGGAACCAGCAGGTGGATCGTGATGAGACCAAGCCACCAGCTCCATTGGCATACCTGAGCGTATTTATCAGGATCTGCAGGCGGCGGTATACGGCCTTACACGTCGCTCGCTCAATGTCACAGATTCCACAGAACCAGGCCATGCTTCACAGGTAGAGTTGGATCGCCAAAAGGGGAGGTACAAGGAATGGAGAGCCCATCACGGCTCGTACCAACAAGGGCGAGAGCTACACTGTTGAATACTTGCTGTAGGCATTGGGGGCGAGAGGATTTAAGATTAGCCATGATGAGTGACGCTGCCGTTGTCGACGAATATCAAGCAAACGATGTCGTGATGTCGGGGCAAGGCTCTCACCCCGTGGCAATCGCCACCGGAAAGGAGCTTTCGATTCGTCTCTTTGAGCGATTACAAGTATAGGGGCGACAAATTCAGCTACGAGATTACCCTCACCGTTATCCTCGTAGGTGATCCTCTATTTATGTCTGCAACGCGCTGCCTGTGCAGGCACCCCATAATCGTAATGGTGTGGCTAACAGGGCCTGAAGCCCACAAGAAGCACGGCGATACCGTTAACGTTTCGTTTGTGGGTGTCACGTTTACCAAGGGCACAAAACAGTTTTTTGTTGCTTATCCGCGTCCAAAATTGTAGGTACCACCAGGTTCCGCTGCATTTATATCGTCTTTATCGAAAAAGACCATGGTGAGCCGACAACATTTAGAATGATCATACAGGACAGCGAAGACTGTAGGTTCGCACACGGTGTGCCAGGGAAGTGTTTATAGAAGCCTTGCAATGGTATGCGGAGTTGTGGTTAAGATGGGAGTGAGTCAACGGGTTTCCATTGTCCCATCTCGAATGAAGGCCCACTGTGACAATCAAAATGCCCAAGAAAGACTTCGACGATATCGTGGCGATCACCAAATGTAAGTAAATGATATCATGGTCGAGTTGCTGATGGTCCATTTTAGTAATATCTCTGGTGATCACCGGGTTACTACACAGGACTGCTGAAAGCTTGTCTGTTGTTCTTGAACACGATGATATCTTCTCACTCTATTTGTCTAGAGCGTGTCACCCTGAGTAAGAACCACATAGTGTTGCTATCTGTTCATGTGGTAAAGAGAAGAACAGAAAGACTACTCCTTCAATAGCCCATTGTAAACCATGAACATAACTGTTTACAAGCATTCAAGGGTGTCAATATTTACTAGTGAGAATTGCCCACTCTTGTGTTTTACCCACATAGCAGCGATCAACGAGTAGCAGTGAGTCACCTTGCATGGGAAAAGGACTGGAGATTCTGGCTCACATGAACACGGTGTGCCATTCCCCGTTCGGACAAGCCGATTCCTCCACCCTACCCTCGTCTCCGAATAACCGGTCAGGTACGACCGCCTCTACATGTTCTCATCAGGGTGATGTTCACCATATCAGTCATTGGAACCGCTGGTAGTTAATAGGCTGCCTCTTCGCTGAGGCCGCTACAATCGTATGTCCTCCGCTATGGATCGTCTTTGGGTCCGAGGGACATGTTGGGGTCACCCACGTCAAATTTCGTGGCTGGCTGAACTCTCCTTATAGCCGGCGATGAGGAAGAATGGCATCACTGCTATTGAGCACGTGAATACCTACCTACGTTTGGGGTGGGTGTCGCCAATGGGGCTGGTATCCAAGCCGTTGTTCGTGTTCTGCCTGCGTCCGCGTATCTAAAGCAAGTCTCGAGGCAAGGGTGCGAGACTACGAGGGCAGATCCTCGACAAGGAAACGAAACGTTGGACCATTTGGTCACCCTGGTCAAATTCAAAGGGGGCACGCGGCGAAGATCGAGAACAATATACCGATGTGAACCGAAAACCCGATGTGAACTGTCCGCAGGACGAAAATGTCAAGGCCCACCAAAAAGGCGGAGGAACATGTCAAGATAGATCCACTTCCACCCAGTAGTTCATTACAACCGTCTCTTGATGTTTACAGCAGCAGGCTTCAGGTTTGCACACATGTAATGACTTGAACACCCATATTCCGACACATGGACCTGTTGAACAGTCACGTATATACTTCTAGGGTATGCGAAATACGCACTGATTGCGTTCACGAATGCCATAGACCGAGAGCGGAGACCGCTTGCTGGGCAGCAGCCTCTTTAGCATCCTGCTTCCTGGGTAAATCGATTGATTCTCCCCGTAGGACACCGTCAATGAAGAGATGGCTCCACCATCGCTGGTTCACCTCGGTATCTCCGTCAACTCGTCCAGTTTGCCAATCAAGCTGATGAATGAGCGGTCCTTGGCAGTATTCGTTGATAATTTGTGTGTAGGCCTTCATTGTATTGTTACTGTCGGTTGAGAGGTATAGTAGAATTGCAAAATGGGGCGTTCGCTGGATAGAGCCAGAGCTCAATCGTTGAGGGTAGGCACTCTACAATACTTCACTGGTCACCAGGCCACGCATCGCCAATTGGGCCGTACACCTTGTATATAGTTGATGCGCCTTTCGGACATTTTGCACTATATTCTCATTAATATTACGCGCCTTAGACAATTTGTTGCGTGATTTTTGGGTGAGATCACGATCTGGCAGAAGGCTGTCAAAATTGACAGGTGTTCCCACGAAGCCCACTCACCGGTCCAGCGGCGATGAGAGGCAAAGGAGGAAAATAAAAATTACAAAGAAATTTATATAGTAAACTATACATGTGTAAGAAGATACAAACAAGACTATGCATCGAATTCATGTAGAGATTAGTCCTTGCTTTGTGTTGACGCTCATCCGCATATTCGGGGGCATGCAACAGCCTCTAGGTCTATTCGAAACCCAGTGTAATGATTTCCTACGCTTCCATTATTATTAATTACCGACTCACCTCGTTCATTCAGAATACGCCTCACCATCTGGTGTTCGACACATCAAGTATAAAGTGCACAAGGCTATGGGGCACGAACAATCAGCTAGGAAGAAGAATAAAAACACCGGAGGAACACGCGTTAGTTGTTCGCAAAGCCTTTGCATAGCTGCATGATTCTTCCTTCCGCCGACCTGTAATTGCGAATTACATTTTCGACTTCGTGCGTTGTGCGCAGGTAAGGTCTTTATGTTGCAGCACAAATGGTCAAGACAGGCTCAAGCTATCGAAGGCTACGGATACAATAAGTAAAGCTGGTCCACTGAGCAGGTTCCTTTCCGCCATTCCACAAACTCAGGGATTGTTTTTATGTCTCTGGGAGTCTGTGTAATCCGCTCGCCAGAGTCTATGTCTTCGTGAAGTGTTCTATGTGCCCGGCGTAGGAATGAAGTACTTGCCAGCTTCCAATTGTTCTGCCGCAGATTTCTAAACGAAGAGGTAAACATGCTAAGCGAACCAAAGCATGAACATAGGCTTATATCCCCACCTTGAATACCACAAGTCCAACTAAAACGCCAGCCGCGAAAAAGATGAAAGCGATGATGACCCAAATAACGCCCCACTTCGGCGAAGGACAGCACTCTTCAGGCTCTTCAGGTTTAGGCGTGTTGCCAGTTTTAGCCTCTAGCCTGAGCCTGATTTTGCGATCGATTGTATCCCATAGCGCTGGAGTCGGGTCAGGCCCAGCTCCAGGATCGAGCAGGATCATTCATACCATACATGCAATTCATGACGCCAAAAAACAGTACCTGGTATATGTCAGCAGGGACAGAATCCCGGAAGAGATAGCGTGGACATGCCAAGTACCGCAGTGCAGAGCCTTGGGCAATGAACCAAAAGGCCAATATGAGGCCAGCCATGACCGCCATGAGGAGCCAACTCCTGTGGTCCTCGTGAGAGTGGAGCCTCGAACTATAAGACCGATTATGCTTACAGCCCGTCTCGACGCACCCACGACAAGGATACTAAGAAAACCACACTATTAGGAGAGTCAGTGGTTTCTGTGTCCAAACGCAATTGGATATGGCTCAACCAATACTCACCCAAGGACAAGCGTTGCCACTTTCGATGCATTGGTGTCGAACCCGCAGGCAATGAGGCAAGCGCCAATAAGGCTACTGCCAATGTAGCCAGCTGGTCGGAATATGGCTGAGATTCCGCCTGACATTTTTATCATCCCACCCTTGGCGGCTAAGCAAAGGCGAATCACCAGCCAGGGATTGAGACGGGATAGATGAACCGGGCGGTCACGTTACTTACGGTCCAATTCAATCGAGTGGATATGAATATGTGCACAGGTTAGCACGCCAGCAAGGGCATGCGAGAACTGCGCGTCTAGAGTCAGGAAATGTGGGGAACACAACATGATCCCAAGAACAAACCTGGTGCATTGCGACTGTGAGGAGTTTGAAGGGGTATGCTAGGTTGATGGAGATACACTGATGAACACGGGGCGATTTAGAACCAGCGCAGCATGCTCACCGACAATATTTATGTATTTCGCAAGCCTAGCGCCGCGGGAGTTGAGCAAGGTAAATGCGGTTTTGTGGCCAGGACGTACCATAGAATTGCGATAGCGACGAAATAGCAACCGGCCACGATAAGCGTCGTACGCTGCGTCTCGTTTGGTGTAAGGTCGGAGCGTGTGTCCCTCGACTCGAGAGCAACACGGGTTTTGAGGAGAGCATCGATATGTGGCATATCTCAGAAATCAGGGAGAGCAGAGGGAGAGCAGAGGGAGAGCTGGTTTGAGCTGGAACGGTCCAAGTTGTTCGAGGTAGGTTTGTGTGGCGACCAAGCACCTCGATTGGGGAGGCCCGATCAGGCTCGCTACCCCGAGAGTCAAACAGTAAATGGCTTTACAATTCGCTAGCACATCGCGACAATCGGCCAATTTTACCATAATTTCTTACCAACCTTCAACTTTGCTCCAAGTCGTTTTCGAAGCGCTCGTGTGGTTAGTGGTCAGCACTGGACTGGACGTGGACGTCTCTATTAAATACCCTTGTGTGAACATTCTTTGATGCGGTGTAGCGAAAGCGGCAGGCAAGGTCAAAGCCAAAATGGAAGCATCCAACGGCCGACAGAGCACAGACTTTAGTCGTTCAGGACGGCGTTGATCACCGTTGTCGCTCTCGCTGCTCTCCAAAATGTTACCCACTTCAACCGAAGCACTACAGTAGTCCAGGTTCGTACTCACCGTCTGAGATGGTAATTCGGCTGGCAGCCTCGATGTGGACACGAGCCGGACACCCCACATATCCGCAATCACTTCAAGAATGTCCTTAAGAGAATACTGTTGTGCTATCCCCAAGGGGTCCTTGCCTCTGGGTGAATTGCAGTGAGGGCACGACCGTCTCTGACCAGCCAAAGTTGAAGTATGATATGCAGAGGTCGCGCAATAGGATAATATATGTCTATCCACAACAGCAAACAAGAAAAGGGGCCAATACTAATGAGTCAAAATACGGTCCTCGTCCTTGTATCTAACGGCTTGTATCCACAGAACTTTCTCCAGGTTTAGACTAGATAGCTCCTCGTCAGCAGGACAGCAACTCTGGAGAGCGTACAGACTCACACTGACTAAAAAATCCTTATCGGGTACCTCGCGTGAGTGGAGTATTTGGCCAAGATGAGTTGGAAGGAACTTTTGTCCCTTCCTCCGCAGCTCTGTTAGCTTCCTCAAAAAGGCGACTGGGTTGTCGGAAAACTGCACATGGTTCATATCCAGGGCTTTCCTCGCATGTAGATCACGAACGAAGCCGGTAGGGTCAATTGCATTCGGTGGCAGTTTGATGTTGTGAGGGGGGTCTTTCAGATAAAGCCCTAGCATCTGGCACATCTCCTCGTATGTTGATCTCGACGCGAAATATAGCTGTCCAGCGAACAAGTTGAGGTCGTTGATGATATTGGACGGGAAAACTGGGGTATCGTCGCGGTGAGGTATCATGAATGACCGAAGATCCTCAAAAGAGCGCGTGCTCATTGATGTTCGAGGTGCATATATGTGGAGCGTTACAAATCGCGACTCGCGCACCTGGTCGATAAGGCGGTTGGCTTCGAACGGACTGAGGAGGACAAGCTGGCGTTGCTTGAGACTCGATAAAACCCACTGGACTGGACGTAGGAAATCATCAAGATCGTTATTGCTTGAACTATGGCCGATAGTCGTCTGGATCGTCCTTGCAAAGTCCTCGGTAACCCAAATGTCGGGGAATGCAGCCGTCTCGAGACGCTCCACGAAGGACTTCAGCGTGGTTCGTGAGAGACATTCGCATGCCGGGATGATACCTGTGGCGTTTCCTGGAGTCGAACCAGTTGAAACGAGAGTCTGGACGTCTTTATGCAAAGTGTGCCTTGATGATACAGCTGGAGGAGGTCGCTCGATTTGCCTTTCCTCTTCTTTCTCCTGCGAAACCTCTCTCTCTTGCTCTTCTCGCATCTTGGCATCATGGGTCGACCCTATGTCGATCTTTTTGCATCGGTCTTGGATCCAGGTCTGGAGCTGACTCTCCTGATTGCTGGTCGCCATCCTTTCGTTCACTCCATACAATTCCTCCAATGAATATGCCTCCTTGTCCTTTAAAATACTGATGAATTCGTCTGCAGAAGCTGATCCCTCCTTATAGCGTTCCCAAGCTCTGTTGCGGTCGTCGGAGCCACAGCCCTGGTGCGCCCATAGCGGTGTATAGGAACGCAACTGGGCGATAGTTTCCTGGATAGTCCACTTCAAGACATGCTTGGACATGATCTGGCGGTTGGCAACTCCAGTGGCGGCTCTTATGTAGCCAGCTACCTCAGTCGATACGAGGAAGCAAACTGTGTGTGTGGAACCAAGCTTCCGCATCCGCATGCACCCTGTTCTCGTATCAGGAACATTTCGAACTCGGGTGAGCCCACGTACCTTGCATCAGCTTGTCTTTGCAGAGTCTCGGTCCAAGAGTCACCACTGCTCGCGAACCTGGTGGCAGCTTCAAGTCCGTCCCGCGTGTATGAGCCTCGTCAAGATATACCAGGCAACGATCCAGTTGCTCTAAGTAAGGAGATGAGACCAGCAGTTCCACCGTCCCATCTCGCCTCAGCACCCGCAGGTCGTCCTTCGAATCCACAAACACAGCTGCCTCGATCTCTGGTCGAAGATCTACTTGCAGCAGCCAAAGTTCCGCTACCCCTTGGTTTTGAAGTTCCAACACCTGAGCACCGACATCCAGTAGTACACGCGCCTTAGGTTCTTTATCTCGAATGTGTTCCAGCATCCCACGGATATTCTTAGCAGCATCCGGTAGGTGTATGACCTTGCTGTTTTCCTCTCGCAAAAGATTGTTCAACCCCATTGCGTTCGTGTGGATGTGGGCTTTCAAGTCGATCTGCTTAATCATCTGCGGCAACAGGAAGCGGTTGTCATTGGTCCCTGAGAAACCAGTGGACCGGTGTTGAGCAAGGTCCCATCCACTCGTCGAGAGCTTATGTGGGAACTCCTTCATATGTCTCGGGAACACGATTGTGGAGAGGAAGAAGTCGATGACGGCCTTGCAATGGCGCAGTCGAGGGAAGATGTGTTCGTTGCGTTGAACAGGATCTTCGAGATTGAGTCCTCGTAGGCGGTGCAGCGTTTCGGGCAGATCATCGCGGCAGTCCTTGATCCACTCTTCGTACTCCTGATTTGGGTTGTCGGTCTTCATCAACTGCTCGAAGCAATCCCCCAATTGCGTGTCGGTGAGACCCTCATAATAGTACGTCAAGCAAGTCAAGCATATTGAGATGTCTGTATGACCAAATTCGGCACGAGGAGAGGGGCTGTCTTTTGCCCGGTAAGGGACCGCCAGCATG
>Ga0307513_10003266_pt1 | contig 22099 bp, 31 predicted proteins | sample 15_EM_MG_FD_202174 | JGI IMG/M metagenome (GOLD analysis project Ga0307513, IMG submission 202174) | Populus trichocarpa ectomycorrhiza microbial communities from riparian zone in the Pacific Northwest, United States - 15_EM | ecosystem: Host-associated > Plants > Roots > Unclassified | place... | reverse complement strand
GCGTAACCAAGGAAACAATACAATTTGTCGTAAACCTTACAAAGGAAATCCCTCATAGCAACCGTGTAACAAAAGAAAGAACACCAAAGTTATCCCAGCACGTATCTCATCAGGGGACCGTGAGACAACCGACAAATAGGCTATAGCAAGGGCTTTTGGGACGACCAGGAAACTGCGGCGGGACTGAGATGTTACTAACTGTGGCTTTCGCCCATCAGCAAAAATAATACCTTGCGTTCTGTGCGTTCTGTGCGTCTCACGCAGCTGACCCTGAAACGCAAATTGCGAATCAGGACGCAACCACCCCACCACAACACGCATCTGATGTAACCTGACATAGTACTTAATTCCCAGGACGCATCAGACGCAGCACCTAATACTCAGGACGCTATCTGATGCAATACTCAGGATTTCAGTTGACACCAGACCACATCGTCCTGAGATAAGCGAAGGGTCCCCCCTTTACTTTTCTGACCTAGGTCACAATAGATTTCATACCTTCAACCTGTTAAATTTAGTACTAGTGGTCTTCTACTGTTCTAATATACAGGCCAATTCACAGAGAAACACTAAGTCATAAGAAGGGATTTGACACCTTCATCCTCTACCCGGGACCCTGTAGCTGAATGGGGACTTGGCACCTCAGGACGTACAGAATACCACAGCGTAGCTGGCGTCGAGCCCAACAATCCCCCGTAATCAGATCCAGAATCGGCCCAGAGGTTATGGAGGAATCAGCTATCGAGCTCTGCGATTGCCAGCAAACTATTTAGCACTGTAACTTTATGAATGGAAATCGCAGGGCACGGACCCCATACTACCGTGTAGCTGGCGTTGAGCCCAACAGTCCCCCGCAATCAGGTCCAGAATTGGCCCACCGGTTGTGGAGGAATCTGCCATCCAGTCCAGCGACCTGTAGAAAGCCCACCCTCAGAAGGGTTGGCCGATTGATGAGTTTCGATGTGACAGAGACCTACCTTATACTGCCGCGTAGCCGGTGGCAAGCCCAACTACCTCCAGTAATCAGATACTGAATCGGACAACTGGTTGTGGAGGAATCAGCCATCGAGTTCTGGGATTGCCCGCACCCCATTCAGTACTGCAACTTCATGAATAAAGATCGCAGGGGGAAGTACCTTGTATCTTTCGGAAGCCTGTGTCATGGCCCACAACCTCCCGCAAAGAGCATCAGATTCGGTGCAGCGGTCGTCCAGTAATCGACGGTTGAGTAAAAGGTCGCCACGTTGATACGGAATACACTCTCTACAGAAGACAGCGACTTCCCGAGTTTCGATGCGACAGAGATGGACGTTATACCGTTGCGCAGCTGGCATCAAGACCAACAACCTTCGGCCAAGGGCATCAAGATCCGTCAAGCGGCTGTGGAGTAATCTGCCGTCGCGTAAAGCATCCCCAGCTTGAGACCTAATACAGCGTCCACAGAAGACAGCGGATTCCTGAGTCTTGATGCGACAGAGACCTACCGTATACCGTTGGGAAGCCAGTGTCGAGCCCAACAACCCCCCGTAAAGAGGACCAACATCCGTCGCCTGGCTGTGGAGTAGTCTGCCATCGAGTCAAGTATCGCCAGGGCTACAATAAAGATCCTCTCCACAGAAGAGAGGGATTTCCTGGGTTCTGATGCGACAGAGACGCACCTTATACTGTTGGAAGGCTGGCGTAATGCAGAACAGCCTCTCGCAAACAGAATCAAAATCGGTTGATCGGGTTGTGGAGATATCTGCCATGGAGCAAAATATTGCCAGCCTGATATCTGATACACCTTGCACAGAAGACAGCAACTTCATGGGTTTTGATGCGACAGGGACGTACCATTTACCATTGCGTAGCTGGCGTCAAGCCCAACAATTCCCCGCAAACAGAATCGAAATCGGTGGATCGGTTGTGGAGATATCTGCCATTGAGCAAAATATGGCCAGCCTGAGATCTGATACACCTTGCACAGAGGACAGTGACTTCATGGGTTTCGATCCGACAGGGACGTACCTTATACCATTGCGTAGCCGGTTTCAGGCGCAGCAATATCCCTCAATCAGATACAGGATCAGAGCAGTGGCTGTGGAGGGATCTGCGATCGAGTTCTGGGATCGCCAGGGTATCAATAAAGGCAACTCTCACAAGCGTGGGCGGGTTCCTCGGCGTTGATGCCCCAGAGACGTCCTTTATACTGCTGCGTAGCTGGCGTCGAGCCCAACAACCTCCGGCAATCAGACCCAGGATGGGAGCACTGGTTGTGGAGAGATCTGCGATCGATCTCGGGGATTGCCAGCACCCCACCACATTAAGCCCCCTGTAACTTCATGAATAATATCCCTCTGGAGATGAATCTTATACCACTGGATAGCTGGCATGAAGCTCAGGAACCCCCAGGTGTCGGATTCAGGATTCACTTTCTGGCTGAGGTGGGGTATGGCGGCTGTGGCGCAGGAGGGTGGATGCCCGGGCGAGTGTTGAGTGTAGTGATGAAAAGAGTGTGACACATAGCGTGCAGTGTGAAGCTAAGTGCTGAGAAACCACCAGGCACTATGCTAGACTTGAGACAGTTGTGGCTATCACTCGGTTTCAGACTGGAGTGAGCTGGAATTTTCGCTCACTCAAACATGAAGTTCTGACAGTAGAACTCTAAGGCTTTAGCCCCAATTTAAGATTAAGTGTATGATGGCTTTCTCACCAGGCGCCAGCACTAAGCATATTTTCTTTGGCAAGAAATACCTCTTGCTCACATCTGGGGTAGAAGACCAAGAAGGCTGAAAGGGGAATCAGAGGTAGGGGTCAATCTTGATGTGCGATGGTGTTAAGGTTTCAGTCAGCATGCAGGGGAGGCAGGGTTGCTTAGTTGCATGTGTCCAGATGGAACCCAGTGTAGGCAAGGGTTTCCGGACGCACCAGATGCAACCAGATATGGTGCATGAGTACAGGATGCATAGGAGGCACAGGGCGCAGAGTCCAGGCTAGGAGAGTGAGGACGGAACACTACTGTATCTGAAGTAGGCCACAGTTTTGCCAATGCCATCAGAGGTACAAGCCCGGCAAGCCGAGTCCTACATCGACCAAGAGTCCGCCACCTTAACTCCGATAGTGAACGAACTGAGAAGCAAATACTAAGGGGGGTGCAAAGCAAGTGCGTGGTAGGTGGGAGAATGGAACTTCATCAGATGGTGTTAACAATGAACGAGAACAAGAACGCCAAGGACGGGAGGTTGCCAGGCCTCAGAGGAGAGGGGCAAGATAGACTTAATGGAAACTCCAAGGCAGCAGCCATCGTGGGAGAAGAGAGGCGGGTGGGGGAAAGTGGCCATGATTTCTCGAGGTGCAGAGATTTCAATGGCCGAAGGTGGAGAGGACATGGTTGGTGCCTATCCCTCGGTCTGTTTGCTTTTTTATTATTATTTAATTTTATATCCTGTATTACTTGTTAAGGTACAAGAACTCGCCTGGATCGTGGAATATGGCGTAAAGAAAACCTTAATCACAAGGAACCGCCCGGTTCACCACTTCATGGGAAAAATCAAACACCCTGAATCCATATCCAAAATCCCCCTGACCTAGCACCTACGAGAACAATACCTCCGACAGGTAAGGAAACAATTCATGGAAACGTAAAGGAGAAAGACCCAAACCCCTCCACAGGCTCCCCTAAAACAACAGAAAAGCTCGATACACTAAGGGCCTGGAGACAGGATTGCGTGATCGGGACGAGAGAGAACCACAGGCCATGTGGGCCGACATTTTTGAGCATAGATGTATGGTCTCACTGGACATTTCATTGATGCAACCTGTTGGCGACAGTCAAGGGGACAGTGGAATACGAGGACTAGGTGTAACAGAGGACATGTCTGACCATCGGGGAGGATGATCATGAGGCGGTAAGGTGCTGGCTCCTGTACCAGTAACGGTCGAAGCAGAGGAAACCAGGAGGTGAGAGAAGGAAGGATCGCGAGCAGGGTAGCCACAATGGACCAACAGGCTGTAGCAAGCGCTGTTGGGACGACAACGAGAACAAGGCGGGACCGAGATGTTACCGCCAGAGGCTTTGCCCAGCAGAGGTTCCCCGCAAGCTGAGGCCTACTTCGAGTGAGAGTCCAGAAACCGTAATGCTGGCGGTGAACAAAGCTAGAAGCTTGCCGACGATGCAAAATGCTAAGCGAGGTGCATGGCGAGTCCGTGGTCATAGGGCTAACCGAACTTTATGTGCTGGTGTCAACGATGAACGAGAATGACAGCCTCAAGCAGGGGAGGCCGACAGGCCTCAGCAGAGGAGGGCAGGTGGCCTAACATGATCTCCTAGGTAGTAGCCATTGTGGGCGAAGAGAGGTGGGTGTGGGAAAGGGATGATGATTGCTCGTGGTGTTGAGATTTCAATGGCCAGAGGTGGAGAGGTGATCGTTCGTGCCTATCCCTCGGTCAGTTTTCTTTTCTTTTCATTTTTTTTCAACTCATATATTCATTGTTAGGTACAAGAACTCACATGCAGTGCTAGCTATGGCATGAACAAAACCTGAATCCCAAACAACCGTCTGCTTCAGCTCTGAATGGGAAAAATCAAACACTGCGAATCCATAGGAAAGATTCCCCTCACCCCGCACCTGAGATATCACACTCCAGGCACGTAAGGAAACAATTCATTTAGATGTACAGGCCAGAGACCCAAACCCTTCCGCGGGCTCCCCTAAAACAAAAAAATGGCTGGATGCGTGAAGGTCCGATAGGGCCCCCCACGTCCAGGGGAGGAACATTCTGTGATCGTGTAATGAGAGAGAACCACAGTTCTTCTGGGCTGATATTTGTAACGAGAGACGTACAGTTGCACCAGTAATCACATCGATCCAAGGCGTTCGACACCAGGCACGGAGGTAGTGCAATACGAAATCTGTGCGCAATGGAGAAGAAGTACGACCATAGGGGCGAAACATGAGTCAGTAAGATGCCAGCTTCTGTAGCAGTACGCTGCAATCGAACAGAACTGGGACGTGGATGAAGGAAGGATCGCGCACTGGCTAGCCACAACCAACAAACAGGCCATGATAAGGCCTTTTGGGAGGACGACAAAAGAGTGGCAGGACCGACATGTTACTAATTGAGGCTTTCCCGATCAGATGTACAAGCCCTGTAAGCCGAGGCCTACTTCCCCCAAGATCCGGGACAACATAAGGGGGAGTGTGAATCAAGTGAGAAGCTTTGCGACTTTGCAAACCCTAAGTAATGTGCAAAAACGCGTGGGGTGTAAGGGGGATAACGGAACTTCATGAGTGGGTGTCAACCATCAATCAGAACAAGAACTGCAACGAGGGGAGGCTGACAGGCCCCAGTACAGGTGGGAAGGTGGCTTAACGTCAACTCCTTTGCAGTAGCCATTGTGGGAGCAGAGTGGTGGGTAGGGGAAAGTGATGATGATTTCTCATGGTGTTGAGATTTCAAGGGCTGGAGCTGGAGAGGAGATAGTTCCTGGCCTCTCCCTTGGGCATTTATTTTTTTTACTTTTTTTAATTTTTTTAATTTTTTCGTAATCATAAGTTCATTGTTTTAAGGTACAAAAAGCCTCATGCAGCGCTAGCTATGGAGAGAACAAAACCTATAAAGCAAACACAAACCAAGGAAAGTCACGGCAAAAAATGATTGCCACAATCGCGAAGGTTTGTCCTCCGCCGGGCTGCTGGCCACGTAAAAAGAAAAGCACAAACTAGAGAATAGTTCGTCGAACAAGGAAAGCTTACATACAATTGTAGGGGAGCAAGTCTACCAGGCCTAAATCTCAGCCAACGAAAAACACGGAACGCCAGGGCAGGAACTGAAAGAGGTGAGAGGGGCAGCAGGGGGGAAGAAGGTGGGGTGGTGGGCGGGAACATTGTGGGGGGGAAGCCAGTAGAGGTGACGCTAATGTAGGTAGTGAGCCTTTGCAGTAGGGAGAGGGACGAGGCGGGCCTCGTGACCGACACTAGTCACGCCGTAGAGGCGGTGTGCAATAGCGCCCTGTCTCAAGGGGCAGGCAAGGACAGGATGGTTGAACGTTTCCGCTTCCAGACGATAGTGGCGGCAGGAGGTGGCGGCATCGGCCCGGGGGGTCCTCCAGGTGGGGTGGGTGGCCAGGTAGCTTTTTCCGGCTCTCATGTGATGGGTTCGCCTAGCCATGAACTTGCCCAAGCCCATAAAGGGTCGCGCGTTCACAGTGGGTGTATGGTGTTAGTACCCTGGTGCCGGTAAGAGATGAGCCCACTCATCAAGGAGGGACTCCCTTACCCTGTTCTTCAGGGCGGAGTAGGTGTTATCCATTCAGGATCGAGGGGGGACAGCTAGGGCCGGAGAAATGTGGTGGGAATGAATCTTGGGCATCCTGGACAGCCCGCTGGGGAACTAGTGTTCGTTACGGGGCGGGGCGGGGCGGGTTATCACTCGCCAGGCCCAGCCCTTACACGGAGCCCGGGGGGGTATTTTTCGGGGATTCCCCGCCCCGTCCCCATCCGTGGCCCACCTACACTCATTCCCTGCACGGGGCCCCATTTGTTACCACCTATTTTTAACGGGGAGCCGTCTGGGGTATGAGTGGGGCGGGGGCCTGAGCAGGGACAGTGGCAGGGCATGCCGAAAAAGGCACCCCGCCCCAGGCCGCTGAGCGGGGTGGGGCGGGGAAAAGGGTCGGGGGCTTGGGTTTTCGGGGCCCCGTCCGCCCCGTAACGAACTCTATGGGGAACGGTATGGTTATGTGGGCCACCGCGTCTACCGGAACGTAGTTCCTGATGGAGGGAGTTGGGCAAGGGGTTCTCCAGTGCAGGGGAACGTACACAGACTTGTGGCCACTTGTCAGGACCCTTGGAGAGTCATGTGTCAGGTGGGCTGAGAGGAAGGGGAAGGAGGGGTGCAGGCGGGCCGTTGCTGGGTTTACCTCAGGCGGGGAGCATATAACCCTGAGGGCTGGTAGCCTTTGTGGTTGGGAGATCGGGAGGGGGATGGGGGGAGGCAGGATTCAGCGGAAAGGATCCAGGTCCGTGTCGCCGTGAAGCAGTTCGTAGTCCCTCTTTGGACGTTGTGCCAGAAGGTGTTGAGGCCGGCCATAGCGCCCGCACCTTTTGTGAACAGGTCTGCGCCATACAGTAGGATGGGGGCAACCAGCAACTTTGCAAGGCTGTGTCATAGCTATATGGCGAGGCCCGCTTCTGGGTGGCTGAGCCGTCTGATGAGGGCGAAGGCACATTGGGCGAGGGCCAGTTGGTGTGAGAAGTGGCTCCATGAGTCCAGGGTGGGCGTAAACCACTACCAGAGCAATCGTACTGAGTCGCTGGGATGGAAAAGCTCTCCTTTGATGTGAATGGGGGAGAGGGACTTCGGGGAGTGTCTCTGGCCTGGGGTTGTCCAGTGTATGAGCTCTGTTTTGGCAACGGAAAAGGTGCTGCCTAGGTGGAGGGCCTTTGCTTCTAGCTTCTTGCAGAGCTCTTGAAGGCGGTGGATGTTGCCCTGGTATGAAAGGGAGGCAGCAGTGAGGGCGATGTGATCCACGTATGACATCATCAGGCGTCTAGGAATCCTGCAGTGGAGGGGTGCAATGCAAAGAAGGAAAAGAGGGTGAGAGATCAGGGAGCCCTGGGGGGTGCCCATGTTCACTGGGGCTGGGGTCCCAGGAGCCCCTTGGAAAACCAGAGTTCAGCTCCGTTCACCCACGAAAGACGAAACCCAGGAGACTAGGTAGGGTGGAATCCTGCCGTCTCTTACGATGCGGGCCAGAGTGGAGTGGTTGACGGTGTCGAACCCTGCCTTGATATCTAAGGAAACAGAAGAACCCTTGAGGCGTGGCCTTTGTAGGGTTCTTAGGTCATTGAATAGGGTGAGAACCACATCATAAGTGCTGAGCATAGGGATGGAGCAGCAGTGGTTGGGGTGGAGTAGGCCCTTCGACAGTGCTAGCAGCAGGAGGCGGGACGCGATTATTCTCTCAAGGATTTTTGAAAAGGTGCAGATTAGGATGATTATCCTGAAGAAAGCTGGCGACTGGTACGAGGGTTTCCTTGGCTTGTTGAGGATCATTCCATTCGACCCTTGCAACAACGCCGAATGGTATCCCTGGCTAACTAGCGGGGAGAGGATCTGGAGGAGGATGAATGGGTTAATCTTGTTGACCTGCTTCCAGGTGGAGTAGAAAATTCCTTCTGGCCCGGGGGTCGACGTTGGGAGCATTTGGAGAGGGCAGTCGTAATCTTATGCTTAATCAATAGGGCAGCCTTTTTATAAGGTCTTAGCCGGTCCAGAGGGCAAAAAGGTTCGTTCGGGAGGAAGAAGTGGTCCCACAGGACCGTGTTCATCTGTTGTGAGGTCTCTGCCCCTGGGAGGGAGGGAAAGCGGGGTGGAGTATGGCTATAGGCAAACCTCTTGGCCGTCCATAGGCTTTGGGTGGTGGCGCCTAGTAGGCAGGACAACCAGTGTGTGTTTTTGGGGGTCTTGATCGCCATAAAGTACCCCGCTTTGGAAAGGATGGCCACGTCCGGCAGGGCTGGGGCGCCATGTTTTCTAGCCACACTGGCGGCTTTATGGAACTCAGGGCGGAGTATGGTCAGATGGGAAGACCACCAAGATTTGGAGTGGTGAGAAGGTCAGGAGAGGGGAGTGTGTTCTTTCAGGAGGGCAGTCAGCCGATCCAGTAGTTCAGCGAGCCAGGCGTCTAGGTCTGCTGGGGAGGGGCACAGGGGTGCTGGAGGGTTCTGGAAGTTCTTGATTATTGGGGAGAATGCTTTCCAATCCGTATCGGACCACCGAGGTCGCTTTGGGCCTGGGATCAGGTTGGGAGAGGCGAGGTTTATTGTTATCGGCACGTGGTCGGAGTCAGTCGAGGGGAGGGAGACCTCCCAGCCTTTCACCAATGGCAGGAGGAGGGGGTTTGCAAAGGACAGGTCAATGACCAAGGGGCAGGCCTTTGCCACTAAGGGGAACCTTGTGTATACCCTGGGGCTGTTGAGAAGGGCGAAGGCCCCTTGTGCCGCTTTTTCAAAGTATGGGGATGAGGAAACAATTTCACGCGGTGAGAATGACCGCAGTGGGTCTGAGAGGTGCTTGTGGATGTTGAGGTCTCCCACTACCAGGCGGGGACGCCAAGAGCCGGGAAGAGGGTGTCTGGAGCAACCGAGTGGACTCGATGCTCCTGCGTGTTGGTGGAGTAGGCGTTTATTATCCTAAAGGAATGGAAGCTGGTCCTGAAAAGAGGTTCATAGGAGGAGATGTCGCGGGCGAGCATGTCATCCACACCTTTCAACTTTGGGAGCACTGCGTAGGAAGAAAGGAAAGATATATGCACATAAGCCGCCACTCGGGGCTTCCTCATAGGGGGAAAGTATGACTTGAAGCCGTTAAAAGAGGGAAGATACGCCTTGCTGACAGGCGGCTTTTGCAGGAGGACTAAAGAAGGATATTTTGTCGATTCTTTGAAAGACACGAATAAGAACTGGAAAACATCCCAGCTCCCAAGGCAGGTATATTGAACGATAGAAAGCAAGTTGGGGTAAGGGGCCGGCCTTTTCACTGCAGGCGGAGAATCGATTATTTATTTCCGGGATGAGCCCAACAGGCGGAAGGGGTAGGGGATGGGCTTTGGGCCTCCAGTGGGAGAGGACCCCCAAAGCCTTGAGTACTGCGCTGACGTAGAGGACCTGCTTTGAGTGGTTGCCAAGAAGTTACGAGGTCCACATCAGTGAGACCCGCCCTGGCCGGCGGAGTAGAGGGTGCTAGGCCAGCATCGACCAGCATATCTATGGGGTCTTGATCAGGCAGGACGGCCTCTCTCTTGGTCATTTTCTTTTTGTAATCAGGCGTTCATTGTTTTAGGTACAAAAGGCCTCATGCAGTGCAAGCTATGGAGAGAACAAAACCTATAAATCCAAACATATAACAAAGGAAAGTCATGGCACCGGTAAATATCCACTCTCATGGGGTTCTCCTCCGCGGTACCATAGGGCTACTCTAACATAAAGGAAATTAAAGTCATACAACTTGCCTGTAAGGAAAGCGTACATAAGTCACAGGAAAGAAATCTCAACTCGCTACATTCTAAGCCTCAGCCAAGGAAAATACTCAAAACGCGAGGGTGGCCGGGTTGGGGGAAGACAAGGGGAAGGGCGGGGAAGAGGGGGGAGTGGAGGGCGGGAAGATTGTCGGAGGGAAACCCGTGGAGGTGACGCTGATATAGGTGGCGAGCCTTTTCAGTAGCGGGAGAGAGGACCAGAAGTGGGCCTCATGACCGACATCCGTGACGCCGTGGAGGAGGCCTGCAGGGGCACCTTGTCTAGAGGGGCATGTGAGGATGGCGTGTTTGAAAGACTCAGGTTCCAAAATGCAGGGCGGGCAGGAGGTATTGGCCTCGAGGGCCCTCCACGAGGGATGTGCAGCCAGGTAGCTTTTCCCGGTGCTCGTTTGGTGGATGCGTCCCGCAATAAACATGCTCAGACCCATAAAGGGCCGAGGGTGTAGCGTCGGGGGGGGGATGTAGTAGGCAAGAGGGGGAACAGTCGAGACTAGTTCTCAATCAGCACCTTCCCGACCCTTTTCTTTCAGGCCGCGTACATGCTAATCATCAGGGACTCCGGGGGGATGTAGGCTGACACTTCAGGGACCAGGTGTGAGTTGATAATTGGCATCTTGGACAGGCCTTCGGTGAAGGCAATGGTCCTGTGAGCTACTGCGTCCACCGGGAGGTGGTTCCTGACGGGCGGGGACGGGCGGGGGGTTCTCTAGTTTAGAGGGGGATAGACCGACGAAAGGCCTCTGATGTGGGCTCTTGAGATGTCCAGGGCCCGGTGCAAGGATAGAGAGGGGAAAGTGGGGTGCAGGCAGGCTGTCGCAGGGTTGACACCAGGTGGGGAGCAGACTGTCCGATGAGCGGCCAGCCTCTGTCGGTGAGATATCAGGAGGGAGATGGAGGGCAGGCAGGACTCCATGGCCAATATGCCAATGGGGGTTGATGAGAACCTCTCCCTTGGTCACTTTTTTCTTTTCTTTTTCTTTTTTTGTAATCATGCGTTCATTGTTTTAGGTACAAAAAACGCCTCATGCAGCGTGAGTTAGGGAGAAAACAAAATCTATAAATCCAAACAAATAACAAAGGAAAGTCACGGCACCGGTAAATATCCACTCTCACAGGGGGACTCTCCTCCACGGGGCCGTAGGGCCACTCTAACAGCAAGGAAAGAAAAGTTTACAACTTATACAAAAGGAAAGCCTACATAATCTACAGAAAGGAAAACCACAACTCACTGCCTTCAAACCTCGGCCAAGGAAAATACTCAAAACAGGGGGGGCGGCAGGATAGGGGGAGATGGAGGAAAGGGGGGCAAAGAGGGGGGAGTGGTGGGTGGGAACATTGTTGGAGGGAAACCCGTGGAGGTGGCGCTGAGGTAGGTGGCGAGCGTTTTTAGTAGAGGGAGGGAGGTCCAGAGGGGGGCCTCATGACCGACATCCATCACACCGTGGAGGAGGTGTGTGTGGGTATCGTGTATTGAGAGGCATGTGAGGATAGCGTGTTCAAAAGTCTCAGGTCCAAACCGCAGTGGGGGCAGGAGGTACTGGCCTCGGGTGTTGTCCAGGATGGGTGTCCAGCCTGGTAGCTTTTCCCAGCTCTCATTCGGTGGATCCGTCCCGCCATGAACTTGTTCAGACGCATAAACAGTTGCAGGTGCAAGGCTGGGGGGTCGAGGTAGTAGGCCGGTAGGGGTAACAGTCGAAACCAGTCCTCAATGAGCGCCTCCCTGACCCTTTCCTTCAGGGCGCAGTTTGTGCTCAACATCAGGGATTTCGGGGGGAGGAGAGTGGCCATCTCGGGTACCAGGTGTGAGTTGATGATTGGCAGCTTGGACAGGCCTCCGGTGAAGGCAATGGTCCTGTGAGCCATGACATCCACAGTGAGGTGGTTCCGAATGGGTGGAGGCGGGCGGGGGGTCTTCCAGCTCAGGGGGAGATCAACCCACAAGAGGCCTTTTGTCTGGGCTGTAACCGGTACAGGTACTATGGTTAATGATGGATTTCCTTTAGGATTAGTTTGGTTTCAGGATACGAGCCTTGTGGCTGTAGCCTTGTTATGCAGGAGGTATTGTTTGATATCTCGCTGGTTTATGTTTGGTTTCGGGACACGAGGTTGTGCCTCTCCCTGGTCGTGTTTCGGAAGTAGCAGTTGACTCTCAGGTTGTTTGAAGTTTGGTTTCAAAAGATCGTTTGATACCTTGAATGTTTTAGGTATTGTTTGATGGTATCGATTTGATACCATGGTTGTTTTAGGATATGAGCCGTGCTCGTAGGAGTAAGGCTTTAGGAAAAGCCGGCTGTGTATTTAAAGGCGGTATCTTTCGCATTTAGAAAGAGCAGACTTCGACAAACTGAGTTTTGAATATACTTGGTTGGATAGTTACCTCTTCAGTTCGCCAAGATAGTGAGAAGCCGCCAAACACTTCAAGAACTTAGAGATATAGTAAAAGGTTTTATCTAACAACCTTTCGAAGCCGCCGCTTGATCAATCCGAATAGGCCACTCTTTGGCTAGGATTTCAAGCGCACAACCCGGGACGGTTTCTTAAAGGTTCTCAGTGTACCAAGAACGGATAAGGAAAGATGATAATCGCCCTCGGGCTGTCAGGGGCCCGGTGTTAGGACATGGAGGGGAAGGAGGGGTGCAGGCGCACTGTGCCCTGGTTGACATCAGGCAGGGAGCAGACTGTTCGGAGGTCGGCAAGTCTCTGTCGTTGAGACACCACGAGGGGGATGGGGGGCAGGTAGGACTCGATGGCCAAGATCGCGATGAGGGTTGCAGAGAAACGGTTGGTGGCTCACCTTTGCAACTTGTGCCTGAAGGTGTTGAGTCTTGAGAGGAAGCCTGTATTGGGCGTGAAGAGGTCAGCCCTGTAGAGAAGGATAGACGCGATGAGTGACCTTGCCAGTTTGTGACAGAGGTAGGGGGCGAGCCCTACCCTGGGGGGGCTGAGCCATGTGATCAGACCAAAGGCCGCTTGGGCCAGCAACAGGCGGCGCAAGAAATGGGTCGATGATGACCGGGTGGGCATGAACCAATACCCGAAACGCCACAGGGAGTCCCGGGGGTGAAAGAGTTCCCCGTCGAGGTGAATGGGCGACAGCCACATCTGTAAGTGCCTTTGGCTGGGGGTCCTCCGATAAATACCCTCTGTTTTTGGAAATGAGAAGGATATGCCCAGGCGAATAGCGCTGGCCTGAATGGTTCGGAACAGCGTCTGGAGGCGGCGGTTAGGGGAAGGTTGTCCACGCAGGACAGCCTAAGGTCCAGCGGGAGCCCAAAGTGAAGGGGTGCTACGTATATGAGGCAAAGGAGGGGAGAAATGGGGGAGCCTTGGGGGGCCCCGACATATACAGGTGCTGGGGTGCCCGGAGCGCCCTGGTAAACCAGTGTGCAGCTACCTTCACGCAAGAAAGATGACACTCAGGAGACCAGGTTGGCGGGGATGCCGCCTTCCCCCAGGATGGGGGCCAGTGTAGGGTTTTCGACGTTGTCGAATCCCGCTTTGATGTTGAAAAACAGGGAGGACACGTTCAGGCGCTGCCTTTGCAGGGTTTTCACGTCGTTAACAAGAGTGAGCCAAGCATTGTATGTGCTTATCCCAGGGCACGAGCCGCTCTGGTTAGGGTAGATTAGGCTCCTTGTGCGTGCCGATAGCAGAAGGCGAGCCGCAACAATCCTTTCTGGGATTTTAGAGAAGGTGCGGAGGATGACTAGGATCCTGAAGGAGGAGGGTGACCTGTACGAGGGCTTCCCAGGCTTGTCCAGGACTATCCCGTTCGCCACTGTGAGCCAGGCCGGGTGGTACCCTAGTGAAATCAGAGGGGGAAGGATTTGGAGGAGAATAGAGAGGTTAATTGCGTTTATCCGTTTCCAGGTGAGGTAGGGCATGCCGTCGGTGCCTGGGGCCACCGAGGGGGATGATGTGGCAAGTGCGGAGGGGATTTCCTCGATGGTGAGGTGGGGTGCCGAAAGGTGAGGTCTCAGCCTCGGGGGAGGGGAAGAGGCTGCTATGGGGGGGAAAAAATGGCCCAAGAGGGCCTCATTCATGTGTTAAGGGGTTTCAGCCGACGGGAGGGAGGGGAAACATGGGTGCGGGCGGCGAGAGGCAAATCATTTCGAAGCCCAGAGGTTCTGGGGGGTGGCAGAGAGCAGGAATGAGGACCAGTGTTTGTTTTTCGCGACCTTGATGGCCTTAAAATACCCCAATCTTGCAAGGTTCCCCAGCTCCCTTAAATTCAGGGTGCCAAGTATGCAGGCCAGGCTGACCCCCTTTTGATATTCGCGGCGCAGTATTGTTAGATGCGGGGACCACCAAGGTTGGGGCGGGTGGGAAGGGGCTGAGCTTGGGGTGTGGTCTTTAAGAAGGGCCATGAGCCGTTGGAGCGATCCAGTGATCCAGTCATCTAGGGCGTTAGAGGAGGGGCATTGTGGGGGGGGACCTTGAAGTTCTTGAAGATGGGGGGCAACGACTCCCACGCTATGAGGTCTCACCTGAGGTGAGGGGGGTCAGGTCCGGGGACGGAGATGCCAGTAGTATGGTGATGAGGAGGTGGTCCGCGCCCGTCGAGGGGAGGGAGATCTCACCTCCTTTGACGAACGGTAGGAGCAGGGGGTTTGCAAAAGCCAAATCGATAACGGAGTGGTGTGTGTTCCCAGAGAGAGGGAACCTGGTGTACACGCCAGGGGGGTTGTGGTGTGCGAAACCACGCAGCACCGCCAATTCAAAGTACGGGGTGGAGGAGGAGACTTTCCGGGAGGAAAAGGTGCGCAGCGGGTGAGCTTGTAGGTTTTAGATGTTTAGGTCACCTGCTACAAGGAGGGGGATCCCCGTCTTGCAGAAGAAAGATTCTGGAGTGACGGAGTGGACCCTACGGTCCGCAGAATTCATGGAGTAGGCATTAACGAGCCTGCAGGAGTAGCACTGGGAGCCAAAAAGAGGTTTCTCGGATAAGACGTCGAGGGACATAATGTCGGCCTTTTCTGTCAACCTTGGCAGAACCGAAAAACTAGTTAAAAAAGGGCCATGAACGTAGGATGCCACCCTGGGCTTCCTAACAGGGGGAAAAAAGAGCACTGAGGTGTTAAAGGAGGGTAGGCAGGCCTGACTAACACAAGGGTCCTGAAGGAGGTCCACCTGGGGTACGTGTATGCCTCTTTAAAGAACTCAAATAAGGAAAGAAAAACATCCCAGCTCCCAAGGCAGTGGTGTTGGATAATGGAAAGGAGGCAGAGGGAGCTGGCCAGCCTCCGGCTGGACGAGAGGGGTGAGTAACCTATTACAGGGATGGATCCGACGGGAGAAAGGAGCGGGGGAAGGGCTAGGTTCCTCCCGGTGGAGAGGACCACCAAAGCCGATGTTGGAGCCAGGGCATAGAGGCCCAGCAGGGGGGGGTTATCTTAGGGTTGTGAGGTCCAGGTGACTGGGACCCGCCCTGCTCGGGGGAGTAGAGGGTGCTTGGTCGCCATCAAGAGCTACCTCCATGGGTTCTTGACCCTGGGGCTCAGGGGAGGGAGGTCGGGTGGAGATAGCCGGTCTAGGTCAAGCCGGACACTCTTTGAAGGTGGCAGTGTGGACGTTACGCCAGTTACAGCAATGCAGAGGCGAGGTCGAACAACAGGACGGGACTGGCTTATTGTTCCTGCTCTGGGGCAGGTGGGATTCTGGCATCTGTGAGCTGCGCAAGTATGGTGAAGTTCACAAATGGAGCACGTTGGGTGGGCAGCGGGGCATCGCTGAGTAGGGTGTCCATATCTCCAACAGTTCTTACACTGGGAGGACCGGCTTGCTGACAAGGCAAGTTTGACCTTGCGTTTCTGCTAGAGGATTATGATGCCTAGAGTGAGGGTCGCAACGTGCTGGGGGTCGAAGGTGACAACCACTGAAGTGGCCTACTTGGTCTCACGAGAATCTCGGCTAGCGTTAAGGTACCGGGCTGCGACAATCGGCGTCCCTTTGTTGTTGTGGATTGCTTGCCGGAGATATGGGAGGAGTGCCTCTTCATCACGGGGGAGGAAAGGGAGTGGGACAGTGTAAATTGCCAACTGTACGGCGGTGGGGGTGAGGATACAAGGAGCCCAGGCATTTTCACCCACGGGGAATGACTGGTTGAGGGCCCTGGTCAGGGAATCGAAGTAGGAGGCATAGGAGGCGGCAGGTGTTGCTTTGTCGCTGACAGTGAGAGAGATTGCCCCACGGATGTTAACTGAGGCGGAGAAACCGCGGGGAAGAAGGCAATTGGATTAGCCAAGAACCCGAGCTGCGATGTCACGGAACATTGCTGCGATGGCCGAGGCATCAGGATGGGGGGCTGGGGTCTTGCGGGGAGTGACGAATCGTCGTTGTGCACCTGAGAGGGAAGGCGGTCCCTTCTAACGCGGGAGGGCTGCAGCGCTCACAACGTCTTGAGGGGACGGGGGTTTGGTGTCTTTGTTCAACTTACCGCCCGAGCAGGAGCCAGAGGCCACCTGAGCATATGAGGGGGAGGAGGAGGTTTACTCAGGGTGGAGGTAACGGGGGGGGAACAAAGCGAGGTCATACGCCCCTGTTCAGAACTCTCCGGCTACGTATGATTGGGGGATGAGCTGGGAGTAGCGGTCCGGATCGCCGATGGCCTTGCCAAGCTTGGTGTCGTAGTAAGGTATGAGGTAGTTAGGGTCGTCATTCAGGGTAGGGGGGGGGGGAGGGGGCCGTGCTTGGGCGCTTTCCTTTCCCTTCCTGGTGGGGAGAGGGCGGGCTGGGGGCAGGGGTTGGGGCGTGGGGGCCGGTGCTTGGGGAAGAGGGGCTGCAGGTGCTGTGACACAGTGTGAGAGGTCCCTGATAGCTGATTGGAGGGTGGAGAGATGCTGGTTTGGGGGAGCGATTTGGGGGAGTGGGAGGTTCGCTATTTGTGAGGAGAGGTCGTGGAGCTCCTCCTTTAGGGCGTTGTTGTCCTTGGAAAGGTTGGTGAGCTTTGGGGTTATCCCTGCTAGCTCGTGTGAAATGGTTACCAGCCGTCTCACGAGGTCTGAAAGGATGATGCGAGATGCGGTTTCTGACGGTATCAGCTCAGACAGGGTGTCCCGAGAGAATTCGGGGAGGTCTCGGGTATTACCCTAGTAGGAATAGCTTGCATAATTATGCATGAGGTATATGCCACCATGGGGAAGAGCATATATCCGAACTCAAGCTTCCTCAGTCAGGACTTCCCGGAGGCATCTGCGAGATTACTCACGAACTACACAGAGTTCACGTTACAAGATATGGCTAGCTGACTGGAACGATGATTAGAGAATGAGTTCTCTACTGTTACGATTCCATGCACATTATGCATTGATAGATGAATATCAGACTTGATCACTCGATATTGATGATACTATTGGTATGTTGGCATTTAGACTGCATATTCCATTATAATCTATGAGGAGGCAGAGATCGAAGACTGACTACTGGTGGAGTGGGGACACCCGCAGAAGAAATAGCAGTCGGGTGATTTTCAGAGTCAAGCTCGGCAAGATTCAGGGTCAAACAATGTTCGCACGTTGTTCTGAAGAACTGAATTTCCAGAAAGATACTTCTTTACTAGAGAGGTCAAAGTAGCGTGAACATTAGTATAAATAGTAGGGCTCTCCCCGATGGTAAAGAACATCATCAAGCAATGGAGAAGAGACATTAACAATATTATAAGTTATTATAATATTTTTCTATTACTTTATCAAACAAATTCTTCTTGAGCTGTGCTGACCTACAATCCTTTGTCTCGAATATTCCTGGCCTAGTTAAACTGGAATCCTACTGTGTTAGCTACCCGGTAACACTATATTGTTATTCTTCAGTCACCAAGGCTCCTATGTTGGCAGACATCCTCGCCTGCTTTATCCTATATTATCTTTTTTTCATCCTTGAAGATACCCCAAAGGCTGCCATTGTCGCACCTGAACCCACGACCACTGCAGATTCAGGTTCTTTAGACGATTGGGAACCTGCATCAGAAGGAGGCATAACTTTACCTTGTTCCTCTCCTTCACTACCTCTTGGCCTCTCTCGCCCATCTACCCCAGAGACTAGTATTCTTTCAACGAAAGCCATTGGACAAGGCGAACGAAATCAAAACATTCTTCAGAAGCTTATTGACGCTGAAGAACAAAATTGGTGGGTAACAGCACCAGGGTCCTTTTGTCACCCTTTCCCTACTATAGTGAAGGGTCATATAAAGGCTTGATGATACTGGAAAGTTAGAAATGCCCTTCCTAATTAAAGGATAACTAACCTCTAGTATGGCCCTTGTGAGCCACAAGTCTCCTCACCCGGAACTCATCCGAGATCACAATCAACCCATGGAAGATGACAATACTTCCACTGCTCATGCATCCTCATTCGACCTGTCCTCCAGTGCCATGACCACTCCCTCAAACCCAGGATCGGTAGGACATTCTCCCATGAGTGGCTCCCATAGTGCGCAATTCCGGGTTGAAAAAAACCTAATGAGATCAAACTCACGTCATTGCGCAAGAAAAACTACAAACCAAATGGATCTCCTTAAGCAACAAATCGGACGGGCCTTCCAACACATTTCCTCATCCATCAACCAAAGTCAAGACGAAAACTTGATAGCTTTGGACGCTATATCGGAAGATGCTAGGGCCCAATACACTAACCTACAGGTATTTCAAAAACAGGTTAGCAAAGGGCGAATTTATTGTTGACAAGGAACACTAGGATGGTAGAAAGGGACCAGAAACTTTCGAAGGAGCAATGCATGACAAACAGGAAAGGCTAAAAATAGCTATTGCGCAAGAATTTAGCCGCCAAGAAGCTCAGCAAAAGGAAAACACGAAATCTTCGGAACTCCGAGATATAATATTCGAAGCCGATGTAACAATCCTATTGTTAGGTAGTTGAGGCAACAGGCAACGACAGTTGTTTCCTATAGTGAGCAAGTCTTCTTCTTTATAATGGGAGGTAGGGAAGTACTATCTCTTCAGATGGTACAGAACTGGCTTGCTAGTCTGATCGATCCAGCGAAGGATACTATCTCTTCAGATAGTAGGATGAGTGGATTGTCGTGCTTGATAGAACTATCACAATAGTCCTATGTTCGAGCGGCCCGTCAAGACTTATCACAATAGTCTCTGGGTTCTTAAGGCCTAGGCTTTGGTAGAGGAGTAGTGTATAGAAAGAGTGTAACAGTAATCGTTTTGCAATATCTTAAGTATAGAAAAGTACTTAGATGGTTGCGTGAAGATACTATCTCTTGGTCGTTTTCTTTTTTTTTTTTTTTGTAATCATGCGTTCATTGTTTCTAGGTACAAAAAGCCTCATGCAGCGCTAGCTATGGAGAGAACAAAACCTATAAATCAAAAACATATAACAAAGGAAAGTAACGGCACCAGTTAAGTATCCACTATCGCGCAGGTTTCTCCTCCGCCGGGCCACTGGCCACTTATAACAAGGAAAGCACAACCAACAACTCAGTCCTCTGGTAAGGAAAGCCTACATAAGACCCAGGAAAGAAATCCCAAGGACCCTATACCTCAGCTAACGAAAAAAGACGAAAAGCCAAGGGGGGCACCCTGGGGGGGGAGAGAGGGAACGGGGGGGAAGAGAGGGGAGTTGCTGGTGGGAACATCGTGGAGGGAAATCCCGTGGAGGTTACGAGTATGAAGGCGGCGTGTCTTTTTAGTAGCGGGAGGGATGACCAGAGTGGGGCTTCGGGACCGACATCAGTGACGCCGTGGACGAGGCGCGATCTGCTGTGTTGTCTCGAGGGGCTGATAGGACGGCGTGCTCGAAGGTCTCAGGTTCCAAGCCGCAACGGGGGCAGGAGGTATCTGCGTCGGGGGACCTCCAGGTCGGGTGGGCGGCCAGATAACTCTTTCCGGCTCTCATCTGGTGGATCCTCCCGGCAATGAACTTGCCTAAGCCCATGAAGGGCCTGGGGTTCAGCGCGGGGGGGTGCAGGTAGTACCCTGGGGTTGGGAAAAGGGAGGCCCACTCCGCGAGGAGTTTCTCTCTTACCCTCTTCTTCAGGGCGGAATAGGTGCTATCCATCAGGGACTGGGGTGGGAGGGTGGGGGCGGGGCACACAAGGTGGGAGTTGATCATAGGTATCTTGGATAGCCCGAGGGTGAAAGGTATCGTCCGGTGAGCCACCGCGTCAATCGGCAGCTGGTTTCTTATTGGGGGGACAGGCCGGGGTGTTTTCCAGTGTAGGGGGAGGTAGACGGATGACAGCGCCCTGGTCACGGCCCGTGAGGAGTCAGGCGCCCGATGCGTTGAGAGCGAAGGAAACGAGGGGTGAAGTCGGGCCGTAGCCGGGTTCACCCTAGGAGGGGAGCAGACCACCCTGAGCGCCGCCAGCCTCTGCCGATGGCTGATCAGGAGGAAGACGGGTTCGAGGCAGGATTCCACGCAGAGTATCCCGGTGGGCGTAGCTGAGAAGCAGTTTGTGGTCCATCTCTGGACGGTTCGCCAAAATGTGTCGAGGCGGTTTGTCGTGCCCACGCTAGGTGTAAACAAATCTGCGCCGTATAGTAGGATGGGGGCGATCAGTGATGTGGCCAATCTGTGGCATAGGTAGAGGGGGAGGCCCGCGCCGGGCGGTCTGAGGCGGCGAACGATGGCGGATGCCCCCTGGGCAAGGGCCAGGTGGCGTGAGAAGTGTGCAGCGGGGTCAAGGGCCGGAGTGAAGCAATACCCGAGCCACCGAACGGCGTTGCCCGGGTGGAACAATTCCCCCTTGATCTGAATAGGCGAGGTGCACCTTGGTGAGTGCCTTTGGCTGGGGGTTCTCCCGTGTATCAGTTCCGTTTTTGCGACCGAAAAAGAGACGCCCAAGCGGGACGCCTTGCTTTCAACCCAGTCGAATAGGTCCTCGAGTCTGCGGATGTTCCCACGGTAGGAAAGTGAGACCACTGTGAGGGCGAAGTCGTCCACATACGAGATCATCAGACCCCGAGGGATCCCGAAATGTAGTGGCGCAACGTAGAGAAGAAAGAGGAGTGGGGAGATCGGGGAGGCCTGAGGGGCGCCGACGTTCACTGGGGCTGGGGTCCCTGGTGCCCCTCGGAAAACTAGGGTGCAACTCCGTTCACCCAGAAAGGATGAAACCCAGGAAACCAGGTATGGGGGTACACCGCCTTCCCTCAGGATTCGGGCCAAAGTTTTGTTGTTGACGTTGTCGAACCCTGCTTTTATGTCCAAAAACAGGGAGGAGACATTAAGGTGGGGCCTCTGCAGGGTTCTAACGTCGTTGGTGAGGGTAAGGCACGCGTCGTAGGTGCTAAGCCCAGGGAGCGAACCGCACTGGTTGGGGTGCAGCAACCCTCTGAGCCAGGCTGCCGCGAGTAGGCGGGCTGCTATAATCCTCACGAGGACCTTTGAGATTGTACGGATCAGGACGATTATCCTGAATGATGAGGGTGACTCGTAGGAGGATTTCCCTGGCTTGTCAAGGACCACGCCATTCGAGCCTTTCAGTGACGCAGGGTGGTACCCCAGGAGGACCAGCGGGGCAAGTATATGGAGGAGGATCGAGGGGTTAATTTTATTGACCTGTTTCCAGATGGAGTAGGGTATCCCGTCCGGGCCTGGGGCCGAAGTCGGGGAGCACTTGGAGAGAGCCGCGGCTATCTCGTCTGTCGTTAGGGGGGGTGCTGACCTGTCTGGTCTGAGCCTGGGTGGCGGGGAGAAGGGTTCCTTGGGGGGGAAGAAGTGGTCCAGGAGGACTTTGTTCATCTGTTGTGGGGTCTCGGCCCCAGGCAGGGAGGGGAAGCGTAGTTGGGGGAGCCCGTAGGCGAACCTCTTAGCCGTCCAAAGGCTCTGGGGGGTGGCGGTCAACAGAAAAGAGGACCAGTGTTTGTTTTTAGTGGCCTTGATCGCCTTGAAGTACCCCCTCTTGGAGGTGCCGGCGACTTCCCGCATGTGTGGGGTGTCGTGCTTCCTGGCCGCTCTTGCTGCCTTGTGGTATTCGCGACGGAGGTGTAACAGGTTTATTCCTGTCTAACGAAAATACAATAGGACCGGCGGTAGACCTGCTAGCGCTGGTGCTAAGGGAGGCTTCAAGGGACCGGAGGTAAGAGATAATAGTTGAAGGACAAATAGAAC
>Ga0307513_10003265_pt1 | contig 22103 bp, 22 predicted proteins | sample 15_EM_MG_FD_202174 | JGI IMG/M metagenome (GOLD analysis project Ga0307513, IMG submission 202174) | Populus trichocarpa ectomycorrhiza microbial communities from riparian zone in the Pacific Northwest, United States - 15_EM | ecosystem: Host-associated > Plants > Roots > Unclassified | place... | reverse complement strand
AGCCGAGCAAGGCCGTCCTTGCCGGCGCCCCGGCCGTCATCAGGTCGAGCACCATCCGCCCGAACCCGCGGCGACGGTGGCCGGGGTCGACGGCGACGTGCACCACCTCGAAGCAGCGCGACCCGATCCATTCCCGCGCGGCCTGTTCGGTGAGGAAGGCCGCGACCCGGTCCACCCAGAACGTTCCGGGTGTGCCGATCACCCCGAGCGCCACGGCCGCGACCTCGGCGTCGTCGCCGACCCAGGCCAGCCGCGCGCCCTCCCGTTCGGCGAAGTATCGCCGCACCCGGTCGGCGAAGCGGTCCGCACTGGACGGTGGCTCGTGGTAGGGCGCCTCGGCGAAAGCCTTGCGGTAGACCGATGTCGCCGCGGTCAGCACCGGCCCGGGAACCTCTCCGCCGATCGTGACGTGTGCCCGCACTCCGTCCATTGGAGCATTCTGCCAGCGCGGTCAGGGCGCCGGTCAACGGCGAAAGCGAGCGCCGCGCCCGGACGTAGGCGCGGCGCTCTAGAGGGGAAGCGGGTCAGGTCGTCATGGACGACACGGGTCAGGTCGAGGAGGCCACCGCGTCGGGGGTGACGCGGGACTTTTCGAGCCGGGGGTCGCCCTCGTCGGCGAAGTAGTCGTCCGGTCTCGTGCCGTCGACGCCGTCGGGGGTCTTGGTGGCGCGCAGGATGAATGTCACGATCACCGCGACCAGCACGTTGACCGCGACCGCGACGAAGCCCACGTAGATCGTCTTCGGGGTGTCGAAGCCGAAGTCCTTCAGCGGGAACGCCGACCCGCCGAAGTGGGCCCGTTTGGTCACCGCGTTCGGGATGTCCCACAGCATCCACAACGCCAGCGCCATGCCCGCCGCCCAGCCCGCGATCAGCGCGCCGCGGTGCATCCACCGGGTATAGAGGCCGAGCGCCACCGCCGGGGCGGTCTGCAGGATCACGACGCCGCCGATCAACTGCAGGTCGATCGAGAACTGCGGGTCGAGGAAGACGATGAACGCGACCGCGCCGAGCTTGACGACCAGCGACGCGACCTTGGAGACACTCGCCTCCTGCGCGTGGGTGGCGTCGGGCTTGATGTATTCCTTGTAGATGTTGCGGGTGAACAGGTTGGCCGCCGCGATCGACATGATCGCCGCCGGGACCAGGGCGCCGATGCCGATGGCCGCGAAGGCGATCCCGGCGAACCAGGACGGGAACTGCTGATCGAAGAGCAGCGGCACGACCGTGTTGCTGTCCAGGCTGCCGGCCTTGCTGCCGGGCAGCGGCTTCACGCCCGCCGAGATGGCCATGTAACCGAGCAGCGCGATCAGGCCGAGCAGCAGACTGTACGCTGGCAGCGCCGACATGTTTCGCTTGATCACGTTGCGGTTCTTGCTGGCCAGCACGCCGGTGATGCTGTGCGGGTAGAGGAACAGCGCGAGCGCCGAGCCCAGGGCCAGGGTGATGTACTGGACCTGGTTGTTCGCGTTCAAGATGATGCCGTCGCCGGGCGCGGCGCTGGCCTGGAACTTCTTGTCGGCCGCGTCGAAGATCGACCCCCAGCCGCCCAGCTTGTACGGCAGATAGAGCACCGCCACGATGATCACGATGTAGATCAGCGTGTCCTTCACGAACGCGATCAGGGCCGGCGCGCGCAGCCCGGACTGGTATGTGTACGCCGCCAGGATCGCGAACGCGATGATGATCGGCAGGTGCCGGGCGATCGCGCTGTCGCCGGTCACGCCCATCGTCTTGAGCACCGACTCGATGCCGACCAACTGCAGCGCGATGTACGGCATTGTCGCCACGATCCCGGTGATCGCGACCAGCAGCGCAAGCGTCGGCGAGCCGAACCGGGTGCGCACGAAGTCGGCCGGCGTGACGAAGCCGTGCCGGTGCGACACCGACCAGAGCCGGATCAGGATGAGGAAGAACATCGGGTAGATGATCACCGTGTACGGGACCGCGAAGAAGCCCGCGGCGCCCGCGCCGAAGATCAACGCCGGCACGGCCACGAACGTGTACGCCGTGTAGAGGTCGCCGCCGATCAGGAACCAGGTGATCCAGCCGCCGAAGCTGCGCCCGCCGAGCCCCCACTCGTCGAGGTGTGCCATGTCCTGCGGGGCACGCCACCGGGCCGCGACGAAGCCCATGCCGCTGACCAGCAGGAACAGGACCGAGAAGACGACGATCTCGGTGATGTGGTCACTCATCGGAGTCACCCGCCGCCGGTGCCGCCTCGGTCGGCTTGGCCGCGGGCCCGGGTCGCCGGGTCATCCGGTAGACCACGCTCGTGGTGATCACGCCGATCAGGATGAAGGCCAACTGCAGCCAGTAGAACGTCGGGAAGCCGCCCAGCCGCGGCGAGTCGTGGTTGTACAACGGGACCAGCAGCGGCACCACGATCGGGACCACGAGCAGCCAGTTCCACGGGCTGCGATCGGTTCGCGCCGCCGGTGGCGGCGAAGAAACAGGCTCGGCCATGAGCCGTACCTCCTCATCGGAGCGCAGACGAGAAGCAGATGCCCTGAGGCTATCCAGCAGCACCGACAAAACAGATCAAGCTGCGCCGAGCGGCGAGGGTGGTGCGCCAAACGGCGTACCCCACCCTCGCCGTGCCGCGGATCAGTGCCCGGGTGTGCAGAGGCCTGCCGCGACGGCCCTGGTCAGCGACGCGTTCGAGTCGTCACCGTCCAGGGACCACATCATCGCGCCGCCGAGACCCGTGGCCCGGATGTACGCCGTCTTCTGCTGCAGTTGCGCCGGGTCGTCGTACGTCCAGAAGGTCTTGCCGTCGGAGAGCCAGGAGTTGCCGGCGCGGACGTCGCGGTGCAGTTGATAGCCCTTCGCCGTCAGGGTTTTGAGCACCTTGTAGTCCTCGGTGCCCGCGGCGAACGTGCCCGGCGCGGGACCGGTGGCCGGCGCGAACAGTCCGGAGCCCGTGGTGCCGGTCCAGCCCTGCCCGTAGTACGGCAGGCCCAGCACGAGTTCGCGCGCGGGCGCACCGCTGCGGGTCCAGGCGTTGATCGCGTTCTCGATCGAGAAGTCCGGGTTGTCCGGCGCGCCGGCCGGCACCCGCAGCGAGGACTGCTGGTTGGTCCGGGTCTCCCAGGAGCCGTGGAAGTCGTAGCCCTGGACCGTACCGAAGTCGAGGTATTTGAAGATCTTGCCCGCCTCGAAGCCGGCGGCGATCTTCGCGGGCGCGGCCGGCAGGAAGGCGGTCAGGTCGTAGTGCTTGTGGGTCTGCCGGGACAGCGCGTCGAACTGCTTGCGGAACTCGGCGAGCAGCAGCGTGTAGTCCTGTTTGTCCTCGGGCCGCACGACGTTGCCGGCGTTGCCGTCGGAGCCCGGCCACTCCCAGTCGAGGTCCACGCCGTCGAAGATCCCGGCCGCGACCCCCGGCGTCAGCCCGGGCAGGTTGCCCTTGAGCCACATGTCGACACAGGACGTGACGAGCTTGGTCCGCGACTGCGCGGTCAGGGCCGCGTCGGAGAAGTACTTCGACAGCGTCCACCCGCCCAGCGAGATGAGTACCCGCAGGTCGGGGTGCTTGTGCTTGAGCTCGGCGAGCTGGTTGAGGTTGCCGGCGATCGGCTGGCCGGGCACGTCGGCGACGCCGTCGACACTGAGCTCGGCCGGGAACGAGGTGCCCCAGTCGGCCCACGGGTCGGCGGACGCACACACACCGTCGGCCGTGACGTCGCCGAAGGCGTAGTTCAGGTGCGTCAGGTTGGCCGCGGCGCCGGACTTGTCGACCTTGCTGAGCTGGAAGTCGCGGCCGTAAATGCCCCACTGAGTGAAGTACCCGACCTTTTTGTACGACGTGCCGTGCGCCTGCGCCACAGTGGGCGCGGCCGTGGCGCCGACCAGCACGGCGGCGGCAACGGCGATGAGGCGGCGAGGGGTTCCGCGCATTTGAGCCCTCCAGGGGCGGGGCAGCAATCAACAGGAAAGTTTCCTAATTGAGGAAGCTAGCTGCCCATCCCGGGAGGGTCAAGAATCAGCGCAGGTGGGCGGTCTCGTTGACCGAGCGCACCGCGATGCCGCCGTCCGGCCACGCGTCCATCGTCGACACCCCCGCGGCGTCGAGGAACAGCCGGTGCAGGAACGCATCCCCCGCCGCCAGCGCGTCGCGCAGGATCAGCTTGATCGGCGAGACGTGCGAGACCACCACGACCACCGCCGCCGGGTACGAGCTGAGCAGCGTCGCCATCGCCCCGCGCACCCGCTTGGCCACCGCCTGGAACGACTCGCCGCCCGGCGGGGCCACGCTGGTCGACGCGAGCCAGGCGGCCATCTCGTCGGGCCAGCGCTCGCGCACCTCGGCGAAGGTGAGCCCTTCCCACTGCCCGAAATCGCACTCGATCAGGTCCGGCATGATCGTCACCGTCGCCCCGCCGGCCCCGGCGGAGATCAGCTCGGCGGTCCGTACGCACCGCGCCAGCGGTGAACTGACCACGGCCATGACGTCGCGGGAGATGCTGGCCACCCGCCCGGCCGCGGCCATCGCCTGGGCCTCACCCTCGTCGGAGAGCGGCACGTCGCCGCGGCCCGAATAGCGCCCCTGCTTGGTGAACGCGGTCTCGCCGTGCCGCACCAGAATCAGCCGGGTGGCGTCGGCGGTCGAGGAGGGCGGCGCCCAGGACTGCTGGGTGGTCGGCTTGATCAAGGCGGCCGCTCGCACGGCCCCCGGGTTCTCCGCGCCGTCCGTAGGACCAGGCGCCGGTAGCGGCACAGCAGCCTCGTCCATTGCCTGGTTGGCCAGGGCGTCGGCTGCCTTGTTGCGCTCCCGGGGGATCCAGTCGAAGGTGACGGTCGTGAACCGGCCGACCAGCGTCGCGGCCTCGGCGGCGAGCGGCCGCAGGCCGGGATTCTTGATCTGCCAGCGGCCGGACATCTGCTCGACCACGAGCTTCGAGTCCATCCGTACGTCGACGTGGGTGGCCTTCAGCTCGAGCGCCGCCTGCAGGCCGGCGATCAGGCCCCGGTACTCCGCGACGTTGTTCGTCGTGACGCCCAGCGACGCGTAGCGCTCGAGCAGGATCTCGCCGGTGGCCGTCTCGCGGACCACGGCGCCGAAGCCGGCCGGCCCCGGGTTGCCCCGGGAACCGCCGTCGGCTTCGACGATCACATGGAGCTCGTTCACAGGCCCGATTCCGTCGTGCGCACCATGATCCGGCGGCATTCCTCGCACCGGACCACCTCGTCGGCCGGCGCGCTCTTGACCCGGGCCAGGTCCGCGCCGTACAGCTCGATCCGGCAACCGCCGCAGCGACCCGACCGCACCAGCGCGGCGCCCAGCCCGGTGTCGGCGCGAATCTTGTCGTACAGGGTGATCAGGTCGTCGGGCAGGTCCGCGGCGAGCGGGGCCCGGGACTGCGCCTTGAACTCCTGTTCCTTGGCGATGTCGGCGTACGCCTCGTCGCGCCGGTGCTCGGCCGCCTCGCGGCGCTCGCGGGCCTCGGTCAGCTTCGTGTGTACGCCGTTCAGCGCCTGCTCGGCGGTCTCGCGCTGCTCCATCAGCTCGAGTTCGGAGTCCTCCAGCTCGGACTGGCGGCGGTTCAGCGTCGCCAGCTCGTGCTGCAGGCCCTCGATCTCGCGGATCGCGCCGCCCGCGTCCAGCCTCTTCTGGTCGCGGTCCTTGCGGGTGCGCACCTGCTCGATGTCCTTCTCGAAGCGGGCGATGTCGCGGTCCAGGTCGTCGACCGCGACCTGGGCGCGGACCCGGTCGTCCTCGAGCGCCGAGATCTCGCGGGAGATCGTGTCGATCTCGGCCAGCTCGGGCAGCGACCGGCGCCGGTGCGCGAGCTGGGCGAGGGTGGTGTCGATGGCCTGCAGGTCGAGCAAACGTCGCTGGGCATCCGGCGAGGCCTTCACAGGGTGATCTCCTTCTCCGAGGGGCTGATCGCGTGCACGGTCCAGGGGTCGGTGTCGAGATCGGACACGAGGGCCTCGACGGGGAAGGTCCCGCGCAGCCACTCGGCCACCTCGTCCAGCCACGGCCGCTCGCTCGCCCAGTGTGCGACGTCGAGCAGGGCCGGGCCGCCCGCGGCGAGATGCTCGCTCGCGGGGTGATGCCGCAGGTCGGCGCAGAGGTAGGCGTCCACGCCCGCCGCCGCGGCCGTGGCCAGGAACGAGTCGCCCGCACCGCCGCAGACCGCCACGGTGTGGATCATCCGCCCGGGCTCGCCGGCCGCTCGGATCCCGGCCGCGGTCGCCGGCAGCCGGCGGGCGGCGAAGGCCGCGAACTCCTCGAGCGGCATCGCCTCGGCGAGCCGGCCGATCCGGCCGATGCCCCGGCCGCCGCCCTCGCCTGGCCCGGACGCGGGGACCAGCGGGCGCAGGTCGGCCAGCTCCAGCCGGGCAGCGAGCGCGTCGGAGACGCCGGGGTTGGCGATGTCGGCGTTGGTGTGCGCCGCGTACAGCGCGACGTCCGCGCGGATCAGCCGGTGGATGATCCGGCCCTTGTACGTGTCCGGGGCGATCGACGAGACCGGCTTCAGCAGCAGCGGGTGGTGCGCCACGATCAGGTCGGCGCCGGCGGCCAGCGCCTGGTCGACAGTCTCGGGCACGCAGTCCACGACGCAGAGCACGCGGCGCACGGCGGTGTCGAACTCCCCGAGGACCAGGCCGACCTTGTCCCATTGCTCGGCCCAGTCACGCGGATAGCGCCGGTCCAGGGCGGCCACCACCTCGCGAACGGTGGGCTGGGCAGCGTCGGTTGTCACGGCCGCCAACTCTATATCCCTAGGAGAGCGCCCCCGGCTCGACTCTGCTGTCCGCGGCGAACGGGTTGCTCAGCGCCTGCAGGGCGCGCCGCCACGGAAACTTCTCGTGGAACCGCTCGTTCTGCCCCGGGCCGCCCAGCCGCATCACGTCGTCGCCGTAGAGCACGCGGACACCCCAGTCCCGCAGCTTCGCAAGGCTCTCATGCAAGGCCGGGTGCCGAGCCATGACCCGGTTCGTGTACGGGACCACGACGGTCGGCACGCCGTAGCCGTAGCCCTCGATCAGCAGGCCGAGCACGAGGGTGTCGGTGATCCCGGCGGCCCACTTGTTGACGGTGTTGACCGTCGCCGGGGCCACGATCATGGCGTTCGCGGGGGGCAGCAGATCCTGATCGCCGGGGTTCTTGTAGTGCGTGCGTACCGGATGTCCGGTCTGGGTCTGCAGCGCCGCGACGTCGACGAACTTGCGGCCGTCGGGGGTCGTGATCACACAGACCTCCCAGCCTTCGCTCTGGGCGAGGCCGACGAGCACGCCGACGTCGCGGGCGAGGGGCGAACCGCAGACGAGGACGTAAAGCACGCCGGGCGAGGGGTCACCGGTCGTCACCTGCAGAACCACCTCATACGCCGACTCCCATCTGTTCGGCCAGCTCCGCGATCGGCGCCGGCGGTGTTCCCCGGGTGCGTCGCAGCACGTCGGAGAGGACCTCGTGGGCGAGCGGGCGGCAGCGGATCTCGGAAGGGGCGAGCCGGTCGCCCTCCAGCAGCATCTCGCTGGCCTTCTCGATGTCACCGACCTGCGTGTAGCCGCGGGCGATGTCGAGGTAGTGGTGCGCTCGGCGCTCGGGCAGCATCGCCGCGAAGCTCTCCTGGTCGAGCCGCTCGTGGCACTCCACCGCCGCCCGCCCGTCGCCGAGCTCGACCGCCGCGGCCGCCCGGTGCAACTGCACGTTGGTCGGGCCGAAGCTGGTCCAGTAGTGGTTGTGGTCGCCGCCCATCTCGATGGCGGCCTGCTCGGCGCCCGCGATCAGGTCGCGCACCGTCGCGGTGTCCCCGATCCGGGCCGCCGCCATCGCGCCGTTGACCAGCAGCATCCCGTAGACGGAGAGGCGTTCCGGGGTGTGGTCCTGGCCCGGCGCCAGCCGGTTGGCGATGTTGACGTTCACCTCGAGCGCGGGCCGGACCCGGCCGAGCGAGAGCAGGGCGCTGCCGACCCGATAGCTGGCCAGCCCGGCGAGCAGCTGGTCGCCGGCCCGCTGGGAGACGGCGATCGACCGGTCCGCCGCGAGCCAGGACAGCTCGTGCTCGCCGACCTTGCGCAGGGTGGACGACGCGATCTGGTAGACCTGCCCGAGCAGGTGCGCCGCGTCGCGGGCCTCCTCGCCGGCCACGTTGGCGCTGTCCGCGGCCTGCGCGTCGCGCAGCAGCCGGGGCAGCGTCCGGGCCAGCACGCCGTACTTCGCATGCTGGTAGGTCAGCCAGGCGTGACTCACCGCCTTGCGCATCTCGGGCAGCGCCGGCGAGTGCGGCACGGTGTGGAAGAACGCGCTCATCTGGTCGTAGCGCTCCAGGGCGGCCCGGATCTCCTCGACCTCGACCTGGTCGATGCAGTTCTGCGTCTCCGGGCGGCGCTCCACGTCCTTGCCCAGCAGCAACTGGACGTCGACGGCGAGCACGTCCGCGATCTCGTAGACGACGGAGAACTTGTCGAGCCGGCGGACGCCTCGCTCCACCTTGTCGACCCAGCTCTTGGATTTGCCCAGTCGGTCCGCGAAGACCTGCTGAGACATCTTGCGTCGGCCGCGCCAATAGGCGACGCGGCGGCCGATCGGCAGCTCGTCCACGGTGCCTCCCCAACTCATCCGGCAACCCCGTGCCGGTGAGCAACCCGGTGTGTCGCCTGCAGTGTGGATCGCGTCGCACCGAGCTGGTCGCACAGTGTGTGTGATCGTCTGCTCACCGCTGCTCGTAGTTTCTCACGCAACATGCCATTGGTGATCTGTCTCGCCCAACGAACGCGTGTCGCGCTTGGATACGGCAGTCCTGGCTGATAGAGGCCGGGGCCGCCCAGATCGGGGGTTTTCCAACCATGCAGTGGAGCCACGGTCGGCCGTTCGCCCCGCCGGGTCTTGTTGATCGGCTGCGGTTGCGTCGCGCCGCCATCCGCTATGCCGCGCACGGCTGGGCTGTCCCGCCGGGAGCTTGCCCGCAGGGCGCGGTCCTGCTCGCCACCGGCGGGAAGTTCGACGTGCTCGAGGTGCCCGCGTCCGTCGGGCTGCGCGCCCTCGGGGCGGCCCGGCTGCACGCCGACATCCTGGGACCCGAGCTCGCGGACGGCCGCGGGCCGGTCGCGGTCGGGCCGACCGGGCGCTGGATGTTCTTCGTCCGCCCCGGCGTGCCCCTGCGCACCGAGTTGGACCGTTGTCTCGACGTGGTGCGGCACGGTCCCGGCTCGTGGGTGCCGGCCGCGCCCAGCCGGCTGCCCGAGGGCGCCGTCCGCTGGGCGGTCGCGCCCGGCGCGGTCCGCTGGCGCCTGCCCGAGTCGGCGGCCGTCCAGAGTGTACTTATCGAAGCCCTGACTGCCCTCGGCCGCCGGAGCGCCCAGGACCACGCAGAGCGACCGGTCACCGTTCCCCGGCAGATGTCCACCACCCGCCGAGCGGTCTGATCCGGCCGCCAGCGACCCACCGACCGCCGGATCGTTGACGCAGGTAGCGGACGGTTTACGGGCATGGGCGGGGGCACGCATGTCGCTTGACAATGTAGCTATGTTCACATCCGGGGTCGAGTCACCCGAAGGAGTGAATACCAGATCACGCTACGCAGGCACCCGGCCGACGGGGTCACGCCCCGCGGGCTCGCGCCCGGCCGGATCGCGGCCGCCGGGCCCGCACCGGCCGGTCCGCGCGTCCGGCTGAGGGCGGCCGGTCACCGGCGGGTGGAGCGGGCCCGGACGTGGATGCGTTCGCCCTGGCGGCCGAAGATGCTGAGGAACTCGGCCGTCTCGGTGCCGGCCCGGCCGAACCAGTGCGGCACCCGGGTGTCGAACTCGGCCGCCTCCCCCGCCGGCAGGATCAGGTCGTGCTCGCCCAGCACCAGGCGCAACCGGCCGCTGAGCACGTAGAGCCACTCGTAGCCCTCGTGCGTCTTCGGGTCGGGCCGGGGCAGCGCCGGCCCGGCCGGGATGACGTGCTTGAACGCGAGCAGGCCGCCGGACGCGCGGGTGAGCGGCATGATCGTCTGACCGCCCGGCCCGGCCAGCGGGCGCGGATACACCCGGGGGTCGCCGGTGGGCGGGGCGCCGACCAGCTCGTCGAGCGGCACCCGGTAGTGGCCGGCCAGCGGAAGCAGCAGCTCGAGGGTGGCTTTGCGCTGTCCCGACTCGAGCCGGGACAGCGTGCTGACCGAGACGCCCGTCGCCTCGGACAGGGCCGCGAGGGTGACTCCGCGCTCGCGGCGCAGGGCGCGCAGCCGGGGACCGACCGCGGCGAGGACATCGTTTGCCGTCATGGCAACAAAGCTTGCCACTTTGCCGCGGTCGGAGCGACCGTCACGGTATGACATACGACGTGGTGGTAATCGGCGGCGGGCCGGCCGGGTTGAGCGGCGCGGTGGCGCTGGGCAGAGCGTTGCGATCGGTTCTCGTGATCGACTCGGGCGAGCCCCGGAACGGGCCGGCCGAGGGCATCCACAACTTCCTGACCCGCGACGGGATGTCGCCGGCCGAATTCCGGGCGGCCGGGCAGGCCGAGGTGCGCAAGTACGGCGGCGAGGTGCTCAAGGCGCGGGTGCTGTCCGCCGAGACCGGTGACGTCTTCACGGTCGGCGTCGAGGACGGCCGCCGGTTCCAGGCCCGCCGGTTGCTCGTGACCACCGGGCTGGTCGACGAGTTGCCGGCCGTTCCCGGGCTGCGCGAGCGCTGGGGCCGGACCGTGCTGCACTGCCCGTACTGCCACGGGTATGAGGTGCGGGGCAAGGCGATCGGGATCATCGGCACCGGGCCGCGGTCGGTGCACCAGGCGCTGATGTGGTCGCAGTGGACCGGCGACGTGACGTTGTTCGCCAACGATCTCGTCGTACCGGATGCGCAGGAGACCCGGCGGCTGGCCGCGCGTGGCATCGCCGTGCTGCCCGGCCGGATCGTGGCGGTCGACGACGGCGGCGTACGGCTGGCGGACGGCTCCGCGCCCCGGGCCGATGCGCTGGTCGCGCTGGGGCGGATGGTGGCGCGGGCCGAGCCGTTGCTCTCGCTGGGGCTGGAGAGCGTGGACAACGACTTCGGAACGCTCGTGCCCGCCGAGGACCCGACCGGGCGGACCAAGGTGCCCGGGGTGTGGGTGGCCGGCAACGTCGCCGACCCGATGGCCCAGGTGATCACCTCGGCCGCCGCGGGCCTGACCGCCGGGGCGGCGATCAACGCCGACCTGATCGAGGCGGAGCTGTCCGCCTAGCTTTACAGTGCCGCCAGCTCGCGGTAGGCGGCCAGCACCGCCGCCGTACGCTCGGCCAGCTCCGGGCCGGCCTCCGCGACCGGCCCCGATCCCCCGGCCGCGAGCTGCGAGATCACCAGCTCCGCGTCCCGGGCGGCGCGGCCGATCCGCTGCTCGCGGATCACGCTCTCGCCCGCCAGCGCGGCGGTGTTGATGCCGACCAGCATCCGGTTCGCGGCCTGGCCGGTCTCCCGCCAGAGCACCTCGATGCGCTCCCGCTGGGCGGCGAGCGCCTGCCGGGCCGGGCTGTCCGCGGGTAGGTCGGCGCGGGCGGCGTCGGCGAGCTCGGCGCGCAGCCGGCGGATCTCCTGCCGCCGGGCCAGCAGCGCGGCGAGTTGGTCGAGCGCCCGGGTCAGGGTGCGGTCGGCGTCGGCCGGGTCGATCATGTCGCGCAGCTCCGGCCAGGTGCGCCGGACGCGGCGGGAAACGGCGAGCGCCCGTTCGAAGGCGAGCCGCTCCTCGCGGGCCCAGAGCACCCGGCCACCCTCGCCGCGGGGCAGCGCCAGCACCCCGGCTCGGGCGGCGCGGGCCTGCTCCCAGGCGACGACGGCGACCAGCGCGGCCGAGCCGGCGGCGGCGGTCCACCAGGGGATACCGGCCGCGCTGAGCACCGCCGACAGCACGAGCAGGGCCAGGCCGAGCTGGGCGGCGATGCGGGAGCGGTCGGCGCGGGTGCGGCCGCTCGGCGGCACCGGCACGACCTCGGTCACCGAGCCGGACCGGGTGCGCTTGGCGCGCCCGGTGCGCATCCTGATCGGGTACGGCGAGACGACGACCTTCTCGGCGTCCACGCCGATGTGCAGCCCGAGGGGCGTCCGCTTGGTCATCGCTGCCCCTTTCCGCCGCTGAGCGGGCCCGGTCGCCGAGGGGGTACGACCGGGCCCGCCCACCCGCGGTTCGCCCCGCAGGTGCCAGAAGGAATCGGAGCCCGCGGCCCGCAGTTGAGCGGAGCCGGGGTGCAGCCCGGGTGCCGCGGGTAGCCGTCCGGATATCCTTGGCCGCCATGGGGGACGTCGAGGTGGTGCTGCGCAAGTACGACGAACGACCGCACCGCCGCACCACCACCCGGCATCTCGGCGACGACGAGTTCGGCACCTGGCTCGGCTCGCCGCGCGGCACGATCGTGACCTACAGCTACGGCCGCAAGCGGTCGGAGGCGACCCGGCACGCCGCGGTCCGGGTCATCCCGCGCGACGCCTGGTGGTGCGCGATCTTCTTCGCCGAGCCGAGCACCCGCGACGTCTACTGCGACATCATCGTGCCGGCCCGCTGGGAGAGCCCCGCCGAGGTGACGCTGATCGACCTCGACCTGGATCTCGTCCGCTACCGCCCGGACGGCCGGGTGGAGCTGGACGACGAGGACGAGTTCCGCGAGAACATCGGGGTCTACGGCTATCCGAGCGAGGTCGTCGCCGCAGCCACCGCCACGGCCGACGAACTGCGCGCGGCCCTGCTGGCGAACGTCGAGCCCTTCGCGAGCCGCTGGCGCCACTGGCTGGACCAGTTGTAGGCCGCCTCGCCCGGTTTGGGCTGTAGACCGGCCCGGCCGGGCTTGAGCGGCAGGCCGGCCCAGCCGGGTTTGGTTCGGGGCTCCGCTGGCCGGATCCGCTTTGTGCTGGCTCAGCCGGGTTTGACTCCGGCGCCGAGCAGCGCGGCGGTGGGCAGCGCGAGCAGCCCGCCCTCGGCGAGGAAGGCGGTCGTCAGCTCGTCGTAGGCCGCCCGGACCCGGGCCACGTCTGCCGCCGGCAGGCCCTCCAGGATCAGGCCCAACATGCCGATGCCGTTGGCCGGCCCGCTCCACCAGTCCTCGGGGTCGGCCCGGTGCGTCCACTCGACGCGTTCCACCCGGACGTCCTCGAGCGCCGCGGCCAGCAGCTCGGCCAGCCCGTCGCGGGTCCGCGGAAAGTCGTTCGCCGGGTCCACCGCCGGCAGCGCGGCCGGAGCGGTCACGCCGGAAGCCGCAAGCGCGTCGCCCCACAACCGCTGCAGCGGCGGCTGCGGATAGGGCCAGACCGTCACCGCGATCCGCCCGCCGGGCTTGGCGACCCGGGCCAGTTCGCGGACCGCGGCGGCCGGCTCGCCGACGTGGTTGAGCACGAAGTTCGCCACCACCGCGTCGAAGACCCCGGCCTCGAACGGCAGGTCCGGCAGCGCGCCCGCGCGCACGTCCGGAATCAATTGCCCCGCCGCCGAGACCATGCTGGGCTCGGGATCGACGGCCGCGACCCGCGCGCCGCGCACCACGGCCAGGGCCGCGACGGTGCCGGGCCCGGTGCCGACGTCGAGCACGGCAGTGCCGGCCCGCACGCCCGCGGCATCCAGGACCAGATCGCCCGCGTACGCACACAGCCGCGCGAAACTGCGCTTGTAGGCACCCGCCCGGCCGGTCCACCGGTCCCGTTCGTGCCGGTCGAAGGCGGTCACAGCCGCTTGTTCATCTGAACCGAGGTGACCTCGAAGCCCATCTGCTGGTACAGGCTCTGGGCGCCGAGGTTGAAGCCGAACACGTTGAGCCCGACCGACAGGATGCCGCGCTCCCGGCAGGCCTGCTCGGCGGCCGCCATGATGGCCCGGCCGTACCCCTGCCGGCGCAGCCCGGCCTCGACCCGGAAGTCGAAGCCGAACGCGTGCAGGCCGTCGGAGCGCTGCTGGAGCCGCAACCCGAGCATGCCGACCTGCTCATCGCCGTCGTACGCGGTCCACAACAGATCGTCGGGTGTCGCCAGGCCATCCGGGTGCAGCCGGGCGAAGTCCTCGGCCGCTTTCTTGATCGCGTCCGCCAGCGGCATCGCGCCGGAGCGGGCGATGTTCTCGGCGTAGTCCTGCTCCGCGAACTCGCGGTAGACGCGGTACTGCTCTTCGGTCATCGGTTCCAGGCGCACATCGGTCACTCCGGCACGCTACCGTCTCGTCTCAAGCGGTCAGAGCCCCAGAACGAGGTCCACAACAGGTAGATAGGCCTCGTGCGGCTCGGCGGTGCGGTCGGCGGCGATCCGGAAGACAAGCGCCCGGATCAGCAGTTGGCGCCAGTCGCTCAGATGCGACCAGCGATCGACCGCGCTCGGGTGCACGCCATGCCAGCAGAGCGCGTCGACAACCGCGACCGCGGCGGCCCAGGCGGGCGGGCGCCAATACGCCGGCCAGTCGATGATCGCGGGTGGCTGGCCGGCGGCGAACAGCACATTGCCGAGCAGGTCACCGTGCACGAGTTGGGCGGGCAGGTCGACCGGGCGCCGGGCCGCCAGCAGTTGTGCCAAGCCGCCGGATTCGGTTCGCGACGGCCCCCACGCGAGTCTGTCCCCGTACGCCCAGGGGTCTGTCCTGGTGTCCAAGAAGGACGGACGCGGCAGCGCGGCAATGGCCCGGTGGAACGCGGCGCCCGCGTTGATCACGTCGTCGACCCGGCGCGGGTCCGCATCGCCGGCCACGAACCACGCGGCCTCCCACCCGTCGGCGAGCCAGCCACCGTCACGGGCACGCACCGGGCGGGCGATCCGAAACTCCGGCGATTCGGGCAGCGTGTCGAGGACGCCGCAACGCCAGATCGTCTCTGCCACGCCCTCGGCCGGCTTGAGAACAATCCCGCCGGACCGCCAGGTGCCGTCCTTGCCGCCGGCCAGCCGCCGCACCGGCTCCGTAGCCCCGAACGCCACCAGCACACTCTCCGTCGGCGCCGACCGGCCATCAGCGCTCCCGCTCAGCGCGTCTCCCGGAACCGGCCGATCCTCTGCGTTCGGTGCCGACATCATCGGGCCACGCGGGTCCGGCGAGCCCGGGCAGTCCTCTGCGTTCTGGGCCGGCAGCATCCGGCCGGGCGCGTCCGGCGACTGAGTTCGCCCAACACGGCGTCCGGCGGGTCCGGCCGATCGTCTGCGATTCCGGGCGGCAGCGTCCGGCCAGGCGCGTCCAACGGAGCCGGGTGCTCGTTCGCGTTCTCGGGCGGCGTCATCCGGCCAGTTCCGGTGCGGGTTGCATGGTTCGGATGCCGCGGCTCAGCGTCGCGGCCAGTGCCGCGCCGGCGACCGACAGGGCCAGGACCACGATCGCCGTCGGGCTCCCCCACGTCGCGATCAGCACGCCCGCCAGCAGCGGCGCGACCGCCTGCACCGAGGTGGCGACCAGGAAGATCACGCTGACCACCCGGCCCTGCAAGCGGTCCGGCGTGATCGCGGCCTGGTGGCCGAAGAGCGCCGCGTTGACCGCCGGGCCCATGAAGACGGCCAGGGCCACCGGCACGGCCGCCGCGACAGTCGCGGTGAGCGGCGCACTCAGCAGCATCAGCACCGCCGCGGCCCAGCAGATGCCCCGGATCAGCACGGGCAGCCGCAGCCGCCGTTGCAGCGCGGGTGCCGCGAACGCGCCGAGCAGGCCGCCGACCGAGACCACGGTCTCCACCGTGCCGATGATCGCGGGCGAGGTGCCGTGCCGCTGCAACGTCACGATGATCGTGAAGAGGATCCCGGTGATCGCGAAGTTCAGCACCGCCGCGATGACCAGCGTGGCCCGCAGGAACGGGTTGCCGAGCACGAACCGGATCCCCTCGGCCAGCGCCGAACTGGCCTTCTGCGGCTCGCGGACCTCCTGCATCGGCTTGCGGATCAGCAACACGCCGATCAGCGAGAGCACGAAGGTCAGCGCGTCGGCGAGGAACGGCAGCGCCCGGCCCAGCCCGAACAGCAGCCCACCGACCGGCGGCCCGGCCAGCGACGTCGCGTAGGAGCGGGCCTCGTTGCGGACCACCGCCGCCGGCAACTGCCCGGCGGGCACGAGATTGCGCAACGCCGAGTGCTCGGCCGTGCTGAACACCGAGCCCGCCACCGTCCCGAGCACCGTGGCGGCGATCACCAGGCCGAGCGTCGCCCGGCCGTCGAGCACGGCGAGACCCAGTCCCGCGTACGTCAGCAGGCTGATCGTGTCGCAGACCAGCATGGCCCGGCGCCGGTCGACCCGGTCCACCAGCACGCCCGCCGGCAACCGGGTCAGCAGCGCGGCGACCAGGCCGATCGTCCCGACCAGCCCGGCCCGCACGGGCGAGCCGGTCAGGGCCAGCACCAACAGCGGCACGGCCAGCGACGAGATCGACGAACCCAGGCTCGACAACGACTGGCTGACCCAGAGCAGGTTGAAATCGCGATTGCGCCACAGGCCGCCCGGTGGCGCGTCCGACATGACCATGACTCTCGCCGGGGGCGGCGCACCCGGTCAATGGGTTAACGGTCAATGGGTTAACGGCCGCTGGGCTCAGGCTGGCTGTTGCCGGGCGGCCTCGAACGGGGCGCGGTCGAAGACGAACCGGCTGTAGGTGATCTTGTCGTGCTTGACGGTCACGCACTCGGCGGCCGGCGCGCTCGGCACCGGCACGGTCGCAGTGTCGTAGATGACCAGTGCGGTCTCGTCGTCGCCGAACGCCGCGATCATGGTGGCGCCACGCAGAATCTGGACAAATGGCGCCATGAACGCGCGGTATGCGTCGGCGCCCTCGATCCGCCCGGCCGGCGCGTCGCAGACGAAGTCCGCGGCTATGTACGACATGGCCAGGTCCAGATCCTTGCTGGTCCACGCCTTGTGATAGGCGAGCGCGATCTGCAGTGCGGGGCTCTTCTCGGTCATGGTGTCTCCCTCTCGTGCGACCCTTCCGTTTGTTGAGACACCGCCGTCGCCGGGGACGGAACGCTCGTGCCAAGATTTTTCGGTGGACCAGACCACGCTCGACCACGCCCGGGCCGGTGACGCAGACGCGTTCCGCGACCTCACGGAGCCGTACAGGCGTGAGCTGCAACTGCACTGCTACCGCATCCTCGGCTCGCTGACGGACGCCGAGGACATGCTCCAGGAGACGCTGATCGCGGCGTGGCGTGGGCTGGCGCAGTTCGAGGGACGCTCGTCGCTGCGCGGCTGGCTGTACCGGATCGCGACCAACCGCTGCCTGAACGCGCTCCGCGACGCCGGCCGACGGATCCCGACCGAGCCGGTGCCGCCGTTCCAGCCGCCGGAACCGAGCCGGCGCGGCGAGATCGTCTGGCTGCAGCCCTACCCGGACACCCTGCTGGACCCCGCGCCGGACCCGGAGACCAGGTACGAGACGCGCGAGGCGGTCGAGCTCGCGTTCGTCGTCGCCTTGCAGCGGATGCCCCCGCGCCAGGCCGCGACGCTGGTCCTGCGCGACGTGCTCGGCTTCCCGAGCGCCGAGGTCGCCGACATGCTGGGCACCTCCGAAACCGCGGTGAAGGGCACCCTGCAACGGGCCCGGGCCGCCGTCGGCGCCCGGCGCTTCGCCGATCGGCCGCCGGCGCCGCCGGCCGGTTCCGCCGCCGAGCGGCAGCTGACCCGTCAGTTCGCCGAGGCGTTCACGGCGGCCGACATCGAACGACTCGTCGCCCTGCTGACCGACGACGCCTGGCTGAGCATGCCACCGGCCCCGCACGAGTACCACGGCATCCCCGCGATCACCGGCTTCCTCCGGGCCAGCCTGGGGTTCCGCGGCAGCCGCCCGGTCAGCCTGCTGCCGACGCGCGCCAACACCCAGCCGGCGTTCAGCTCCTACGTCGCCGGGTCGGCGGAGGCGGCCGGCCGGCCGGGCTGATCGTGCTCACCCTGACCGGCGACCGGATCGCCGCCGTCACCCGCTTCCACACCGACCATTTGCTGCCCCGCTTCGGGTTGCCCGTCGTGGTCGGATGAGACCGGCGGGAAATCGATCGTCCGGCGCGCCGCCCACTCGCTAGGGTCGATGGCATGGGTGAGGTCACGACGCACGAAGAGCTTCGGGAACTGCTCGGCACGCCGCTGCCCCGCGCGGCACAGAAGGATCGGCCACGGCTGCACGACATCGACCGGCAATGGCTCGCCGCCTCGCCGTTCTGTCTGGTCGCCACCGCCGGCGCGGACGGCCGCTGCGACGTCTCGCCCAAGGGCGATCCGCCGGGCTTCACGCTCGTGCTCGACGACACCACGATCGCCATTCCGGAACGGCCGGGCAACCGCCGAGCGGACGGTTTCCACAACATCATCGACAACCCGCACGTCGGGCTCATCTATCTGCTGCCGGGCCGCGGCGACACCCTGCGGATCAACGGCAAGGCCCGTTTGGTACGCGATGCCGACTACTTCGATCGGATGATCGTCAAGGGCCACCGGCCCGTGCTGGCCCTGGTCGTGGAGGTCGAGGAGGTGTTCTACCACTGCTCGAAGGCATTCCTGCGCTCCGCGCTGTGGAAGCCGGAGACGTGGGATCCCGCGGTGGCGCCGTCCCGGCCGGAGATCGCCAAGACCCTGGAGAGCCCCACCACCGACATCGCCGAGCTCGAGCGCTACTACGGCCCGTCGTACGCGGACACCATGTACGGCTGAGGAACCGCTAAGGTTCGCCGGGTGGATGAAGTCCTCGCCGCCATAGCGGACGAACGGCGCCGGATCGCCGACCTGGTCGAGCACCTGAGCCCGGCCCAGCTCGACGCGCCCAGCCTGTGCGGCGACTGGACCGTCAAGCAGGTCGCCGGGCACCTGCTCGCCGCCGTCGAGGCCCCGCCGACCGGGCTGTTGCCGATGGTCCTGCGCAGCGGCTTCAGCCTGCACAGGGCGAACGCCCGGCTGGCCCAGCTGATGGCCGAGCGGCCGGCCGACGAGCTGGCCGACGGGCTGCGCCGCAACGCCGAGAAGCCGTTCCGGCCGCCGATAGTGGGCTATCCGGGGCAGCTCACCGACCTGCAGGTGCACGGGCAGGACATGCGCCGGCCGCTCGGGCTGCCACACGGCCTGCGACTGGACCGGCTGCGTGTCTCGCTGGACTTCCTGGTCGGCGGGCGGGCGATCGGCTTCACCCCACGCCGGCGGCTGGCCGGCCTGCGCTTCGAGGGCACCGACCTGGGCTGGGCCTGGGGCACCGGCCCGTTGTTGAGCGGGCCCGCCGAGGCCTTGGTGCTGGCGATGACCGGCCGCCGCGTGGCGCTGGCCGAACTGGACGGCGACGGCGTGCCGATCCTCCGCAACCGCCTGGGCGCCTGACCCCCTCGGAGCCTGTCCCGGCCGGCTTTTTGCGATCCAAGTCACCCACGGGCGCAGCGGATCTATACGGAAAGCGCCGTTACGGTGACCCAGGTAACTTCCTTTCCTGTTGGAGAGCCCATGACTTCGGCCCGTCCCAGCGATCCGGCACCGGCCGCGACCAGGGCACTCCCCGCGAACGTCCGGCGGGCGCGGATAGCGACGTCGACCATCTTCGCCGTGCACGGCGCCGTCACCGGGACCTTCGCGGCGCGGGTGCCGTGGCTGGCCGATCATGTCGGCGTCGGGCCCGGCGGCCTCGGCGTGGCGTTGCTGATGCCCGGCGTCGGGGCGCTGATCGCCATGCCGCTGTCCGGCCGCCTCGTGCACCGCTACGATCTGCGCTCGCTCGTCCGGGTCCTGATCCTGTTGTGGTGCGCGGCGTTGCTGCTCCCGCCGCTGCCGACCACGCTGGCCCTGCTCTGCCTCGTCCTCATCGCCTACGGAGCCGCCGCCGGCATCGCCGACGTCGCGATGAACGCCCAGGCGGTGGTGGTCGAGGAACGCTACGGGCGTTCGGTGATGTCGAGCTTCCACGGCTGGTGGAGCGCCGGCGGCCTGGCCGGCTCCGCCGTCGCGGCGCTCGCGGCCCGGGCCGGCCTCGACGCCCGGATCCACTTCCTGGCCACCGCGATCGTCCTGGCCGTCATCAGCCTCGCGGCGACCACGTGGCTGCTGCCGCACCGCCCCGAGCCCGAGTTGGACGCGCCGCCCGCCTTCGCCCTGCCGTCCCGCGCCGTCCTGCCGATCGGCCTGATCGGCTTGTGCGCGGTCTTCGCGGAGGGCGCGGGCCTGGACTGGTCGGCGGTCTACGTCCGGGACCTGCTGCACCACCCGGCGAGCACCGCGGCGCTGACCGTCGCGATCTTCTCGGTCTGCATGGCGGCCGCCCGCTTCGGCGGCGACCGCCTGGTGAACCGCCTCGGGCCGGTGACCGCCGTCCGGGTCGCCGGCCTCTGCGCCACCCTGGGAGCCCTCACCGTGGTGCTGTCCCACAACGTCGTCCTGGTCGTCACCGGCTTCGGCCTGCTCGGCGTCGGAATCGCCATCGTCGTGCCGCTGGTCTTCACGGCGGCGGCCCGCATCGGCGACCACCCGGGCCGGAGCCTGGCCGGGGTCGCGGGCATCGCCTACGGAAGCGGCCTCGTCGCGCCCGGCGTCATCGGCGGCATCGCCCACCTGTCGTCCCTGCAAGTCTCCTTCGTGCTGGTGCTGCTGCTGACCGCCACGATGACGGTCGGCGCGGGCGTGCTCCGCCCCCGGCCGGCCGAGCCGGCGACCTGAGCTCGCCGAGCGCGCCCCGCCGAGCCGCCGGAACACGGGCGCCGGGCTTTCCGTCCCGTCCAGCTGGGCCAGCAGCCGGGCCGAGCCGGTCGGCAGGAACGGGGCGAGCTCGGCAGCCACCAGGCGGCACTGGCCCAGCAGGATGGCCAGGACCTCGTCGAGACGGTCGTCGGCGTGGTCGCGGTGCAGCTCCCAGGGGCGTTCGGTGTCGACCAGGCGGTTGCCCGCGTCGACGACCGAGCAGAGCGTCTCCAGGGCGGTCCGGAAGTCGAAATCCGCCAGGGCCCGGTCGATTCGGGCCGGGACGTCGGCGTCGGCCGGCGCCGGGACGACCCCGCCGGGGCGGTACTTGTGCACCAGCGTGAGGACGCGGTTGACCAGGTTTCCGAGGCCGTTCGCCAGGTCCTGGTCGTGGCGCTGGACGAGCCGGTCGACCGTGAAGTCGGTGTCCCCCACGGCCGCCACGTCCCGCAGCAGCCACCAGCGAACCGCGTCCGTGCCGTACCGGTCGGCGAGCGCCACCGGGTCGACCGCGTTGCCGGCACTCTTGGCCAGCTTCGCACCGTCGACGGTCAGGTAGTCGTGCACGAAGATCGTCGTCGGCAGCGGCCGGCCCGCCGACAGCAGCAGGGCCAGCCAGTAGACCGCGTGGAACCGGACGATGCCCTTGCCGATCACGTGGATGCGCTGGTCGGAGCGCTGCCACCAGCGGGCGTACAGGTCGCCGTCGCCGAGCGCGGTCAGATAGTTGGTCAGGGCGTCCCACCAGACGTAGACGACCTGGTCGGGGTCGTCCGGCACGGGCACACCCCAGCCACCCGCGCGGGCGGCCGGCCTGGAGACGCTGAAGTCCTCGAGTCCGGCGCGGACGAATGCCAGCGCCTCGTTGCGCCGGGCCGGCGGGTGGACGCGTACGAAATCGGTCTCGAGGATCTGGAGAATTTGATCTTTGTAGCGGGTGAGCCGGAAGAACCAGTTGCGCTCGGCGACCGGCTCGGGCGCGGTGAGATGCTCGGGGCAGCGGCCGTCGACCAGCTCGGCGGGGGTGTAGAACTGCTCGCAGCCGGGGCAGTAGAGGCCCTCGTAGCTGCGCAGATAAAGATCCGCGGAGCACTGGCGCCAGAGCTGCTCGACGCCGGGAGCGTGCCGCGGGTCGGCGCTGGTCCGGATGAAGTCGTCGAACGACAGGTCGAGCGGCCCGCGCAGGGCGGCGAACCGGGCCGCGTTGGCGGCGACGAACGTGCGGACGTCCTGGCCCGCAGCCCGGGCCGCGGTCACGTTCTTCAACGCGTTGTCGTCCGTGCCGGTCAGGAAGCGGACCGGCTCGCCGCGCAGCCGCCGGTGCCGGGCGAGCACATCGGCCTGCACCAGCTCGAGCGCATGACCCAGATGCGGGGCCGCGTTGACGTACGGAATGGCGGTCGTCAGATAGGTCGTCATGGGTGTCTCCCTCCCCCTGCCGCGGGAGACGAGCCCCCGCCGAAGCAGGGACTCGTGTGGTCAGCGCACGCCGAATAGCCCCTGGTGGGGGCGCATCATCCGGAACCCGTGTGGCTGCATGTCGGTGATGGTGACA
>Ga0307513_10003264_pt1 | contig 22108 bp, 26 predicted proteins | sample 15_EM_MG_FD_202174 | JGI IMG/M metagenome (GOLD analysis project Ga0307513, IMG submission 202174) | Populus trichocarpa ectomycorrhiza microbial communities from riparian zone in the Pacific Northwest, United States - 15_EM | ecosystem: Host-associated > Plants > Roots > Unclassified | place... | reverse complement strand
TTCTGCTCGCTCAACGATTTGGCAAGAAGGGGGATACGATTCGCCGGCCATTTAGCGTGTCCTACAGGCGGACGTGGCAATATTGTAAAGAGGATCTCACTTCCATGCGCAGAGTCTGAGAGGCCCGTGGACGACTCGGATAAATGAGAGGTATCATCCTCACGCGCGTCGTCCGTATCACTACCCTCCCGATCAGCAGTTGTGTCGTCGAATAATTCTCGGGAATGCATCTGGCCTATACGTTGTACCGGATCATCAGCCCAGTTTCGGACGTCATTTTGATTGACATAGTCGACTCTCCTTAGCGCCGGGGTGTCTTGCCGCTCTGAACCCCGATCACGGTAACAGTACACCATGAGATCGGGCGGGTCGTCGAGCACCAGATTTGAAAGGAGCCAAGCTCTTACGGTTTCATCGCTGTCGATAAAGACATAATCCATGCTATCCAACTCTCGCATAGGAGACGTACGTAACCTTCAACGCCCTTCGCCTCTAGCGCCACGTGTGTAGCCGATTCGGTGGTGAGGTACGGATCTGTAAATTATAGCTGACATTCCACAGATGTCATAGGAATCCAACTCGGTGAAGACTACCCCATTCACATGAGGGGGACGCCAATGGAGTAAGTTAAAGTTTGGGGCGATGTTTACCTTATTCCCGTCAAACTGGGATAGTGCCAGACCATGTCGGGACAGCAGCAGATAAACGATACGCACAGCCTGCGGACGCCCAAGTAGAGCGCTCCAATCTGTATCTCATAAGTCAGTAAGTAAAAACCTGAAACAGGCTGATGATTTAGGAAGTGACTAACCTGATGGCCTACGGTTGGGTGCTGGGCAAAACCCTGGGCAACAGGTTGGTTTTGGACTGCCGCGGGGCCATTATGCCGTGGATCAGTTAACATTTGCGCCGACGCAGTGTCATTATCTGGTGAACTTGAATCACCTAACATTTGTGGGTCCGGGGATCATTACCAGGTTGAACAGGTACATCCGGACCCGCTGCAGGAACATCACCCCGGGAGCCTGTCCGTGTTGTCCGGCAGCATGGATGTTGACTTGTGCAGCCGGTACGTTTGGAGCAGCCGCACCCGGAGGAGCCTGTCCGAGTTGTCCGCCTGCGGGGACGTGGGCTGGGGGAGGATTTGGAGGAAGTTGACCTGTGTTCCCTATAGCCGTCGCAGCCCCCCAGTCATTTGGGGCCCCTGGCGGTAGTAACGATGCGTGCACGACGACCTGCCCAGGGGGGAGTGCGGGATTTGGCACTACCATTTTGCCTTTGTTATTTGTGTCATTCAACTTCCGGCAACTGTCCTTAACCAGTTCCACGACTGCCTCCTCAATATCCTCTAGACGATGCATATCATTGCCTGCCACTGCGGAGACCATGAGATCGCAGGCAGGACGCAAGGTCCTCATGTCTGTGCATATTGGCAGGAAGTCGGCTTCAGGGAAATCTTTGGCGGTTCGCCCGGCTGGGGCAAAGCCCCTTGCTATCATCTGATTCTTCCCACAGTTCCGCCACTCTGTGTACATTTTCGTTTGAGCCTGGACTTGTGTGAAGCCCATCTTTAGCTTATGATGGCTAATCGCTCGATTGTCTGGGTTGGTGCGATGCATGCTGATTGCCCCTTGAAGCGAACTAGGCGGGAGTTGATCTGTCTGTCCAGGCGCAAGGACTGCGGCATTTTGCATGAATACGTACTGCATGTTGATATTTTGCGCCATGTCCGTTGAGGGTTTGTTTATATTGATAGTTGATTTGGAGATTCTAGTTTTGTGAATATCAAGGATGTTGTGGATGTTGTGGATGTTGTGAATGTTGTGAATGTCGGATTATCCTTGGTATGAACTTGCTGCTGTCGTGATCAACCCACATTATATATACAACTCTCAGACATTCAAGATGGTTTGAAAGAATCATGAATTGTTTGCATTGTTTTCAAGAATTAAGATGCATCAAGAACTGACAGCTCGGGCGTCAATTAGTGTTTCAGTCGTTTCCTGTGAACGCAAGATGATAATCAGCTGATACCACGTGACGTCGCGACACACAACGCTAAACCTGTTCGACCGCTGTTCATAGATCAGTGTGCACACGGCTAGGCCCCGCATCTCCTGTCATCCGCACGCGTTAACATCGCGACAACGATAACATCACACTACTATCACCCACACTGGACTCACGAAATCGGCGGCCCCGAATTCCATTTGGCCGGTCAAATGTTCATTTTCTCGCAAAAGATACGAGCGTGCAGGCGCATACAAGACACCCTTGCGAAGTGCGCATGCAAATCTCGATATCGTACTGGCATCCACCTTACGGAATCCACCTGCGGACGTTCTCACCGACCGGGGGACCGACCTATCTGACGCCAACGAACACATCGAACACTCCGATTCAGATTACAAATCAGGTCCTGCCGGAGATACAGCCGGTAGTGAGCGCGACGCACCTGATAATACGCTTAGGCGGGACCCCAAAACAGAAGTACTGGAGGACAACACGTACCCAGTGGCTACGGAACAGGAGGATTATCTGGGCGCCGGGGAAGCCATTTGAGAGCTTAAAGAGTATAAGGAAGAATGCAGGGATTTGTGCGAGAACCCATGGGCTCCGCTTGCTTCTGCACAAGGTTTCAAACTTGCATCTTGGTTCATGGAGGGCAAAGTCTCAAAGACGCAGATTAACGATTACTTTTCGAATGGTATAGGAAACTCGACATCCGTCGGCTATCGCTCTATGCATACGTTGAAGAATCTTCTGCGACACTTGGATCCGTATAGCCCGTATCTGCAATGGTTGGAGGGACATGTGGAGGACGGTCAGAGAACATTACCATTCTTCTATCGGAACGTCCTAGACTGCGTGAGATATCTTCTCCGCCAGATAGCCCATCGTGATGACTTGGTCTAGGCGCCACGCCGTGAATACGACCAGACCGGACAGAGAATTTATGCCGAAATGCATACGGCTGACTGGTGGTGGGACGTCCAAGTACTGCCGCCTGGTCTCTTTTATGTGAAAGCATACTAATAGATCACAGGAAACACTCCCGAAAGGGGCGACTGTGGTTCCCATCATTGGGATGTCAGATAGGCCGAATCTCACCAACCTCTCCGGAGACAAGAAAGCATGGCCGGTTTATATGCCGATCGGAAATCTTGCGTCGACAATACGGAACAGCCCTGGATCAATGGCGATTCTGCTTCTTGGGCTAGGGCCCATTCCGCCCAAGCTCGCAAAGTGCTCTAGTGCCGACAAACTCCAGCGACTGATAAATGCCGACACACTCTGTGGCGTATTCGAACTCATTTTTGCGCCATTGAACGGTGCGGCGCGGGAGGGCGCCCCTATTGATTGTGCTGACGGCAAGCTCCGGAGATGCTTCCCGATAATGTCAGGGTGGATTGTGGACCATATGGAAAACGTTACCCTACACGGGATCAAATCCAACGCCTGTCCTAAATCTGAGGTGCCTCCAGAAGAATTAGGAAGCCGAGCCGGCCACTATGGTGCTAGAGATTACGCAAGATACGAGCGCTACGAACGCGAAAGCCCGTCCCTAGATTCCGAGACCCGCGACGCTGCTCACGCTCGCTACACGAATGAAACTCATGGTATCAAGAGGGGGCAAAAGGTTTTTCAAGGACTCGTGAGTGTTTCGACGCCTGATCTGCACAAGCCGGATATGCTCAATACAATATATCTAGGACTCTTCAAGCATATGATGGACTGGATTCAGGGATTTCTCAAAAAACATGCGCGACAGCAGGCCTTCGACGACGCCTGGAAGGCTTTGCCCCCTTACCCGGCATTCTTTGTCCCCAAAAAGGCCTACAGAAAGGTTACACAGTGGCAAGGAACAGAGATGAGAAATCTCGGGCGTTGTTCGTTGGGAGTTCGCGCTGTGGCGTTGAGACAGCCTGATTGTACGCTCGTGCAACCCTTCAGACGTGCGCTCACCTGTGTCAGGTCACTGCTTGACTTCACCATGATGGCTCAATACCGAAGTCACACACCCCAGACTATATCTTATATTGAAGAATATGTGACGCAGTTCCACGAGACGAAGGACATCTTCTTGGAGTTTCGCATATCCAAACGGACGCAAGAGAAGGCTGATGAGTTCCGCAAGGAGCTGCGTCATCAGAGAGCCCCGATGAGGGAGCGAGTGCCCCCATCCCAACGGCGCCCGATCCGTGACCACGATCGTGAAGAAGAGAACGACCAACGTATGGAATGGATACATGAGGAATCTAATTTCAACTTTGTTAAGATGCATCTAATAAGTCACTTTCGCGATCACATCTACATGTTCGGCAATATTCCCATCTATTCTACCGAGTAGGGAGAGCTCGCACATCTGGTGGAAATCAAGGATGGATGGCGACGCTCGAATAATATCGACGCAGCACGACAGATACTAAGCAGCTACCGTCGACAACATGCGATCAACATGAGAATTTTGAACTTTGAATACCTTCAACGTGCAGGAGCTGATTTACCAACTGAGGTAGTAGAACATTTAGAGAAGACCAGGCCCGCGGCAACCCCACTAGCCCATCGGAGGATTCTGAAGGGACGTTGTGATAATATCCACGACGTCGTTGATTTTGGCAGAGCATGCGATATATCACCGGAGACGATTTGTCGGGAATTGATACGATATAGCTGAATGAGCCTGCCTCGCGATCGCCGACTGCCGGAAAATCTGGCGATACTTCGAGCTTTGTCGCTGGAACTACTGACGCAACTGGAGATCCCGGTTCTTGCGTTTCAAGAGTCAGGTGGTTAAGACATACACAGGGCCCGATGCGCGGGTACTCGACTCTTCCGTAACCAGACCAGTCGGAACGATTGCCTTTGGATACAGGCTGGTGGGGAGAATATGTATGGTGCGCACAGGGGTCGTCTCCCGGCAAGGCTCATAGCTCTGTTCAAAATCCGGTCGGGCTATATGCAGCAGAATACGGTCTATCGCCTCGCCGGGGTTCAATTCATGATGCTCGTAGACTCCGGACGACCGTCGGACGTACACGGTCTGGTAACCGTTCAGCTCAGAGACGTTACGCGAGAGCTCACAATTGTGGATATCTGGACGATCATAGGCCTGGCGCATCTGATACCGGAGACAGAGCGGTGCTGGCTTGTCAACAGTCGGATCGATTTACGCACGTTTAACGAGATCTATTAGGATCAGAGAGGGGGCTTCTATAATAAAACAAACTCGGGGAGCGACGTAGCCTAGATGAGGGCTACATCGCTCCCTGACGGAGATGTAGCTTTACGATCACGACTAGACGATAAACGTGTATAATAGACAAGTATATAGTAGAGATATAGACATAGAGGAATAGAAACATCGAGAAACAAACAAATTATGCACGATAGTAGTAGTAGTCGGAGGCCCACCGGCAGGAATGACTAGGGTGATATCGGCGGCAAGTTGTTATGAGCACGCCCAGAAGCAGAAGGAAAAGGCGGTACCGTGCGGAGGCGTCCGGATGCTGCGCAGATGCGAGGCAGGATTAATTTTTGCTGATGTATTGTTCTAATTGTGGTAGGAGCAGTCAGCAGCATGACGGCTTTCGCAAATATCTATGAATGGCCGGCTACCTGTCGTTTAATTTATGTAATTCAATTTATAATGTCATACACCAGCGGACAAAAGTGCATGAATTTTTGTGCAATGCAACCATCACCAAAAGAATATCATCCCAACACTGGCAAGGCCAATATCCAACGTAGTGCCAGCAACACAACATACCAGCACATATCAAAGAAAGAATACTGATAAGGCTTCAGAGACCTTTCATTACCTTGTATAAAACCTACTCTTCTAGGCCGGGAAATGGTGGAAATAGGTGCACTGCAGACCAAGTCTTCCCCATAGAGCAAGTTAAGTTACCCGGCAGACCCATCAACTGATATGAAGCCGCTGGAGCTTTGGCTCCACAATCCTAGCCTGACTCCCATTTTTACCATGGGAAATTGTTAGTTCTAAAGAGAGACTTGACTTAAGCATGCAGGGGCACAATGTAAGGGGTTCGTAGAGCCATGGTGGTGGTGGTGGTCAGTGCTTTGTATGCTTTATTTCAGATGCAAAGATTATTTTTTTCGATGGTTGCACTGCGAGAAAACTCATGCACTTTTGTCCTCCGGTGTAAGCGAACAGCTCAGCCAATCAGTGTTGAGTTTTACGTGAGCAGCACCCGTTGTCAAAGTATCTGGCGGTTTTACCCGGGATCTGCAGGCTTCGCCTGGGCATCTGGCGGCTTTTCCTGGGTGGCCTATCCTCTCGACCAGGCGGGTGCCTGGACCTCTGCAGGCTTTGGAGGCCGTTGGTAATTTAAGCCGAACCGACCCAGGCATCTCAAAACCATGGCCGGACTGACCGGATTGCCCACCCATGGTCCGGACTGGCCGCTTGGGAACACTGACCGAGAGTAGGCAAAGTAGGCTTTTGGTGGTGACCACAATGGCTATTTGTTAGAGAGCTATCTGTAGCTAAACCGGCCATCAAGATGCCTAATTGAACTACCTCATTTTGAGCTATTTGAACAAGCTGCATGTGAATCATAATACAATTCTCAGGGGTTCCATGTTTGTAGCATAAGGAATTAGTCAATACTACGACAACTACAGCTATTATGATTATGACCTCTGTGGGGCAGATCTAATAATTTCTTTCGTCCCTTTTCATGGGCTTCCACATTTAGGCTGGTATTTTGATCCCTTTGAGACATTAAATGAATGACTAAGAAACATGGAACTGAAGGCAAGTCATGAATTGCTTGCATAGTTGTTTTTATCAAGAAAGTGCTACTACGAAAGGATGGGGAGTTGAGCCAAGACAAGTAGCAGTGTTAGATTGGTAAGGATTACTGCTACAGCAAATACAGCACGCGCCCTCCTTCACGCCAGATAACCGATTGTTCTGCAATTTCAGTCGCATGCACGGTCATGAAGTTACAGGTATTCATCTACAACAGCTGATGAAGGATTAAGGTGTTGAGTAATTTATTAAGAGATCAAAAGACAGAGTGGTTGCAAAAAGGATCCCTTGCACAAAATCTGAGGCCGGGACCTCTGTACTGTATTAAAGGCCTGTTTATCTAAGTGTGCCAGTAAGGATATTGAGGCTTACTACTTTAGACACCGCATGGGTTCTTGTTGCGCAATTTGCCGAGATAGCTATTGAGTAGGTCAACAAAGCTATGTCTTGCACCCGGTGTATGTACCAAAACTGAAGAAAGAACAAAAGCATCTACAGGGATGTGCAGTTGATGGTTGCTACATGGGAGGGTAAAGAGTGCAAACACCAAAGTCGGATAGTACCATTGAGCTGTGACAAAGCGCAGAAAATATTAAATTCTAAATAGCAGAGAGCAAACAATTGCATGAACGAGTAGTCACCATGGCTGCTTTGGGGTAACATCGGAGAAACAAAGGGGTGACACAGGAGACATATTCAAGTAGTGTGATGACATATATGAAGGGCTGGTAAGGAATCGACAGAGATTGAAGCTGGGCCTCAGTTAAACCAAGTGGCTGAACATCCGGGGAAAGCTAACGTGCACCAGATTTGCAGGTAATGCTAGGGTAAAGTTTGTGTCACTAATAGAAGTGGCCAGACTGATCAAGTTGGGTTGAGAATTAGGGATACGGGACAACAAGGAGTAAATTATGCAGGTCAGAATCCCCCAAATTATAACAATAGGTATGGAAAGAAAAAATGAAGGACCTGGCAGGCTTGAGGTTTGTAGGTTTCCACAAATTGAAAATACATTCAGGCCTGGCATGTGTCTTTATCAGCAAAAATAATACCTTGCATTACATAAATTTGGTATGTCAGATGCATAGGATGCCAGAAGGTTAATTTCAAATCAGGAATCACAACTCCACCTCAAAACACATCAGAGGTAACGGAACTTAGCACCTAAGAGTCAGGACGGAGTAGTCACAGGACTTAATACTTAGGAAGCACCAGTTGGACCACCTAATATTCAAGACATAACCAGACACCAACCCACCTCTTCTGAATTCAGAACAATCACTACCATTCAGCACTGGAATCTCATGAATAGAGATGACAGAGGGAGGAGTCTTATACCGCTGTGTAGCTGGTGTCGAGTGCAATCATCGCCTGGAATTGAATCTAGAATGGCATAACTGGTTGTAGAGGTATCTGCTATCAGGCTCTGCCCTCCCAAGTCTCGTAACTTGATGCAGAATAGTCCTGTAGAGATAGATCTTCTACCAGTGTGTAGTGGGTATTGAGCTCAGCAACATCCAGGTGTAAGATCAAGGATGGGTTAAATGATTGTGGTGGAAACTTGCCGCTGCAAGTGGTGGTTAGGGTGTGTATATTTCATATTGTGATGAGTCGATAGCATCACCTTTGAGGCGAAGTGTGGAGGAATAAGCATCAACTTGAACTGTGCTAGACTATCAACTCTCCAGGCTAGACCATGCTTTGAGAGAGGAGTGAATGGGCATTTTCGCTGCCTCACAGGTCCTGTTCTGAAAATAGATTTCTGAGTTGGAATGTTCAAGGTTAGAGCAAGTGGAAGATTCAAGCTTCAATGGCTTTCCTACATGGCGACTGTACTAAGCATATTTTATCTGTAAAGGAATACCCCTTGCTCTGTGGCTGAGAAGGCTGGGAGGATACTGAGCGGTTTTCGTCAATCCTGATGTGCAATAGTCTTAGGGTCTGAGTCTGGGTGCATTGAAAGGCAGGATTGCTTAGTTGAAATCTGGACAGAACCAAGTGTAGTAGAAGGTCAGCAGACCCAACCGGGTATGGTAAGGCCTTGCAACGCAACTCGGGGCACAACCACATATGAAGGGATGTAGCAAGACAACTCAGAATACAAAGGATGCAGGACGCAGAAAATATGTTGCTTGTGACAAAATGCAATGGTCAGGGATCAGATGTATGATTCGTTTTTGCTGATGTATTGTATTTCTTGCAAAACATTAGCACAAGTTGACCAAATTGGCCACTGGCACGAGCTGGCTAAATGTTGGATTGTATTATTACATGAATACTGGTGGTGGAGATTTTATTGCAGTTCAAATGTAAAAGATTTTCGAGGTATGTTCGACTTGGTTGCATATAGCGAGCTATGAGTTTCAGCAAAAAGAGGGCACACAATTGAACAAGACAAAGTAGAGAACAATAGTAAGAGCTGGGGTTAGCCAGTGGATCAATCTTGTGGAAGGGCTAGGACACAATACATATCCTTAAGAGGCATATGGACTATCCGAGTTGGTAAGATCGCACTAAGTACAGGATATCATTGCAAGATCGACCACCGTCTCAGGTGGGATGATTGAGTTGGAATGAAAGTACAGGTCGAAAGACAGATAAGGTGTGTGGTGTAAGGCGGACGAGTGGTAGGCAGAGGGGGTAATGGAGAATTGAAGATGAGAGGACCCGGAGAGGGTAATTGCACTAAAAAATGTGGCAAAAGAAGTTGTACCGTTGACAAAGAGGAGTGGTTCGGGCATGCAAAAGATGATATCAAAGACTAACTTATAACTTGCTTCTTGACTTGGCTCTCTACGATGACGGGCAGAGAGGAGTCTTGAAATACACAATAATTCTTCAGCCTTCCACGCATCTTCTCATCACTCTCACGCCATTTTCACAAGTTATAACGCAATGTTCGCTGCCCCGCATTCCCCTCTTTTCTACCCCGCCCGGTCAATCATCAACCTCTCTTCTTGCACCAATCACCGTTTTTCCGGCCATGGGGATTTCTCCGATCTTTCTAGCACCTTGTACACCGCGGAGTTGTGGCTGTTGGAATCCTGAGAGCACGGGGAATTTAGAACAACTCCCCTCACTGGTGCTCCTATCCCCGGATTCCCCGAAGGTGTATCTTCGGCGTCAAGGATTAATATTGATCGGTCAATGAGTTCTAATCCGAGATTGTGTTTGGTCAAGGCTGGTCCTGGCAGGGCCCTGGTGAAAACACCACCCGTGTTTTCATTTGTCGGACAGTAGCTAAGTATAATCTTCCCTGTCTCCAGATACTCACGTATGATATGATACTGAATGTCAATATGCTTAGAGCCTTCATGGAACTCGGCATTCTTTGCTAAAGCAAGAGCGCCTTGGTTTTCTATGAGAATGTGAGAGATCTGGGGAATGTGCTTCCTGGCACCAAGGTCGTACAGAAGAGCTTGAAGCCAAATAGACTCCTTCGTGGCTTGGGTCAAAGCCATGTACTCAGCTTCGGTTGAGGACAGAGTGACCGTAGTCTGCTTCTTGCTGTTCCAAGATATAGCAGCCCTGTTCAAGAGGAAAGTAAAACCCGCTACAGACTTTCGGTCATCCGGGGATCCCCAATCCGCGTCCGGTGAACCTCATGCTGTGCTCTTGTATTCCGAAGTAGAGTCCTCGGTTCAATGTTCCGGCTAGGTATTGGAAAATCCTTTTGCCTGCAGTCCCCTGGATAGGATTTGTGTTTGTCCTGTATTGGCTAACTTTGCTGATGGAATAGGAGATATCCGGACGTGTACCGAGCATTGCGTACATAAGTGAACCTAGGGCAGACCGATATCTGCGCCTCTGTGTATCTGTGGCCTCAAAGGTGGGGCTGCTCTTTTCTAACCATATATGAGGGTCTGCTGGACTATTGACTTGGTTGCAGTGTTTTATTCCATGGGCGTGCAGGATCCTATGAATATACGGTCTTTGTGATAGAAACAAAGTACGGCAACTCCGGTTTCGCACTATCTCGAGGCCCAGGAAGGAGTGTATTTCTCCGCGATCTGTCATGTCAAATCCTTGGTTTAGCTTGGTACGTATCCAATCTATTGGGTTCAAGGTTGGCGCCGCTAGCACAAGATCATCCACATAGAGGAGTAGAATAACTTGGGGATTGTAGTGGATAAATAAGCTGTGGTCTGCATCGCCTCGGCTAAAGCTATTCGATAAAAAGCATTGGTGAATACGGCCATACCATGCCTGCGGGGATTGCTTCAATCCATAGATTGATTTTAGTAACTGGCAAGCTCTCGATTGCCTATAGCCCGGGCTCCGGCTTGTCTCTGCTGGAATAGTAACTCCCTCAGGAAGTTCCATATACAAAGTCTCTGCTAACTCACTATTCAGAAATCCAGTTTTGACATCCAGGCCACAAACCTTTCAGTTATTCTCGCCGGTTATTGCCAGAAGAAGTTGGATCGTGGTAAACCTTGCTACCGGAGCAAAGGTTTCGTCATAGTCGATCCCTTGCCTCTGTCTATACCCCTTCGTGACTTGTCTGGCCTTATAGCACCCGTCTTGCTTTCTCTCAAATAACCAGCGACAACTGATCCCAGTGCGATCTTTTGGAAGCGGCTCAACCACCCATGTGTTGTTCTTTGCTAAGGAGGCAAGCTGCGATTCCCCAGCATGCCTCCATTCTACCTTAGCGTCACTACTAAGCGCTTTGGATAAACTCTGTGGCTCTGGCTCTACGACCTTAGCCATTAGCGCAAGATTAGCTTGTTGGCGAAAAGTCTCTGCTGGCTCCCAATTTCTTTGTGACCTTCGTGGCTCTAACTCAGTTTCCCCCTACTGTGCTTCGTCTCTGTTTCTAGCAGTCTCTATATCTCTTCAGATTCCTTCTGTTACTAATCGTGGTTGTAGGGTTATCGTTTCCTGAATATCATTGCCTGTAGGGTCTTCCGGAATGGCAGGAGGAGGGCTGATGCTCTCCAGTCGATAATATTTATCTGGCGAACGCTCTTGACTGGCTTGTTTTTCAAGGGGTGACTCCAACTCCGATTCAATTCCGGTCTTTTGGCGTTGGGTGATGGTTTCTTCGATTGGCTTCCGCACTTCGTCAATAATTACATCCCGGGAGAGCAGCAATCTTTTGCTCCCCGGATCATATACTCGATAAAACTTTGTCCCGCATCCTACTCATATCCGACCAAGATACCCTTTACTGACTTTGCATCCAGCTTTCTTTGCCTCTCATTCGGTATCTGCACCATGTTGTGGATCCCCAGATACATAAGTGTCCGATACTTGGAGCCTTTCCTATCCAGTGTTCCATCGGGGAGATACTCTGGTGGCTTGCGCATGGTAGTCAATTGTGTATGTGTGCGGCGGTAAGTACCGCGGGTGCCCAAAACTCCTTGCTGATTTTGGCGTCTTCTAATAGGCAGCGAGCGCCTTGCATCATCGTACGGTTCATTCTTTCTGGAAGAGCATTTTGCGCAGGGCTATATGGAGGTCTAACAATGTGGCGTATACCATCTTCCTTCAGGTATTGGAGAAACCGCTTGTTGCGGTATTCTCCACCCCCATCCGTTCGTAGTGCCTTAATTTCTTTTGCACCACTTTTCTCGACTCTTGCCCGATATGCCTGAAATGCGGCTAATTCTCCATCTTTGGTAGGCAGGAGGTATATACTAACCCTACCACTCATTTCATCTGTAAATGTGATGAAGTACCTTTCACCATTGATACAGGTGGTCTGCATGAGGCCACACAGGTCTGAGTGAATGACACTCAAGAGTTCGGTAGGCTTCTCTCGTTCCTTTGTTTGCGCCACTTTGTGCTGACGTCCCAAGGCACAAACAGGACATACCTTGCTAGTATCATCCCTTTCTTTCTTAACCCGCATATCGGTAACCTTTTCCGATATATACTGAACATTGTGGTTGTCAAGGGTTAGATGGTAAAGGCTCCGGTGCCATGTTTCCAACGTTGCGTCGGGGGATTGATTTGTTGCAAGGCCAAGGTTTGCTTGTGCTGGCGAACTCGGTTCAACTGACGGGATTCTCTCGTCCTGTATTAGATGGCATAAACTCCCCTTTCGCAAACCAATCTCTATTTTTCTGCCTGCTTTACTGATATAGCCTATAGTGGCTTCGGATGCGACCGCATATCCGGCATCACCCATTCCAGCGACGCACATCAGACGGGCTTCGATTGGAGGAAAATGCCAGACCTCTGTTAAATGAATTACTCCTGCTCTTGTCGCTGTCTCAGTATCCCCTATACCATGTGCATTTATTTTCGTACCATCTGCTATTGTAATAGCTTGTGCTGTACTCACTGTTCGATAGGGTATAAATCGTGTCTGCTCTCAGGACAAATGTCGACGAGCGCCCGAGTCGATAATCCACCCTGTCCCTACTAAGACACCCTGGCTTTCCGCTAAAAATGTAAACTCCTTTGTTCTTCCGCTTCCAGTACCTTCTCCTCCAACTTCATCTGACTTGCGTTTATAGCAATCCTTGCACCAGTAGGCTCCTTTTCCACAATAGTGGCACTTTGTTTCCGGTGGAACATGGTTACTATGTAGACTGCGGCTGCGCCATAGCTGCGCCTCACTTTGTGGCTGACCGGTTGAAAGAGGTTCCCGATAGCGTATAAGAGAGCCACCTCTTCCTCGACCATTATAGGTGTGCCCGTTTCCTCCTGTCCCGCTTCCACCTCTTCCGAAGCCTGGTGATCTTTGTACAGTGAAGGCTGTTTGTGGTATCGGATTACCTCCTTTGTTCGTTTGAGATACCTGACTAATATGCCGTCTCCCCGATTCTTGAAGTAACTTTCCGGCTATCATGTCGAAGGTAATAGTATAGGTACGAGATTGCAGGGCCATTACCAATTGCTCATATGGCTCAGGCAGACTGAGTGGCAGGATTGTAACAAGCTCACCATCGTCCATCACGTTTGTATTTGCTGACAGGCCCCATAGCTGATTGGCCAGTTCCCGGAACTGGTTTAAGTGTTGGGCCATATCATCAGCTTCGGTCATCTTTAGCCCCCATAAATGTTGCATCAATATCACTCTGCCATTCATGCCAATCCCCTGATGTACCTCCTGCAGTACTGTTCATGTCTCGCGTGTTGTTTTGGCATCCTAACCATAGGGCATCTGAGAGTCTTTAATGTTAAGTGTAATAATAGTGAACGCTGGGTCATCTTTGCTCGAACTGGGACTACCCACTGAATCCTCAATCACTCCTAAGAGGGTTTTCTCTTTCAGGATCCTGATAATCCAAAAGCGCCATTCATGGTAGTTGCTTTTGCCAGTAGCGATGGAGGCATCTCATTTTTCGATAGATTGTGTGAGTAAGGTCGTGCTTACACCTGTATTTCAGCTTGTACTGTGGCTGGTAGGTGCGGCACCTGATGATGTTGTAACGGGGGCACTCGGTAGGAAAACGGATTCTAAGATTGCGACCGCACCTAAGACTCAAAGTAGAAGTAAGGATCAAATAAAGATAAACATTATTCAAAGTAGAATCAAGCGGTAGAACTTAATATCGTTAAGCCGGAAAGCTTCACTCAATAGGTTCTCTTGAGGATTGTTGGTTATCAGATTAGGGTGTCTCTCGCTTTAGTTAAGTAGAATAATGTAAAGCCAGAGGACACCTGTCAACCATTCTGACCTTTCGCGAGCACCCTGTACAGCTCAGGGCTGTCCAACTCACCTGCCTAGAGGGAGCTAACACTGGGACGCAGTTGGACCGCTCGGATATTAACTATGTCAACAAATAGGAAGTCCTTCCACTGAGTTCCCTCCAACTACATCTGCATGAGCGAAAACCGTTGCCTATCGGTAGCATATCCGTGGCCGACCGACATGCCGACCGTAGAGATAATATCCATTGGGACTCACTGGCCCAGCGGTGGTTTCGTCTATACCAGCTACGCAGTCCATTGGCAATTCTCCTTGTCTATGCTCAGCTTCTAAACCTGACTGCATGCTCCCACGATAAGAAATCTCCTGCTGCCTGACTGCATGGGCGCTACCCACAGTCAACCATGCGGGACCCTCTTAAATGGGGACAAGACTCACACCTCCAGAATCCACTAATAACCCATGGTAATGCTACAGTTCACGGGGTAGCCTGGGACTCGCTTTGGGGTGGTTGTCCTGGAAGCCTGACAGCTTTCCCGGTCAGCCCCAAGCCCTCTACTGTTAACCATACAACTACCCGCAGGTCAAAGTATGCCCGCAGGGGGTTCCCAGGTGTTATCCAGGTGGCGCCCCAGGAGGCGGTCACCCTCACAACCTTTAAATATCCTGCGAACAGCTTCTGGTCGGTGGGACGGCCACAACTCATATGGTGTTGGGGGAGCGTTCCAATGGATCTCTCTTTATTAGGAAGCACACAACTACACAGCCGTATCGTGCTGTTGCGCCGTATCGTGCTGTTGCGCCGTATCGTGCTGTTGCGCCGTACCAATGCTGGGGCCGCAGGGGGGCGTTAGGAATATCCCCTGAAGGTTACAGGAGGTTCGGACAACTCCCGCTCCGTCAGTTGCCCTTTTCGTGCCTTATGAAGCGGCCCTATGAACATCTAAGAGCCCCACTATAGTGGAATAACTTCCCCCTATGTCCGCAGATGACGTTGGTGGTGAAGGTAGGGTAACTGGGGTACCTCAGTAGGGTAACTGGGTTCCTAGGGTAAAGTAATCATGTTTCCGAGGTTGGGCAACTTCACTCTCTTATACCTTTATTCCCTTCGGGAGACCGCGCTACAACATATAATGTTACCCCAGAAACCCGTGCAACGTTTGATATGTGTCCTTAACTTTACGCGAACATGTCCTCCGAAGGTTACCCTGTCTAATCCGCTGTCACCAAGCCACTTTGTAGACACTTGTACTAACTCATCTCTACCCTTAGTATACTAAGCTAAGTATACTGCTCTATCCCCAATCTCGTTACCTCTTAATATACCATATGGGCTTGAGTTTAGTCCACTGTGGCTACCTACCCATAGGGTCGTTACACCACTCCCTTCTTCGCTAGGTCTGTCTGCAGATCTTAGCGTCGTCTTTTCTTTCTACGCATAGGTGCATCAATAACCCTATAGTCTCTAGGTTTTGATGGGTACCTGTCATGGAAGTTTACTAAGGCCTGCATAGCAGTACCTTCTAACGTTTGGAATAGTTCCCAGGAATTTTCCTCTTGTCCATACCCTTCCCAAGCAACTAAATATTGCACGAAGCAGTGAGGAAACTTTGACTTAGGATTTCCATACCACCGACTGTCTACCACCTCTGTGAGAACATAACTGGGCTCACTATCTACAATATCTGGTGCCGGTATCGCCAACTGAGGTCTTCCTATAGGATCATCGCGGTAAGGCTCCAATAACACGACATTAAACACCGGATGGATTGTCTATCGGGCAGCCAATTGTAACTCACAGGCTCTGGATCCAATTTTCCGCTTGACCACAAATGGTCCAAACATTTTGTGGTCCACCTTTTCCATAGGCCTCTTTCGGCGAATGTTGTTTCTGTTCAACATTACGCGGTCTGCTTTCTTTGCCCTGCCCTGGCTGACATCCTCTAGTGTGACATATTCAGGAGAAGGCTGTCTTTTGTGATCATTCCATTTCCTTTTGCTTTCTTGTGTCCGTTGTAATGTCGCTCGGATTTCTTGCCATGTTCCTTCATAATCCTGCACTACTAGCTCACTGTCCGCGTGTATTCCTTGAATATCTGACACGATCCTCGACGATTGTGTCCGAGGAGCGAATCCGTAATTAGATTCAAAAGGACTAGCCTTAGCGGATTCTGATAGTGAGATGTTATAGGCGTGCTCCGCAAAAGGGAGTAGCGACACCCAATCATCCTGCTGATACGAACAGTAACTGCGTAAGTACTGTTCCATTATCTGGTTGACCCGTTCAGTTTGCCCATGAGTTTCAGGAGGGAATGCGGTGGAAACATTCAACTTGACTTGCAAGAGTCGCATGAGGCTCATCCAGAACTTGGATGTAAAGCCGGTATCCCTGTCAGAGATAATTGTTTCTAGGAGCTCATGAAGGCGTCAGATTTGCTTCAGAAAGATTGAACCCAGTTCCTTGATGTGCTCTTCTGTCTTGAGGGGGATAAATTGTGCCATCTTTGAGAACCTGTCCACGATGACCCATATTGTTGTATACCGTTCTGATTTGGGTAGCCCCACAAGGAGGTCCATGGATATGGAGGTCTACGGTCTAATAGGAACATCTATAGGCTGAAATAGCCCATCCTTCTTGTGTCAGATCACCTTGTTATGTTGACATATGTCGCATGAGCGAACATATTCTGTGATCTGTTCATCCATCTTTGGCCAGTACAAGTTTGCCCTAACCCTACTAATTGTCTTGTAGGTTCCGAAGTGTGCAGCCATGCGTGAATCATGTTCAGCCACGATGATTATTCGCTTCAAGGCCTCGTCCTTGGGGATGTACTACCTGTTTTTATAACAGAGTAAATCGTTTATGAAACCTAGACTTGTATCAACATTCTTCTCGCACTTGAGTACCGACTGGAACGTATCCAAGTAGCTTTGGTCTTGGTCAGCTGCTTGGAGTAGAGCTGTCCTAAACGTGGACTGCAGCTGAAACCCTTGGCAGGACTGCAACACCTGTGGTCGCAAGATGTCCCGCTCCTGACCAACATACTGATGCGGACGGAGATGTTTAAGGATCAGAATTACTCCCCCCTTCAGGGCGGTAGTCCCAACCTCTAGACAATGTATCGGCCTTTTCATTTAGCCTTTCCTCGCGGTAAATAAGCTTGAAATTGAACAATTGTAGGAATTCAGCCCAGCGGTGCTGTCTTCTGTTGAGAATCTTGGTAGTATTAAAGTACTCCAAATTCTTATGATCAGTAGAAACAGTTATCTGTTCTTCAACAGATCTCAACATGTAGTCCCATTCGGGAAATGCAGCAACTATAGCTGTCATTTCCTTATCGTGAACATCATAGTTTCCTTCAGCGGTGGCGAACTTCAGCTATGAAAGGCTACTTGGGTGCCATCGCTCATCTTCACATAGCTGCGATAAAACGGCTCCCAGGGCAAAGTCACTAGGATCGTTTTCCAACTTCGTTGGACGAGTTTCATCAAATTGAGTCAATATTGGACCTGTTGTGAAAGCTCTCTTGAGCTCATCAAATGCCGCTTGACAAGCATTAGTCCAATTTCATGTGATGCCCTTCTTTGTTAGGTTGGTTAAAGGTTTTGCTATCTTCCTAAATCCCTTAATAAACCGATTGTAAAAATTGACAAAGCCCATAAAGCTTTGCACATCAACGACCTTTGTGGCGGTAACCACGCCATAATCTCCTCTACCTTCTTGGTTGTCATTGATATTCCATGGTCAGAGATCTTGTATCCAAGGAATTGTACTTCTCTCGCATGAAAGGTTGACTTTTTTATGCTGACACATAGGCCTGCCTTCCGCAGCCTGTCCATTACTTTCCTTACCATAGGAACATGTTCTTCTGTAATCACTGAATGGATTGGGGTGGTATCCATATAGGCGATGACCCCTACATCCAACATGGCACGGAACACATCATTGATCATTCCTTGAAAGGTTGATGGGGCGTTACAAAGTCCAAAAGACATGACCGTGCATTCATATAAGCCATACTGACTTTTAAAAGCCATCTTCCATTCTTCTCCTTCCGCCATGTGGATGAGGTAATAGCCATTCTTCAGGTCCAGTTTGGTGAACACTGTGGCTTTCCCGAGCCTACTGCGTAGCTCGTTCATCAGGGGTAATGCATACTTGTTCCTAATAGTAATCATATTTAACCAACGGTAATCACCGATAACCGAAGTGTTCCATCAGGCTTCGGTACGAACAGGATGGGAGCACCTATCGGAGAGGATGATCTCCGGATGTTGCCAGACTGTTCCATTTTATTGATACAGTCCTTTAATACCTGTAGCTCCGGTATCGTGAGTGGGTATATGTGGTTTTTGGGCAAGTCAGAGCCCGGGACCAGGTCAATGCGGTGGTCATACTCGGTATGCTTCCGCAAGATGTTGATTTTTTCTTCACTGAATATATCAACGTAATCCTGGTTATCTGGCCCCAGCTTAAGACTTATGTCTTCTCCAATCTTCACCAGTCCCAAGGCTCATCCCACATATAAACATGTTGTTGGGATCCTCGGCTAAGAGTTCCTCGCAGCTAATAAACTCTATTCAACTCTTGCTTCGGAGACAATGGGTCTTACAATAGTCTGAGCGCCACTGCAGACTTCCCCTTTCCCAGTTTATATCTGGGTTGTGGTCCTTCAACCATGCCATCTGGAGATAACCATCCAGGTGTCCTGAAGCCAGATCGGCAAGCTCAAATCTAATCTTGTTTGTATGGTCTCCTATTGACATATAAACTGTCTTCGTATAGTGGAGACCTGAACCAGGGATGTGATTCCCGCTTGCATCAGAAATAGGTGTCGGAGTCAGCCGATGTATACATGGTAGCTGGGTATTGCTAACCCAAGTGCTTCTAAATACTGCGCCCGTAGCGCCACTATCCAACAATAATAGAGCCTCTTGGCTCTGTTTCTTCCCATTGTAGCTCCACTAAAGTTTTACATTCACATGTATAGACCTAGTATTACCCTAGCGGGAATAGCTTGCATAATTATGCGCGAGGTATATGCCATCATAGGGGAGAGCATATATCCGAACACAAGCTTCCTGAGGAGGGACTTCCCGGAGGGATCTGGGAGACAACTCAGGAACCTCAAAGAGTTTACGTTTCAAGATATGGCCAACTGATTGGAACGATGATTAGAGAACCAGTTCTCTACTCTTACTAATGCATACGCATTATGCATTGATAGATGAGTATCGGACTTGATCACTCCATACTCATGATACTATTGGTATGTAAGCATTTAGACTGCATATTCCATTATAGTCTATCAGGACGAAGAGATCGAAGACTGGCTACTGGTGGAGTGGGGACACCCTCAGAAGAAATAGCAGTCGGGAGATTCTCAGAGTCAAGCTGGGCAAGATTCAGGGTCAAACAGTGTTCGCACTTTGTTCTGACGAACTGAATTCTTAGAAAGATACTTCTTTACTAGAGAAGTCAAAGTAGCGTGAACATTAGTATAAATAGTAGGGCTCTCCCCGATGGTTGAGATCATCAAGCAACGGAGAAGAGACCTTAACAATATTATAAGTTATTACGTTATTCTTCTATTACTTTATCTAACAAATACTCTTGAGCCTTCCGGACCTATATTCCGTTGTCTCGAATATCCTCCGGCCTAGTTAGCCCGGAATCCTACCGTGTTAGCTACCCCGTAACACTATATTGTTATTCTTCAGTCACCAAGGCTCCTATGTTGACAGACATCTTCGCCTGTTTTATCCTTTACTACCTTTTTTTCATCCTTGAAGATACACCACAGGCTGCCATTGTCGCACCTGAACCCACGATCACCGAAGATTTGGATTCCATAGACGATTGGGAACCTGTGTCAGAAGGAGGCATAACATTACCTTGTTTCTCTCCTTCACCACCTCTCGGCTTATCCCACCCTTCCATCCCAGAGACTATTATTCCTTCAACACAAGTCATCGAACAAGTGGAATCAAATCAAAAAGTTCTTCAGAACCTTATTGATGCTGAAGAACAAAATTGGTGGGTAACTAAACAGGGGTCCTTTCGTCACCCTTTCCCTACTTTAGCAAAAGGTCGTCAAAAGGCTCGACGATACTGGAGGGTTAGACATCCCCTCCCAAATTAAAGGATCACTAACCTCTACCATGGCTCTTGTGAGCCCCAATTCTCCTCACCCGGAACTCATCAGTAATCCCGATCAACCTATAGAAGATGACGATACTTCCACCCCTCATGCATCCTCGTTTGACCCGTCCTCCCGCGCTATGACCACTACCTCAAATCCAGGATCGGTCATACATCCCCCCACGAGTCGCTCCCATAGTGCGCAATTTCGTGTCGAAAAAAATACGTCACGATCAAACTCCCGTCAACGTGCAAGAAACACTATGAACCAAATGGAACTCCTTAAGCAACCAATCGGACTAGCATTCCAACACATTTCATCATCCATCAATCAAAGTCAAGACGAGAACTTGATAGCTTTGGATGCTTTATCGGAAGATGCTAGGGCCCAATACACTAACCTGCGGTTATTACAAACAAGGTTAGCAAAGGGCGAATTAATTGTTGACAAGGAACTCCAAGATGCCAAGAAAGCACTAGCAACTCTCGAAGGAGCAACACATGACGAACAGGAACGGCTAAAAATCGCAATTGCACAAGAATTTAGCCGCCAAGAAGCTCAGCAAAAGGAAAATGTGAAATCTTCAGAGGTCCGAGATAAAATATTGGAAGCTGAAGTAATATCCCTAAAAGCTCAACTTGCTGAACAATTTACAAGGCAGGACACCGAATGGCAAAGAGTCCTGAGACACCAGGAAGACCGGGCTGCTGAAATATTAAATCAACAAAAAACCAATACAGCCGAACAGCATCAAAAAGACCGTCAAGCAGTAAAAGAGCTTCTGGACAAACAAAATCAGAAATTCCAAGACGCAATACAAGCCCTGACGGACAGAATAGACCATCACGAAAAACCCAGCTTTACCATCCCGCCTACCGAGGCAGGTGATGGTGACCCAGGACCTTCAAACCAGGGACAATTTAATCATGGGAATCCTCCGCAAAACCCTAATCCCGATAAAGGATCAGCTTCAACTCCCCGGCAAAACAAAGGGAAAGAAGTCGACCGCGGAGGAAATTATCAACCACCTGCACCACCGCCAAGTAATATTGGCGGTGATCCAGACCCAGAGCCTAGTGACCATGACGACCATAACGATAAAGGAGGAGACGATGCCAGGGGCAGAAGAGGCGGACGTCCGAAACGTAACGCTCGAAGACCATCTGTTCCTAGAGATACATCTCCCCGTACGAGAGGCATATTAGAGTTCTTGCAACAACTCAGTACACCAAATTGATCAATTAAAAATGCGGCTGAACCCCGTTATTTCTTTCAAGGCGATGATAACCAGGATGTTAGAAACTGGCTAACCGTATGTGAAGATTATTTTGATCGAAACCAGTATCAATGAGAGAACCACTCTCATTGCATTGTTTTCGCCCTCAGTAAAACCAAGGGAAACAAGGTAGCCCCTTTCGTGGAAAAATATCAAAAGGTCATGGGTGGAATAGGTGGCTTTACTAGAGATCCCGATTATGCAACTTGGGAGAGATTCCGACAAGAGATTATCAAAAGATATATCGGTATTGAGGAAGAGCGACGAGCCCTAGATGAAATGGACAGAATCAGCTATAAGGGCAA
>Ga0307513_10003263_pt1 | contig 22113 bp, 20 predicted proteins | sample 15_EM_MG_FD_202174 | JGI IMG/M metagenome (GOLD analysis project Ga0307513, IMG submission 202174) | Populus trichocarpa ectomycorrhiza microbial communities from riparian zone in the Pacific Northwest, United States - 15_EM | ecosystem: Host-associated > Plants > Roots > Unclassified | place... | reverse complement strand
AGTTGCTCCAGGCCCCAGCGCAGGTTCTGCACTTCGTAGGTTGCGCGCACCGGATCGACGATGACCGAATAAATGACCGCGTCCACTTCCATCGTCACGTTGTCGCGCGTGATGACGGGCTGCGGCGGCAGGTCTATGTACTGCTCGCGCAGGTCAATCGAGGTGAGGCCGGGGCGCACGTTCGTCCAGTAGACGCCGCGCGGTTTGTCGAGAAAAGGGATGATGATGTTGAGGCCATTCCCGGCGAGACGGTTGAAACTGCCGAGCCGTTCGATGAGCAGCACCGTCGCCTGCGGGACGATCTTGATCGTCTTGGCGGCGACGACCAGCAGGAAGATGGCGATGATGAAAAAGAAGAACAGGAAAATGATGTCCATGTGTGTGCCTCCGAAGTTGAGCTAGACGCTGATGCTGACGCGACGAATCGCCGGTGGTTTGTGCGCGCTGACTATAGCGGATCGTCGCGCTCCGATGGAAGAGCCACGGGCGGCGGTTGCCAGCCGCCGCGCGCATCCTCGATCACGCGCGCGGCGGCCAGCACGAGTCGCTCCTCGAATGGCCGCCCGATAATCTGCACGCCGATGGGCAGCCCCTCACGCGTGCGCCCGGCAGGGACACACACGGCGGGCAGCCCGAACACATTGCACGCCTGCGCATAGCCGAAGGCGCGGAATGTGTTGACCTGTTGACCGCCGACTTCAACTTTGCGCGCGCCGTGAGCGAAGGCCGCGACCGCGCCGACCGGCGCGAGCAACAGTGGCGTCTCGCGCATCCGTTCGAGCAGAGAGGCGCGCAGGCGGTCGCGCTCCGCCCACGCGTCGAGATCGTTTTCGGGCGCGGCATCGTGCGCCTTCTCTCCGCGCCTCAGTATCGCGGCGACGGCTGCTCCCGCCAACTCTTCGCGCCCCGCATACTCCGCGCGCACGATCTCCGCGACGGCGCGCGGAAAAAGTGCGAGCCACAAATCGCTTGCCCCCTCGATCTCCGGCGGGCGCGCGTCAAACGTCTCCATGCCCGCCGACGCGAGCGCGCGTGCGGACGCCGCCAACGCGCTCTCCGTCTCTTCCGACACGCGCACCGCCCCGTCGCACGCGTAGCAGGCGACGCGAAGTTTGCGCAGTTGCGTCTCTGTCGCAGGCCGCGCGGGTTCGTTTGCGAGAGAGCCGGCGTGCGTCTGGTCTACGCGTGTGAGCGCGTCGAAGAGTAGGGCGAGATCGTCAACGGAGCGCGCGAGGGGACCGATGCTCGCGCCCGCTGCGAGCGCGCCTTCGGTCGGCGGGAAGTGGCCGCCTGTAGGGACGCGCCCCGGCGTCGGGAACAGACCGGCGACGCCGCAGAAGTGCGCCGGGATGCGGATCGAACCGACGAGATCGCTCCCCAGACTCGCGGGCGACAGACACGCGCTCACAGCCGCCGCGCAGCCGCCGCTCGAACCGCCCGGCGTGCGTGCGAGGTCGTGCGGGTTGTTGGTGCGCCCGAACACCGGGTTGTCCGCGTTGTACTCGATAGCCAACTCGGAGGCGTTCGTCTTGCCGAACACGATTGCGCCCGCCGCGCGCAGCCGCGCCACCGCCGGAGCGTCCGCCGCCGGCACATGATCGGCACGCAGGCGCGAACCGCTCGTCGTCCGCAGGCGAGCGGTCGCGATGGTGTCCTTGATCGTCACGGGCAGACCGTGCAGCGGCGGCAATCTGTCGCCGCTCATCAACGCACGCTCCGCCGCGCGCGCCTGCTCCAACGCGTCCGGCGCGAAAGTCACAATCGCATTCAGGGCGGGGTTCAACGCTTCGGCGCGGCGGAGGTGCGCCTCCATGATCTCGACGGGCGAGAGCGCGCGTCGCCGCATGGATTCGCACAGTTTCGCCGCCGACATCGAAGTGATTTCGTCGTCGCTGCTACTTGTCACTTTTTTCCCTGAGCATTTGGATAAACTTTTTCGCCGCCGTGCCGAGCGTGCGGTCGGTGCGATAGATGACGCCGACCGAACGCGTCCACTCGGCCTCGGCCAACGCGACGACCGCGAGACTCCCGACCCGCGCCTCGTCGATCACGCTCGGCCTCGGCACGATGGCCGCCCCGATGCCGACCTCCACCGCGCGCTTGATCGTCTCGATGTTGTCGAACTCCGCCACGCGTCTCACGCTCACGCCCTGCGCGCGCAGAATTTTGTCGGTCGCACGCCGCGTCGGGATGTCGCGCTCGAACAGCACGAAGTCCTGATTGTTGAGATCGCGCGCGCGAACTTTTTTCTGTTTGGCGAGCGGGTGGCCGGGCGGGCAGATGAGGACGAGCCGGTCGCCGCCCAAAGGCACGACCGAGAGGCCGCGCTTCTTCTCCGGGTAGGCCACGATGCCGAGTTCGACCGTCCCGGCCAGCACGTCGCGGACGATGCGCGTCGTGCGGCTGTATTCGAGATCGATTTTCGCCTCCGGATGTTCCGCCATGAAGCGACGGATGACGGCGGGCAGTTCGTGCAACCCGATGCTGTAGATGGTTGCGACGTGTACCGTGCCGCTCACCGTGCCGGTCAGCGTCCGCATGCGTTCTTCGAGTTGCGTGTAGGCGTTGACGATCTGGCGGCTCTCCTGATAGAAGACCTCGCCCGCCTCGGTCAGCCCCACCTCGCGACCGCCGCGCATGCGTTCGAGCAGCCGCCGCTTGAACTTCTCTTCCAGCCCGCGCACCTGCTGGCTCACAGCCGACTGCGTGACGAAATTTCTCTCCGCCGCACGCGACAAACTTTTCGTCTCCACCAGATCACAAAAGATTTTCAGAGTTTCCAGTTGCATGATTCGTATTATAAGAATGTCTCAACTACCGGCGCAACTTTTTTCATTTTACCTAATATCCGAAGCGGGTTAAACTTGCCGCGTGAATGGTGATTCCGGTCCCGTCAGCTATCAGCCGGGAGGTCGTGCCGCATGAGTCTCTACAGCCCCGAATTGACCCTCCGCGCCGCCCGCGAGCGTTATTTCGAGCTTAACAATTTCGCGGGCGGCGGCTACGACGAGGGGTGGGTGAAGATGCGAGCCGGGCCGATCCCGATCTGGTTTCCAAACACGGTGGCGCGCGTCAAGGCGGTCAGGTTCCACGACCTGCATCACGTCCTGACGGAATATCCGACGACGTGGCGGGGCGAGGCCGAGATCGGTGCGTGGGAGGTGGCGACCGGGTGCGCCGCGCATTATCAGGGATGGCTGCTCAACCTGTTGTCCTTCGCCATCGGCCTTGTGATCAACCCGCGCGGCGTCTATCGCGCCTTCATGCGCGGGCGTCGCAGCCGCAACCTGTATCACACGCCTTTTTCCGACGAACTGCTCGCGCGCAAGGTTGGCGACGTGCGGCGCGAGTTGGATTTGGACAAAACGCCTGCGCCGCCCGCGCCCGCCGACCGGAAAGCTTTCATCTTCTGGTCGCTCGTGAGCGCGGCGACTTACGCCGGGGCGTGGGCGGTGGCGTTGCTGCCGCTGGCGACGCTCGTGTTGCTGGTCGTCGTGCTGGCGAATAATAAGTGTCTGACTTTTTTGAGTTTTTAAGGAGGCGGCGATTGCATTTCTGGCCGCGCGCTTTATAATCATGTCCGTTCCAAATAATCTTGAGCGTCCGGCGCGATTCATGCGCTCCTGCTTTGCCCGCCTCCGAACGGCGACACACGCTTTTGTGTCAAGCAGCGGCGAAAGGGGTCATTCCTAAGTTATGGCTGTTCGTCTGAGTAGAACTTTTGTGCTGCGCAAGCTGCACCAGTTATCGGGCATCGTGCCGCTCGGCGCGTTTCTGTTGGAGCATCTCTACACCAACTCGAAGGCGGCGCACCCGGAGCGCGGCGTGGCCGACTTCAACCAGGCCGTCGCCGACTTGCAGGCGATCCCCTACATCCTCTTCGTAGAGATCACGTTCATCTTCATCCCGCTGCTTTACCACGCGGTCTACGGTCTGTTCATCACATGGGAGACGCGGCCAAACAATCTGAGCTATCCCTACCCGCGCAACTGGTTTTACACGATCCAGCGCATCACGGGGATCATTCTCTTCTTCTTCATTCTCTTCCACCTGCTCAACTTCCGCTTCGGCCTGATTCCCGGCCTCAACGAAAAGTCGGTCGCGCATTATCCGAACGAGGCTTATGAGATCGTCTCGCGCGAATTTCAAATCCTGCCGATCCTGATCATCTACGTCATCGGCATCGCCTCGACGGTCTGGCACTTCGCTAACGGCATCTGGCTCTTTTTAGTTGACTGGGGCATCGTCATCGGCGAGCGGGCGCAACGCATGACGGGCTACGCCTGCATCGGCTTCGGCGTGCTGCTCTACGTCCTGTGGATTAACGTGACCTTTGCTTTCCTACGCCCCGGCGGACTTCTGGGAGGACTACTTTACTAATGGCGGCGACTTCTAAAGGCACTAAGATTGCGATTGTCGGCGGCGGACTCGCCGGACTCGCGGCGGCGATGAAGATCGCGGAGGCGGGACACGAAGTTGATCTCTTCTCGGTCGTGCCCGTCAAGCGTTCCCACTCGGTCTGCGCGCAGGGCGGCATCAACGGCGCGGTCAACACCAAAGGCGAAGGCGACTCGACGTGGGAACACTTCGACGACACGGTCTACGGCGGCGACTTCCTCGCCAACCAGCCGCCCGCCAAAGCCATGTGCGAGATGGCTCCGGCCATCATCTATCTCTTCGACCGCATGGGCGTCCCCTTCTCGCGCACCAAAGAAGGCTTGCTCGACTTCCGCCGCTTCGGCGGCACGAAGCACCACCGCACGGCGTTTGCCGGTGCATCAACCGGCCAGCAACTTCTCTACGCGCTCGACGAACAGGTGCGCCGCTACGAAGTCGGCGGCAAGGTGCGGAAGTACGAAGGCTGGGAGATGCTGTCGCTCGTCCTCGACGATCATCAGGTCTGTCGCGGCCTCATCGCGATGAACCGCCACACGCTCGAACTCAAAGCCTTTCCCGCCGACGCCGTGATCATGGCGACCGGCGGCCCCGGTTTGATCTTCGGCAAGTCTACGAACTCGATGGTCTGCACGGGCAGCGCGGTTTCCGCCTGTTACCAGCAGGGCGCGCGTTACGCGAACGGCGAGTTTATTCAAGTTCACCCGACTTCGATACCGGGCGAAGACAAGTTGCGCCTGATGTCCGAATCGGCGCGCGGCGAGGGCGGGCGCGTGTGGGTTCCGCGCCAGAAAAACGACCGCCGCGCGCCCGCTTCGATTCCCGAAAAAGAGCGCCTCTATTTTCTCGAAGAGAAATATCCGGCCTACGGCAATCTCGTCCCGCGCGACATCGCGACGCGCGAAATCTTTCAGGTCTGTCTCGACGGCATGGGCATCGGCGGCGAGAATCAGGTCTATCTCGACCTCACGCACATCGACGCCGCCACGCTCGACCGCAAGCTCGGCGCGATTCTCGAAATCTACGAGATGTTTGTCGGCGACGACCCGCGCCACGTGCCGATGCGAATTTTTCCGGGCGTCCATTATTCGATGGGCGGCCTCTGGGTTGACTCGAATCAACGCACGAACATCCCCGGCCTGCTCGCGGCGGGCGAGTGCGATTATTCGATCCACGGCGCCAACCGGCTCGGCGCAAACTCGCTCGTCAGTTGCGTCTACGGCGGCTTCATCGCCGCGCCCGCCGCGCTCGAATACGCGCAGAACGTCGAGCGCAACGGCGCGGACGGCTCGAAGATTTACGATGACGAGTTGAAACTGCAACAGGGGTTCAACGACGACCTGCTCAAGCAGAGCGGCGGCGAGAACCAGTACGTCATTCACGACGAGATGGGCAAGTGGATGACCGACAACGTGACGGTCGTGCGCTACAACGACCGCCTCAAGGCGACCGACAACAAGTTGCTTGAGTTGATCGAACGCTACAAGCGCATCTCGATCAGCGACTCGAACATGTGGGCGACGATGGCTCTCCCGCACGCGCGCCAACTCTGGAACATGCTGCAACTCGCGCGCGTCATCACGCTCGGCGCGCTCAACCGCGACGAGTCGCGCGGCGCGCACTACAAGCCCGACTTCCCCAACCGCGACGACGAACGTTTTCTCAAAACCACCATCGCCGAGTATTCCGGCGAAGGTCCGGTTCTCTCTTACGAGGACGTTGACGCGTCGCTCATCGTTCCGCGCAAGCGCGACTACAGCAAGGGCAAGCAGGAGCAGAAGACGACGGGCGCGGTCGCCGCAGAGGCCACCGCCTCCGGCCTGCCGCCAAAGGACGGTGCGGAGCAGATTCCGGTTGAAGGGTGGGAACAGAAGCCGAAGGATTTGAGCGCGCCCGTCGTGTGGACGCAGGACAAGGAGAAGGTCGTCGACGTGAATCACGGCGAGGCCGGGTCGCGACGCGAACGCGGTAAATCAATCGAAGACGCGGGGGGGAAATCAGACGAACTATGAGCGCACAACAGCACACACACACGCACGCCGCAGGCGACGCCCTGCACGACACGCCGAAGTTCGTCGAGATTCGCATCAAGCGACGCGACCGCCCCGACGCCCCGCAGCGTTGGGAAGAATTCCGCGTCCCCTATCGTCCCAACCTCAACATCATCTCGTGCCTGATGGACATCCAGAAAAATCCTGTCACGAAAGACGGCGCGAAGACCACGCCCGTCGTCTGGGACATGAACTGTCTGGAACAGGTCTGCGGCATCTGCACGATGATCATCAACGGCAAGGTGCGCCAGTCGTGCTCCGCGCTCGTGGATCAGTTGGAACAGCCGATCACGCTTGAGCCGATGACGAAGTTTCCGAACGTCCGCGACCTCGCCGTCGACCGCTCGCGCATGTTCGAGCACCTGAAACAGGTCAAGGCGTGGATCGAGATCGACGGCACGCACGACCTCGGCCCCGGCCCGAAGATGACGCAGGACGAAGTGGCGGAGCGTTACGCCTACTCGCGCTGCATGACGTGCGGCTGCTGCCTCGAAGCCTGCCCGCAATACGACGAAGACCAGTACATCGGCCCGCAGGCCATCGCGCAGGTGCGCTACCAGAACATGCACCCGTCGGGCAAGATGACGCGCGACGAGCGGCTCGAAGGCATCATGGGCGACGATGGCATCACCAACTGCGGCAACGCACAGAACTGCGTCCGCGTCTGCCCCATGTCGATCCCGCTCACCAAAGCCATCTACGAGGAGAACCGCGAGACGGTCATGCACGGGCTGTTCGGCTGGCTGAAGAGATAGAGCAGCGACGGTTTGACGACAAGGAGTTGGGCGCATGCTCTATTACGTTCTGTTGATTTTGTTGCTCACGGCAGTTTCGCTCGTCGGGCTGCTGCTCATGGTGAAAAAATTTTACTGGGGACCTTCGGGGCAACCGCCGAAGTACAGGCCACACGGCGGCAAGCTGAGGCCGGACACAAACGACACGCCGACAACCAAAAAGGCGGCGGGAGAATGAAACTCCCGCCGCCTTAACTTTTCACCCAGAGCAAATTTCGATTAACCGTATAGCTGTAGGGGCAGGGATTGTCCCTGCCCGGTCGGTAACGTCAGCATACGGGCAGGGACAAGCCCTGCCCCTACAATTTTATCGAATCTTCATATACGCATCTGAAATTGCTTTACGCCGCAACAACGATTCACTTGCCCGCGGCCCGAAGCGGGATGCTAATTTCGCGCCTCACATATTTTTGCGCCTGCGCATCGAATTGAATGATCAGTTGCGCATCGCCGCGCCCGCCGTCGTCTTTAACCACAACGCCGGGCGCGCTTGCGAGTTTGTGCGGCGTGCGCACGCCGAGCGTGTAAGTGTGCCCGCCGCGACCTTCGAGAAGGAGACGCAATGCGCCCGTCTCTGCTCGTGCGCGCAGGATGCGCAAGCCCCGGCTCGTCTCGCCTCGCTCCGGGGCGCGCGGGGCGAGATAAACGTCCGTCCCTTCGTCGTAGTCGAACACGACCTCCGTGTCCGGTAGTTCGGCGACGAAAGAGAGTTCGGGACGCTGCATGTCGCCCGCGCGCGCCGGGGTGAAAGTGACAGGTCGCCCTTGCAGCGTCACGCCGCGTATGCGTGCGTCCAGAGGCAGCGCGGGTGCGACGCTGATGGTGTTCGCGCCCGCCGCAGTGTTTACAGGTTTCGCGGGTGCGATGCCGACGGGATTGTGTCGCCTGATCGTGATCTTGATGCGTCCCGTGGTGCGCTCGTAAGTGAGCGAGTAGCGCGCGTCGCCGAGCCGGACGTTACGCACGGCGACGTTGTTCCAGTCGGCGGGGAGTTGGGGGGCGAAGCGCAGGTCGCGTCCGGCGTTGCTCGTTTCGAGGCCGAGCAGACCGCGCACGGCGGGCGTGACGACCATCGCCTCCGACCACACCTGATGATGTGAGGAACGACCGAAGGGCGCGTTGAAGTCACCGGAGAGTAGCTCTGTGACGTAGCCTTCCGCGCCCTGACGCGTCAAGAGCGCGTTCGCCATCAACGCCTGATAGCCGACGTGCGGGCGTCCATAGAGATACGCGCCCATACTCGCCCAGCCCGTGAAGAGCGGCCACACCGAGCCGTTGTGATAAGAGAGCGGGTCGTAGAGTTGGCTTTCGTTGGAGAGGAGACGCGCTCCCCAATCGGTCGCTATCGCGCCCGCGCCGAGATGATCGATCTGAGCCTGCGCGCGTTCGTCCGATAGAGTTTTGAACCAGAGCGGCACGGCGGGGAGCACGGTATCCTCGTCATAGATCGACGCATCTTTGATCGCGTTCATGCGCGCCTGACGCGCGGCGCGATTGGGGCCGGGGTCTGCTTCGGGCGGCTCGGTCGCGCATCGCTTCGTGGCGAAGGCGTAGAAGCCGCGCGCGGGTAGCCAGTAAGTTTGCTCGGTGGCGGCGCGCGTGCGTTCGGCATTGGCACGGGCGCGGGCGGCCACGTCCCTGTCCTTCAACGCGGCGGCCAACCCGGCCAGATCGCGCGAGGCTGCGACCCATAGACCCTGCATGTAAATCTCTTCGTGCGCCGGGTAGAGCGCGCCGCCCTCCACCCAGCCGTGACCGAATTTCGTGTTCTCGACGAGGCCGTTGGCGTCCGTGTCGCTCGCTTCGGCGAAGCGATAGGCGCGGAGTATCGAGTCCCAGTTGGCTTGCAGGAATTTCAGATCGCCGCTGGCGCGAAAATAGTCTGCGTGCGCGATGACGTAGAGCGGCGTCGCATCCGCGCTCGCCCACGGGTACTCGTAATCCGTGAACCACGGGATGAGCGATGCGCTCTGCGAAATCTCGTGCGGGATTTTGCCGTCGGCGCGTTGGAACTTTTTGAGGAAGTCGAGCGCGGCGCGCGTGGTCTGGAAGTCGCCGTAGGAGTTGATGGCGAGCGCGGTCCAGAGCGCGTCGCGGCCAAAGAACCACGCGAAGCCCGGACGCTCCGATTCGCCCGACGTGCGATAGCCCGCGACGAGTCCCGTGCCGAGCAGCGGATTCGTCACGACTCCCTTATCCACGCCGACCTTTGCCCACGCGAACGCTTCGTCGAGTTCGCGGTTCGGCGTCGAGATCGCGAGCGACTCTCCGGCGAGTCGCTCATAGTGCGCGACGTTTCGTTCGTAGAGCGACGGGACGGACGCGAGCAGGCGGTCGTAAGCGGCCTTCGCCTTATCGCGTCCTTCGACGGTGCCCGCGATGACGATGGGAATGAACTTCGCATTCATCTCGCCCGCCGGAATCTCGACGCGAAAACGCGCGGGCACGTCGCGCGGCTCTTCCTGATACGGCATCACGGACACGTCGCGCGCGGCGGGCGAACCGACGACGCCCGCGAATCGCCGCGTCTCTTCCGTAACGTAATAGACGCGCTCCTTCTCGTTCCAACTCAGGCTGCCGGTCATCAACCCGGCAGGCCATGACAGGCGCAGGCGTGGCCGGAACGAGACGTTGACGGTCAGAGGCAGCGCGCTCTCGACGCCGATCAGCATGATGATGCCCGGCTCGTCCAGAGGCGTGAAGACGATCTGCCGGACGGTGAACGCGGCGTGCGAATAGGTGAACGTCGTCGCTTCGGGACGGACGTTGACGCGCGCCAGCGTGTCCGCGCCGGTGAACTCCAAAGGATAGCCCTCGATCTGGAACGACAACCCGAAGTCGTCCAGAATCTTCAACGGGTAGACCCACGCTTCGAGCGCGCGGTGCTCGTAGCCGAAGGCGGCGGCGCGGCGTCCCGTCACGGCGTAGAACGCGCCCGCGCGCGACGCGTGTTCGAGTTCGAGTCCGCTTTTGCGCAGGGAGAATTTCGGGATGGCGGCGGCGTTGACTTGCGCGGAGGCGCGCGCGGCGCAAACGAGTTGGGAGAAGAACAATAAGCAGCACACCAGACGGAGCGAGATGTGAAGTGAGCGCAACGCGGTTCTCCTAATGAGTTTCCCGTAGGAACAACTGACGAGCTTAGAGCGTCTTGCAAAAGACCGTATGGCGTTAGATACGACTGTGGGGCAGATTTCCCTGCCCGCTCGGTTACGTCAGCACACGGGCAGGGACAAGCCCTGCCCCTACATTAACCTGTTTCTGACGAACATTTGAAAATCACTCTGCAAACCCACAGGGATGGTTGATAAATTTAGAATCCCACAGGGGCGGTTGATAATAGCCCAGCGATTTATCGCTGGGAACAACACGGAGAAATAATAAGAGTCCCGTAGGGACGATTGAACGTTTCACTCAATCGTCCCTACGGGACTCGGAACAAAATTAACTGCTCGTCTCAGATGCCGAGCACGTCAACGAGTTCCTGCACCGACGCCGCGCTCTTTTGCAGGGCGATGCGCTCTTCAGCCGTCAGGTTGATCTCGATGATCTGTTCGAGGCCGCGCGCGCCGAGCTTGCAGGGCACGCCGACGTAAAGGCCGTTGATGCCGTACTCGCCTTCGAGGTAAGCCGCGCACGGGAGGATTTTCTTCTTGTCCTTCAAGATCGCTTCCGTCATCTCGACGCTCGCCGCCGACGGCGCATAGTAGGCCGATCCGGTTTTCAGCAGGCTGACGATCTCAGCGCCGCCGCCAGCCGTGCGCTTGACGATTGATTCGATCTGTTCCGCCGACAACAATTCCGTGATGGGGATTCCGGCGCAGGTCGAATAACGCGGCAGCGGAACCATCGTGTCGCCGTGACCGCCGAGCACGAAGGCCGTCACGTTCTCGACCGACACGTCCAACGCCTCGGCGAGGAAGCAACGCATGCGCGCCGAATCGAGCACGCCCGCCATGCCGATCACGCGATGCTTCGGGAATCCCGAACGGCGCAAAGCGACCTGACACATCGCGTCGAGCGGGTTGGAGACGATGATCAGGATCGAGTCGGGCGAATACTTGACCACTTCGTCCACGACCGTCGAAACGATCCCGGCGTTCGTCTTCAACAGGTCGTCGCGGCTCATGCCCGGCTTGCGCGCCAGCCCCGACGTGATGATGACCACGTCCGAGTCTTTCGTCAGCGAGTAGTCGTTGGTCGAGCCGACCATGCGCGCGTCGAAGCCTTCGACGGGGGCGGCCTGCGCGAGGTCGAGCGCCTTGCCCTGCGGCATGCCCTCGATGATGTCCACGAGCACCACGTCGCCCAGTTCTTTGCTCGCCAGCCAGTGTGCGGCGGTCGCGCCGACGTTCCCCGCGCCCACCACCGTGATCTTGTTTCGCTTACCCATCGCTTTTCATCCTTTCCAATTTGAGACAGAATTTTGCTTGTAGAGAATCAGAACCGGCGCGAGACGGGCACGCTGTTCAACCGCACGAAATTTTGTATGACTTGGAAGTGAGCGAGTGTATGGTGCGCGTGCGAGCGGTGTCAAGGTATGCTTAAGACTCGCGGGCGAGAGCCGACAGGGCGCATATGATGTCACTACCGGATTGGTTAAAAACTCTGTTCGGCGCGCGCGGACAGACGGAACGCGAGCGCGACGCAGCGGCGATTCCGACCGACGCCGACGACGGCGAATACGATCCTGAGAATCCTTTCCCGGAGCCGATCAGGTTAGAGATCACGGACGTGTTCGACCTGCACACCATCGCTCCGCGCGATGTCGAGCGCGCCGTGCACGAGTATTTATCCGAAGCGCGCCGCGCGGGATTTCGGAGCGTGCGCATCATTCACGGCAAGGGGCAGGGCGTGCAGCGTCGGCTCGTCCACAACATCCTCGCGCGCACGCCCTTCATACGCGACTGGACGGACGCGCCGCCGCAATCCGGCGGCTGGGGCGCGACCGTCGCACACTTCAAACACGAAAAATATTGATACCGGAGATGTGTGCCGCCGCAGGCAATCCGTCGCGTTTGCGACGCGAGCGGGGAGACTACGGCATCGGCCTCAGAGGTTGTGGATCACGCTCGTCACGACGCCCCAGACTTCAAACTCCATCTCCTCCACAATCTCCAGCGGCTCGTAAGCCTGATTGTCGGGCACGAGGAAGAGTTTGCCCTTGCGTTGCGAGATGCGCTTGACGGTGAGTTCGCCGTCGATCACCGCAATGACGACGTTGGAATCCTGCGGTTCGAGCGCGCGGTCAACGACGAGTATGTCGCCGGGATGGATGCCCGCGCCGATCATCGAATCGCCCGCGACGCGCACGAAAAACGTCGCCGCAGGGTGCTTGATGAGGTGGCGATTGAGATCGAGCCGCCCCTCGATGTAGTCCTCCGCGGGCGAGGGAAAGCCCGCCGACACGGAGGCCAGAAACAGAGGTCGCGCCCACTTGGTCGAGCGATCCGGCCAGAGTACGGATTCAGCAATAGTGTTCAAGAGAAGTCACCCCGTCGGCTCGTAGCATGATGTCGAATGAAAGGCGAACGCGATTCTAACCGCGCCCGCCACGCGAGACAAGAAATTTATTTTTGCGCTGCGTTGATTGAAGTATTAAGCTGCTGTGTGTAGTCGCACTTCACACGCCGCCCGCCTTAAGGAGCCAGTTGACATGCCCGACGAGAACAAGTCCGCGCCCGACCAGAACACGCCGCAACCCGAACCCTTCAACGCGATCACGGAAGCCAAAGTGCCGGAGATGACCATGAGCACGCGCAGCAAGTTGTGGTGGGCGATCCTTGCCGTCTATCTCGCACTGTTCATCGGCACGGGCTACATCGCCTTCTTCAACCGCGATGTGAACCCTGCCCTGAACCGTTCCGCAGACTCCTACGCCGTCTCCGTCACGGACGAAGCCTCGAAAGCCTTCATCATCGACGTGCTCAAAGACGAGGCCGCCGAACACAAAAAGAAAGAGGCGCTCGGCCAACAATCCTTCAACATCGTGCTCGGCTCGCTGCTCGGCTTCCTCTCCGCCTCCGCCGTCTCCCACATCGGCGCGGGCAACGGTAACAAGGAATGAAACTCTCGTCAGGATGTTCTGTCTGTGGATAAAGAGATGAGTGGTGCTCCCGGCGGTGTCTTTCGCTAGCTGAGACTATTGCCGGTTATTAACTTTTTGGCAGCCAGCGTCTCTGCCGTGAGGGAATCAATGTGCCTATCCCAGGTATAATCTCGTGCCCATTTGATTTTCTTCTCCTGAAAGTTCTGAGTTTCAATGATGCGTAACCTGCCTTCAATAGTTAGCGCATGCTCGACGGGCACGGCGTAAAGCTGCTGATTACTCGGACACCATACGACGAATACGTCCAGCTCATCCGCTCGATAACGCTTGAAAGTGTTGTATTTGCTACCCCTGTGTCTGCGGGCGTTATAGACGATGCACCCCGATTCGAGTTTTCCGGTTTTAACCTGAACTCTGATCAGCTTAGTCCCTGTGTCCACAATGAGGTCGTAAGCTGCGCCGCCGCCGAACGGTAAGCTGACCAGAAAGCCGGCTTGAATGTAGGCGGCGAGGACGACCGCTTCAGATGAGTTGCCTTTGTAGAGCGTCAGTCCCGTCATGTAGTGCTCTTGACTCATCACATGCCTCCGCGAACTCGTTAACTTGCCATAGCTCTTCGGGGTTTGCCATAATCATCCGCGTTCGGGCCTGTAGCTCAAGGGATAGAGCGACGCCCTCCTAAGGCGTAGGCTGTAGGTTCAAGTCCTACCAGGCTCATTTCACTTCTACATCTATTTCACATCCATTCCCGGCGCGTTCAAGATTGATACTTGATGAGCGAGCGCACGTCGTAGCCCGCCAGTTTTTCACGACCGGGGAGGAATTCGAGTTCGACCACGAAGACCAACCCGGCGACCACGCCGCCCAGACTCTCGACCAGATCAACCGTCGCTTTCGCCGTGCCGCCCGTGGCGAGCAGGTCGTCGGCGATGATGACGCGCTGCCCCGCGCTCACGGCGTCGCGGTGAATCTCCAGCGTGTCCTCGCCGTATTCGAGCGCGTAAGAGATGTGCGCCGTCTCGGCGGGTAGCTTCGACGGCTTGCGCACGGGCACGAAGCCGGCGTTCAGGTGATAGGCCAGCGCGGGCGCGAAGATGAAACCGCGCGCCTCTATGCCGAGCACGACATCAACTTTCTCGTCCTCGAACTGCGCGGAGAGCGCGTCAACCGTCAGGCGCAAGCCTTCCGGGTGTTTGAGAAGCGTGGTGATGTCGTAGAAATTGATGCCGGGCTTCGGAAAGTCCGGCACTTCGCGAATCAGTTTTTTGAGATTGTCCATGATTAGTCTTTTAGCCGTCAGCCGTCAGCCGGTCAATGTTTGCTGACGGCTGACAGCTGACGGCTGAATGCCTTGTTACCTTTCGATGCGGAAGGCGACGTATAAGCCCGTCGGTTCGAGGCTGAGTTCTTCGACCTGTTCGACGCGACCGGAGACGGGACCGGCGGCGAGGTCGTGTTTGAAGCCCTCGACGCTTTCAAGCGAGCCTTCGGCCATAACTTCGACGCGCCCGTCCGCGAGATTGCGCACGTAGCCGACCACCTGATGCCGCGCCGCCACGCGTTGCGCGAAGAAACGATAGCCGACTCCCTGCACTTCCCCGCTGACGAAATATTTGCGTGCGACCCTCATGCTCGAAAAGTTGAAACGTTTGAGATTCGTAAGACGCGCTATCCTAAAAGAACTGCCGCGAGAATTGCAATCGCGTGTGCTTCCATCAGTCAACTCCGACGCCAACCACTCAACCCTTCCTGCGTTTATTTTGGAAGCTCCTTAACTTCTATTTTGGAAACTCCTTAACGTTCCCCGACGAGTTCGACGATCTTCACGTCGCCGGGAGGGACGCTGATCTTCACGGTGCTCTCGTTGGCGGTGCGCCCGATCTCAAGCGGCGCATCGAGCGTCCACTCGCGCGCCTGCCGGATCGTTTGGCCGCGCAGGGAGAGCGTGACTTCGACGCTCGCGTTGCGGTCAACTTGCGCCAAACCCTGCTGCGGCTTGTAGACGCCGCGATTGTTGAAGAGCGTGACGAGCCAGCCGCGCCCGGTGCGGTTGAAGAGTCGTTGCACGTCGCCTTCGACGCGCAGCGGCGTCGCCTCCGCGAAGAGATGCGTGAAGAGGTGCGCGGCGGCGGGCGTCAATCTCTCGTCGAGGCCGAGCAGGTCGGGCACGGCGCAAAAGATGACGCGCCCGCGCCCGTAGTTAAAAGAGGTGACGAGCGGGTCGCCCGTCGCAGTCTGCATCAACACTTGCGCGCCGCGTCGTTCGACGCGTTCGTAAGCGTAGACGCTGCCGCGCAAATGCGCGCGCGCCTCGCCCGGCAAAAGACATTTCGCGTCGTCTGACTCCGAGGTTGTGCCGAGCGGGCGCACGCCGAGCAGGTCTGCGGGCAGCCCTTTGGCCTGCGCGGCGTTGAGGACGACGACGCCGCCCCGGCGCACGTAACTCTTGAGTTGCTCCGCCCACGCGGGCGTCCAATCGAGGCGTCCGCCCGCGACGACGACGCGGTAAGAATCAATCGCCTCGCGCCGCTCGTCGGAGGCGACGAGCACGTCGAAGATGTCGCCGAAGATGCCGTTGACGAAAAACTGCCTGTCCGCCGTCGCCGGTTCGCCCTCCGTGACGGGCGCGGGGTAGTAAGCCGCGCCGAAGAGTTCGCGCAAGGCTCTGTCGTGGCGCGTGGACGGCGAGACGCCGAAAGCCCATTGCGGGTAGTCGGTCATGTCCCAACCGTGCGCGGGGTCGAGCAGGAAGGCGACGGGCGTGTAAGGCGTGCCGCGATCTTTGTGTCGTTCGGCGAAGTTGACGAACTCGTTCGTGATCCGACCGAGCGGGTTGAGTTGGAAGGGATGCTCGCCGGGCGCGGGTTTGAAAAACTGGTCGTGGCCTTGTTCGAGGTAGATGGCCGACGCGCCCGCCATGTAATAGAGGTAATAAGTTTTGCGATACCAGGAGAGCGACGGCCCCATCGTCGCGCCGTAGCGCGTGTGGAAGAAATGGCGCGGTCCTGCGAAGTTCTGCCGGTCGGTGAAAGTGGTGGCGGTGTCGCCGAAGTTGGGCGCGTGGTAATAGAGGAACGACGCGCCATACTGTCTGGCCCCGCCGCGCGAGAAGGCGACGCGCATCGCCACCGAAGGCTGCACGGCGGAAGTCTCAAGACCGATCATGCACGCGCCCCAACGTCCGAGCGCGTGGGCGTAGGTGGTGCTGGAAGTAGCCTGCGCGGCGATGAGTTTGTCCCACATCGCGCTGGTCTGTGTGTGAAAGAGGTTGCTCCACTTTCGTTCGAGCGTGCGCGTGTAGAAGACGCGATAGGCTTCGAGCAATTCGCGGCGCGACATCGCGGGCGTGAGTTTCAACGCGGCGACTTCCCCCGCGTTCCACACGTAGCCGATGCTCTCGCCGGAAATCCAGCCGATGAATTGATCGCGCAGTTCGCCCGTGAGCAGTTTCCACGCGGCCTGACCTTGCTCTCGGTTCATCGTCGCCCGGCTGTAGTTGATGACGACGGCGAAGGGCGCGTGTGTCTCGCGCAAGTGGCGCAGGAAGGGGCTGCCCTCCTGCACGTAGGTCGTGAGTTGGTCGAGCGTGATGACCGGCACGACGAGCGGCGACGAGAAGAGCGGCGTGTCGCGCGCGCCCTTGTAACGTGCGACGAACTCCGCGAGCGGTTCGGCGTTGAACGGGTAGAGCGGGCGTTCGGCGGGCGGCTTGTCGAGCAGCGGCCAGAACTCCGGCGCGATGTTCCACGGCATCACGAAATCGCGTCCGGCGACGAGGGGACGCTGCCACGCGGCGGGTGTTCGCCCCGACGTATCCGCTTCGACGAGCGGCGTGAGCCGCGTTCGACGCGCGGAGAATTCTCTGAGCACGCGCAGGGCTGCGAAGTCGGGTTTGCTCCGACCTTCCGGGACGTAGGCGAGGTCGTTCGTGAGCAGGAAACAATCTACGTGGCGGCGCGCGGCGGCCTCGCGTTCGATCTCAAGCGAGACGCGCGCCGCGCCCTTCGAGATTGCGCCCGCCGCGCCTGCATCCCACACGAACGCCCAACCCCAGTACATGCCCGTCTCGTCGTGCGGCGCGAGTCGCGCTTCCCGCCCAAACTCCCTGCGGAAAACTTCGCGCCCGCCTTGCGTGATGCGCAGGGTGAAGTTTTCAGTCTGGCCGAGCCAGTCTGCGTAGCGCACCCAGATTTTGTATTGCCCCGCACGCGGGATTTCCACGTCCTGATAAATCACCGCGCGCGTTTCGTCCGCGCTCGCCGCCGCGGAGTTCCATTCGCTCTCGCCGCCCTGCGACCATTCCGCAGACACGCCCGGCCCGTTCATCCCCCATCCCGGCGCGCTCGCGCGCGGCAGCATCGCCCACGAAGGATTCGTCGCGGGGTTATTCAACTCGTCAACCGAGAAGCCGCGCATGTTCTCCGCTTCGTACCAGAGATACTCCGGCGTCGTGGGCGCGGACGCGTCCCGGCTACTACTTTGCGGGAAGACCGTCGCGCTGAAGACGCAGAGGCACGCGACCGAGAGGCGCGCCAGACGTGAGACGTTTAATCGAAATCGCATAGACGCAAAAACGCGGCGACGGCTGAACGACTCACTCGTCGTCTGCAACGTCGCCGCGCTCGCGGGCTGCCGGTAATTTACACTCTTCGTCAGAGGCAGTGATCTCGCTACGTGTCCGTCTCAGCCCAACGCTTCGAGGCATTCGGCGAGCGGGCGCTGGCGGCAGGTGTACATCGGCGTGTCGCGCAAGGTGAAACTGCTGGCCTTCGTCTCGCGAAGTTCCTGCACGAGGTCTAAAAAGTCAGCCGGTTCGTCCGTCTCGAACGCGACGACGAACTCCTGATCGTCGAGGCCGAACGAGTAGGTCGTGTGCAGTTTGACGGAGCGATACTTCGAGCCGATGCGGATGTGCTCGTCCATCATCTCCTGCCGCTCCTCTGCCGAACGCGAATACCAATCGCGCGTTTTGACGAACGGGTAGACGAACAAATAATTCGACTGGCCGGGCACGATGTGCAGGCGGTCTTCGACGTGCTCGGGATTGTCCTTATCAATGTACATCGAACGCTTCGTCATGGAGAGGAACGATTGCGTCGCCTCGACGTAGCGTCCCAGCCCGGTGCGGTTGATGCGCGCCGTCATCTCTTGAATCGGGTCGAGCGAATAGCCGATGCGCCAGATCATCAGATCGGCGTTCGAGCGCAAGCCCGTGATCGAATAAGTGTGAATCAACAACTGGCGGCGAAACTCTTCGACCGCTTCGATAAACTCACGCTTCCCGCCTTCGCGTTCGGCCTCGTCGAGCAGACGCCATTCGGGGCGCACGCGGTAGAAAGTGAAGTTGACGAACTGGCGCGGCAGATTCGGCTTGGCTTGTTCGATGCGCTCGTCGCGGTCGGCAAGGCGCAGAGAGGAGCGCGGGGGAGCAGGCGGCTGCACGTTGTCGGTACTCATTGGGCTTTCATCCTTAAAATAATTGCGTCGGACGCGTCGCTCTATCGCGCGTGTCGGGAAGATTGTAAGTTTCGGACTCCGAAGCGGCGCGCGACTATTGTGCGGCGAAGCGTGGGAGATTGCAAATGGCGAAGGGGCTTATAGTCACAACCCACTGTGCGCCGGTTATGTTTCGACGAGTTACCGTTCGCGCGCGCGTTCGGACAACAAATTTTCGACGCGTTATAATTTCGTGAAAGAGATCGGCGAAAGTGTTATCGGCTTGCGCCCGCGTTTGTACGCGCCTCATGAGCCACCCCTCATCATATGATTGAAAAACGCAGACACCCGCGCGTAAAAGCGTCAATCCCCGTTTACTGGGGACTGACGCCGGAATGCTCCAAACACGACCGCATCACCAGCTTCAGCATCGGCGGCTGCTTCATCCAGACCACAGAAGGCGCGCGCCCGCTGACCACCGTCTACATCCGTTTCTTTCTCTCCAACAAAGGCGAGCGAATTATCCGTGGCGAAGTTCGCTACAATCTGGAAAAGGTCGGGCTTGGAGTTGAGTTCGTCAATTTAACGCCCGACGACAGGCAGAACTTTCAGACTCTCGTAGACTACTACCTCGACGCGCAGACAAAGTGAGCCTTCGCCACAGACGTGCCCGGCGACGCTCGCCGCACTTTGACCCCGCCCCCGGTCGAACACACCTCCCGCACGCACCGCGCAGGCGACGCCACCCTGACGCCTCCCCCATCTTTCAAACGCCCGCGCCGCTCGGTTATACTCGCCCCGTTCTGCGTGCCGGTTTCAAGTTTCAGATTTCAGGTTTCAAGTTTCAAGACCGAAGAACCCGTCAGTCTTGAAACTTGAAACCTGAAACCTGAAACTAACTTTTGGAGACACTCTTTCAAATGAAGCATCTCAAACTCGTGTTGCTTATCTCCGCGGTCACGGCCTTCGCCATCGCCTGCGCGAGCACCAACAACACCCCTCAAACCGGCAACACGAATGCCGTCAACACAACCACTTCCAACCCGAACGCGACCCCGGCAACCGCCACGCCCGCCGACGAACTCGCCGCCGCGCGCGCCACCTACAACGCCGCTTGCATCCGTTGCCACAAAGAAAACGGCGAAGGCGGCGTTACTGACATGGGCGACGGCGGCACGCTCAAAGTCCCCAGCTTCAAATCAGGCCACGGCCTTAACCACACCGACGCACAGTTCGCGCGCCAGATCGCCAAAGGCGGCGACGGCATGCCCGCCTTTGAAAAACGGCTCACCCCCGAACAAATAGGCGGCCTCGTCCGCTTCATCCGCCAAGAATTTCAGGCCGGTCTACTCAAAGACGGCGCGGCGAATCCACCCCACTAATCGAAACGCCCGCGCCTATGTTATCCTCCCGCGCGTCACGCTGAATCTGCACCCGTAGCTCAGTTGGATAGAGCGTCTGACTTCGAATCAGAAGGTCGCAAGTTCGAGCCTTGCCGGGTGTATTAACTCAGTCAAGAAGTTACGGATGATCAAGAGATATCCGGTTTTCTTTTTGCCCCTTCTATTGCCCCTTACTCATTTCACGCCTGCTGCTGAATGAAAATAAATCTTTATAGCTAGTGATACCCTGAGGTGGAACGTTCACTGCAAGACTATTCAGTCCAGGAAGGACCCTCATAATTAAGAGCCAATTAGTATTGACAGGTCTTAAAGATTGTCATATTTTCCCCGCGCGTTTTAAACGGCAAAGCTCGCCAAGCGGACGCAGCATCTTCCTCGCATTACTCGCATACCCTTAGTAATTGAGTAAGTTCGCTTTCTTCTCGAACTCCGGCTCCTCACGATCACTGGTGGTTTTATGTGGCAAAAGTTTCTGACTTGGACATTTCTGATCGAAGCCTCCATCATCCTCATAGTATGGGTACTAGTCTTTCTAATCGTCAAAAAGTATTGGATAGGACCGAAATACACTCTTAAATCTGATTATTTGAGGGTGCCAACTAATAATGCTCTTATTGTCTTGGGTCTGCTAGTTCCCATTCTCACGGGGCTGGCCGCTTACCTTTATACTAATGCCCCTGAGGCTTCGTACTCGTCTCTGTTAGCCTCGATCCTAGTGATGTTCATAGTGCTGATCGTTGCTGTGTGGGAGACTCACTCTCTAATACAAGTTGGGCGGAATGATGATGTCATAGAAATTGATATACCTGCGCACCGGAGCTTAATGGTAGGCCTTGGCTTAATCTTCGCTTTACTGATTTTAGGTTTGATCTATTTCGCTATCTTCTTTCTGGTTGAATTATCACCGGCAAAGATTAAAGTCAGTACGGGAGGCGATAGCAACAGCACCTTCGTTTTAACGAAACGAAGGGTGCAGATCAACCAGACCAGAGACCAAATACTACAAGAATGGGGGAAGCCTGATAAGGCAAACTCTTCTAATACGGAATTTGAGTACACCTCTGACCAATCAACTGTACGTTTGCAATTTGATGAGGGCGGGAAACTACAATCCGTTAGCGAAACGAGGATTACGAAATGAGTAGAAGAAGATTTTGGAATGAAATCATCACCAATCTTCAGCCAGGAGAAAACCCTCAGGATGTGGCGGCAATGATCGATATTCTTGCTGCTGAAAGAAGAAATGCCGTAGGTCCTAGAGAGGGAGAAGATGAGGTAAGTTTTGCCGCGGCAATCATATGTATCATCCTGAAGCCCTTCAAGCCCCCAGATTATGTTCAGAAGATGGCACAAATGAGGACTAGTTTTAGAGGAATTTCCGCCAGTGGGCGACTCCAATCAAGCTTCCGCAGTTATTTCACGCCGGCTCTTCTATTCGCGCCAGATGCCCAGCAAGCCTTTCGACAAGGATTCGATGTGCTCTTCAGTTAGGACTTCCTACGATCATGTTGATATCCAACCCATTTTCGTTGACACCCTATCCGAAAGGAATAGAATCCGCGCCGGATGCCCACGGGTAGAGGCAGCGCGTCCTAGCTAAGGGCGCTGCCTCTGGCTTTCTCAATCATTCCTCGCAGGCTATTCATCATGGTCATCTCTAGACCGCCCACTTAGTTTAGATTGAAGTCGGCCACTTCACAATTGGCTCAAATTAAATCTATCTAAGCGGTAAAAGTCAGCCCCGAGAGGTATTAGGCCAGGTAGAGCCGTAAATGCCGGCTACCACTCGTGTGGTGTTATCACTAGTGCTGAAAGCGCTTTATGGTCGAAATATACAGCCGTTGTCGGCCTATATAAGCATACGCGCAATAAGCATAGTAAGAATTGGTCAAGGAGAATAAGGCCATGGATAAAATGAAAGAGGAGAACAAAGATTTACAAGAAGCCCTTACGACCGCACAGTTAAAAAAAATAACTCTGGAAATCAA
>Ga0307513_10003262_pt1 | contig 22118 bp, 20 predicted proteins | sample 15_EM_MG_FD_202174 | JGI IMG/M metagenome (GOLD analysis project Ga0307513, IMG submission 202174) | Populus trichocarpa ectomycorrhiza microbial communities from riparian zone in the Pacific Northwest, United States - 15_EM | ecosystem: Host-associated > Plants > Roots > Unclassified | place... | reverse complement strand
ACTCGTAAGGTCCTGACGTTTGTGAACACAACTGCTATTGCAGGATGCCAAGATCAGCGCAAAAAAGCTGAATTTTGGCGGTATGCAATAGCAGTTGTGTTCACAAACGTCAGGACATTACGAGTACAATCAACATGAGCCTAAAAAGATGTCACAAAATGTCAATGCCTCTCTGAGATCAATTCCTGCAGCGGAACGGACACAAGCTTCATTCTGAGGACAGGGAGCTTTCCCGCAGTTCTTTAACTCCGTTCTAGCACGTGGTGCTTCGTGACAGGCTACTCTCCTAAAAGACTAGATCCGGCCGATTCTGCCAACTGTTGCGTAGAATACCTCCAGGTACCCCACTAGCGTCGTGATAACCTTTACGGCGGTGGTCTAGAAATGCGATTCTAGAAGCACAATGCAGTGACCCTTCCCCTTTCCATGCTCCACAGGTGGTTAGGTTTAGGAAATCAACCCCACACCAAGGTATCCCGTTCAAATTACATGGTCCCAAGGAGTGCTTCAGTGGTAAAACCCCAACCAGGAATTGAACCACCTGGCTGGCAAATACCATGAACGTTTGGTATTGTATGTATGATAGAGATGAAGCAATCGCGTTTATCAGACCTTGACATTGTCTGATTCTTCCAATTAGAAACGAAGATATCAAATTCTCGACACCAAGCCCTACTTACTTGGAGGCCTGGGAGCCATCGAGAACAAAGGCCTTTGGGAAAGGCATGTCGTTGAGGAAAATCTGCCTTGAATAAGCCGAGGGACTCCCTTGACCAAAACGCCACAATCAAAGCAATACCCCAATCCTTCGTCCTTCCATTTTCCATCAACATTATCACACAAAATAGACGAATTTTCAGCTCGCTTAACAAATGCACAAAAAAGGATATCCGCTGCGACTTTGTGTTCTGATTCTCTAAGCGGATCATGTGGTGCATAGGGAGTTAAAAATTCAACGCTGGCAGAGCGTGGGCAGTAGGTATCACAAACCCCTGAGGAGCCGAAAGTTCTGGGTACAGTGGTGGTTAGGTCCTCAACAAGCACGGGGCGCACCTAAAACTGACTTTTGTTGTCTTCAACTCTATCGTGAATCCTTTTCCACCATTCCGCCCCCACCGAACGAGGTGCTCGTACGACACAACCGAAAGAGTAGTGTTTTTAAGACCCATGTTAGCAGGTACAGTGCCGTGCAGTAACTTGGACACTGCACTTTTGATAGATTTTTACCCTTGTACCTGCAGGAACCATCTTATTTCCTGCGGTGCATATCGCTAATTACCCGCAAGGGAGGGAGGGAAAGCGTGGGATCCGTCTGATCTCGTGAAACCATGGCAAGTTCCGACGCGAATCCATCTTCTGTTGGTAACAGGAAAAGAAAAAAGGTACCATCACAGTCTGATTCCTTGAGGAAAAAGGGAATAATCCGTCCCTTTCATCCTCCAACGCATAAAGAATAATAATCATGATATCCCCTACCCATTCTTTTCTTTCCTTTCTTTTTCCCCTTCCAACCAACCATCTGGTTCCCCCGATGGAATCTTCCGCGGTTCTGAGAGCTTGCACGGGAATTGGAAGAGGAGAAGCACCAGTACTCGAGTACTCGAGTGCAGAAGAAAAAAGAAAGAAGAAAAAACTACTCCTCGGTAATACAGACCGGTCCATACGTCTTTTTTCTCCTTTCCTAGCGTCCTTTGAGCTCCCAAATTAGCAAGAGTCTAATTAAGTGTATTTTCGCCAGAATGCTTTTTCAACTATCGTCAGAGAACTTTCGGCAATTAGGTTATCCATTGCACTCTATGGCTGAACCGCATTACAGGGCTTGATAATCGGATTGCTGACCGGGGGGGGGGGTTCTGAAAAGAAGAAAAACCTCAAGGGAATTGCTGTATTATATTGGAGAGATCTTTGTATAAATACCACCACATATCCCACCTTCCTTTGCTTCCTCACCAACGCCAGTTGCCATCACAACCTAGTTTCCAACACAGTCTGTCTTTATCTTACAAATCTTCCAACACTCTTTAAATCCTCCAACACTCTTTTAAATCCTTCAACAATCTTTAAATCCTTAACTATGAAGTTCACTGCTCCAATTGTCGCTCTCTGCCTCTCAATGGCCGCAACTGTCTTTGCTCAGACTAATTCGACTATATCTACTGATGGAAGTTGCGGTCCAGAACATGGGTACACATGCCTTGGCTCGGGTTTTGGAGACAGTTGCTCTGCGTATAATTGGTGGTATGGCTCTTCACTCTACCTTCTTTACCTTAAGTTGCAAAAACAACGAATAACACTATCACAGCGGAAGTACATCCACTCACAGTGGCGCTGGCTGCCAGCCAGCCTTCGGCACCTGTTCCGGAAGCACGGAAACACTGAATGGGAGTTGTGGAGGCCCGGCCGGTCTCAAATGCACAGCGGCTTTCGGAAATTGTTGCTCGAGCAGTGACTGGTGTGGGAATACCGGTGCTCACTGTGGCGTTGGATGGTTAGCTCCCCCTTCCTTCTCCCACGATTCCCCCCGCTAATGGTATGTGCACAATAGTCAACAAGCCTTCTCCACTGATGGTGCTTGCCTAACTTCAACTGCTGGTCTTCCATCGGATAATGGGTCTTGCGGTGGAGCCGGCGGATTTACTTGCACTGGAACTTCATTCGGTACATGCTGCTCTGAGTACGGGTACTGCGGAACCGGTGACGGGTACTGCGGAACGGGATGGTGAGTCTTTCTCCATTAATTATTGACCAGAAGTTAACCGTTCAATAGCCAATCTGCGTTCGGGACATGTACCTAAGAAGGGAGTCTGGGTTCGGTGCTCCCTATACTTAGATGGGGGGGGGGGGGAGTGTGAGGCAGTAGTCGTAAGGAGTCGTGGGTCGGGGGCGTTTGTACTGTAATAACATGAGAGCAGTGAGGATATTTTTGGGATTTGTTGTGGGAAGGTGGTGCCATTACAATGGCAGTAATTTCTTAATATCTAGTCTGGTGGTTAATATATACATATATACACGAGAGTTTTGTAGCCGTCCAAGACATTTAGGCCATGCCGATTTGAAGTTAAAACAAAGTTCTGAGATTCCCGACAGGAATAGTGATCTACTTGCATGGAATATTGCGCTCGAGCATAATACTCCTACAAGGGCCGGGATACTGTGGAGTCTCTTCGGGTAAGGTTTTGTGAGGGGGGGGTGTGTTCTCCCCCATGATTTCCCTTGCCAAATCCTTCAATTCTTCATGGGTATGGCTTCCGTATATACCCGCTTGATTACGACATAAAACCCCAATCCTTCCTTCCTTCCTTGACAATAGCAATGGTATTAATATATAGTGGCCTATAAACACAGGAAATAGATCGACCGGCCGCATCACAAAGGTTACCCAAGCATTTTACCGAAAAGTTCCCTGACCCAGATATGTTCCACAATACCGGGTTCTGTACCCCAGTCTTTGATCAACAACCACCGTTAAAGAAAATTATTAATACAGAGTGGATCCGAGCCCCGAACTTACCTTCAGCCGTGATGGGGATAGTTTTAACGTCCCCCCAACAGTTATAACTTTACAGATGATAACCCCAGAGTTATGCAATGGCCATCTCCCCCGGAGCCGGAGAAAAGTCACCCGGGTGTGCGCATCGCAAGTCTTGAAGGCGTACGCTTTTGGAAATAGCCTAGTTTCAAAACTGGTTGTCTTGGGGAGGAGGGTGGGTCTGTCGCTCCGGGGCTATTTTGCCCTGGGAATCCGGGCGTTGTTGAGGCTTCCATGCTCAGGAGTGGCAGCCTCTATGACGTGCGGGATTCTGGAGCAGCTCGCCGCCGGTTTGGAAGAAGCCCCTGAGGGAATGGGCGAAGCTCTCCAAACGGCGAAAGGATGGGCTGGAGGCATAAGCTTCGACTTCTAGAAATTTTTACACGATTATGGCAGACTCTTGCATCTTTCAGTCGGGCTTTCACATGCGCTGATGGGTTAGATAGGCATGTTCTTGGTTATTTGCCAGCGACACTCCTATTCCTGTCCGGGAGATCGCACCATGAGAAGGCTGAAGAAGAATCCTCCAGAACCGGTATCGCATCTAGCTACAGGGTCTCACGGAAGTGATATTATGGAGCGTATTTCCATGAAGATGCAAGAGCACTCAAATCCGGATGCGACGGGCAGCGGGTTGGAACCTAAGAGAATGACGAGAAGACATAAACTTCACCAAAAGGCCAATGATCTATTTGTACACGATATGCGCCACAACGCCAGATACCGGTATGATAAGCCAGCACCAGGGAGGCAAGTCAAGGCTTGGCATAGCAATTCTATCGTGGCTTTCTCCTCATTCAAAGATTCTCGAGTCGGCTTGACATGTCTAAAATTCTGAGCCGCCAGAGCTCTTCCCCGATGGATAGGGATGAAACCATCAAGCATGCCGTTCTTATCTACAGTACTAGTACTCGAGTACGCTTCAGACCACTGGGGATACCATGCTGGGAAGGGAGTGATGGAGCCTGTCAGAACTTGTGCCCTCAGCATTCCCGAGGACTACGGTAACCATGCATAGGGAAATTTATTTCGTTCCCGTGAAGGCCAGGAAAGAGGGGGTGTTGCCGAGGAAGGGTCACCACTGTGGGGATGCCTGAGGCCTTACTCCTGAGGAGAATTCTTCCGCCATGCTCGTAGTGGGACTCCCGGACTGCATTGCGCTCTATCATCCTCCCTTGATGCGCTCGTGCCATGATTGACGGAACTCGAGGGCACCGATACCAACAAACGAGTCTTGTGCTAACGTATGTAGTTCAGAATTCCCTGCTTTGGGAAAGGGGCGAAGAACACTAAAAGAAAAACAGCTTCTCAGTCCCTCTAAGGGACATACAAAAACAAAGATAAAGCGCCAGACCTTACAAAAGCGGGCAAGTCTGGCGACATAGCACAAGACTCAATTATTGCAGTTTTTACAGTATTGGACGGAGAAACGCCACTTTTTGCGGCTGCTCTGTTGGGTTAGTGGAACGATGGTGAAGCGGCTCCTGGCAATGAGTGATGCGGGCCGTACCTAAAGAATCTTGAGGGCTGAACGCCACTTTATGCTGCTGCATCAACCAGACCGAGTTAATAGCCCTCATTCTGGAACGGTCAATTGCGATACACCGCTCCTTGCGGCACCTACGCGTGCCGTGCGCATATGAGTGCCCATACCAGGTTCGGACTCGGGGTGTTCGGGTTAAATATGCCTGGTACCGGCACGTCTAAGCTGGAGAATGAAGATGCAGCGAAACCATCCCCGAATTTAGAAAAACCAAGTACAAACATCGCCAATAAACATTTCAGCACCCCATTACCCCTCGTTGCTGGATAGGGGCATATAGGGGTAGTTAGGATGGTAGCCATGGAGAATACCAACCTAAACCAGCAGGATGAGGACGGTGATGCCGTGATATTAACGGGTGCTTGGCGTGGGTGCCGGACAGTGACTGGGACATCAAACGTAATTCAGTCAGCAATCCAGGAGAGATGTGTAGTCCGGTGAGAAAGAGGCGTTTGTAAAGCCCCCGTTGGAACGGGAAGATATTGATCCCAACGCTCGCGGGTTGAACGGCAATTGCCGCTTGGGCACAGGGGAAGGTGAGGCTGCGACTTGTACTGTACATACGAGCACAAGTCCCGAAAGTAGCAAAGGGGGGTCTTCGGGGTCGTTTACTGCAGACCACTGCGGTCAAAATAACCTCGATGGCTACCTTTTTCATGTCTAACGCAGCTGGGGGGGATCCCTGTTTTATTTTGGGTTTTTAATACCTATAGAGCGCCATTCGATCGTCTCTTGTTATCCATCTGGAAATCCCTGTTTCTCGATTCCAAATTCAGTCCTTGTGGGCAGGATGGTCTGCGCAGGTCAGCGCTGACGCCAAATTTCACACGCTACGGGGTGGGGCGTCCCTAGTTTGTTTATCGTTCTCTCTCGTCCCCAGGTCTTGCCTTCCTGTCCATCAGTTAATTCCTTTTCTTTTAATTCTCTCCGCCTGACAAGCTCCCTGTATCCGCTCCCAACGGCGCGAGTGACTAAGAGTGATGTTGATCCAGATAAACCCTAACCCACGCCCACTCTGAGAACGCTGCTCGTCCCGGGCAAGGGGTATCCAGACACAAAGGGCAGGCAAACATCACGTTAGGGAAGTCGAGGTACCCCTGAAAGATCCCTGAAATCCCAGTTTCCCCCCCCCCTATGTCCGAGCACTTCTTGCCTGGGACCTGTATGGGGAACCCCACTGCTCATGAGCTCACAAATCGGGCGTGCCCGAGTGTTGGTGTTTTTCTGGAACAAAGTTGGCTTGGCACACTACGGGGTTTAACGATTTTTAAAAGCCACAGTCAGCAAGCCGGACAAGTCAAGGGCGCCGGCACGGCCCGCTGGGCTTCGGGCTTGTCGCAGGCGCTAGGGTCATCTTTTCCCAAGATACAGCCGGACGCCCCATGGAGAAGGATGAGTGGATCCTTTAGGTGCTGAGTTTCTTTCAACTAACTTGATAGCAGTGAGCTGTAGTTCATGGTAGGGTCTGCGAGTAGAGGGTATCAGGCTTTACATGTATCATCCTCGGCACCAATACCAGCACCGCACCAGCACTCGTCCATTCAAAAAGTATCAGGAAAAATTGGCGCCGAGATTTGGGCGCTCAGGTGGAGATTATGACATCTTGGCGCTGAGTCGTCCGTCCGGATGCGCTAGTGCTCTCAGACGTCCAGTTCCGCCCGTCCTGAAGCCCCCTGATGGGATGGACGGGCCGGTCCTGTCACTACAAGTACAAGTACAAGTGCCTCGGATTCTGGGCCGCGCCGGACCCCTTTAGGTGGTAGGGGAAAACTGCGGGCGCCCTCCACATTACTTGTATTGGCGGGGGTTAGCGAGGGCTTGGAGGAGCGGCACACTGCGGTAGTAAAACTACCGTACTGTACTCGTGTACCAGTGCTGTACCGGTACCGTGCCGTGAGCCTTTTGGACGCCCCTCTTTCACTACCGGTAGTCTAAGGTTCCCAGCGTGCCCACAGCGAATTCCTTATGAGACAAGCAATTTTTTGTACAAGTACTGGTACTTATGATAACCCTAATCTCGAAAATTTCCTCTTTTTATGATAATTATTATGATAATATCATACATACCCACAATCATGGAACACCCAAATACTGTACACAACCCCCTCAAATACACACTCGCTCTTGATTGCGCTCCTGATCGGTTGAGCCTTGGTAATCCAGGGCTACAAGCCAATCAGTGAGGAGTGTGTATTTGGGTGTTCCGTGATCGAACTAAATTCCCCCTGTTCGTCAACAGCTTTAGCGGTAGTTTCGCCATGGGTGTGTGTGTCTATCGTAAAGCATTGCTTTACAGCACACCTCACACCGCCACTTGCACTGCCACGAACTACCACGGTAGTACTCGAGTGATGAAACCATGCCTGGAAAGTTAACATACTGTTATCATACCAAGCCAGAATCAATGGCAGCCGGTTCCGACCACAGTGGTCCCTCTGCAGAGAACTACCAGCACCAGCTCTCGGGACGCTTGGGAGTCGCTGACTCTGCAATGCCGATCGTTTTCAGACCTACAAATAAAACAGGTTAAATTTGAAAATTTAGTTTTGCACTAGATGCGTGGTATGGCCCCAACATCTTCCCGATTGTTGCCCAGCAGCAAAACCGACTACCATGACAATAGCGTTAACGTCAAGTTCTAGTGTACCATCCACCCGCAGGGAGAAAAAATATCTACATCAACAAACACTAACCCCAAAGCGCTATCCCAACAAGAGAAATTATATCATGTCAGCGCCCGGCGAACGCATACCCCGCTCACCGAACCTAAAAGCTACCCAATCCAACCCTATATACCCCCCACTTCTACCATCGCCACCCTCGCCGTCCGTAGGAGCCGTCCTCTTCCGAATATACTCCGCAAAAGCCCAGTCAATCTCCAGTGTATAGTTCTGAGACAGCAAGGTCTCCCCGTCCACATTCGGCTTGGTATACAAATCGATACCGTCCTGTTCCAAGAAGACCCTGACAACCTCCTCGTGCTCAGCCAGAGCAGCAAGCTGTAACGGAGACTTACGCTGGTGGTCCAGCATGTTGAAGTCCACGCGCTGATCCTCCAGTAGCAATCTGACCATCTCGTGGTGACCCTGGGAGGACGCGAGGTGGATCGGAGTTCGGCCGCGGTGATCTTGATGGTTGGTGTTGAAGCGGGCGTCTTCCAGGAGTATTCTCGCAGTGCTGAGAGCAGTGTCGCCGCGCCAGGCTACATCGTGGAGTGGGGTCCATCCGCCGCTCGGAGTGGCGCTCACGTCGTAGGATTCGTTGGAGAGGAAGATGCGCACGACCTCGTCTTGCTCATTCCAGGCTGCGAGGTGGAGGGGGGTTTTATCATCGTGGTCTTCCACACTTGGATCTACGCGTTTGTCTGCCAAGAGTAGGCGAATAATTGGCTCGTGGCCTTTGATCGCAGCGAGGTGGAGTGGTGCGCCGCCGTCGTGGTCCGTCCGGTTCACATTTACTCGGGGGTCTGCGAGAAATAATCGGACGAGGTGTTCGTGACCGCCCCAAGCTGCGGTGTGCAGGGGCGTCCAGCCTTCGTAGCTTTCTAAGTTCACATCGACCCGGGGGTCTGCCAGGAGGATCCGGGCCACACCTTCGTTGCCATTTGCGGTCGCAAAGTTTAGTGGTGTGCCACCGTCATCGTGGCCTCGGAGGTTAGGATCGATGCGTTTGTCTGCGAGCAATAGTCTAGTGAGCGCTTCATTGCCTTGGATGGCTGCGACGTGTAGTGGGGTTCTCCGGGCCGCGTCTTCCAGTGCGATATCTGTTCGATCACTCCCGAGTAGGATGCGCATTATCTCATCGTGCCCACGCCACGCCGCGGCGTGAGTAGGTACGGCAACCCGGTCGCCGATATTTGGGATGACTCGTTTTTCCTCAAGTAAGAGCTTGAGTACCTCTTCGCGGCCTTCTAATGCTGCGAGATAGAGTGGTGTCCGACCGCGACTATCAGCCAAGTTTACGTCTACTCGCTCGTCTTCGAGTAGAAGCTTTGTTACGGCTTCGCGCCCTTGGATGGCCGCGATGAGGAGGGATGACTTGCTTTCATGGTCTCGAAGGTTGACGTCGATATCTTTAGCGCCTAAGAGTAGTTCTACTAAGTCCTCTAGTCCTTCGCAAGTCGCGAAATGTAGTGGCGCCCAGCCCTTATTGTCCTTAAGATTGACTTTGACTCGAGGATCTGCCAGTAACATCTTCACCGTTACCTCGTCATGGGCTTCCGTTACCGCGACATGCAAAGGCGTTCGGCCATTGCGGTCCCGGAGATTAACGTCGAATCTGATGTCGTCTAGTAAGAGCTGTAGGGCTGAATCGCTGACACTCCTGACCGCAGAGTGTAATGGCGTTCTACCGGCTTTATCCTTTTTGTTGACGTCAACTCTTTTACTGTCTAGCAGGAGCCTTTGAACCGCTAGACAAACAAGTCCGCCTGTAGATGCGAAATGCAGTGGTGTACGGCCGGAGAAATCCCCCAGGTGAACGTCGACCCTTTCATCCTCCAGCAGATCACGTACCACTGCGACTTGAGTTGCGATTTGAGCTTCGTCTTCGAGTACTCCGGCGTAGTTGTTATGGCTCGCCGCGAGGAGCAGTGGTGTCCGACCCCGCCGATCCCGCATATTCACATCAAGTCTCTTGTCCTCTAGCAATATTTTGACGACTGTGTCCCTATCTGTGTCTTCTCCTCGTGTGGCAATGTGCAATGGTGTCCAGCCGTAAAAGTCCTGCAGATTAATTGTGACCCTTTCATCATTGAGCAAGCGGCGCACAGCTGCCCCATGCCCTTTATATGCAGCGGCATATATCGCCGTGCGATCATATTGATCCGTCAAATTTACGTCAAATCTATCATCGTCCAACAACAGCTGCACGACTTCGGGATTCCCCTCAGTTGCTGCCTCATGGAGTGGTCCTTGGCCAAACGGACCGATCCAGCTGACATCGACCCTCTTATCCTTCAGTAGCTCCCGTACCATCTTGCACTCTCCGAATTGGATCGCCGACAGGAGTGGCGGTAAACCGCCGCTATCCCGCGCGTTGACGTCCACGTCGTTCCGGGCCATCAATAGCTGTAGCGTCCCCAGGCGTCCGTGTTGAGCCGCCAAATGGAGAGGCGTTTGTAAGCCGGGGGAATGCCTGATGCCCGCTTCGACCCCGCACTCTAGTAGAGTGTCAAACACCGTCTCGCTTTGGGTCTTTATTAGATCTTCGAGCAACGTAGGGTCCTCGGCGTAGTCCAGAACCTCCTGGGCTTTCTCTAGAAGGAGTGTAACCGCTATTTGATCCTTTCTCTCTGCTGCTGAATACAGTGCCTTCGTACACCATTCTCGTGACCGTTCGCGGCATATCCGCTCGATGATTGCGGGGGACAGGAGTGATGCGAGGCGGCGATTCGTTCGGAGAAGAAGGCTCGCGCCCCCAAGCGAGAGCTCTTCGGATATCTGGAGGATGATCTCGTTCGGAAGGTGTAAGAGCGACATACTGGTTTTTTTCTCGTGAGAAGTAGCTTCGGTTTGTCGATAGCAGCCACCCAGCCAGTCGTAGAAAATAGGGTAGAGGAGAGAGGTTTGGGGACGGAAGGGGGAAGGTTGAGGGTGAGAGAAATAGTTGGCTCCGGTGGGCGCAAGCATTCGATTGAGAATTCAAGTTTTGGATCCTGTGTGACCATGAGTCAAGGGCGCAGCTTACAGTACTGTAGAGCCTCAATGTGCATCGTACTGGACGCGACGTTCCCGATAAGGGATGACCGATACCAGCACCGCCCCTTGTCAAAGGAGCCCAATTCTCCTGGATGTTTGGGCATGAGGCTGATGGGAGGATAGGCTTGCAACTTGCATTTGTGAAGATGGGATCTGGTTTGTACGCGAACATGGATAGGTGCATCGCTTGGATAACATCTAGGGGTACTGTGCGGGTACTCGGTACAGTATGTGATACTGCGACTACCAAAGAGACAATCCAACTCCGAGGGTGTTGTACTCGGGTACCGGTAGAGTTTAATATACCGAACTGCACAAGCCTACAAGTTACAAGTGATATTTTACCATGTGTGCCTAAAAGTGGTGCCCGGAGTCCCTCATTAGGGCATTTTGGGATGCTTTTTTTTATAATTTTTTTTATCCTCAAGAGAGGGCACCACTCTCTCTAGCGGTTGTCAGTGCCAAATCACCAGGGTCTGGGCACTCTGCACCCAGTGCTGAGTTAATGGTGTCATAAGCTCGAAAGAAGTTGGATCTCACAGATTTGTCAATAACCCGCTGTGGCCCTTAATTCTTGCAACCTCGGTGGTGACTGGATCTATTTGTTTCTCTGACAGGAAAAAAAAAGCATTCATGGACTATCTCCCGCCCACAAAATCCACGGAGTCGTATTATAATAGAGTCCTAGGTGTTTAGCTGCCCAGGGGCAGTTCAGATCTTGTGTCCGGGATTTGCGCGGGGGTTTAGCTCAGGGACGGCCAGAATGTTGGTTACATAAGCAGGACCATGATAGGAGGGGCTTTGTCAGCAAGCTTTTAGTCTTTTTTAGTCTTCTACCGGGTTGTCAAATGAGTATTGTTTCTTCCGTTCAATCGTCTTTCTACAGGTAGGGATGCGAGGAGTATATAGCTGTAGATCTTGAGAAGGCTTTGCGCTGCTCAGGGTGTGAGCGTGTGCCCCGGGAAGTGTTTCCTTTGGCCTCGCTAAAAGCCCTACTTATACTCGTGCATTACAAATATCATAATTGGGGCAGGAGTGAGAATGAAGGATGTGTGTCTGGGTGGACAAACAAAAGTCTTGCAAATTTTTTTATGTGTTGCGACAGCACTCTTTGGCAAAGATCTTTGAAATGCTTGTGTGCGTGCCCTTTTCCTAAGTAGATCATATACTCGCGCAAATCGGGGGTCCATCCCCGGGGTATAGCAGGCAGCGCAGCCTGGTGGCTATTACCCTCTGATAGCCTTGAAGATGGTGAGATTGCGTTGATGGCTCTCACTGTTAAATCAAATATCCCTAAATACCACTGTCTCTCGTAGTCTTGGGAGGATACGTGAAGCAGGTGCACAAGCAAGGTGCGGTGGAGAGGTTGTTTGTGCATAAGTAGAGATTGGAGGCAGAGCTCTGGTATTGGCGAGTGATCGTGCGAAGTACGAGTGAGCATAAGCAGTATTATACCCTATTCCGGTAATATAATAACTTGGAATTGATTCCTCAGAATTTTATTACGTCAAGTGAAGCACTGATACTGGTACCGATGCCTATCCGAACTTTCTTTCGTTCCTGGCCCAAGCTAAGCACTGTGGGGCACCATGTGATTTATATCCGAGTGAATCCCTGGATAAGACATGTAATAGCTGCCGTTTCTGAAGTTTGGATCTTATTGAGGTATATGCCTCCCCCTAGAGGTCCCAAGAGTACTGTCATGTGCTAAGGGCCTGTGGCAATCGAGAGTTACTGTGTTAGGACATTGTGGTTTTTCTTTTATCAATACTGCATTTCCAGCCTCATATTCAATCAATTTTTTGCCCGTATGGTCTATATGGCAGCCTGCCGTGATGTTCATGTTGCGCAGGTCTACTTCCGAAACTGCCAGGGTTTATGGCACTTCGAATCAGCCTATAGTAGTCTTGAGATCTCGGGAGAGCTGGAGACAACATGCTCGATTGGTAACTGATTTTGCGCCTGCAGTCCAAGACCATCCAATCTCCAGAAAATGTGAAGATCTCGCAGGAAGATTTCTTTTAATTTTTCCAGCAAGCTAGAACTCTATTTCTTCTCTTTTGATTTCTCCTTCTGCCTATTCCGCCCGGCCTTTCAAGCATCAGCCGTTGGCCTGCTGGAGGGGACAGGGAGAAGGAAGGAGTGCAGTAGATAAGATTTGATCGTCTAGATCGCTAAATTTGTCCCTCTATTGAAGGGCACATATTAGGTACAAGATTGGGAGGTGTCCCAAAGGAAATTCTACCAGAAAACTATATTCTAGATCCCAACCCGGGCTAGTTCTATCCTTAAGCAAAGGAATGGGGAAATGCAAGAACACTAAAAGTCAGGGCTTAACTATGGGTGAAAAATTCTAACATTGGAAAAAGAAAAAGGGAAATAGGAAAGAAAAGTTTAGTGCAGTTCATATATATCGGACTTAATGCATCTGCTCCGTCTATTCATCTGAAATTTCAGGTGCTAACAAACTGTGATGCCCACACCATCCCAGCGCCCTGAGAAGCGGGATGAGAATGAGATGGGAGGTTAGGGATAGTTCTAGGGCCTCTGCTAGTGTCGGAAAGAGGCCCAGAGTAGGAGGCTCGATCATCCTTCTTTTATCCCCAAATATGTGAGCGATTGAGTGATAGGTTCTGCCTAGATTTTCTGCCCTATTAGAGCTGACATCTTGCTATCCCAACTGTGGCTTCACTGCTCCATTACGCCCTTTCTTGGTGGGTCGCAAGACCTGTACTGAGCGACTTCTTGCACTTTCACACTGCCTCAGTCTCCCCCTCTTGTCCTCACACTGACCCCTACCCATTTTTTCCGGCCCTTGCATAGCTGAATTACCCTGGAACAAAAGGCACCTATTTCTCGGGGGTTCTAATGTTATAGAGCACTCATCCAACACAGTATTGTGAGTAATTAGCTCACCCCTCTTCCCACTGTGCTCAGCAATTATTCTTGAAGCAACCCTAAAAAACCCCCGCGTCATATGTTAGGGTGAAAGAAGTGTTAGCCCAAATGGCGAAATGGTATCATAGTTCGCCACCGCTTATTTATATATATATATATATTTTTAATATTTTTTTGAATGCCTGCTGGATGATGCCCTCTCACCTTCTCTCCGGCAGGGAGTCACCCCCATACTTTCCTGTAAACATTAGCAGTGGCAGCCCCTCCTGGAATAAGGCACGAAAACCGATCGACTGTATTCCTTTATTTTAGGAATTTGACGCTGGAGATGAAGGCAAAATTTCCTTTTGGATCCTAATGAGAGACATAAAGTTCTTGCCGGGAACCGGGTGGCTTCCTCTGTATCTATCAGATCAGCAGGTAGTGTTCAGTTCATTATGCTAGATGCGGTGATTTTCTTCATTAGACCTCACTCCCTTCTAACCTCATTACTTTGACCTTGTACTGTACTCAGGCCATGTACCGGGGCCCCGCACGCCTTCCTCCATACTTGTTTTTCCCTTCCGTTCCCCCGACCGCCTGCCAGGGGATCCCTCTGTCAATTGGAGGAAGGGGCGCACAGAAGCAAGAGAGAAAGAAAGAGAAGGAGGGAGAAAGGATGGTCATCTGATTAGACCCTTTAAATCAATCACATTTGTTTTTCACACAATAGCTTGACACAATATTAGAGGTGCCGGTTACGGCGCGGAAGGCATTGGGGATGATATCAGGGTGCCCCGGTGCTCTGTGGCCTAACTGACTCCCAAAGGCAATCAATTCCATTTCGGGAGCCATACGCGCCTGCTCCTGTGCCTGGTCTCAAGTGTCAAATTGAGCCGAGCCGTAACCTGGCAGGTGCTCTAGGTGATAATATTTTCCTGAGTATTTTAATGTCTGGTCTCAGGGAAGGTGAGTTTTGGGGGGAAAATATTTCTCAATATCGGGCTTCTTGGATAGGAGATAGAACTAGGGGGTCTAGATTCTCGCTCGGAAAATGCAAACAAATTTGAAAACCGAAATTTGGGTAGTGATTTTGCGCAGTGTTGAAGTCAGCATGGGAGTGATAGAAGTTTGGTGCCCGAAGACAAACAGCTCATTTAGAAGGCTAGTCTAAGCCTCTCGCCGTTATGGTATGGTACGTTAACAAAATTAACGGCGCACCAACGATCAGGAAAAATTTCGACGACAACAGAACTTTCCCACCAAACCTACTTTTGTCGCGATAAAATTAAAAAAAAGTAAATGCGTAGTGGAATAGATACAAGAAATTGATATGATTTGGAGAAATTTCTTTAGGTGGGTCGAGGGTGGAGGGGGGTTGCGTCGCTAGTGATCTCTGGTGCGCCGTTATTTTTGTTAACGGACCATACATAAAATTTTCGTCACTAAGTTAGGGAAATGCTAGTGGGAAGTACTGTCTCGGCGTTCACGCATTGATCACAATCGAGTGATGTTTTATGATACGAGATTCCACCATCATACTTCTTTTGGGAGAAAGAACCGGGACACTGCGACACTATACCCCTCTCTGAGAAACGGATTCCAAGTAGAGCTTTAATTGTTAGGAGGGCTTCATATATCTCTTCAACTTTTTGGGCGGTCACGGTTCGCAAAGTTATAGAAGCGATACGCTCCGAAGTCAAATGTTGCAAAGTTCATTTATTGTGAATCGACTTCATCGTTGAGTACATTGAAAGGAACGACTACCATGGAGAAAAAAAAGTGACAACAAAGCTTAACTTATGTAGCGACGGAACGAAAAGGAATGCGGAAGGTGAAGATCAAAATAAAAGGCTGAACCATAGGGGCCAGAGAGCGAATCAGTACGATGAAAGTGTCGGAAAAGAGTCGGAAACGAAGATGAAAGTGTTGGAAAGAACATTTCGAAAAGAGAGCAATTTCAATGACCAGACATGATTGGAGTGTAGCTACACCTAGGAGGAGTTTGTGGTGAATATCCCCAATCTCCCTGCCCCCCCCTCTCTCCTTCCAGTCTCATATTTCGCGGTGCTAAAACAATACCAGCTAGACGACAGAAAAATGATTTCGACTAACGACTGACCGCGCTCCAGAAGTTACCACTCTATTCTGCCCTCCCCCCATACCGACTACCCAATCACCACATCGGGCTCTAGAAACCAACGTTAGAAAGAAGCCTGTCTTCCCCCGGGTCACGTGATGGGGCAAGATCAGAGAATTGTGAGAAAAGAAAAGAAAAAAGAAAAAAAGAGAAAAGGGAAGGCGTTTGATAATCGCGAAGTTTGTATAGCGAGGAGATGAGATCAAAAAAAGCGTAGAAACGGATGGGGGAGAATGAATGTTGAAATGAGGATTTTGAACCGAAGCGATTATCAATAGCGTGAATATTCGATGTTAGTGTAGCAATATCTAGCGGAAGCGTCGTGTGGACGCTATCCCTCATCTCCCCCCATATTTCGTGGCACGAGTCAGCATTCCTAGAAAGCCGATAGAAAAGTGATTCTCATCGAGCGACCAAGTTGAAGAAGCGACTGTTCTCTTCAGACCCTGGTGTATAGCCCACTAGATCACATTAAATTAGAGTAACTAACTGCAGGCAGCGAGAGTCCTTGTCGGACATCCGACCCTCCTCTACATCGCCATACTCGAGTAGCCAACTGGGATATAAGAAAAAAGAGAAAAGAAAGAGGGGAGAAGGAAAAAAAGGAAACCAAAAGAAAGAAGAGAAAATTGCCAAACCTCTAAATAAGCTACCTAGACTCTAATTCTAGCAACTCCAAAACCCTTGCCGCCGTGCCCTTGACAGAAATGCGAAAAAGGATCAACGAATAAAAAAGCTCTTGCTATAAAATTTTGCTAAGGATATGAACGACGGTATAGTTCACTCCCGCGCTGGTAGTCTGCCACTCTGCTCTCCTCCCTCATAACTAACTCTACCTAGTAGTGTTCCTAGGATCAGTGCCGCGTCTCCTCATTTCATAAAAATATTCCAATGCACTCTTGACCTCCCACGATAGTCTCTGAGCCAACAGCGGTCTACCGTCCGCATTCCTCCCGGCATCCACATCAATATCTGGATGAGTCAACAGGATTCTAGCGGCATGGCTGTTCCCGGCCTTACACGCTACATGCAACGCAGTCTGGCCACGGCAATCGACAACGTTAACATCAACCTGGGACTTCCAGACTAAAAGCTTCATGAGGTTTGCGCCCCCGTTGAAGGAGGCGAGGTGTAGGGGGGTGCGGCCCTGGTAGTCTAGTTGGTTGATATTGAATCGCCCTTTGGCATCCTCCAAGAGGGCGCGGGTCACCTTGACAGCGTAATCGCCGTCACGAGCAGCGTGGTGAAGGAGGGATTCGCCAACATTTGGCGACTCACGATAGTCGATATCAGAATCGTGTGCCCGGACCTCGACCCTTGGATCATTGAGAAGCAGAGTGATGACGTCGGCCTTACGGTAGAAGAACGCGAGCCCGAATGCGGTGCTCCCCCATATATCCTTCTGATTAACGTCTACCCGGCCGTGCTCGAGAAGGATCCTGACAACCTTTGAGTGCCCGCGCTTTGCAGACTCATGGAGTAGTCCGAGTCCGTTCTGATGAGTAAAGTTCCTCAAGTCATCTCTGTCGTCGGCGAGGAGAAGTTTCACGACTTCCACACGGCCGCGCCTAACAGCATGGAGCAAGGGACTGCCGTTGTTATCTAGCCCTCTGAAATTCTTGTATCTAGGGTCGTTTAGCAACATTCTGACGATGTTGACGTTTCCTTCCGCGGCGGCTAGGTGAATTGCCCCCTCCTTGCGGACCCCGCCCATAATCCCGGTGACTCTCGGGTCCTCTAGCAACATACGGACCGCTCCCTCCTGTCTATTGGTGACTGCGAGAACCAATGGGGGATATCCGTAAGATGTCATGCAGTTAACGTCGACTTCAGGGTCGGCCAATAACACTCTCAAAACCTCTAAGCGGCCTTGTTCGACGGCCCAGTGAATCGCCTGTTCGTTGAAGGGGCCATACCTGGCGTTGATCCTGATACCCGCTCTATAGAGGGTGAGGAATGGATTCTCGTCCTGCTCACCTCTAACAAATCCTTCCAGAACAGTGGGATCCGTTCTATATTGGATGGTCTCGGCGGCTCTCTGGAGGATTCTACGGACGATGGCAACGTTGCCTTTCTTTGCGTAGAATCTGATAAGCTTAATGCACCAGTCGCGGTCTTTCTGCTCACAGGTAATGTTAACAATTCCAACAGAAAATAATCCTGCGAAGCGGGTGTTGGTTCTGCGGAGGGAATTAACATCCGGGGGAGGAAGAAATTCTGCGACTCTGTAGACTAACTCGTTGGGCAGGTGCACGAAAGGCATAATGGTTACCGGTGATGTAAAGAGTGCTGTTAGGTTAGGGTGTGTATCTGTGAGGGAGTGGGGAGGGTATGGCCCAAGGGGAAGTGGGAAAGTACTGGAGTAGAATGTTGCTAATATCTTCCGCTAAGGCTACTGAGCACCTGTTCGCTGTACGGTGGAGCGAGGATATTGGCGACACTGAGTCGGGAAATTGTTGCAAGTGTTGATTGGGAAGGATGATGTGAGGGGAAAAGGTTGTGCAGAAGAAGGAAGGGGCGGTGAGATTGAGTGTTTATATGGTGAGGCGGGAAGTGAAAATGACCCTTGTGTGGCGTTAACCTAGAGAAAGTTTACCGACCCAACTGGCTTTCTGCTCCAAGTTTCTCATTCTGATCTACATGTGAAGGTATACCAGGATGATAGGGAGGATTTTCAAGTTGGTGTTCAAAAAGGGGAAGAAGGCTCGCGGCTCTGAAGGAACTTGAGTTTAAACTTTCTGGAGGGGGTAGATGGGTTTACTTTCAAGTAAGAGAGGGGGAGAACAGGGGAGAAGGGGCTAGAGTGTGTACTTGCCCCTGCTGTTAGTAACTAGAAGGAGTTGTAAAACATTGCTGGGCGGTCCCTCTCCCCTCCCAAAAAACACATAATTTCTTCATAAGGTATTATCCTTTAGTCACAGTAAATCACCCGGACATTTTGTCTCACCCCTCAGCCCAGCAGGGAGATTGCGCTAGCACTAGATACTAACGTTACTGTTGAAAAATCCTGGTTTTCTCAATTCAGGTTCCGAATATCATAAATTATCCCACTAATATATCCTTCTCCCCTAAACTCAGGTATAGGATCTCTAGGTTTCAGCTGAGTTACGAGCTACGATTATGAAACCAACCAGTCTGGATAGGTAGCAGATCTAGAGTTGTCGAGCACCGGATCTACAAGGCTTAAGAAGTATACGTAGTGCAAGAGCCCTCTAAGACAATGTGTTCTTAGATAGTGGAAGCTGACGCACTGGCCGAGTGCCTTGAGCAGGCGGCTTCAAATGTAGGATGTAAAACTGTGTGTATAGTAGTATACACGAATCTATCAATAATCCGATTGAAAGTTTCCCGGCCCGCCACATGAGAGCGGCAGGGGCAACACAACCACCTATTCAGTTTCCTAGAATTATGATAAAAAGAGCTGAAGTCTTGTTCAATTACTAGATCTTACAAACTACTCTTAACTCGATCTCAATAACTTGTACCCTACAGGACGCCACAACCACACAGGGGCGCGTATGATGAGAAGGGAAACTAGCAGCACTAAATATTGGTTAGAGATTTGCTTGAAAGGTTCGTACTAGGCCCAAGCGGCCGTTTGCTACAACTTTAGCTGTTTTTTTTTTGGATATATGCTATTTTGATCCCTGTTGGCCCCGATTTCAGATAGTTTGAAGAAATCTGGTTTATTGCAGATCCTGGTATATCGAGGTATCTATGAAAGGCTTTCTGTATGTGCGACTGTACTCTAAGTCTTGCTTTGACTTCATGAACCATGGATCCGGGGAACCGGGAGATTGTATGTCTAGCAAAAATGGTGAAGTTCCGGAGCTTTAATATCCCGAAGGATATATGTCTTGCGTTCGGGTTCGGGGCCGTGGCCTCTTGGAATGGGTTGAAGGAGAACAATTGATAGCGTCGGGGGGGGATAATCTGTGAATTAAATAGCTACTGAGAGGGATGCAGTAGGTGCCGGTACTCAAGTAGTGGATCAAATGTGCTGAGACGTCCTAGTTGTCACTTCCAATGAGTCTCTGTGTATGCCCGGGAAAGTGGGATGTTGGAGTTGTCTCTCCGGGTAAGGTCTGTCGTAACCCCCCCCCAACCCTTCCTCTCACTAATCCAAAGGGGTGAATTCTGGACCTCTTACCTGGGCAGTAGCGTCTTTCTCATTACATTTTTTGAAAGTATTCCTATTGTTTTGTCTTAGCTAAAGACCCCACCGGCGCTGTTTCCCCACACAGAGCATGGAAGAATAATTCCCGATGCCCTAGATAACGCCTAGCGGATGGGGTGGGCTTTTCGTTCAGGTGCTTGTGGCGTGGAAATAGGCAATGCTGGAGGCGGGAACTGTGGCAGTGGTGACCACCGATAGTAAACAATTTACAAATGGATATATTTGGTTTGTCTAGTAGATACGGGTTGCCCTCTGGCTGGATCGCTGTGTCATACACTGGACTGCTAGTTAAAATGCAAGTTAAGCTGAGAAGTGTTTATCAGAAATCACGAGAGCCTTTCACAAGTGTCCAGCGATGCTCAGGGTTTTCAGGGGATCACTAGAGTCTATTTCATGTACGGTTTATTCTCCATCCGGTGACTATCGATTATGGTAACTTTTTTTGCTCTTGTTAAATCCTTTAATTGTTTAAGGGCAGAACTTTCCTGTGCGACCTCTAGGTAGCGAGGTGGAAACCTAGCGATATCGGTTAAAGCACCATAATATATCCTTGGGCAGACTGAGTCCTGAGTCAGCGGGCGCAGCTACAGTACCCCGCGAAATCTAGCCAGTATAATACTTGTAACCAAAATGGCGATTGCAGTCCCCACGAGGCATGGGCTGTTCGCCGAAGCTTAGTCATGCTGTTGTCTTCACTATCATTGGTTGCTGGGCTCGCTTGTCTTTGCCCTCTCTTTTTCTTTTCATTTTTCCCTTTTTCTTAACATGTTCTTTTTCTTCAGTGAACGAACCCTACGAAACTGGTCTTGACGAGACTCTTATTTGGCCTTTAACCGCTCTTTTGCTCTCACCTTCAGTAACTTGAAAGCTTTCCGCACTTTCTGTACCCAATAAGCAGCCATATAAGCACTTCATTCCGCCCACTGCTTATAGAGTTCGGCCCGCGACGGATCATTTCCAACACCTTGGCTCAAGAGTGATCTCGTCGCGAGTGCTATTTTATGATGTACAAGCAGTCTAAGTGTCTTTAATGGCCAGGAACGCGGGCATTCACCCCACCTCCCTTGTTCTGTGTGGCAGTCTCAGCTACGTCTCATTCACTGCTTGATCTCCCCCTTCGACTTCCACTCAAAAGGTTCCCCAAATGAAAATAGTAACTTGAGGGAGTAAAAAATTAGATAATTCCCTAGTGAATAAAGTTGATCAAGCCATTTCAATCCACAACCTAACTGTTCATGAAAAAAACAAAAAAAACAAAATACGATGGAAAAAAGTATGAAAGCCCCCCCCACCGGGGACGGTAAGTGTCCTTGATAAAGGGAGAATGAGCAAGAGAAACCTTCAACCCATTTTCCTAACAGAACTATTACCCTAGCGGGAATAGCTTACCTAATATTTAAGCGCGAGGTATATGGCTTCATAGGATGACCATATGTCCGAACCCATGCTTCCGGAGTTATGAGCTTCCTAGAGGCATCTGGCAGACGACCCAGACTACTGGATGAGAGCACGTTTCAAGATATGTTCAACTGATTGGAACGATGATAGAGAACACTACTCCACTCATTTTCTAGTTGCATATGCGTATTACTGCATAATGCTTGGATAGCTGGATATTGGAACTGATCACTCCATATTCCATATTACTATTGGTATGTAGGCATTTGGACCACATATTCGTATATAGTCTATCATGACGAAGAGATCGAAGACTGTCTACTGGTGGAGTGGGGACACCCTCAGATGAAATAGCAGTTCGGGAGATTCTCTGAGTTGAGCTGGGCAAGATTTCGGGATCAAACAGTGTTCGCACTTTGTTCTGACAAACTGAATTGTTAAGAAGATACTTCTTAACTAAGGAAGTCGAAGTAGCATAGACATTAGTATAAATAGCAGGCCTCTCTCCCGATGGTTAAAGAATCATCACGCAACGGAGAAGAGACCTTAACAATATATCAAGTTAACCGAGTTAGACGCTTTGCTATTTGACTCCACATTATTACTTTACCTTTACCAAACAATTACATACTCGTGCCAAGGTTGCTGCGCAACCCCCGGATGTTCGCAGGCTCACAACCTGGGGCACTCTAAAGAGTGCCTTACAGCTCAATGCAACTTTACAGCTCAATGCAAGTTGTGGCTTAGCTAGTAAT
>Ga0307513_10003261_pt1 | contig 22122 bp, 23 predicted proteins | sample 15_EM_MG_FD_202174 | JGI IMG/M metagenome (GOLD analysis project Ga0307513, IMG submission 202174) | Populus trichocarpa ectomycorrhiza microbial communities from riparian zone in the Pacific Northwest, United States - 15_EM | ecosystem: Host-associated > Plants > Roots > Unclassified | place... | reverse complement strand
ACCATCTGTCCATTTCCGGGCCTTCTTCCCAAACGTCAATTGCTTCCGCATCCGGCACCCTTGCCTCCGTACCCAGCAGGTTCTCCACTTCTCGTCTGCTCCAAGCGGAGATCTCTCTCTCTCTCTCCGCTTCATTATCGCTACCACATTTTCGGGTTCGATTGCCGACCCGCGATTCCCGTCCTCGGTAATCATCATCCTGCCTCCGGCCCATAATCTCCCCGGGTCGCGCATCTAGCGCGGCCACAGCTGAAGTTGCCGGCTTGTTCTGTGGCTGCCACCACCCGTGCCGGCAGCGCAAGATCTCCACAGCAAAACCCCCGCCTTAATCTCCGTATCATGCAATGAGCACAACCTACGGCGCCCCCCATCCATCTTATCTCCTCTCAACCTGCGCCTACTCAGTCCGTCCCTTAACCTAGACTGCAACGGGTTGCGCTAGCGAGCAGGATTCACCGGTGATCACCGGGGGAGGCCCACCCGCCCCTGACCTCGACCAGCTCGAGTACATAGACTTCGGGGAGCCGGTTGGATGTGGGAACGATCCCGATCTACCTTCCCCTCGGGCTTGTTTTCGGCTTTCTTTCTTCTCCGCATCCCTCGACTTTCTGTTTCTGGTAGAGAATGCGATACGACTGTATGGATCGAATGCACCGCTCCACCTGAAAGAAGGGGACGCGTGCCAATAAACCGATATTACTGCCCCATCCACCACGGTTCTGAGTAAACACGTTGCAATCAGACCCGTCCGTGACAGACCAAACCCATTGCCATGGGTATTGGCAAATCGCGACGTTACTTCCCGAAGTCCGGAAATGCATCTGCCACGCCGTCTTGGAACACACCGGGAACCGAGTCACACCATCACACTTTTCGTACGTCAGATCAAACAGCGAGGCTTGGACTATTACGCCTTGTGACGTCTATTCAACGCAACTAAGCAACGTGAGTGGGGGGTGGGTGAGGTAGCTAAGTAAAGTAGTGCAGGTGTGCGTGGTGTACGTGTAACTTGTGAGTGTGTCGTCTAGACCGAGTAAGCTTAATAAGATCGTAAGATAATTTTCTCTTCCTCATCCTCACCGTCTAGCAAAGAAGACCGAATAACAAATGTTTGGTTAGAACTGAAGAGAGAGAGGGGGGGCAACCAAGGGAATAAAATCAGGTGCGAGTGAAGACGGCATGGTGCAAAGCAGTCGAAAGCAAAGACAAGGCCAGAAGCAGGAGCGTAAGCCGTTCGTTTAATCTTTCTTCTCCTCCTTGGGAGCCTCAGTCGAGGACGACTCGGAGGATGCAGACTCAGCACTCCGCTTCTCGTACACCTTCTGGAACAACCCAAGCGAGGCCTGTTGCGTTTCATTAATCTTTTCTCGAATCGCGTCGGCGCTGAGCGATTCGTCGCCACCGAGGGCTCGAGCAGCAATCTCCCTGAGCTCAGTGATGTGTTTCGTGACCTTCTCCTTCTCAGCCGCGTCAAGCTGGTCCTTGAACTCATTCATAGCTGGGGGACATACTTAGACACGATCTGACAGATAACGAGAGAACGCTAACCTTTCTCAGTGTCGACGCAAATGGATTCCGCCTTATTCGACTCCTCGATCAGATTCTTCCTCGCCTTGTCGGTTTCAGCATATTCCTCCGCGTCCGAGACCATGCGCTCAATGTCCTTGTCAGAAAGACCAGACGAGGAGGCGATCGTCATCGACTGGTCCTTGTTCGTGGCCTTATCCTTGGCAGTGACGTGAACAATACCGTCCGCGTCGATGTCGAAGGTGATCTCAATCTGCGGAACACCCTTGGGGGCGGGGGGGATACCGACAAGATTGAAGTTACCAAGGAGCTTGTTGTCACGAACGAGTTCACGCTCTCCCTGGAAGATCTTGACTTCGATAGCGGTCTGGCCGTCAGCAGCAGTCGAGAAGGTCTGAGACTTCTTGCTGGGGATGGTCGTGTTACGGGAGATGAGCTTGGTCATGATACCGCCGAGGGTCTCGATACCGAGGGAGAGAGGAGTGACGTCGAGTAGGAGAATGTCACCGATGCTACCGGACAGGACGGCGCCCTGAATAGCAGCACCAATGGCAACGGCCTCATCGGGGTTGACACCCTTGTTAGGATCGCGACCAAAGACGCTCTTGACGGTCTCGACAACCTTGGGCATACGGGACATACCACCGACAAGAATGATCTCCTTGATATCGCTCGCTTTCAAGCCGGCGTCGTTGAGGGCCTTCTTGCATGGATCGATGGTGCGCTGGACGAGGGGGTTGACGAGGGACTCGAACTGGGAGCGCATAAGCTTGAGGTTGATGTGCTTAGGGCCAGAAGCATCCATGCCAATGAAGGGGAGGTTGATTTCGGTCTGAGTGGTAGAAGAAAGCTCGATCTTGGCCTTCTCGGCGGCCTCGCGAACACGCTGAACAGCCATGGCATCACCAGAAAGGTCGAGGCCGGTGTCCTTCTTGAACTCGGCGAGAATGTGCTTGACAAGGGAAATGTCGAAGTCCTCGCCGCCGAGGTGAGTGTCCCCGTTGGTGGACTTGACTTCGAAGACGCCACTTTGAAGCTCGAGGATAGAAACATCAAATGTTCCACCACCCAGGTCGTAGACTGCCACGACGTTTTCACCGGACTTGTCCATACCGTAAGCAAGGGCAGCAGCGGTAGGCTCATTGATGACACGGAGCACGTCAAGACCAGCAATCTTTCCAGCGTCTTTGGTCGCTTGCCTCTGAGCGTCGTTGAAGTAGGCCGGGACGGTAACGACGGCGTGTTTGACCTTCTTTCCGAGATACTGCTCCGCGGTTTCCTTCATCTTGACAAGGATCATGGATGAGAGTTCCTCAGGAGACTGCAGAGACGGGGGGTGAGTTTTGGAAAGAAGAAAACCTAAATATACACGCACGTATTTGGCAGCCTTTCCTCCACTCTCAACCTCCACGAGGGGCTTACCCTCTTGACCACCGACAATCTTGAAAGGCCTGAACACAACCCGTGTCAAAACCGGAGCAATTATTAGATGGAATAAGCAAACTTACCAGTGAGCCATGTCATCCTTGACAGCAGCATCGGTAACCTTCCTTCCAATCAACCGCTTGAAAGCGAAAACAGTGTTCTTCGGGTTAACAACCGCCTGACGCTTTCCGGGAAGCCCAACCAAACGCTCCCCGTGTTTTGTGAAGCCAATCACTGAAGGTGTCGTTCGGGCACCCTCGGCATTTTCAATGACGCGTGTCGTCTGCCCCTCCATGATAGAAACACAAGAGTTGGTCGTTCCCAAGTCAATACCAATGACTGGGCCTGTTCAGAGAAAAATGCGGGACACCGCGGTGAGAAAACGTCATGCGGAGTTCGGAAGCGCGACCCGGACTTACCATTGACTTTTGTGTTCATGTTCCTGGCTACCAGGGGTCGGGGAATGCGCTACGGAACGGAAAGTGAGCACGTGTGACAAAGCGACGTTCCGCGAAGACGTACCCCGAAGGCCGTGGACCTAGGGACGGCCCAACGGACATTGTTCCTGGCAGCGACGCGGACGGAGTGGACGGCGGAGAACATTGTGAAAATATGCGAGCGTGAAACTAGTGGAAGGGATGAAGGATGGGAAGTTGGAGGTCGGAGGAGGAGGGGTGAGTTGTCGCTCTTCCGTCACCCGATCCCTTTTTGACTGCTGGGCGGAGTTTGAAACCACGCTGCTGTGGACCAATCGGAACCCGAGAATCAGACTCGATCCTTCCATCGTCTTTCGCCCGAGCAGCGGGCACGAAATGTACATTCAAAATTGAAGAAAAATAATGTGTGGGGTAACAGACTCTATGTAGACGACCGTACAGCGGACGCGCCTTCGTCCGGCTCACCCATCTCAGGCGGTGCAGAGGTGTGGTGTGGTGTGTTGGACGCGTCTGCCCAGCTGCCGGTTTCAAACGCCGGAGGAAGCGATCGGGCCGCCAGTTGCGGCTGAGTGGTCTCTTTTTCTCTAGCAGTGGTAGGCGTCTTCCCTGGGTGCGTTGTGTCTCCAACCCACGGCGAGGATTCACTGGGGGTCAGGTATTGGGGGCTCGCGCGTGGTGAGCCAGGAACAGATGGACCAATGGATAGAGATGACGATGATTTGGACGAGTGCCTGCTGTGGCTGCGACTCGGACTCGACGTGCGGCGTCGCGTTGGTGTGCTAACTTTCACTTGTCGCGTTACTTGCGAACCGGAAGCTAGGATTGCGCGGAACCGTTGGTTCTCCTCTTCGAGGATCTTCATCGCAAGTTTCAGAGCCTCATGTTCCGAACCACGTTCCCTCAGCTCATCTTCAAGTTCTGCGACCTTCATACGTTCCTCCGCTACCATTTTGTTCGCCTGCGTAGCCATGCCCTTTATTAGCGCACGACAGACCCCGCTCTGGCTGGAACACATACCTCTTCAAACAAAGCTTGGGACAATGACTCAAGCTCATCCTCGACCTTCTTCTTCCCTTCCAACGCAATCTTACACTCCTTCTTCTGCTTTTCCAATTCCGATGTGAGTTTCTCTATCTCTTCATCTTTCGATGAGGTTAAAGAAGGAAGAGATGCCGAAGACAGATGTGACTGGTGCACTCCATTTGGAGTGGCGAATCCAGATGACGAGCTCGGGGTTGTGGTCCCAAATCTGAATTTGAAGAACCTCCCTTCCTGACCCTGAGGTGGATGAACAGTTGGAGATACGTTGGCCGGTTGACTGGGTGTCTCCGGCCGCTCAGGGTCGAAACTCTTCGTAGATCGAGTGTCATCGTCCAAGACGGAAACCGTTGATTGCCTTCCCCATCCCACGTTCCTCGCACGTATGGCATCACGCCTGAGTGCGTCTTCGAGCATCTCATTGTTCGCTTGGGCCATCGTGAGATTGGACCTGCATAGCGTCAGCTCGGTTTGGAGTTCTGTGTGTGTTTTGTAGTGCTCGATCAGAGAAGTAGACTGTCAGAACGTATTTATTTTTGTCAAAGGCCAGGCGATGGAACTAGGTCGGTTGGGTATGCAGCGACGTACAAGATCTTCGACCTTGGTTATCGTCCTACTCAAAGCCATGCGCAGATCCTCCTCTTGACCTTGATCGTGAACTCGTTTGAAGTCTCTCAGCTCGTCTCGCAATCCTGCCAGCTCGCGGTTTTGTTGTAGACTTTCATCACGTGGTGGTGGACGGTGGCGAGCACTATGTGCTGGCAAGGTGGGAGAGAATTGGAACATGGAGGGATGAATGAAGTGCGTTGGGCGTTTGCCGTCCAGTTTGTTGTCCACGGCTCCATCATTGTCTTGACCCTCGTGGTGCTGATCGCGTATTTCAACGGCTAAACAATCCGTCATCGTCAGGACATTTTCTGAACGAGCTGCAACGACGACGAAGAGGCCTCGGATGCTGTATCATCCTGATTTCTGTGAGCTTAGGGTCTCCCGTATCAAACACGTCGACATCGCCACCTGCCTGCCAGTGGGCCGAATTGCCAAATCCCCGACCTCATTGAATGCCCGGAGCTCTGTTCAACCCACCTCTTGTTTTCCCACGTTCACCTTTGTCACAATGAAGCGAGTGGATGCCACCGCACGCGTGTGACGATTTCCGAACCGCCCGAGGTCTCACCCAATCGTCGAAACACCATATACGTGTCCCATTTCGCCCTTATATGCGCACCGGACTGCGGCATTTAGAACGGCGGGTCATAACTTTGATACCGAAAGGCCTGGAGGTCGCAGATGATGTGGAACAGTCCTCCGGGCGGTGACGATCCCAGCAAGACTGGAGTCGGGTGGCGGGACAAGCCCCCGACACACGAGGATCTCACATCCATCCCAATCCGGGATCCACCTGGCCAGCAGGTCGTGGTTTCCGAGGCTGCCTTTGACCCGCCTGGTCCCGGGTCGAGACCGATCCGCAAGGCATCACCTCGGCACCTATCGGCGGGAACAGGCTAAGTGAGTATGCTCTCCAGCACGACCAAGTAATGGAGCGCGTCGTTTCATTTCCAACGGACCAAGACCCGGTATTTCCTCACTCGACCACTAGCTTCGTAATCCTTGGGTGGTGTTAAGTGGGGGTGCGGCGGCTGTCGTTGCCAGCTGCTCGGCTTGGGTTGCTCCCAACAAGGTTCATGCACTCGCCCGGCAAACAAACGCGATTGGTTCGCGATCGGGGTCTATCGACTGCGGTCCACGGGCAGAGTCGCCTGTCCAGTTCTCTCACGCACAGAGGTAGGATCAAACTGCACCTTGTGACTGGCTTGTTTTGGTCTTTTCTGCTTTTGTGACATCAACACACAGCCAATGGCTCCAATTCGCTCTGGGCGGCTCGGGGGCTTGCGTAACTAGTTTTGACATCGCACGGTGTATTTACCAGAGGCGTTAGCAGCGCAGGGGCGGATATCGTAATCATGACAAGCTGGGAGAGCCTTGACAAAAAGCGCCTCCAACACAAGCTCGCACAACGGTTGCACTGACTCCACCAGCCGGGATTTCCGACACATGCAACCCGAGTCCTACCGATCTCAGAGCAGCAACCTGGTTCCCGGGATCGAATCCGGCTACACCGACTTCCGCGCGCCATCCTTCCTATTCGCCGGGAAGCGATATAAAGTCTGTAGTTACCGCGACACTGCCTCTCCAACCCCCACTTCCACAACCCTCCCTTCTCTTCTTCCCCTCCTACACCTAATCCTCGAAAGCAAAAATGGTTCACCATCATACCCCCTACGTTACTCCCCATATCCTCCACAAGAACTATGCCCAGGCGTTCGACTCTGAGGTTATTGGTGAACGTGAGCAATCCCCTTCTTGATCCCTAGGAATTCATCTCATTCGCCCCGATAGTCATTGGCAAGGATCTTGAGTTCTATTCTCATGCCGGTTTCGATATGGATAAGATCCATCTGAAGCGTAACGCCCCTGTGTCCCTTCTCTACGAAGACGCAATCCGCAACGAGGGTGCCATCATCTCTTCTTCTGGCGCGCTCATCAACTTCTCCGGTAAGAAGACCGGCCGTAGCCCCAAGGATAAGCGCATCGTCTTCGAGGAAACTTCCAAGGATGATATTTGGTGGGGGTCCGTTAACATCAAGATGGACGAGCGTACGTCACCTCCTCGACCCAAACTCGATCATCGAAGTGGGGTTGACCACCTTTGAACAGACACTTTCGAGATCAACCGTGAGCGTGCTATCGATTACCTGAACACCAGGGAGAACGTCTATGTTTTCGATGGTTATGCTGGGGTATGTCTCAGCCCTCTCGCAATATACTCCGCAAAAAGCTAATTTTCTCCACCGACAGTGGGACCCCAAGTACCGGATCAAGGTCCGCGTTATTTGCGCCCGAGCTTATCACGCGCTTTTTATGGTACGCCTGCATCCGGCTCGTGATTTTTCGATGTGATCTGTGCTAAACGTCGATCACAGAACAACATGTTGATCCGACCGACCGAGGAGGAGCTCCACGAGTTTGGTGAACCAGACTTCATCATCTACAACGCTGGCCAGTTCCCTGCCAACCGGTTCACCAAGGGTATGAGCTCCACTACCTCGGTCGAGATCAACTTCAAGCGCATGGAAATGGTTATCCTTGGTACCGAGTACGCGGGAGAGATGAAGAAGGGTGTCTTCTCCGTCATGCACTACCTGCAACCCGTCAAGTTCGGTCAACTCTCCCTCCACTCCTCTGCCAATGTTGGTGCCGAGAAGGGTGATGTCACTCTCTTCTTCGGTCTCTCCGGGACCGGAAAGACCACTCTCTCTGCCGACCCCAACCGTCAGCTGATTGGTGACGACGAGCACGTCTGGTCAGACAACGGTGTTTTCAACATCGAGGGTGGATGCTACGCCAAGTGCATCAACCTGTCTGCTGAGAAGGAGCCCGAGATCTACAGTGCCATTCGTTTCGGTTCCATCCTTGAGAACGTTGTCTATGACATTGTTTCTCGCAAGCCCGACTATGATGATGTCAGCATCACCGAGAACACACGTTGCGCTTACCCCATCGAGTTCATTCCCAACGCCCGTATTCCTTGTGTCGTCCAGAGCCAGCCCAAGAACATCATCATGCTCACCTGCGACGCTTTCGGCGTTCTCCCGCCGGTCAGCAAGTTGACCCCTGAGCAGGCCAGCTACCACTTCTTGGCCGGTTACACCTCGTAAGCTTATCCCCCGTCTCCTCTTCTATGGCACTCGCTAACGGTCTTGACAGGAAAACTCCTGGAACCGAAGACGGTGTTCTCGAACCCATCCCCACCTTCTCTACTTGTTACAGCGCTCCGTTCATCGTCCTCCACGTGCGTAATTCGGACGCCCATGTTCCGCGATCAACGACTCTAATGCACCCTTCTTTTAAATAGCCCGGAAGGTACGCTGAGATGTTGGCCGAGCGTATGTCTAAGCATCAAGTCGACTGTTGGCTTGTCAACACTGGCTGGGCTGGTGGCAAGTACGGAACCGGTTCCCGATGCCCACTCAAGTATACTCGTCGTATCATCGACTCCATCCACTCTGGTGAACTCGCCAAGGCCACGTACGACAACTTCGGTACTTTCAACCTGTCCATCCCCACTTTGTTGGAGGGCGTTCCATCGGAGTTGTTGAACCCGAGGAAGGCTTGGACCAACAAGGAAGGTTTCGAGAGGGAGGTTAGGAAACTCGCGGGCATGTTCCAGAAGGCGTTCGCTCTCTACGAGAAGGATGTCGAGGAGAAGGTTAGGTTGGCCGGACCCCAGTTCTAAACTAGGTGACTTCCCTCTTCTCCTGGGCGTTCGGGGGTGGAAAGAGGAGCACCATTGTATTCCCACCGTAGATCGCCCTCTTTCATCCCCACATTTGGTGGTATTAACAAAAGAAACTGTACTCGTTGAGAATCTGTGTACCCAATAAACAACTTCATGGGAACTTGGTTGTAGAATGCCGTTGTATACACGGCAACCAAACTAGAGATGTTTGGTGGGGCGGTGAACAATCACTCAAAATTCAATACCCACGCCAACCTACTCGTTTCCTGATCGTTGCTTGAGGATTCTTTCAATAATTGTTTGCAGATTACCTGTCCGAAAGAAAATCGTTGGCTCGTTCTTCAGTGCAAAATCACGGTCTATTCGATGGGTATATAACTCGTTGTCCACGGGGTAGATGAATGGTATGGATTTCATCGCAACAGAAACCTGTATACGACCCGAGCCGGGAAGTGTGGCGCGACACAACTTAATTTACTCGAATGGCCTAACAAGATGAAGCAGTGGAGTCAAGGCCCTTGTTCAAGATGCCGAAACCTGCAAATACAAGAATTAGCATCACCACTTGGATCCGGCATAGTAAATGCGTAAATGACTTACTCTTTTCGTTGTCGCTTCCGCTCTTCCAGGTCGAGTCTTCAGCCTCGAACGCAATGATACTCACGCTCTTGGAAGCGCAGTTCAAGTTCGCCAGAGCAGCCTGCTCATTCGCGAGCGAAGGGACAGCGACGCCAAAGTTTCCGCCTCGCGACGGCCACCCACTCTCGGTGATAACAATATTATTCACCGCAGGGTACTGCGCGCAGGCCCTCTTGATGCTGGGAAGGACGGTATCTATGATAAAATTGCCAGCGTCCGCGGCTTGGACGTTTCCATCGTAGAAGGCGTGTGCGTTGACCGTGACACGGTCGGCGTCGCACAAGGCAGGGTTATTCATCACGTTGACCCAGGTGTGAACGGTCGAAATGGGACCATTGTATCCGACGTCGTTGTTGAGGTGCTCACGAACGTCCTTAACCTTTTGCATGATGTTCGAAGGAGTATCATTGACTTCGTTTCCGATGGTCAGGCCGTCGATATTGCCCGTACCATATGTTTCTACGGCGTCGACGAACGCAGTAACATCGTTGTCGATCTGAATGAAATCGGGAAGACCTTGAGTTCCTCATCTTCGAGGACCAGGATTCTCCTGGGCGAGTTGGGACTTACGCTAGAAGCAGAACTGGCGATAGTCCCGCCTGGTTTTCTGCCGTCAGTTACTGAAGCTCTGTAATTTGGCAGGGACAGACCCACCAACCCAGATACCAATGAGGACGGGGAGTCCGTATGTCTTGGCAGCAGCAGCGGCACGGTCAAAAGTGGTGCCTGTAAAAAATACGTTCGTTCGGAATCTTCCCCTGGAGAGGGCATCATACACACCACAATCATTCCCGTAGATCCTGAACCGCCTGTACCCATTATTCTTGGCGTTGGAGACGATGGAGTTCCACTCGGCTGGTAGGTCAAGTGGGTCAGCCTCGGCCGTTACCGGTGTCAAGATCACCCTACGGACCTGCACTTCGACACTGGCCATTAGCGTTGAAACTAGAGATCTCGATCCCATAAAAGTTGTTGGCGGCGAGAGCGGAATGGGCGAGGAGGAAAAGAGCGACAAAGGACCGCAGATGCATCGAGTAGATATAGAGGAGCCCGTGTGGGGTGTGGAAGAGGGATATGAACTGGGCGGTGAAGCCAGAACAAAGGGTAAGAAGTCTGACCCCACGCTGTTTAAAGGTGAATCGTAGGCCATTTGGTAGGCCACCAACCAGCAAATCGTGGAAAGTCCGGTAATCGATTATAACTCCGCGATTATATGTCAGGGGGGGTACAACGCGTTGTATCGCGATACATAGTCCAGCCCCAAGCGCCCCCCAAGGGAGTTACAAAGAATTACAATGAGTTGTGCTGGGTTACAGGGGGGCCCCTTGTCAAGGAAGCATCCCAATCACCAGCATATATCAGACTTTCCACGAGCTGTTGATGATACGATCAATCTTCGAAGGGGTGAGGAGAGACTTTATGTTGCGCCACCAGCCGACGACCTATCATATATCATAGGTTACCCTCTGAGAGAGGGCAGACCAGTCACTCTCCGGAAGGATAGGGGTGCCAGCGCCGCAATTCTCGGCTCACGACTCGTCCGGTCCCTGGGAGCACACGATCACCTTGCTTCGTGAGATCAGGAGATTCATGCCATTGGCGGTGAACATTACAATATACTCACAGGGAACCGGTCTTCCTTTTTCCAGAATATAGCGTCAGAAGTATCAATTAGCGTAAAGAAGGCGACAGAGAACGGCGTCCCATCCTAGATGCAAGGATCTCGTCCGAAGGCTGAAGTACTGAAGTACCAGCCTAGCGCAGGAGAGGCCGGAATTCTGGGGCAAGACAGTAAACCTGCGTCCCGGAGCATCAAGTGGTTCATTGGGTGGAGTGATCCGGAGGATTCTGGTGTGTTGGGGGATGGAATGATCTTCTGTGTGAATATGGTCACGATCCCAATTTTACTGCCAAGACATGCGGCGGGGACACCCCATGGATTCAGCGGTGCAAGATTCGGGAAAAGTCACAATGATCCACACGGTGCAGCCCGAGGGACCCCAGTGCATGTGCCGCATGGCAACTTGTTAGGTTTCAGAACCGGTGAAAACAACCCAGTCACGCTGTAATGTCCGCGAAGAACGAATTCGCTCACAAGTGACCACGACGCGTGTGAATCGGCCTGAACATACGCAATCGTAAGAAGACGTATTAGCTGTGTGCTAGAGAGATAAGACGCCGTACATGTACTAGTTTACCAGTTGCGGGATAAATCTGAATTTAAAAAAAATACGCAATCGTAATTGTACCGGCACCGTTGTGCAGTGAGGCTAAGCCTGTTTTCATTAGTCTACTTGCCAGCCGTGTACGATTCTGCAGATGTCGGATGATTATTGCTCATTCAGATAGCCCCGAGACTCGTTTCGGCGGAACATATCATTGCGGAACATATAATTCTCGGAGCACGTTTGCGTATTACAGGGATAGATCAAAGAAGGTAAATAGTCCAAAGCATATCAACTCGGCAGGCTGCAGAATGCCCCTTGCCCTTGTGTTTGTACAAGAGAGGCAGAGGTTTCTCAGCGACACCCAAAAGCTGGGGTCCTTCACGGACCACCAGAAAGCGCCAAAATCTTGGCTACTGCCTGTTCGGCCATGGCCATGATCATCGCATGTGGGTTGCCCATGGGTGGGGAAGGGATAATTGAGGCGTCGACAACGAACAAATTATCAGTACCAAAGACTTTGGTATTAACGTCGACGACGGCTTTCTTCCTGCTTGTTCCAATAGTATTGGAGCCAGCCCAGTGACCGGAGCCCAACGAACCCTAAGGGGACCACGTCAGGGAAGTAGCTCAGCGCGGGTCTGTTGGATACTGACCGGCGGGTACGCATCGACGTATTCTTGAATAGTAGTATTGGTCAAGTCGGGAGCAACCGATGTCAAGTTTGCCACCTTGCCAACGTTTTTGACAAGTTCGTTAATGCCGACGATAAGTGCAGCCTTATCATCTGGATCCGTGAACCATGGACTGCGCGGAAGTCAGTGCCGTAAAAGAGTCATATAAAACCATAACCACGCACTTCTGCAATGACCTGGGTCGCAGGTCGGCATCAAGACCGATCCTACCGCGTGAGGTGACACCGGTAGTCAGGTACATGGCAATCGAGAACGCATTGGGGTCATCATAACCACCGGGACTGCCAGTTCCTTGGACCTGCACAGGGTTTTGTCAGATATTTTACGAAGGGCACTCCTGTCAAAACATCGTACATATCTCGTCTTTCCGTCGGGGCAAGCAACTTTCCACCAGAAATTGATTCGTGGAGAGGACATGGAAAAAACTCCAGTTCGATTGGCCAGGTATTGCTGGGCATCCGCAGGCCTTGGGTTCGTCCAGACCCGACTCCAATTGTCGTAGGAGTCGACCGACGGGTGTTTGAAGACCAACTGAGATTATTGTTCAGTCAAACACAGTAGCGGAGGGAACACGAGCCCTCGGGTAACCTTGACTCACGTTGATGGCAGGATGGTCAGAAACATTGAAGCCCACGGGGAGATTGATATACTGAGAGGACGGCGGCAAGTACTGGCTAAAGGTTGCATTCCCTTCCACGATCCGAATCATGTCGGAGGGGCCAATCCCACTCTGGATCAGGATCTTCGGAGAACCAAAGGCACCGGCAGAGAGAATGACTCTCCCCTTCGCCGTCAGAGGAACGACACCATCCGGCCCCAAGCTAGTGTCGTTCGTGCGGACCCCGGTGATTTTGGAACCATTGCGAACGACGCTGTGAACCGTAGTCCACATTTGCAGCTTGAAGTTCCTCCTGGCCCTCGCCGTGCGGAGGTACGTAGCAACCGGTCCTGCACGCTTCCCGCCCTGGAACTGAGTCGAAAGTCAAGATGTGGCCTTGGGGGAATAAATGAAGTACAGTACATTATAAGCACTCCACCCATAGACTCGATCCTTGTCGTTTGGAACGGAATTGATGGTGACATCGCGGAAGCCTCCGAACTTCAAGAGACTGGAAATGACATCGAATGTTTCGGGCAAATAACGCCTACCGTCCGGGGAAGGGGCGTCCGTCGAGGGGAGACGCGCTTTCAATTTATTTGTGTAAGGTTGGTGATCTTGCCATCCCTTTGGCCATCCACCCGAAGCGGCGAAGTCGACATCTGGTGGGTACCAGTAAAGGCTATTGGTCGATGGTAAGATGGTGGGATAACCAGCGAGTCATGCCAACTCACCCTCCGTTGATGGAAGTTCCACCTCCAACGAGACAGCCTGCGAATACATTTGGGTAATCACACCACCAAAATGGGTTCGGGTCGCTGAACATCGATGGATACAACCCGGGAACATCAAATTTGGTGAGCTGGATATGTGCGTCAGGACTATTTAGTGGAAGCAACGGAGGCGCAACCTACGTTAGTGCCAGCAGCCCACGGTGGAACATAGTTCCCCCCGGTCTCTGCAGTACTAGGGCCACCGCGCTCAATGACCAAAACCTTCTTTCCTGCCTCGGAAAGTCGATCGGCAACGACTAAACCACCAGCCCCGCTGCCAACGACGATGTAATCGTAGGAAGTTGCAGTGTGAGCCGGCCCATTGACGGTAGTGGTGGTCGTAGATGTCGGTTCTAGACCCGTATACGCTCGCGGGATGTTCGCTTCCCAGAGGTCAGCTGAGATACCAAAGTGAGTAGGTGGTTCATGGCAGAGCGAAAATCGAGTCGCGCTCACAGTCGCCATGTTTGTTGAAGTACGCGTCGAGGTTCGGTGGTACGTTGACCGGGATAACCGGGTGAGCCAATAATTCCATGAGACTGAAAAGCACTAGGGTCGAAAATACCACAGTTCCAACCTTTCGGAAAGTCAAATCCAGAAGTGCGTACGTCGTAAGGGCACTCACCTGCACACCGCTGGCAACAGAGGGCCTGAAGATTCACCCGAAGTAAGTTGAGGTTACGTAAGAGAAGAGTAGCTGCGTGGTGACCGGAAAAGTGATGGCTGAACGTGGCCAGCGGCCTATCTAGCGCTGCAGACAATATTGTTTCTATTGACTCAGCCCACATGAGGAAGATCCAAGTTCCAGCATGGCCCCAACCGCGGGGAAGCCGATCCATCTGACATTCCCAGGTTCCTGGTCACAACCTGGATGACAAACGTGTTCGAGGCTGGATAGCAAGACCGATCATCGCTGGACAAGAGTCGGGCAATCGTGATCTGAGACCATATGTACAGAGAACTCGCCGTTGTTGACGCTACTCCTATCTGCCTGGAAAGTGGTGCCGTTCCCGGGTCTGTCCAGACCAAGCTGGCTTTTCCGACAACTAGGAGCCGAGTGAATGGATTTATGGGTGGATAAGGATACCAGACGCAACCAGGGGCAAAATCCTAACCGCGGGGCTCCGGAACACCTTCGTGGTGGAGCGGGGGAGCTTGGAGGTGGGATGCTGAAAGTGTTGGTGGCCCGATCCGGGGTAGGCCGAGACGCATCATCGGTGCATTGGGGGACGTTTCCAAGGACCGATGGCTGCAAGGCACCCCACGTCGATATAGAGGAGGGTAGAACTATCAAGTGTCAGCTTCCGCGGCCAGCTGCCTCTCCCTCTCTGTTGGACAAACGGACGAGCACCGGGCAAGACTAACAGGTTCGTCAGAGATTGTGTGAGAAGTTAATAGAAACCGAGGACCTATCGGTGGCCTTTGGGTAACAGATCAAGCCACTTCGTGATCAAGCCCCCAAATGCCGCCTTGCCGTCTCTTTTGATCCGGATTCTGGTCCATTTTCCGAAGTGGAATCTTCGGACAGTTCTTGAGACAACTGATATATCATGTCCTCATGCGCCGATCGATCGTGGTTATCTAGCGAGCCCATACACTTAGCAGCGTGTCTGGATATGGGGTCCCGTCGGTGGTCGACGTGAACTCGGCCATTCTGAAAGGATATTCAGGGGTGCGGTGGTTTGGTGAGTGCGGCGGCCAAGGAGCAGCTTCCGTGGAACGTACTCCTGGTAGCCCAAGACCTTTGGTACGTGGTTGCGCTGGAGGATAGTTGCGAGACAGTCATCCTGACCAAACAGGGGGGTCAGTGCGGGATCACAGGCACCAGGGTGCACCCCACCTCTGTGAAAACTCACGAGATCAAACGTTTAATCAACCTTCTCAATGCGTTGTCTGTAAGCATACTTTCGTATCAGAACCTCCTTGTCAACAACAGAAGTCCGACCTCCGATTGACGAAAAGGTTGAGGCCAGAGACACGCCTCAATGGGGGCAGAGAGCGTTTCAACCTCGTTGGAGAGGCCAAGACCCACAGGCAGCGGGAAGGTGCAGTACTCTTGTTCGTAATTCGTCGTTGCGTCATCACTGACCCAAAGATCGGCGAGATCCGTCCTTTCCAGGAGTCCTAATGAATGTAGATAAGAGGTGAGATAACGGGCGCCGTCGCCAGATGCTATGTCGAACGCCGCCCCAAGTGTGTCTCGAATATGAGCCAAAGAAGCTATTTCGTACGTACGTGTTGTCACCGTGTCATTCGCTGGGGGTTTGATCATATGGCTTCCCTCTGGGCAATTTAGATCGAGCAAGTCGGATGGGTTTTCGCAAGCGGCGGGGAGGTGAGACGGTGGTGACTTGGTGACCGTCTAGATGTATACCAGGGAAACCCAGTCGAAACATATAAGATGGTTTTCGGCATTGATGATCTCCAAGAAGTGCTCCTCAAATGTCGGTGAGACCCTGAAGTTTCCCCCTGTGAGGAACGAATGGTACAGCTGGGTGAGGTATTGCAATTCGAATTTCCCGATCCCCTTCTTGCCCAATTGCTTCCTCGTTGGTCCGTTTCCCGCCTCGGGTGGTGGTTTTTCCACGACGATCGAACCGAGCGACACGCCAGATTGCAACACTTGTAGTTGAATTCATAGAGCTGAGTGTAGTACGCAAATTTCTTCGTATGGCTTGTCATTGAGCCGATCCGGTTCGGAAATGAACCCTTCGTAAGTTTCCGCAAGTGGCCCAAGGAATGCGAATGCGGTCATCGTAGGTCGGGCGGCCTTCGCACACGATTAAGTTCTTCGGAGATACACGGGAGAGACACCCAGGGTGGACAGAACGGTGAAATTCCGAACATTCCATCCCTTGTGTGGTGCCTCCCCACGGCGGCTTCTCACAAAGGAAACACGAGGTCGAGGTGAAAGTGTTGGAAAGCTTGAACAAATGTCGCGATTTACCCGAAGTTCCGTTCTGCCAAACCTCCGAGGGGGTTGGGAATGACAGTATCAGTATTGTGCTGTCTTCCCGTCACCGTCCAAATCCACGTCATACCGAGCGAGCGAACACCCTTCCGGATACCTGTAATACACGAAATGGACACCACATCGGCAAAGTGGACAAACGACCCCATACCCTTCCAACTCCTCTGCACGCACAAAGCAGCTGGTGGAGAGGGGGTCGCTCGGGCTGCTGAAGTTTCATGGGATGAGTGAGTGGTGGTACTGGTCCACGTGGGAGGGGGCTGTTTCAACGAGGGTATTTGTGAACTCGAGAGGGTTCAAAGGTGGGTAACGTCTTGGTGACAACGGAATGGCCCAACGCCCGCAGCCAGTAATTACGTTGAAAGCATGACGACCGCTGCCTGCCCTAGTAGCGTGAACGGAACAATAACATGCGGGGACACCCCATGGGTCCAATGGTGCAAGATTCAGGAAACGTTGCCATCATCCACATGGGGTAGCCTGAGCGACCTCAGCGCATGTGTTGCGTGGCAATTTGTTAGGTTTCGGAATCGGTGGGAACAAGGTTAACCTGGCCAATCACGCCGTGATGTCCGCGGGGAATGAATTCGCTCACAAGTGACCACGGCGCGTGTGAACCGGCCTGAACACAACCGTAGTTCTGCCGGTACTGTTGGACAGCGGGGCTAGGCCCATTTTTCATTAGCTCACTTACCAACCGTGTGCAATTCTGCAGATGTCGGATGATAATCGACATCGCTCATTTGGATAGCCCCGAGACTCGTTTTCGGCGGAACATATCATTGAGCACGTTTGCGTAATACAGGGATAGATCAATATAATATAAAGTATATGAACTCGCCAGGCTGTGGAATGCCATTTACCTTCGTGTTTGCACGAGAGAAGCAGAGGTTTCTCAGTGACCTCAAAAAGCATAGCCCCTTCACGGACCGCCACGCAGCGCCAAGATCTTAGTCACTGCTTGTTCGGCCATGGACATGATCGCCCCTTGTGGGTTGCCCGTGGGTGCGGAAGGGATGATCGAGGCATCAACAACGAACAGATTGTCAGTACCAAAGACCTTGGTATTAACATCGACAACGGCTTTCGTCCTGTCTGTTCCAATACTATTGGAGCCAACCCAGTGGTTGGATCCCAGTCGACTCTAAGAGGACCACGTCAGGGGGTGGCTCAGTGGGGGTTTGCTGAATACTAACCGTCGGGTACGTGTCGACGTATTCTTGGATGGTGGTATTGGTCAGGTCGGGAACGATCAGTGTCAGGTTCGCCACCTTGCTAACGTCGTTGACGAGTTCATTAATGCCGACGAGAAGTGCAGCCTTGTCGTTGGGATCTGTGAACCATGGACTACACAGAAGTCAGTGCTGTGAAAGATTATTGTAGAACCATCATCACTCACTCCTGCAATGACCTGGGCAGCAGGTTGGCATCGAGGCCGATCCTACCGCGCGAGGTGAGACCGGTAGACAAGTACAATGTAACCGCGAACGCGTTGGGGTCATCATAACCACCAGGACGAGCAGTTCCTTGAATCTGGACAAGGTTTTATCAGATATTTTACAAAAGACACCCCTGCTGAAATGTTATACATGTCTTATCTTTCCGTCTGCGCCAGCGGCTGTCCGCCAGAAATTGATTCGTGCAGAGGCACTGGCAAAAACTCCAGTGCGATCGGTCAGGTATTGCTGGGCATCGGCAGGTCTTGGGTTCGTCCAGATCCGACTCCAGTTGTCGTAGGAGTCGACCGACGGGTGTTTGAAGTTCAACTGAGATTATTGTTCAGTCAAACACAGTAACGGAGGGAACTCGAACCCTTAGATAAACCCGACTCACGGTGATGGCAGCATGGTCAGAAACATTGGAGCCCACGGGGAGATCGATATACTGAGAGGGCGGCGGTAAATACTGGCTAAAGGTTGCATTCCCTTCCACGATCCGGATCATATCAGAGGGTCCGATCCCACTCTGGATCAGGATCTTCGGAGAACCAAAGGCACCGGCAGAGAGAATGACTCTCCCCTTCGCCGTCAGAGGAACGACACCATCCGGCCCCAAGCTAGTGTCGTTCGTGCGGACCCCGGTGATTTTGGAACCATTGCGAACGACGTTGTGAACCGTAGTCCACATTTGTAGCTTGAAGTTATTCCTGGCCCTCGCCGTGCGGAGGTACGTCGCAACTGGCCCTGCACGCATCCCTCCCTGGAACTAGACCGAAAGTCAAGGTATGGCCTTGGGGAAATAAATGAAACACCGTACATTGTAAGCAGTCCATCCATAGACTCGATCCTTGTCGTTTGGAACGGAATTGATGGTGACTTCGCGGAAGCCTCCGAACTTCAAGAGACTGGAGACGACATCGAATGTTTCAGGCAAATAACGTTTACCGTCTGGAGAAGGGGCGTCTGTCGAGGGGAGTCGCGCTTTCAATTTATTTGTGTAAGGTTGGTGGTCTTGCCACCCCCTCGGCCATCCACCCGAAGTGGCGAAGTCAACATCTGGTGGGTACCAGTAAAGGCTGTTGGTCAATGGTGAGATGGTGGGACAACCACCCAGTCATTCCAACTCACCCTCCGTTGACGGAAGTTCCACCTCCAACGAGGCAGCCCGCACGTACATTTAGGTCTCCACACCACCAGAACTGGTTCACGCCGCTGGTCATCGATTGATACAATCCGGGAACATCAAATTTGGTGAGCTGGATATGTGTCAGGTCGATTTAGTAGAAGCAATGAAGGCACAACCTACGTTAGTGCCAGTAGCCCATGGTGGAACATAGTCACCCCCGGTCTCTGCGGTACTGGGGCCACCGCGCTCAATGACCAAAACCTTCTTTCCCGCCTCGGAAAGTCGATCGGCAACGACTAAACCGCCAGGACCGCTGCCAACAATGATGTAATCGTAGGGGGTCGCAGTAGGAGCCGGCCCGTTGATGGTTGTGGTGGTCGTAGATGTCGGTTCTAGACCCGTATACGCTCGTGGGATGTTCGCTTCCCAGAGGTTAACTGGGATACTAAAGTGAGTAGGTGGTTCACGGTAGAGCGAAAATCGAGTCGCGCTCACAGTCGCCGTGTTTGTTGAAGTTAGCGTCGAGGTTCGGTGGTGCGTTAACCGGGATAGCCGGGTGAGCCAATAATTCCATGAGGCTAAAAAGCGCTAGGGTCGAAAATACCACAGCTCTAACCTTTCGGAAAGTCGGATCTGGAAGTGCGTACGTCGTGAGGACACCCGCTCGCACACCGCTGGCACCTGAGACCCCGAAGGTTTAAGTACTTGAAGTGAGCTGTCCTTACGTAAGAGAAGGGAAGCTGTACGGTGACCGGACAAATGATAGCTGAAACGTGAGGCCAGCGGCCTATCCGGCGCTGTGGACAATGTCGTTTCAATTGACTCAGCCCACACGAGGAAGATCCAAGTTCCAGCATGGCCCCAACCGCGGGGAAACCGATCCATCTGACATTCCCAGGTACCTGGTCACAACCTGGATGACAAACGTGTTCGAGGCTGGATAGCAAGACCGATTATCGCTGGACGAGAGTCGGGCAATCATGATCCGAGACCATACGTACAGAGAACTCGTCGTCGTTGACGTTACTCCTATCTTCCTGGAAAGTGGCACCGTTCCCGGGGTCTGTCCAGACTGAGCTGGCTTTCCCGACAACTAGGAGTCGAGTGAATGGATTTATGGATGTAGAACGACGGGATGAGGGGTACCAGACGCAACCAGGGGCAAAAGCCCAACCGCGGGACCCTGGGCAGAACGCCTTCATAGTAGAACGGAGAAGCTTGGAGGTGGGATGTTGAAAGTGTTAGTGGAATCCGGGGTAGACCGAGCCGCATCGTCCCGGGTGTGCTGGGGGACGGGGCGATCTTCTAATCACCTACGTGGTGGTCATGATCCCAGTTTATCCGCTGGGACTATCGAATGACTTCGGCCATGGGCCGTCGCGCAGAAAAGTGCATCGGTCAACCGTTAATCTTCCTACGATGAATTGAACTGCTGGACTGGTCCGGGCATCTGTTTGAACCTGGAGACAGGTATCTCGATACCCGAATGTTTGAATATGCGAAACCGCCGTAAGCTAACATCAAGACCTTCTTGGCTTTCGGAAGCAACTCGAAACAAAGTTTTCCGAGGATCGATGGCCACAAGACTCCCCACGTCGATAGAGGGGAGGGTAGAGCTATCAAGCGTCACGCTTCCGCGGCCGGCTGCCTCCCCCCCTTGTCGAACAAATGGACGCGCACCGGGTGAGACTAACTGATCCTTCAGAGATGACGTGAGGAGTGGATAGAAACAACGGACCTGTCGGTGTCTGGGTAACAGATTAAGCCACTTCGTGGCGAAATCCTCCAATGCGGTGAATATTACGGGTATCTGCCCAAGCTTGATTATATTCCCCAAATGTCGTCCTGTTGTCTCTTTCAATCCGGATTCTGGTCCACTTTCAAACGTAGAATCTTCGGAAAGTGCTTGAGACAACTGGTATTCCATGCCCACATACGTTGATCGATAGTGGTTATGCAGCGGGCCCATCCACTTTGCAGCGTATCTGGATGTAGGGTTCCGTCGGTAGTCGATGTAAACTTGGCCACTGTGAAAGGATGATATTCCAGGGGCGCGGTGATTTGATGAGCGGGGCGGCCAAGGAGCAGTTTCCGTGGAACGTACTCCGGGTAGCGTAAGGCCTTTGGGCACGCGGTCGCGGAGGATAGTTGCGAGACAGTCATCCTGGCCAAACAAAGGGTCAGCGCGGGATCACAGACACCAGGGTACACCCCAACTCTGTGGGGGTCCACGAGATCAAACATTTAGTCGATTTTATCAACGCGTTGTCGGTAGGCATTCCATCATACCAGGATCTTCTTGTAAATAACAGAGGTTCGGCCTCGTTGACAGAAAGGTCGAGGTCAGAGAGACGCGCTCAATGGCGGCAGCAAACGTTTCAACCTCGTTGGAGAGGTCAAGACCCACTGGCAGCGAGAAGGTGCAGTGCTCTCCATAATTCGTTGTTGCGTCATCACTGACCCAAATATCGACGAGATCCGTCCTTCCCCGGAATCCTAGCGAATATATGTGGGAGATGAGATAACGGTACCGTCGTCAGGTGCTATGTCGAACGACGCCGAATACTAAACCCAATCACGCGGCGATGTCCGTGGGGAACGAATTCACTGTGACTGCAAGCGACTACGGCGCGTGTGAACTGGCCTGAACACAACCGTAAATCTACTGATAGTCGACATCGCTCATTTGGATAGCCCCGAGACTCGTTTCGGCGGAATATATCATTGAGCATGTTTGCGTAATACAGGGATAGATATAAAAAAAGAAGGTATATAGCGTAAAGCATACAGATTCACCAGGCTGCGGAATGCCTTTTATCTTCGTATTCGCACAAGAGAAGCAGAGGTTTCCCAGTGACCTCGAAAAGCTTAGGCCCTTCACGGACCGCCAGGCAGCGCCAAAATCTTGGCTACCGCCTGTTCGGCCATGGCCATGATCATCCCATGCGGATTGCCCATGGGTATGGAAGGGATAATCGAGGCATCAACA
>Ga0307513_10003260_pt1 | contig 22123 bp, 27 predicted proteins | sample 15_EM_MG_FD_202174 | JGI IMG/M metagenome (GOLD analysis project Ga0307513, IMG submission 202174) | Populus trichocarpa ectomycorrhiza microbial communities from riparian zone in the Pacific Northwest, United States - 15_EM | ecosystem: Host-associated > Plants > Roots > Unclassified | place... | reverse complement strand
ATGCTGAACACCGTTCGGACAGAGCGGTTCGGCCTACGGACTTCAGCTACAAACACAAGGCAGAGAGGGCCATCAACCTCGTCCTTACCCCACTCTCGGAGTCTGTGGATGAGAGCGTTCCCGATGGGTTAAGGGCGGCGCTCGATGCTTCACCAGCCGGTGCGTATCCACACGTACAGCCACTCTTGTGCGAGTCCATAATGCGGGTACCAGGTCAACTACCGATAACGTCCTTGTTTTCGACGTTCTTAAATCTCCACAATACCGAGCGATTGAAGAAGTCCCTGGAGCAGATTTTGGGCATACTCAAGTCGGGTGTTGACGAAGAACCGATCGTACCGGACGTCTCTCACCCATCTGACCCCTTTCAGAGGCACTTTGCGACCCTCCTATGTTGGGATCAACAGTTGGGTCGGTTGCGTATGAAATTGTGTGTCGCCGATTTCTGTTGGGTATGTTCCCCTTATTTAGAGAAGAGAAGGTCGGGTTAATGAGTTCTGTTTAGAAATGGTTAAACGGTGTTGATGACATGCAGAAATTATGTGGCGAGGCGGCTGTCTCTATATTGCGCGCGATATCTCGCCGGACTTTCTTGGTCCACCTCACTCTTGGGTTGGCCAAGGCACCATCTCTGACGGGTTAAGTTTTGAACTTAACTGAAAAATAGTCCCTCGGTCTAACGTTTCAACAGCTGGTGACTGCGTATTCCTTCGCCGTGTCATTCTCCAGTCGAGATCCGATGGGGAGTCGCAACTGGTCCAATCGAAGGCACTGGAATTGGAACAATTGCTTCAGACGATGCCCATTGCTGGAGAGTTACCGATTGGAGAAGAATGTCCAGCCTGCAAGTCCGAGGTCCCCTTTGGAGATATCCGCACGGCTACCTGTAAGAATGGGCACCCTTGGAGTGAGTAGTCCCGAACCGATCCCCCGGAACGATTTTGTTCACCGGTTTGCGGCCGCTTCAGCCCGATGCTCGATCACAACGCTCGTGCTCGCGACCTCCCAGGTGCGAACGTGCCTTGGATGCACGCGCAAGGCGTTCTCTCCTTTTCAATTTGGGTTGGGGGGCCGCCCATCCACGATTGCAGAAAGCCAATTGATGGCTGGGGTCCTACAAGCTGCGACACGATGTCTATTTTGTGGAAATCGTTTCGTGTACTTACTGTAGCCCTTTTCTTCCGCAATTTTTCACCATCACTTGTGCACATTCCATTATGGGTCATGACGTCACGGGATTAGCTCCGCCCTTTGTCGGGGTTCACCGGGGAGACGGAGGTAGAATATCGGGAACCCCGCTGCGAGGAGAAACCGGGATTGACCCGTTCACGAGATCGATTTTGTACCTGTCAGGAAAAAAAGTGGAGACATCCCTCTTTCCCCCTCTTCCACCATCTCACCCATCTCGAGTCACAAATGGTTGCTCCTGGATCGAAAGGCCGTGTTCTTCTTGCTTACTCTGGTGGCTTGGGTCAGTACTTACAATCCTTATCAAAACTAGTGACCTCAGATCCCTTCCCCGGCGGAGATCAGCCAGTGTGCTGAGGCCGCTGGGCGTTTGATCTGATCGCTCGTGGTATTTGGGTGTTCTATCTTGGATGGCACGTTGACTTTTTTTGGATCGTCCTAGATACATCGTGTATTCTTGCTTGGTTGATCGAGGAGGGCTATGAAGTTTACGCTTTCATGGCCGATGTTGGACAGGAAGAGGTGTGAAACGGTCTGAGTGCGCTCGCGGTACTGACTGACGCAGTTACATAGGATTACGATGCCGCCAGGGAGAAAGCCCTCAAAGTTGGTGCCAAAAAATTCTTCCTTGAGGTTTGTCTCCGATCCCTTCCGATCCGGCTTCCAGAGGGGAGAGGCTCAAACACAGCTGATTTTCAGGATTTGAAACGGGAGTTTGTGGAGGAATTGATCTATCCCGCCGTTCAGGCTAATTGCATTTACGAGGTATCCCGTTTGCGGTCACCTGTGCCTTATGGTGTGTGATTTTGACGTCAATTTTACAGAATGTCTATCTCCTCGGAACATCCCTCGCTCGACCTGTCATTGCCCGTGGAATGATTGAAGTCGCCGCTAAGGAGGGTTGCGAGTACGTCATTGTTCATTATTTTGTTCCGTTTTGAGGGTCCTGATGTCTCACTTCAGTTTCGTGTCCCATGGCTGCACCGGTAAAGGAAACGACCAAGTTCGATTCGAGCTAGCATTCTATGGGTTGAAACCTGACATCAAAGTTATCGCCCCATGGAGGATTCCTGGTAGGGGCACGTTGTCGTGTCGCGGTGCTGTGTACTAAAGGAACCACTTTATCTAGAGTTTTACCACCGATTCGCTGGTCGCCAAGCCCTACTCGAATACGCCGCTCAAAAACAGATTCCTGTCCGTCAAACTGCTGCTAAGCCGTGGTCCACGGATGAGAACATGTTCCACATTTCTTATGAGGCTGGTATCCTCGAGGACCCCAATACCACTCCTCCGAGCGATATGTGGAAGTTGACCGAGTCTCCAGAATCTGCTCCGACCACCCCTGATCAAATCACCATCGAGTTCAAGCAGGGTCTCCCTGTCAAGCTCTCTGTTCTTTCGGATAGCAACAAGTCTTACACCGATGCCGTCGACGTGTTCAATGCCCTCAATGCTCTCGGACGTAAGCATGGTATTGGGCGGATCGATATCGTCGAGAACCGATTCATTGGTGTCAAGTCCCGTGGATGTTATGAGACTCCAGGAGCCACCATCCTCCGGGTGGCACACATGGATATCGAGGGTCTCACTCTTGATAGGAACGTCCGAGCTCTCCGTGATCAGTTCGTGACCATCGAGCTGAGCAGGATTCTGTACAACGGTCACTTCTTTACTCCTGAGAGGGAATTCGTAACGTCTGCGATCCCTGCCAGTCAGAGGACGGTGAATGGGGTGGTGAGGTTGAAGCTCTACAAGGGGAACGTTATCGTCGAGGGACGTTTGTCTGATGAGGTGGGTTCTATCTTCTCTGATGATCGGGAAGGAATCAAAGTTAAATATTTTTGTTATCAGGGGTTGTATGACGAGAAGGAATCCTCAATGGACGAACTCGGTGGATTTGAGCCGACTGACACGACCGGCTTCATCCAGATTGAGTCGATCCGCATCAAAAAGTGAGCGTGGTGATCCTCGTTCGGTATTTCACTCAATGCTAACCCAACCGCAGATGGGCGCAAGCCAACTTCAAGAAGGGACAATCGGGCGTTACGGCCAAAGACGTGTACGGATCGAGGGTTTAGATTTTTTTCTTGTTGCTATACCGCACAGTAGTTTTGGAAAATTCGGAAATCAAAGTTGCGCGTCACCGGAGAGAACTCCTGAGCGCGTGCACGTGAGGATTAGACTTGCCCACACAGTCACCTTCCGAGGTCCGCCTCGATCTCTTGCCCCCTTCCTTCCCTCGACCATCGCCTTGGTCGCTCTAGGCCATCCCGAGGCTCCTCACCGTCGTCTGGTCGCCGTCAAAGCTTTTGCCCCGGTGCACCGAATCCCGTTGTAAGCTGACTCTTCCGCTCATCAGACGGCCCCATCAACTCTTTCTTCCTAAACAACCACTCTCCTCGACAATCGCACTCTTTTTCGTTCGTGTCTGCAAGAGCCAAGGTAGTTCTCATCTTGTGCTTTTGCGCGCGCAAGCTACTTCGCTGGTTTGGTCTCGGTTACACGCGAGCCACTCCACCACGACAACTCCCATGTTCTGCAGTTCGCCGGCCTATCGTCGTTAGTTATACTCTCTAACCAAAGCGACCTTGTGCTACAGACAGCGGAAGCCCTCGCTCAAGGTGTACATCCGATTACGACATTCTTAACGGTCAAATTTCCTCATGCCTTCCGACGGACGATATATGTATCCCCATCCGCCCCCGAACATGTCCTATGACTACGGCGCATACCCGCCCAACACGTACGACAACTCTCAATACCCTCATGGTCAGTCTGGAGCCCCCCAGAGACCTCCACACCCGGTAAACGCCAAGTCCCTCCGCCTTTCACGTGTATTCCCATTTCTTCTGACACATTTCCTAGCCGGCATATCCACCCCATTATGGCCCGCCTCCCCATTACGTCATGACTCAGCAACAACAATGGGAAGCGACCTGGCAGCCGTATTCTGCTCATATACCTTATCCTCTTGCTCCTGGGCAGCCGCCACCCGAGTCGGTGGTCCCTCGACAGGAAGCGCCACCGGTTGAGACGACTCGGCACGAACCTCAACAACCCCTCGTGCAGCCTCCGAAACCGCCGGAGGCAGAGTTGCCACCATCGCAAAGTCAAGTCCAAGTCAATGGAAATTTGGGTGGTTTGGCGTCTCAGGATAAGCAAAAGCCGTACATCAACGGTAACACTCATGGAACCCAACTTCCAGAGGAGTTTGATTTCCTGAAGGCACGCAGGTACCAACACATTGAATGAACTGGGCTCAAATCCCGCATTTGTTTTTAGCTCTTGGGATCATACCGGTTTATCATGCGATCTGCGGAATTGTTCAACGGTGAACAAATGCCGAACGGCGCCCAACCGTTAGATACTCTTGACAAGGCTATCAGCATGGCCGACACCAGTTTTGCCTTGCTGGAGACTCTGAGGGGACCGGAAGAAATCCAGGAGATTCATGTGTCGTCACCTGTGGAGATGAAGATTCCAGACTCGCAAGGCTCATCCGCTGAGAAAACCGCTTCAACCGTAGGTCCAATGTCCTCGAGCACTTTCTGTTAGTTGTGGCTGATGAACGGACACTAGGACGAATCTTCCCAAGTTCCCGAGGGTCAAACGTGCCTGGGGTGCAAAGCTACCTCAACGCCAGAATGGAGGCGTGGTCCCATGGGTGGGTGACCCCGGAGTCTATATATGGATAAGCTCTCACCTGACGGGTGATTTGTATAGGTCCGCGTACCTTATGCAACGCATGTGGTTTAGTTTATGCTAAACTTGTCCGTGACCTCAATCATGTGTTTCCACCCATACTAACACCCTTTTTGTTCGGATTAGATAAAACGGCGAGGGAGGGAAGCCAGGGTGGTACGGGACAGACCTCACAGCGGTACTGCTGCAGAGACCGTCGACGACGGACTGTCGGGTGATGATGGTGGGAGTGACGACGACGATGACGATGGGGAGGAACCTTTTTCTGGCGAGGAAAGCCACGGCACTTGAGCCAGTCTTTCATCTACCTACCCACCTCCCCGTCTGTTAATGACCACGCGCCATCCCTGATGCCCCCAGCCATAATCTTTCTCATCCACCCATCGTCCGATTCCCTCTCATTGCATTGTTCATCTCTCTTTTTTGGTCAGCTTGGTCGTTGTTTGATCTTGACATATATCTCCTCCCAACAATTGTACGTACACATGCACGCATACATCTACTGTATTTGGTCCTTCTACACGTTATTTTCTTGGGTCACCGTACCCACTCCTACATCGCTTGCGCGGCCCACCTCGATCTCGATCGTCGCGTCCGAGTTTAAGTGAACGTTGGCCTCGACACTCATCTCGGCATGCTCCGGAGAGGCTGTTATAGTGTGAAGCCCGCATTGACACCATCGGTAGTGTATTCTTTGAAAACCAAAGCGATCTCGGTACCCGCTAGGCCACGGCCTGCTGGGATGAACTTGAAGTGGCCGTCATACGTTATTTGGATGGGAAAAGTACTGTAATTACCGCACAGTTCGGTCGGGAGGGATAGAGGGTAACGATGGTCAACTCCGGCACCCCAAGTATTGTGACCCTGGAAACAACACGAAGCGAAGGGAAGCGAGGAGAAACTTTCCTCGAATGAATGCCAGTTGAAAGGTCGTTCCATCGTTCCCTCCATCGAAGGTCCACCACCCAGACGCCCTCTCCGAATCGGCATGGGGGTGAAACAACAGTGATAGGTTTACCCTCGCGGTGGGATCTGCAGGTCCTTCCAGAGCCGGAATTAGTGGTCGACCGGTGGCCATGTGCACCTTGATGTAATCTGGTATCCGTTATTCGTAATCCACACACAGGGTGTGGGGCATTCAGGAACCGAAGGGAAAATGGGCTTGGTCACGATGGTTGAGGTGTCGGTGGGGAACGGGATGGCGGCGCGAGACCACCCAGAGAACGCCTTGAAGAAAATCGCCTTTGCCTCGGGTCAAACGTGTCTGAGAACCGTGGGACCGCGTCCAGAAACGAGGCCCGGTGTAGGCTTTTGGGAAGACCACCGAGATGGGATCCGCGATGGTCTGCTTCGCGTTGCTGGAAGAACTTGAGGGATCCGGAGGCGAGAGCGGTAGCGGTCGACTCGTTCGAGGCGGGATCGGTAAAAAACGGCGTGGCTGGTGGGAATTTTCGCTCTAGCGCTCAGTCGTAATCCGTTGACAGCGCACCCACACATTCGTCGGGAGGAGACTAGGAGGACGTTCTCAGGCTCTTGCAGGATAACGCGTTGTAGCTGTACCGCACTCGCGTTGGGTAATAGGATCACAGCCACCAATCCAACTATAGTACCCACTATCGCACCACCATCTGCCCTGATTCGTCATCGACATGGACGACGTACAGTCATCATTCTCTGGCCTGAAGAAAATGTTCAAGCGCCGAACAGCGAGGAGCAGACTCAGGTTGGACAGGGCAGGGGCTAATGCAGGTGTGGAGAGAGTTGACCCTCCCCCGTTCACTCCCTCAGTTAGGCTCGAGTGGAACCCAGACGGTATGTGAGGATGGTTTGTTTCAGTCGCTGCCTCTGATCGTTCCTTCAGATGATGCGGACACCCCCCGTGCATCAGTAATTCTTCATCGTGATAGGAGCGTTGGGCCGAGTGCTGCAGCGGATGAGAACAAATCGAACTGGAAGTCTACTGCATCTGCCACAGCCAAGCTACTTCTTCTTGCGGTGAGGGACTCAGCAGATGCCTTCCCTCCGCTCAAGTCAGTCGCTGGAGCTCTCTGTTCTATCCTGGAGAATACCGAGGTACGGTCCATATCCTATACACCACTCGTTCCACCATACTTACAGCTGTCCTAGCGAACACAGGCGAACAGACGAGCAATAGAATCATTGGCACCCCGAGTCAGAGCGCTTGCTGACTCGCTCTGCGCACCCATTCCTGAAGGTGGTATCGAGGAGCGAGAAAGGAGAAAGAGGTTGGAGCGGTGAGCCTGCACTGTCAAATATCGACAGCTGGGTCTAACATACAGGTATCTCTAGAAAATTGGAAGGCGTTCATCAGGATATGGCCTTCCTGAGGAGACAAGGGAAGATTGAAGGTTTCTTGAACAACGCTGCGAATGTGGATAAAATCGGCGGTATAGTTGAGGATATTCGCGATGCAATAATGGAATATCAGGTACACATCATATCGTTCATTCCAACAACGTCTAACATTTACGATAGACTTCGTTGCAACAAGATATCTACAACAAGAGTTGCCAACTCATTGTAAGTCTCACCCCCTCACTCACATTCTCGCGGGCCAACCGTTTGGTAGGAATCCGCGGACCTCGCTCTCCTCGACAGGATGTACCACACCGCGGACGCCGGTCACCTTTCCGGGAACAGGCAGGGGTGCCTGAGAGGAACAAGGAGGGACGTCCTCCAGGAGATCGAACGTTGGGTGACGGACGGACGGGACCAGCGCATTTTCTGGCTGAACGGCCTGGCCGGGACGGGGAAATCGACCATCGCCCAAACGTTCGCCGAAATGGCCTTTGCGGACGGGAAGCTCGGGGCCAGCTTCTTCTGCTCGCGAGGCTTTGAGAACCGGAGCAATATTCAGGCGATCTTACCAACGCTCGCGTTTCAGCTTGCCTATCAATACCCGGGTTTCCGGCAGAATTTACTACAGGTCCTGAGGGCAAGTCCCAATGTCGGACGGGAGTCCCTCTGTTCGCAAATGGAGAAGCTCATCGTCCGCCCGCTCAAAGCCACCCAGGTTGCAACTCTGATCATCATCGATGCCCTCGACGAATGTAAGGATGAAGAACCCGCCTCCGCAATCCTTTCTGTACTCTCCCGCTACATTGACCAGATCCTCGATGTCAAATTCTTCATCACCGGTCGTCCAGAGCCCCGGATTCGTTCAGGGTTTCGTCTCCAGTCGATCCGACCCATCACGGAAGTCCTCAGGTTACAAGATGTCAAACGTTCCTCAGTGGATGATGATATCAAACTGTTCTTTAGAACTCGGTTAAACGATATTGTAAAAACCCGAAGCGACTGTGATCTCACGCAAGATTGGCCCAATCCATCCGACATCGACATTCTTTGTAAAAAAGCAGCAGGGCTGTTTATCTACGCTTCAACGGTTGTCAAATTTGTCGCATTCAGGAATCGTACACCCGCCGAACAGCTAGATCGAATCATCTCTCTTCCACAAAGCACCGCTCACGAAGGAAGGTCCGGGATTGACCTCCTTTACACCCAGGTCCTAGAGCAAGCGGTCGACGACATGGATACAGATGCCAGGGAAATCTACTCTCGTTTCAGGACTGTGGTCGGGGCAACGCTACTTGTGTTCAACCCCCTTTCAACAATGGCACTTTCAGACCTACTAAGAATACCCAGTATCTCCACTACCCTCCGCTCTCTCCATTCTCTCCTCCTTATCCCAGAAAGTGCAGAAGACCCCATCTGTGCCTTTCACAAATCATTTCCTGACTTCCTTGTGGATCCATCTCGGTGCAAGGATGAACGGTTTTTTGTGGATCCTGGAGTCCATCATACAGAAATCCTACTTTCATGTCTCAACCTGATGAGAGGAAGGCTGAAGAGGAATATCTGCAATCTGGATGACTATGCTACTCTCAGTGAGATCAAGGATATTTCTACTTGCAAGAGGGACCACATTGGGGATGCTCTGGAGTATGCATGTTGTTTTTGGACAAAACACCTCCTGAGGACCCCTAGCAGCAGCTATTATGTTGAGGAAGTGCAGAAAGCAATTGACAAGTTCTTCACAACATGTTTGCTGTTTTGGATTGAGGTCCTTGCACTTACAGGGAATCTTGGTATTGGGGTTCATGCTTTAAATGACATTGAGCAGTGGTATGCTTCTGTGAGTGCTCTACTTATTACTTATTGTGACTTTCACTTACACTTATTCAGATAGGAGTTTTATGCAAGTGGACAACTGATAGCCAGAGACTTATCCTAGAACACTTTGATGTCATCCTTGGCTCACCCTCCCATGTCTACCACTCTGCCCTCCCATTTTCCCCATTTTCATCTTGGCTTTGTCAGTACTATACTGCAGACCTCACACAGGAGGTTAGGGTTGTCAAGGGGCTCCAAGCCAAATGGGGAATGTGTTTCCGTACAGTTTTGCTGGATAACAACCCATATGCCCTCTCATGTTGGAATAATACCATTGCAACTGGTCTTGGGTCTGGGGATATTGTGATCCTTGATGGGATTACAGGTAGCCAGGTGGCTGTTCTCTCTGGGCACACACACAGAGTGAACTCTCTCACCTTCTCATTGGATGGGACATTACTTGTATCTGGAAGCCATGATATGACTGTTAAGCTCTGGGATGTCCAGACTGGTGGGGTCATCAAGACCTTCCATGGTCACACCAACTTGATTTTCTCTGTTTCCATTTCACCAGACTGTACTACCATTGCTTCAGGATCCCATGATTACACAATTCGTTTATGGGATATTCCAACAAAGGAGTGTTATCGTATCATAGCACAACAGACTTGGGTGATGGGTGTTAGTTTCTCCCCTACAGACCCTCAACACCTCATATCTGTGTCTGGTGGAAAAATCCAGTGGTGGGACATTGCTGGCCACAAGATTGGACCTGAATATTATGGTTCCTGTGTTGTGTTTTCCCCAGATGGCACTCAGTTTGCTTCATGCAATGGGGCAACTGTTACAGTTAGAAGCTCTTATTCTGGAGCAATTCTGACTGAATTCCATATGGATGTCAACTACCTACTTTGCTGCTGCTTCTCACCTGATGGCAGGCTCATAGCCACTGCTGCTGGTTTCACTGTCTATGTTTGGGACATAACTGGCTCAGACCCTTGTCTCATCAAAACCTTCACTGGGCATACCAACAGTCCTACCTCCCTCACATTTCCCTCCTCCTCCTCTCTCATCTCAGCATCCCATGATAAATCAGTCAAGTTCTGGAAAGTTGATACCCCATTGGCAAACTCAGTTACAACTGATCTGGAACCTGTAGCACTTGCTTCAGCTCCAATTAAGTCCATTGTTCTCCAAGCAAAAGAAAGAATTGCTATCTCAAGTGATTCAGATGGGGTAGTAATGATCTGGGATATCTTGACTGGCTACTGCAAAGCCTCCTTCCAAACTCCAGCCAGAAATTCCTGTAAGAGAGATATCCAGCTGGTTAACAACAGGGTAGTCCTTGTATGGCATGCAGATGACAAAATTTGTATCTGGGATACTGAGAATGGAGAACTCCTTCAAACAGTGAATGCACCTGGGGCCAATTTTGAGGACCTCAAGATATCAGGAGATGGTTCTAAGGTTTTCATGCTACATCCAGGGTTTGTTGAGGCTTGGTCAATACAGACAGGAGAAGTTGTGGGAAAAGTGAGGCTTATATCCTTTCCATCCCCAGAATCCCTTGTTGTAGATGGTTCAAGAGTCTGGGTTCATTCTAAGTGGTTGAAGACCCAGGGCTGGGACTTTGGAATCTCAGGCACATCCCCTATTCCACTATCCAATGGGGTTCCAAATGGGTCCCGGCTCCATTTCACAGGTGGTATCCAGTGGTGGGACACCAGTCCATGCAAAATCAAGGATAGGGTTATTGGAAAGGAGATTTTGTGGCTTCCTAAAAGGTTTGTGGGGCTGGTTGATGCAAAATGGGACAGTCAGTACCTTGTTGCTGGCTATAAGTCAGGAGAGGTATTGATTCTGGATTTCAATCATGTGCTCCACCAATAGAGATCTTTTGTATATGTATTCTGTTTATTCATGCCTCTAGTTTTGTGTACCAAAATCTCATTGTAAATGTATCATGTTTGTAACTTATCTATAATACAAGGGAAAACATAGATTTGTGATACTCTGATCAGCTGGGATAGCTTCAGGTAAACTGGTGATAGTAACACCCCTAATATATGGTAGCTGTAATTGTCCCAGTGATTCAGTCACTTTTACTTAGGCTCAATTAGCCGACTTTAAGTTTTTGACATGTGGATGCAAGGTAACAGATGACAGTTGATGGGGTCCATGTGAAGATGAGTTGAAGCCCAACCTCCCTCATTAAAGATTGAAGGTAATAGAGGTATAGGTCCAAATTACCTGGCATGTCCAAGGAATGAGCCCCAAGGTGAGGTTCACCACAGATATTCATATAAGCCAATGGGATCAGGGTTGAATTGAATTGTTCTACAAATCCTCAAAACCAGCACCAAGGGTGTCCTGGAATGTCTAGGTATCAAGGCCCATGGTTGTAATGAATACCTTGTCTGGTTGGCTCTGGTACATGAATTGCCATGGTGATGGTTAGCACAAGCTCTGGTTGACATAAGTATGGCCTATGTCCTTAATGACCTCCACCTTACAGCAGGCAGGCTAGATGACCATAGGTGATGTGACCAGTGTTACAATATTTTTATGTTTCAAATCAATATGCATCTACACTTGTTTCTCTTGTCTACACTTCACTATATCTGTGCTTTGTACTTTCAACACTTTTGTCTGCAACATAGAAACCCACACATCTTGTTCTCTACTTTTTGTTTCCATTTGATATAAGATGCAGCTAGAGTTTTTGTACTCCCTCAGTGTTCACTTTTCTTTTCCATACACTGAGGTTAGTTTTGCTTTTCATCTCTCACACAAAACATGTATTTACTCCTTATGTAGCTCACTTTCACTTGCTCTAGGTAAATACAAATACAGTGTTCACTTTTCTTTTCCATGCACTAAGCTTGCTTTTGCTTGCTCTAGCCTGACCACTCATTACCCACTATTCTTTATAGTTACCAGCTCACAACCAGGATATTCATGTGTATATTTGATTGAGTGACAGAGGGAAATGATGAAGAAATATATGATTTAGGAAGCCCTCTGGTGTTTGAATTGTATTCTAAACTCAGCTCAAAAGTCCTAGACCCTTATAGAAAGTCATCCACTGTCTCCAAAGTGCACATCTGGAAAGCCTTGGATATTTTCCAATGAACCTTGATCCACTACTGTCACCCTTCTGGCATGGATACATATATTTCCACTCTTATGGACAGTCACTCAGTGGGCAATAGGTACAGGGGAGGGGGATAAAACTATCAACAAGAGATCAGTGTCCTCTTAAGAGCAGCAGAGGAAACTCTGATTTTTTAAAGGCCAGACAACCAAATCACCAAATCAGCCATCGCTATCCGTCTCCGCACCTCCACCCATATTAGATAATGGTCACAATGAAAATGGATTCCCTCCCAGGTCCAGAAGTATGGCTTCAGCATTAGGCCGGTCACCAGGCTGAGGCTTCCAACAAAGTTCCAACATCTCCCATATGCCATCTGTGAACTGTGCCTTTTGTTCTCCTTCGGGTCTTGTGGGGCGATCACCATCCAGGACCCTGCAAGTAATGGCAAAGATTGAATACTGGGAAAATGGTACCTGCCCACTGAGAACTTCATATATTGTCATTCCCAGTGCATAGCAATCTGATTGCTTGGTCGGACGGCTCTCTTCCAAACCAAACTGGTCTGGGACGAGGAGCTCCGGGCTCATCCATTGAACTATGCTGGATCCCGCAGCTGTGGATGTCATGGTTGACTCATCCGAGATTATTGTGAGTAGACCAAAGTCCGTTAAACAGGCGCAGCCATTGTTGTTGATAAAGATATTAGACTTTGGATCGGATAAGTTAGGGTACGGGAGGGTGACTGTAGGGTTCGAACACGTACCCCCCTGAGGTTTCCATGGATTATTCCTTGATCGTGCATATAGATCAGCCCCATTGTGGCATCTCTCAGCTGCGGTGAGCATGTGAACGTTAGTGATAAGTCCGCATGATAACCTTTAATGGGGGACATACAAGTTCTAACCGATCCACATTGTTGTCCTTCACAAACTCGTTGATACTACCTTTTACCGTCCATTCCGATATCATCGCGAACTGATTCCCGGTCATCATCACGCCTAACAGTGGCAGCACGTTTGGATGACAGAGCGCTTTCCATCCCACTGCTTCCCTGCAGAACCTCTGTGGGACGCGATCGGTCGTCAACACACATATTAAGTCGAGAGCACCACCAGTAACCCACTCTTTTAATCTGGTCGGAATCGCCACTGAAGGATACCCTCAGAACCCTTACCGCCACCTCCTTGTGATCATATTGACCCTTCCACACGTTCACAAATTCACGTTGGTGCACCGGCGATGTCGCAGGGTCGTAATCGACCGAAATTTTCAGTGATCGCGGAAGCAGGGCTTGGCGGCCACAAATCCTGTATAGACAGTACAGGCACTTCCTGCGGATATCTTGTGGGAGGCTATCCAATACCTAATCGACAAACGTAGGGGTTTGAATCAACTTGTCACTGACCTTGGAATATTACGAGGACTTACCTCGTCTATCACATCGATAAAGGTCTGTGCGTCATCTCCGGAAAGGTGTCCGAGTGTTTTCACCTGATTAGGGTCTGAGAAGATTGTCTTGATCAGGGAGATGCGCTCGTGCGTAGCAATGGTGCGACTGATCAGCCGTTTCCAGATGGGAACTTCACTGCGCACGAGGGAATAGCCCGGTTAACGAACGTCGGATCGCAAGGATGAAAAACTGACGGGGTGAGGAGAGCTTTTAAGACCTCTTCAGCCTCCGGTCGCCGGCGAGGGTCCTCATCCCAGCAACGCTGTACCAGCGTCCACAAACCTTCCGTGAAGGTTAGGTGCGTTGGCCGCGGCGGACGCCTGCCTTTCGTTATGGCAACCCCAGCAGCGATCTGCGACAAACCACGGAACGGAACCATACCAGTAAATACCTAGATTTAAACAAATGACGGTAAGCCAAAGCTCGACACACAGCAGATCATCCACGACGTGCCTCAATCATGACCATGCCGAAAGAGAATATGTCCGAACCCTTGTTGCATTTCCCCCCGTCCAAGAGCTCAGGTGCAGTCCATTGCGCACTAAAACAAGGCTGACGCGAGGTGATCCGCATGGAATCCAGGTTCTGAGTGACTGTAGCCAAGCCAAAATCAGCAATGCGTGCACGACCAGAGTCGTCCACGAGAACATTCGACTGGCGCGATGTCAGTATGGTGAGCGAGATTCAGAACAACTACGTACTCCCTTGAGGTCTCCATGAACCACATTGCAGGAGTGGAGGTAGTGGAGGCCCTTAGCAACATCAGAAAGCTAATAACAGGAGTAAGCGTAGGGTCAAGACAACAGGAAGGAAACCCACGGGTCCGAGTCGGTCTGCACCGGGGTGCTTCTTGATGTATCTCGACAGGTCCCCACCAGGCATCCATCCCGAGATGAGCTGGGGAGGAGTGATGGTGACACCGAGGAGGGGTAAGACGTTCGGGTGCGTCAGGCGTTTCCACATTACAGCCTCTTTGCAGAAGATCTGAGCTCGGTTAGTGATGGTAAACAGGGAAAGTGACGATGGCGCACTTTAGTAACCGTCTGTAAATCCTCCTTACCCACCCGCATACGCTTGATGCAAACCGTTGAACCACTGTAAATCCCATGGTACACATCACCAAAACCCCCATAGTCAAACGGTTCGGCTTCGACGGTGAGAAGGTCAGACGATATGATATACGATGCCGGGAGTATCGCCCTGGTGCCGTCGCATATCCTTTTGAGTTCGACAAGACACTTCCGGGAAGCGAGGCTGGAAGGATCAAGAGTATCGGGAACCTACGCTGGCTTGAGCAGGGATTGGGGAAGGATGACGCGACGGCATACCTTGTCTAGATAGTCAACGAGCCACACCAAATCTTCGCCTTGAAGGGTCGGCACACATTGGACATACTCCTCCCCATAAAGTAGGTCTTTGAGTTTGTCGTGAAAGTCAGGCGAAATCCTGTTGAGGCGATGAAGCGGTTGCAAGGCCGGGGAGCTGGGCGAAGTCATGGGGAATGGTCTTGTGTGGGGGAATGAGAGGCGGGAAGTATGGCGGATGGGAAGGTATACGAGCCAGCTCGAAGCCTCACCCAATTCACGAGGCGGATGGTACAATTGATGAAAGCGATATGAACTGTCACAGGACAGATGCTCCTGCAAATCTGTACTATAGGCATATGTTGTGAGCGGGAACGTTGGAGGGTTTGAATGGAGAACGGACTCAAGCCAGCCGATCAGCGTCAGACACGGCGCCCCCACCCTTATCATCACACCATCGCCCGGCCTCGAGAAGGGGATTCAATGTGATCCGGCTCGATGCGGGACGATGTGCTTGTCATTTCCAACAACCGCTCCGTTCCGTGTAGTGTTATCGGACACGTAACGGTCATTCCATCAGGACGACGCTCCGAGAATCCTCCTTGGGGTGCTAACAGCTGAATGGCTGACCCAACCCAACTGTAATGCCTGGATTCCACCAAAGGTCACGTTCAGCGCCCGTCGGTCATTCGCTGGATACTCTCGTATGTGGTGATCCTATCGATTACCGAGTCTTGAATAGCTCAGGATTCCAGCTCCTCTCGTTGAAGATCCTTACTTGTGCTGGAATTGAAGTTCGCGCTCCTCTCCCCAGTGGATCCATTCATAGCGGGCCTCCAGGCGTATTCCGGGCGCTCGTGGGTCGGGCTCGGCTGGTGGTTAGTCGCATCACACGGCAGACCTTTGGTTCGGCTGCCCTCGGTTGTTTTCTGCGGTCTTCTCCCGTCTGCCCGTTCAGTCGTCTAGCCGGACCCCAGTGAAGCGCAGGACCCAGCAAAGGGAAGGTAGGTACATCCCGGGCGTAGCAGCCTCGTGTGCAGTCGAATCACCTCCCACCTATGTAACCATGGATCTGCTTTTCTTTAAACTGCGTCATTCTGATGCGAGTTACGGATATCGCCTAGGAGGCGCGGAACTCTCGTATGCTCCTCATGTTGCTTCGCCACCTCACAAATTCCCTGCCCCCGTTTAGCCTTGATGGAATACGAAGACCACGATATGGACGCGCAATTTAGCAGCCGCTTAGACCGTTTGTTATTATTCTTAAGTATGTTATTGATATGTCACTCGTCTTACACTTTGACCCATAAGCAGCCACTTGCATACACACCACCCGTAGTATGCCTGAATCACCTGTAGTCTTCTCCCGAGTTCTCACACCCCGCGCTTCGTCACACCTCCCTCGGGTTCTCCTCTCGTCTGGTGGCGGAGAAATGAAATCCGGCGATCAAATTGTGGCCTGGGCACTTGGATCACCTCGTTCGGAAAGTTACTCGAGCGAAGCTGCGATGATCGCTGTGGGCGCCATATGCAAAGTGACGAATCGATCACCCGGCTCGGGTTTGAGGAACAATCATCACCGTCTGTTTCCAGTTTCCTCGCCAATTGATACATTTCCCAGCGTTTGGATGCAATTTATGGGCCTTTCACCTTACTTCCACGCTACGTCGCCTTCATTTCACCCCGTGCCCCGGCATACATGGTATAACCGTTTGTATGGGACACAGGTCATTATCGGGGATTTATTTTTGGGAAAAACGTTGACTAAGTTTCACATTCTTGCCCCCTTAATGGCAGCTACAGGCACCGACTTCGCCGCGGGGCGTAGGGACTTAACTCCCGATACAGTATCGATGTGTGGTTCAGACCGAAGCACCACTTCCCCCTGAGGTCCAAGGCTGGATCATAAAAACCCATGGGTTGTCCACAGCAACTGCAGTGCCTTGCTCCCGCCGCAATGCTCCTGCCCCGCGCGTTGTTGTCTGTTCTCCCGCTCTCCACACCAGAAAGATGTGCATCTCTCACCTCCGTCACCACCATCCCTGATACTACGATCGAGAGCGCCGTTCATTACCCGGTCGGGACGAACATCACCACCGGTGCCGACTTCACCTGTTCGCCTTGGCGGGTAAATTCTGTTGACATTTGTCGTGTTACTGGTGTCATCGAGACTTCTCCCACCTCTACGGTGGACTTCGAGATGTGGTTGCCGGACACTTGGTACGGTCGATTCCTCGTCACTGGGAACAATGGACTCGGAGGCTGTAAGCCCTTCCCTTAATCCATGTGTCAAAACAATCTCTTACTCAAGGGTTGTAATCTCAACGCTCGATTACTTTTATCTCCGTAACATCAGGTGTCGATTATGGAAACCTCGATCAAGGATCTTACCTGCACTTCGCGACAATCGGGACGAACAACGGTGTTGACGGGTACTTAGACGCCTCCGCTTTCCTCATGCCCAGCATGACTCAAACCGTCACGGACTTCGCGCACCGTTCCATACATGTCGCGGCACAAGTCGGGAAGAATGTTACTTCCATCTACTATGGCTCAGATCCACACCATTCCTACTACGATGGTTGCTCCGCCGGGGGAAGGCAGGGGATAACCGCTGCATACCGTTATCCTGACGACTTTGACGGTATCATTGCCGGAGCCCCAGCGGTCGATTGGAATGGCGTCTTCGGTTCTTGGATCATATGGGCATCTTACGTGGCTTCCGGTACTTCCAGCTTTATCCCGGCAGATGTCTGGGAAGCTACGGTCACCCCGGAAATACTCAAGCAATGCGACGCCCTCGATGGACGGGTCGACGGGATTATTGTGAACCCAGACCTTTGTAGATTTGATCCAACGGTCCTTCTGTGCACCGACAACGACACCACGAACTCTTCGGGGTGTTTGGCACAATCCCAGGTCGACGGACTCAAGAAATTCTACCAGCCCATTTATGACACCAACAAAACTCTTCTCTTTTCCCGGTTCGACCCTGGAGCAGAAGCTGACATGACGTTCGGTTTTGGGATGTCTGGAACCGCACCGCCGTCGATAGAGGTAGGGAGCACAATCCACAACCTTGAAGCAACCGCCTTCTCTCTCTCTAGTGTTCTGACGTATCCCGTTTTTGGCGAACTCGATAGGTCTGGTACAAATATGCAATCTATGGGGATCCCAATCGGTCCTTAGCCAACTTCTCTGCGGCTGACCTCGTGTACGCTGATTCAGTGGACCCAATTGGGATTTCAACGTGGGAAGACTCTCTTCAGGGGCTCGCGCAATTCAAAAAGAAGGGCGGTAAGCTCCTCACGTATCACGGCACGCGAGATCCTGTAAGTCGCATCCTCCCGGTCAAAAGCCACAAGCCACATAGCGCTACGCTGACTAAAAGCCGCACAACCACCCGTCGCCGTGTACTAGGTGATACCCTCTGGCCAATCAAAACGGTTTTATCAGCTTCTCGCCGCCTCGCTTTCGTCTTCAAGTAAGCTTCGCTCCGAGACAAATGCGTTCGGAGCTCTCAGCAAATCAGAACATTCTCTGATCACGATGTTTTTTTACACAGACAAAGGAAGAGGAAACGAGATGGACCCGTTTTATCGATTGTTCATGGTGCCCGGTATGGGACACTGTTCTGGGGGTCCCGGCGCGTGGAAGTTTGGTCAGGGTGTCGTTTTAGGTACGGGCACCAACGGGATCAACCAAACGGACCATAGCGTTATGCTGAGCATGGTGGATTGGGTCGAGAACGAGAAACCACCTAATGTGCTCATCGGAACGACCGACCAAGGGGTGGAATGGAAACACTGTATGTGGCCAAGCTCAAAGACCGTGTGGAATGGGACGGAGTGGGTCTGTCAGCCGTGTGGGGGATTGTAGGATTCTGGCAACTAATTTGCCAAGCAGGGGACGTGGACCCTTTGGATGGATAGATGATTGGTCGTAGTTCGACGACCGACAGTACCTTGGTTGGATGGACAGTCGTACGATAAATCTTTTTGGATTACTCGAATGAAATTGCACGACCTCGCATATGCGTGTATCCCTATTTTACAAACGTTTCGATAATGGGACAGTTCCAATCTATCAGCGACATCAGCTACTCAACGTAATTCACTCCATGGAATGTAGGAATGGCAGATGGAACACATCAGACAGCGACGTGAGGATGTTGCCAGCAAAGGTATAGAGTCCCGGTCAGTAATTCAGGTTAGCTTCAGCCTATATGCCAGAATTCAGACGTCGGCAGGGACCGAATCCGGTGTTGAATCCCCCGCGGCCCGCTTGGGCAGAACGGCGATAGGACCAGAGGATATTCAAAGCGTCCCAAAGCGGCTAATCCTGAGTTTGACCACCTCCGGTAACAATGTTGAAGTGGCGGTCCAAGAAGGTGGGAATGTCCTGAGAGTCTTAAGTTCGTGCGTGGCGGGATGAGAAACCCCACGCTTCTCCTGAGATTCGACGAGAGAGCTGGAGGCCATACGGCAACACGGAACAAGCGGTGACTCTTGGTGGTTTAGTGCTCAGAGAGGGTACCGATGAACTTCATGACCTCAAGAACACGGTCGACCTTGTTGGTGGTGAGAGTGGGGTTGCTGAACGTCCCAGTGGGATTCCAGCGGGCCTCAGTGATCTGAGGGTCCATTTCGTGACCGCGACAAGACGAGTTAACTTCACGTCACAGAGAGTTCACGCGAAGCCAACTTACCTCTTGTCGACTACCGGGAGGCTATCAATGCGCAAGCTGATTTCCAGGATCGAAACAAATGATGAGTAGGGGACCGTTGTGGTCTGCGTCAGAAGGGAGACCCAAATCGAAGGGTATGAAGACTATATTCCCTAATTCATCGGATAAATGTTCGCCGTTCCCAAGACGCCACGCGCGATCAAGGAGAAATTCTGCTAGGTTGAAATCACCAAAAACGCGATCGATGATCCTGAGTGGGTTTCGGTCCAAGTCTCCCTCGCAATGCCTGGGCCCCATGATGGACTTTCGTTGGATGGAGAGATGGGGGCGGGCCATGATGCTGCGGCCCTATACAGGGACCAGAGATGGTATTGAGGACGTAGCCCATTTGCTGGAAATTCGGTTCGAGCGCGCCCTTCAACAGCATCAGCAGTGAAGGCGGATCTGATCACGAAGAACGGACTGGCCTATTACCCAGAAAAACAAATCAACACCATGACCGAGGCGGATGTGGAAAAATACTCACGAAGACCGAGGTATTCGGGCCTTTATCGCACTTCTCGAGAAGTCACCGACAAAGGGGAGGAGGATCAATTGGGCGCACACTTTTGGGCTGATGGTTGCTCCCCGTGATGCGCTGAGAGAAGCCGGAGAGGTGTTTGAAGGGGATTCGCCCTCTATGTGCCACGAAACCCGAGGAGAGTCCGACCTGAGCAGAGGGGAGCGGGTGGCGCAATATCGGAAGGAGTGCGGTGGCGAGCGCTTACCTAGACGGGTCACAAGAATGTAGAAGCCTTAGCCCACCATCGAACGAACAGCTGGATCTTTCCCATCTTCGCGATATCTTTCGTAGCCGACGCTCGGTACTCAGTACTCAGTGCTTGTGCACCGGACCTTCTGTTTATTTTTTTTCTTTTCGAAAGCTTGCAGTGGGAGATTTGATTCCGAGTGAAACCTTCCTTCGATGATTCGGACGCTGGCTTTGCTTCACGCTACCCGGTAGTCCGCAAGAGCCCCTTGAATCGTTCCCCTCCACGCATCTCTTCTCAGGCGGACGCTGGTCGTAACCAGTATCATACCACTGTTCTGGACCGTTCGCCGCCGCAAATCCGCCCCCGGGCACTCACACTCCAGCCTGTACCCTCGACGTGCGAGTTCTTCGGGCCATGAACCCCACGCGACGTTATCGATAAACACTATGTTCTCATTCAGGAATACACCCCCGACCGTCCCTAATACCTACCTCGCCTGTCACTCAATTCGCTCTTACCACCCCACCGTAGATCATTCCATTATGTTGTTGATGGGATCCTCAAGGCTAGCGTGCTTTGCTAATAAGAAAACACAGGACTAGATGTGTGGGAATGTCGTAATAGGGTAATAAAGATACAACACATCCAAAGTCAACGTGGTCTGTAAAAATGCCCGTAAACGCGCCGAATAGCCCATGAAAGATGACAAAGGAACGAAGAAAACCAAAACCGCAGCATCCATAACCAATGGTCCCTCTCTCCTGCTGGGTATCGAAGAGTAGACCCAACCGCGGCAGATAACAAGCAACTCATCCTTCCATACGAAGAATCTGCCACTATCCTCCACTCATACATTGTGACGCATCACCTCCCCTGCACGCTCCCCTGCATCGCTCTCTGCATCTGCTGAGCATGAGCAGCCTGCATCTGCGCCGCCTGTCCATTCGTCGGCACGTTCATCCCGTTCACCCCGACGCCACTAGCCGGTCCCCTGAATCCCACCGGCCACCGGTATCCAGGAGGGAAACGTCCTTGCATCGGTACATTCATCCCCATCTGTGCCGCGTAGTTCATGTTAAATACGGGGTATCCCGACATCATTTGTAATGCCTGAGCGTGGGCGTGAGCTTGTTGTGCCTGAACCTGAGCCTGCTGTTGTTCTGGTGTTGCGGACTGCATCTGGGGAGTCTGGGAGGGCTGCTGAGGTTGAGATTGTGTCTGGGCTTGTTGAGCCTGCTGTTGAGCCTGGGCCTGTTGGGCCTGTTGAGCCTGCAGAACATGCATCGCCGCCATCGCCGACTGATTCTGCGACATCGCGGTAATCCTCGCCATATTATACTGGTTCGCAGCGTAGTTGTACATCTGCTGTGACTGCATCTGCTGGGCCGTGGCAGGTTGTTGCGGGTGCTGTCCGGCAACGACACCCGGTTGTTGAGCAGGGGGCATCGGTGACCGTGAGGTTTGTGAGGTGTTCCCGCTAAGTGGACTGGGCCGAGTGACGTTCCCAGCGAGCTGCGTGTTTTGCACCATCGGACTCCGAACAGCAGCGTTGACATTGCTCGGCGTCCCATTTGACATAACTCCTTGGGCCTGTTGTGGTTGCCCGTACCGAGCGGCGACGGCAGCGGCCTGAGCCTGGAGCTGTTGTTGCTGGTAAGCATAAAGATGCATCTGATGTTGACTGGGGGTCATGGGTGTGGGCTGTGGTCCCTGGTAACCTGTTATAGGCATGAAGGGGGCGGTTGAATGATTCCTACTTACCTTCTTCGGGAACGTCGGGGGTTGGCTGAGGAAATTTCCCGGAGGAAT
>Ga0307513_10003259_pt1 | contig 22127 bp, 22 predicted proteins | sample 15_EM_MG_FD_202174 | JGI IMG/M metagenome (GOLD analysis project Ga0307513, IMG submission 202174) | Populus trichocarpa ectomycorrhiza microbial communities from riparian zone in the Pacific Northwest, United States - 15_EM | ecosystem: Host-associated > Plants > Roots > Unclassified | place... | reverse complement strand
TCCACGACTGCTCTCACGTTCTGTACCTATATTGCATCGCTCTCTCCCACGCCAACAAGTCTACAAAACACCCTTCGCCGCACTCCCCACTCTCCCATCCCCCTTCCGGTCTCTCTCCAACCCCAGGATCCCACCATCTACTGTGATACTGACTGATAGAGCTATCCCCATATTACTTCGACCCATAAGGAGAGCAGTCAGCACAATGTCCATTCGTGAGCTACCACTCAGTTGGTATCGGATGCGGAGCTCAAACGCAGACAACCAGCCGCCATTCCAGATACTGTAGAAGCCTCTAAACGACTTGCTGCGTATACCGCCGTCGATCGCCACGTCCTCCCCCAGCACAAGGTGGGTTTCGTCCTTGAATCCCTCGACGTCCTACCTATGATAGTCACCATACTGATACCGACTCACCTGCTAGATTATAGGCATCGGGTCAGGTCAGTTGCACTCTTGGCCATGAGCGGGAGCCCATCACCGTGAGGAAACTGACATGCATATGTAGGATCGACGGTGCCCTACGTCGTGGAGCGGATTGTGGCGCAGGGTGTAGAGATGAACAAGGGTAGGGTGTTCATCCCCACGGGTGCGTTCGGCTCTTGATTCGTTCCCAACATCACTCCTCTCTGTCATCACCATCACCTCATACCACCCAATATTCTTCATAGGAAGAAGGAGTAAACGATTGAGTGACCAGCTCCGCAGGCTTCCAATCCAAACAACTCATCCTCGCTGCTAACCTTACCCTGGGGGACATCGACCAGTTTCCCGTGATTGATGTCACCATCGATGGTGCGGACGAAGTCGACACCGCCCTCAACTGTATTAAAGGCGGTGGCGCGTGCCATTTGAGGGAAAAGGTCCTTGCGGAGGCGGCGGAAACGTGCGTCTCCTTCCCCTTTTCCTTCACTGTGCTCTTGTGGCGCTCTTGTGTGGGCAGCCCTGATGTATGTTGAGTAGGTTTGTGGTCGTTGCGGATTACAGGAAGAACTCCCAAGTGCTAGGAACGTCGGTAAGTGTCCTTTCTCTTCTCTATCAAGCATCTGATCCATCCATTTTATCCTCAGTATGCGCCCGGCGTCCCAATCGAGGTCTCCCCCGCCGCATACGCTCCCCTCCTTGCACGCGTAAGGACGATGGGTTCGCCTGACGCCGCCCTGAGAATGGCAAAGGCGAAGGCTGGTCCGGTCGTCACGGATAACGGCAACTTCGTTGTCGATGCACCATTTGAGCCTGCAATATTGGCGGATCCGAAGCAAGTAAGTGGTAGCGGGACGTGCTTTATCATAGTTGTCTCTAAGTATTTGTGCAGCTACTCGTTGGGCTCAAGATGCTCACTGGGGTCGTTGAAGTGGGGTTGTTTTGCGGCATGGCCAAGGCGGCGTATTTCGGCAACCAGGCAGGCATTCACTCCTGTTTTGATGTTTACTAATTACGTTGGGTATCTGTAGGACGGAAGTGTAACTGTACGATGGGCAGACGGGAACGTCGAGCAGCTTCTTGGGGAGCACTAGCGGCGGTTGGCTGAGACGAACTCAACAAGAAGAAACCAAGACGTGCGTAGAGTAGCGACTCTGCAGCGCGATCCTCTTCCCATGCAGCTCTGAGCACCGTACAGGTTATAGTGTACATGGTATGAAGGAATAAAGTCGGAAAGGAAAGGGTGTTCACAACTCAATCACTCGTGATGGCTTGGGTGGCGTCTATGGTCAATCAGCCAGGTGGAGCCTGGGTGGCGCGATTCTCGCTGGATCTGATTGGGTGGCGATTGGGGTTTGATTGGGGTTTGATTGGGTGAATTTGGGTGAAGGTTGAGTGAAGGGCTACTGCCCGCCTCAGCGCTCGCTTGTGCACTGAACAGAGCGAATATATAAACCGATCTCTTGTCCTTCAGCCAGCGGTCCAAAACAACTCACCATGTCGCTCGCGATCCGCCCCGCAGTCCTCGACGACGCTCCTGCCCTCTCGCGCATCTGCCTGCTGACGGCTGATGCAGGCCAGAGTGCAGAGAACCAGTGCACCGTCAAGGACCTCCCGAGTACAGTGCACGCCCTGCCATATGTGAATCTCGACAGCTGTTGGGGGTTCGTCCTCGTCGATTCGGGCGCACCACAGGGCGGCCAAGAGCAAGTCGTCGGGTACATCCTTGGCTCGTCGTCGGTGCGAAAGTTCGAAGCGGAGGCGGAGGAAAAGTGGTGGCCGCGGATGAGGGAGCTCTACCCCGTCTCGACTGTCACCAATGCGACCCTCGTGAGCACGTCTGCGGGGACGGAAAATGCGCCATCGATGCAGTACACGCCCTCGGATATCTACTACTTCAACCTCCTTGCGCACCCCATCACCACCGGCCAGGACGTCATCGATGCCGCTGGACCCGCGTTTATGCACATCAACATCCTCCCCGAGTACCAAGGCCAGGGCTGGGGACGGCAGATGGTGGAGATTGCTGCGCGGAAGGTTCGTGATGATTTGGGTAATGTTGAGGGCAGCAAGGTATGGATCGGAGTCGATCCAAGGAATGAGGAAGGAAGAAAGTGAGTCTATCTTTAGCCTGATTTTCTCCGGGGTGAGACTCACGAAATGGTTTGTGGTGGTAGGTTTTATCTGAAGCTCGGATACGAACTTGTTCCGAGCCAGGAAGGCGAATATCATACGTTGGATATTGACAAGTTCTTGAGAGAGTGATATGTATATTGAGTATCGCAGGGTTCGGTTGTGGGTGGGGGTGGACGAAAATGACGTCAGGCTCAGAATGAGTAATCATGGGCAATCTATAGAATTTGCTGTGAACAATGTCCCCTTAAACTAAACTGTGACCCCCTGTGCCTGCTGCGCCTGCCTTCCTCGTGTGCCTTGTCCGGTCCGAGCGCCATATCGCTTGACCCACATATTGGCGCCAATCCCGTGGCGACAAACGGTACAGTCATCAGCGCAGTGTTTAGTGTACCCGCAATCCCTCGACCACTCGTTTGGTGGAGGGATGGGCTGTAGCTTCGAAAGAGAGCTAGTGCGCGTGAAGACATCCCTGGCAATTATATAAACAGTAATTAATCCTTGAGAGACTGAGTTTGAATAGGAACACTCACGAGGCACCAAAGTCCGAGCCCAGGAGCTGAACATAGCCCACCATTCATGATAGTGGAGATTCACCGAACACCAGACCCAGAATACTGTCTAAACAGTGCACCGAATAAGCCTACAATCTCTCCATATCGCTCTAGAGTCATAAATTGACCTACGGAATGATTAAAAGGTGAACAAGTGTGCCTGCTTCATGAAAGACTAGTCCCACGATGCGTGTGCTCAGGTAGCACGAAGGATATCCCTAACACCGAATATCATTACAACCCTCGGGTAGACATATTTGGACGGTGCATTCATCAGAACCTAGCAGAACGACGCCTGGCTGGTTACTGGAGGGGAATAGGCACGAATGACAGAATAGAATTGCTTACATAGAGGCCAAATAACTGACATACGGAAGGCGGACACAACCCACGTTTCGTTCGTCGAGGTCTGGGTTCGAATCAGACCTGGAGTCCTTCCACGCGAGCGGTCCCCAAAGCTGTTCACATTTTGAAACTTTGACGAATTATCAGCACGGCAGGTGCCATCAACAATGCTTATTCGCCTGTTCCCTTATCCCATTGGGTGCCGTTGGCTGCTCGATGATGCTTGATCATGGTCAGGTGGACCCTAGACAGACACTGCAACCAAAGAAACAAAGAAATCAGTAGCAGAGCGAAAGGGCGCAGAGCAGGATTATGTGATGTTTAAATCCGCTCCAAGTCGACTCTATTAGTTTATCATCTGCATAGGGATGATTTATAAACGATTGTGTCCAACGGGGGCTGGTCTGAGGATTGAGCAAGACTAGTCCCTTGACCATCCTGACTGGCGAGGCTGTCACGTCACCCGGCTTTATAGCCTTTCAGCCAACTCGACAAGTATTTGAAGAGGTAGCAATATCCATACATAACGTCTTGTATATACCATTGGTTAGACTGTCAGTATTTTTGGCTACGCAATGTGAAGGTTGGTGCAGTCTAACTTGGAGTTGGCTGCCTCCACCGCCTCACACGAAATCGTACTATACACCCCACTCCCTTGTTGACCAAGTAGCAAACATAGGGGAGATCCATTCTTGAGGTTCGTGGCTGACCACCAGCTCCGAGCGTTCTAACGAGCGGGACAGCAGCAGAGCTCAGGAACGGCGCTATGATTGCATCCTTAAGTGATACTAGAAGGTGGCCAAACCATTTGGCCCCATCTCTTACTCAACGCATAAGATCAAATCTCGTGAAAGATTCCACACAGGTCTAAGGATGACAGCAAGGACCAGAACTGTCGGCATTTGGGACGCATTGTGGGAGCGTCAGTGCTCCGATTGTTACAGGACCATTAGCTCGAGACGTCACATGGCCACTTCTCTGGTAGATAGTCTTTCGTCCTATGGTCGGCTTGCGCGGGAAATTCTAACAAGAACTACCACCTTCGACCCACAGGGTATCCGTAATTGGTTCCTGTGCGTCTCCACGTTTCGTATCAGGTGGCCACCGCACGCTCCTGACGGACTAGTCTTGACAGAAACCCCCTTGGGACCAAATGCAGCATATCTGTTGCTACATTAGTGGCCATGATTGCCCCACATGATCAGGTACTTGTCCGGGATTGCCTTCCCTTCGATATCCTCAGTCGTGGATTGGAATTCATGTCGAATGCACCTCCGTGGGGTTCTGTTCGTCTACAAGTCCTGTTACTTTGCAGTAGTACGATCCCCACGACTCTGGACGAACATAATTGTTGACAATGCCTTCGTCAATCACTTTACTGGCCGTTCTGAAGAGGCTGGATCGGCATTCGTCTCGCAATGCATTAAATGGAGCGGGTATCTCCTTCTTCAGATGTGATGGATTCTCGGAGGCCTTTTTTAACAAATGCCAGACTTTGTTCCACAAAACCTGAGGGATGCTGCGCATCCTGCTCGAAACTCAGCCTGAATCGAGAAGCTAATCACCCCAACCCGAGACACAGGTGCCCTTGGCAGGTGCTGTTCCTTTGAATGGGAGGTACACTTTCGCGTTTGGAGATTGGGCCACGCCGTTACTCTCCGTCGAACCTCCGGCCTTGAAACGACCTTTAATCATAAATATTTACATGTTGGGTGGGTTGTATGGACCCATGCAGTTTCCGAAATGTTTTCAGCTGCGGGAGATCATAATGTCCAACTGCATCGAAGTCAGGCCGTACCTTCGCACCTGCAAATCTAAGGCAGTTGCAAGTCCCGTGCTTCATAGCGGTAGCCAGTGGTACCCAGAGGACGGCTTCATTATCTCCCGCTTCAACTTCCTTCGGTCCCTTGTTCAACGCAGGCGCATTGATGAAACCTGTCGACACTACAATGTGCCGTACTCTCCTATTTACCTTGCGCATCATGAGACTCTATCCGAGGTATCAGACTCCCAGCACTCAATTCCTTACATGTTCATGACATCATTCCAGGCCGAGTGCTCGACGTTCCTTCTCTATTGTTGCTACGTGTAACGGCAGAATTGCTGTTCGGCTATCACTCGGTGCCATATCCCAGGCACCTTCAATATAGATTCTGCGATGTAATAAACTTCGTTTGAACCGCCCCATGCGGGCTCCGATGAGTGGCTCGACAATCTGATGAATGTAGTTGAGAGAATGAACTCCTTGGGCATCATTGTACGATCCTTTCCTATGGCTGGGTTAATGACGAAACGATCTTGGAGGAATGTCGCTTTGCTCGTAGATTCATCTTCACACAAACGGTGGTAAATAATTAATCAAATTAATGTTATGCGATCGACACAATCCCTGTTGTTAATCAGGGGAATCTGACCCTCTGTTTCGGATAACGATGAAGTCTGGAGACTGATCGGCCACGCTCCAGGTGGGTACTACTCTCACAATAACAAGAAAAGTGAGTATTACCGACGGCCAGCGACGAAAATGACTCCTCAAATTAAATAGCTTTATTCTTCGCGACCGCTTCAATCGACCTGAGGCATTGACCACGCCAGGTTTCCGAGAGAGGACTAGCCCACACATTTCATCTTGTGGTCCTTGAGATTTTGTCGATGGAGCACCTTTTTACTGGAGAGAGATGGCGAGAGGTCAATGTCGGCTCTCGCTGCTGAAGCAGGGACATACCAGAGCACACATGAGACCTTCCGTGGATCAATGTGTACTTCAAGGTAACGTGGATCCGCAGCAGCGTAGTCACTATAAGCAAAGCTGAGGTTACGAGGGTTACCACGAGACTGAAATATTCTACCAGTCGGAATTCCTGCACTGTCCTCCACACACAAACGGTCGGTAATTGAGGTGGGTATCCTTGACATGGCGAAGAATACGCTCTTTTCTCTGAACTTGATGCTCGCAGTAAATAGGCGTGCCGTCAAAATTCCGAACCGGTACTCTGCACTGGAAGCTTCTTCGTCCGATCCTCGACACAAATGACATGAGTTCGTCGTCAACTGCGCCCGATTTTATTTTATCGGCAGCAATCAAAACGCAAAGTGCTTCGAAGGCTCCTTGCCAGTTGGCATCATGGAGCACAATTGGATCTAGAGGTTTTATGTTCGCCTTTTGTGAAGCGAGTTCACCTCGTTTGCAGAGATCCTCCAACTGTGGATCATTCGTCACTGGGAACGAGACAGAGAGACAAAGTCAGCACCAGGAGAATTTGATCCATAGGGTCGATCGTGCATACCATTTAGGGAAAAATAATAAGAGCTCAATGGCATCTACCCCAGCTCTTGTTTTTTTCCTCTTGATGTTATGGGGCCATGCCTCCATCGGTCACCCACCTTAAGTACTTGAAAACCGTTAGCCCGACTCTGAGTCTGGCGATGAGTCTCGCGGCTGTCACGCTTGAGTCGACTGGCGATGTAAGCCGAACTCCCGTTGACCCTCGAATTTACCTCTCCTTGACGTCAGAGTGTCCACAGGCAGCTGACCTTGTTAATAGAAAAGAAACTGTGCTCTGGGCTGTCCATGACTAAGATGTGAGATGGCCGGCGCTGCTGCGGCGTGACGGCGCAAAGGGAGTCGGGGGCAAAATAAAGAAATGCTGCAGACCTGGAAAAGGTTTTGTGGCCTGCTCATCCTGAGTGCTATTGATAGGCTTGCATAGAACCTTAACAGCTCACCTGAAGGACAGATTGCGATGTGGTGATTGTACCATTCCAGGCTTTTGTGCCACCTCCGCAATTCCATCGCGGTGTGGACAGGGGCTTTGGTCGCCTTGACGAACGGTGACACTGCGACCACGAGACCGGGATACGAATGGGAATATTGGTGTACGACAGTGCCATGCGGGTAGGGCAATATCGAAGGACCGTCTTATTCCCAGAGGTTTACTAAGCGGGACAGAGTTGGAAGGAGCCATTGAATTCGGACTCACGAGGACTACAGCTTCAGCATCAGAATATTTAATGTTGTAATTTTAGGGTCGGGAGAACGGCTATTCCATATTTATTAACGGAGTAGCTGTGACGACCCATGCGGTTGATTGTCATATTCGCACGGGCAGGCTGACTTCATTGAGCGGGAGTCGGGTCGGAGTCGGGTTGAGGCCTCGCTCTAGCGGATCAATCGGAGTGATCTGGATATCGCTTGGAAGAACTTGGTGCATTCTAAAAAAACCTGGGATGTTCAATGGGTCAACGTTAAACTCTAAAGAAAGAAAAGTTACCAGAAAATGTGTCTGACGATGGGATATAAGTGTAGCCCCACGTGGGAGACGGCTGTTATGTCCCAACCCACGAAGTACGCCGAGAAAGCATCAGCAGGATTGCGGTTGAACTTCTTCGTGCAACCGAGAGGCCGCGGTTCGGCGTTCCACATCGACACGGCTTTGGGCCGTTCAACAGGAGGTTATTCTTGTGCAGCGATAGTTGGGCACGAGTAACGAGGTACCTTGCGCTCTAAGTCACGCTCCGCTCAGTTACACTCCGAACAAGAAAGCGGAGGGGTTAAAGATATTGCAAATAAACCTCAAGGAATGCAGTATGTCGTGATGGTATGGGATGGTGGTACCTCGCAGTGGTGGCTGAGGGATGCACCGGGAGGGATCGCGACAGGGCGAAAGCATTTTGTGGCCCGCGTTGGACTTACTATTTCAGCAGTTGCTGACCACCAACACACTATCAGGTGGAATCGGACCCTGTGCTGAAGAGTGGCGCTCGCGACTAAGACTCAAGATCGTCTAGACAGGCATTAGTTGGATATCGCGTGGGCTAACGTGTTTCGGATTTCGCCGCCACCACCAGCAAAAAATCAGATTGTAAAAACTCTGTCAAAACTAAGCAGAGCGTAAGACTCAGTTGCGTAGCAAGCTGTAATGTATTAAGAAATACCTAAGCAGAGCGTACTATAGTCAAAAGGGAGAGTATTAGGACATAGCTACAGAACATTGTAAGACGGAGACTCAGTTGCGCAGCAAACTGAGTCTGTCATCCTGCAATAAGATGACTTATAGATATGAAATGTACCAACGAGCTATAATCAATGCTGACGGCATTGAGGCGTGGTTTGCAACCCTCCATTTGACCGTAGCTCGGTCGTGAGCGTGTACATATTTCCGACAGACTCGGGTAAAATAATGAGCCATATCTGTTAGGACTCAAGGGAGATGGTGCACCATGGCCCCTGTACGAGGTGAATCAGCCTCTGCTGACCTCGTTCATGAACCTCTAGTGTCCTACATTCATTTTGAGTCGAAGAAAATTCACGAAACTCACGTTAGCAGCATGTGCCTTGGATTGTCGCACTTGAAGAGAACTAGGTGACGCCGCGGAGAGACCAAGCCCAGGAATAAACTATTGGCATAGCGAGATGCATCTATGATATCCTCGGTGACTCTTCTTTTTTCAAAAGCTTGTTGCAGTTCCTCTGAAAGTCGAATTGACCCCCAAAGATTAACGGCTTGAACTGATCGTACGTCCCCCACTCAAAGTTTCTGTGCGAGTTTGGCTTGAATATTTAATCTATTCCTGCGTTTTGAATCGAGAAGCGGATTATCGGGAAGGACTGTAGCCACACAGGGGTACAAACATTACTGAATACAGCACAGGGTGTAACCGCCATGATGCTACAGGTCGACATGCATGTGTAACGACACATTGGACTTGTCGCTGTTTGACACAGCGAGCGTGTAGCGGAGATAGGCCTGATTAGGCGTAGAGATGCAATGACAAACTTAGGGTGAGGGACACCCGAGCCTTACAAACCACAAATTGCTATCCGTTCGTCATATTAGACCTCCAGGCATAGGACAAAAGGCGCAACGGGGACCGTAGCGAGATGATGGAGTCAAACATAGAGGACTACTTCCTTGGTCATACTCCGAAGGGCCAACCTTGGTGATCTCAGGTTCGAAAGGTCCACTTTGGTAGCGGTGGGGCAGGTGCATAGAATGAAAGGGACGGGGGTTACCATAGACAACTTCACCAGTGGGTCGCGCTTGATAACAGTGGCATAGGGGCGATAACAAAATCCCCCAGCGAGATTGAAAGTTGATCTTCACTGGCGGCGACATGACAGGAGGCGAGGTGCGAGCGGGTGAAATTGACCACCCGTGAGACTGATCAGAAGACTGGAAACCGTGACCATGGCCCTGGTTTTCTCACCAACAGCGAGGTTGGATGGTTCGGATGGTATCAACTTGATAGGATCGACAGCCCTAGGTGCTGTGAGATGGGCCATGTGGGGGTAGAAGTGGGAGGGTGATCCCAGACGCTATAATCCGGGCCTTGTGAGGCCATGATTGCGTCTGGAGGGTTGGAAACAAGTAAGGCCCACTGAGTAAGGGAGGTGAAATAGAAACATACAACAACTTGATAGTCAGATTCAAGGGCGACTAATCCAATACTACCGATTGTGAGAAGAGTCGTAACGATGCCAATGAGGGCGGGGAGGGCAGCATGGTTTGCGCATCGGTTGATGAAAGGGATTTGCTGAGGAGACGTCATGTCTGCCCAAGTGAGTAAGTAGGCACTATTGAGCGCGTTTTTCTAAGTGGTACCCTGCCCAAATGTACCTCTGCTGAGCATGAAATGATTTACTATGTTCAATTGCCACGAATCGTCTCTGGACCACAGACATTTTCACACCTTGGACATGCTGGAGGATAACCCTTTGTGGGTTTTGGGAACAACACGCAGCGAACCGACGTGGTCCATGATGTGCCTCTATATTAGGAGGTCCACATGAGTGATCAGTGCCCGGGGCCGTGGGTCAAAGAGGAATAGTTGTGGAGAAGTGCGAACTGCTCTTCCGCTGGGGAGAGTTTGCACCCTCACGATCTCGCCAGTCGATTGCGGGCGTTACGTGGTCTTGATGGTCCTGGTCTCATCTCTGGTGGTCGGTGACTGGCGGTATTTAGCCCTCTGGCTCACCACGAAAGGCACAGTCTCACTGGATGAGGAATAAGGTGGCTAATCGGAGGAGTGGAAGGTATGAAGAGGTCTGGCTGTTTGCAAGGACGGGGAGTAGTCGACAGGCTGTTGTATTAGGACTGGGGAAGTCACAGGTGGGTGGTGATTCATGATGGCCTCCTTTGTTTGGATTGTTGCGCCGTAAGTACAGGTGTCACGTTAGTTGGTTGTGATATTGCCGACGCAAGGAATACGGGGAGAATACTGCCCGCCATGGCACGATCAAACAGCGCCTCGCCCTACTGTGGAAGCTGTTCCGTAGTACCCTTCGAAAATCATTGCAGTATTGTCATGTAAAAAGTTGGAAGTGGATGCGATATGTCTTCCTATTCAAGTGTGGGTGTTACAGACCATGCACATGACGCTCAGAATGGGTTTTTACCTTGATATAACGCTTCGCAGATCTTTGTGGTGGTGCTGGGCAGATCGTGTCGATGGGGAGTGGATCAAATCGCGGTTTTTTTTTGACTTTTGGAACTCGTCTCGTCAGAAATGTTCCGGTTCCGGCTGGCGGCACCCGCAATTCGTCGTCTTTTCGCTCAGAAGGTTGTCCATGTCTGCCAGAGATGTACAGCCACAGCGGCGACCTCGAGCATTCGCGGAAACGCAGCTCAAGCTCAGGCTGGAGCCGTTGAAAAGCAACGCGAGCGACGGATTCTGCGGCTAGTAGAGCAAAAGATTGCACACAGACAGAGACTGGAACAAGAGGCACGTCTGCTTGCTCCCCGTCGAAAGAAACCCCTAATTTGGGTTCAGCATAGTCTGCCGACCAAGAACTCCAGGCTGGACTAAGCCACCATGAACAAATTAAACGTTCAAAGACTCTCAAAGAGCTGCAACCTCTTGTCGAGGCGTGGACTGAGTGGACAAGAGCGCGAGAAGTAAGATTTCCGTACGATGGCCTCCTGAACCATTCACCTAGTATATACCGCAGGCTCTAGAAGAAGCTTCCGCACTCTTGAATGACCCTGACCCATCTATGCGCACCTTGGCGTCTGATGAGTACGAGCAGCTCTGCGCGACGATGGCCACTCTTCTGAATTCGACATTTCCGAAGCTCTTGATCCCTCCATCGCCAACCTCTAATGTCTCTGCTATGCTGGAGCTCAAGGCCGGTGCGGGGGGTGATGAAGCGGCGCTCTTCGCTGGGGATCTCTTGCGAATGTACCAGCGGTATGCACAAATGTGGGGCGACGAACTATCATCTCGTATACGGAGTGATACTGAGGGCGGTAGGTGTGGACGGGGAGGATGGACTGCCACTATAATTTCGCAAAATGAACTTACCATCGGCAAGGGCGTGAAGGAGGCTATAATCGAGATCAAGGGGCAGGAGTCATATGACTCATTAAGATGGGAGACAGGTGTTCACCGGGTACAGCGTGTTCCGGCTACCGAAAGCGGTGGAAGGCTACATACGAGTGCAGTCGCAGTCGCGGTGAGTGGTATTAATGCTTGTATAATAACATTTAGTTCTCACACTGTGGAAGGTGTTTCCTATGCTCGAAGATAATCAAGGAGAAATGGACGAATCTACGTTCCAGATCGACGAGAAGGAAGTCAAGGTTGAAGTGATGCGCTCTCGCGGTGCAGGAGGGCAGGTAGTCACGATGATGCGTAGTGGTGACATGTACTCAGTCTTATCTAGCACGTCAACAAAACCGAATCAGCGGTACGACTAACGCATACCCCAACTGGCATCACAGTATCGATGCAAGACTCTCGATCACAGCACCAGAACAAGGCATCTGCATGGAGGATCCTGCGTGCCAGGCTTTATGATCGGAAACTTAACGAAGAGGCGACGAAAAGACGAGCCATGCGGAAGAACTTGATCAAAGGAACAGACCGCAGTGACAAAATACGGACCTACAACTATGTACAGGTGTGCAGTCCTGGCATTCTTGGGAGTGGTTCTTACGTTGCCATAATAGGATCGAGTGACGGATCACCGGATTGGGTTCACGACTATGAACTTGCAAAATGTGATGGACGGTGAAACACTTGAATCTATAATAGAAGCACTCCGAAAGCAACACGAGGTCGAGACGATGCAAGAGTTGCTCGAGGACGCAGACGAAGAACGTTCGTGAAGACGTAGTGTTGGTAACTATGAACGGCTTCTTCCAGATGTTCTCATAAGTTTTGTCTTATAATAGTAGACAGGCGGGCTAATTACGACTGGAGTCACCCGTGACTGGAAATGACAAAAGGCCCTTCCAGTGGAGTGCCATCGTAGGCTCGTTTTAACCCAATCACGAGTAGTCTTAGGCCCAATAAGTGGTACCTCTGTCCTCGTCTTTGGGTGCAGCTGACAAAGTCCTTGAACTCGTCCACTTTCAAATCTGCATATGGGGCCACCACGCTTCCGGTTCGAACTTTAGATAGCTGGGTGTGGTACATAATCCTTGGCCGCCCGCAAACCTGCCCATCGGATTGGCGCACAGTCCGCATAAGGCCAGTGCCTCACAATATAAGCAGTTTGAACCTCAAGTCGTGGCTAGATTGTCCGAGAGGTAGGCGCATTAATAATTCAGATGTTTGGGAGACGATTTCATCGTATTTGAAGTTGGGCATTTTCTCATTGGCCGTTTCACTACCCTTGTGGCTCTCGTCCCAGATATTACTACAAAGCGTAACATACCATCTTGTCCTGTGAAACGAAGGACCAATTAATGCCCATGTGTAGTGTTAAGAGGACTGATTGGGCAAAACTTCGCATGGTCCATGTCACGAAGCGATAAACGAGTGGCGCGTTGGCCATCAAGGTGTACGAAGCCCCTGACAAACCCCTTGAATTTCCAGATCCCAGTTGATCGGTACAATGTCCCTTCAGAGTGTAGCACTTCCTTTTGCTCCTTCGGCCATACCAAGCTTCACTCGTATGGTGACGCCAGAGCCACATACGTATACAAGAGCGCCTGCCAAGTTCAGAAATGATCACAGTGAATTTGCGTCCTGAAGCGCTGAGGTTTATGACGCGGGATTCCAGAAGTAGGGTTCGAGATGCAGAAAACAGGACCCAGTGTTCAAATGATAGAGCACCACCAAGGCAAGACAAGCATGCTACACGAGCGCTGAGTTAGAAGTGATTCTCGTCCTCCCAGGTTGGGCTGTCAACCTTCTCTGTCGACCGAAGTCACGGGCTGAGAAGCTCCTCTCGAAAGGTCCGGAACAGACGCGCTCTTGTAGTCATTTGGTTGTGCGTCACTGATCCTGACTCGACTAGCGAGTCAGGAGGCAGGCGGCAGGCTGTACATAAAGGCCCTGCATCTCCACCAACCTGAACTAAAGCGAAGCCGCAAGATGATCCCCCGCATATGAAGCACTCGAAAATACGCCATTACCCTACCTGTCTGCTGCTGGTCATACAACGAATTCCACCGAAACAGAAACCACCGTGATCATTTTCAACCATTTATTGCGCTCAGTCGCGCTCAATCGCTATCCAAGCAAGAGATAACTACATCAGAGACTACCCTGTACCAGATGCAGTACGACTGCCTTGAAGAGTATCGTTCTCCTTCGCCTTGGGACCGGTTCAGTGTGTCGCCCTCGCCTGGGGACCCGTCGCTCGGCATTGAGCTCCGAGCAGGCGATGGGATACCCAAGCTGGTCCCAGAGGTTGAGCAGGTGCGTCCGGCGCGTCCGCGAATCAGCCGGCGAACGTGGGCTGAGTTCACGTCACACAGGGAAATGTCGAATACAAGCTCAAGCTCATCAATCCAACCCTTGAAAGGTTTCTATTCTCATTTCTGTCTGTAATAGAACCCAGTAACTAACAACAGAACCCCTGATGCCCAGGTTCAACCGTCTAGTTACCCAAATGAATTGGCGATTAATGGAGGGGAACGGGCAAGCCTATTACCAGCTCGGAGTCGCTGATTCAGGTCAACTGGTAGGGTGTCCGCTTGCGCTAGCTAGATTTTGTCTGACCTTACCCTTCCCAGGTTGGCCTGACGAAAGCTGAAATGGAAGCAACACTCGAGACACTAGAAGCTATGGCAGGAGAAATTGGTGCATCGGTGATCATTAATCGCGAAATAGAAGTCTCCCCTCGTCTGCTTGCTGGCAGTGGTGGACTCACGGGTACCTCCTGGTGGCGCAACCGTCGCAACCGGTCATTCAACCTCTCGTCCAGCATTACTTCGACGCCTGCCTCTGCCTCGCCCCATGTCGGTGGCCTGCTCCAGCTACCCCCAAATGGAGGGCACGCCTCTTCGGGGAATTCTACCAGCGTCACAGAGACCGAGAGCAGCGAGACTGAAGGAACTCATTCGTCGTTGGATGAAGAGGATGACACGGCTCGTGCTATCGGTTTAGAGGGCGAAGAGGACGACAGCCTCCCTACCCTAGACGGTTGCGACCCCGACGAGATCATCGTCCGCTCGGCTCCGGTGCCGATCACTCATACCATGTTGCGTCACCCCTTCACAACAGGTAGTGGTTCGTATCCTGGTTCTGCCGATGCATTGGGCATCGTGAAGAGCACCAGGGTTCACGCGGACAACGAAAGTGATGGTGAAGACCTCGGTGTCTTCGGTTTGGGTGACCTTGACATCTCCTCTGGAGGATTCGTAGCACCCAGACCGACGCCAGTCCCCAAGAGAGCTGGGTCGGTTGCACTCCCGGCCAAGCGCAAGGCCATTCTCAATCCAAGCAAGGGCAAGCGACCCCCGAACCCGTTTGTCAGTCCCAAGACGCAGGAGGAGACTGTGGCGAGGGCGGCTTCGAAGCGTGCGAAAAGGGACCAGCGACGTGCGGAGCACAAACGTGCCATGGTCGGTCCGGGGCCCAGTGTCAAGCCGTTCCCTGAGCCCATGGTGAGGGGGGAGGCGAAGGAGCTCACTGTCGAAGCTGTTGAGGCGCTCACTACCGCGTTGAGCAACATTGCCGTGTCCGCGTCTGCGTCTCCAGGCGCCATTGCTGAGACCGCCACGGATAACTCGACGATCAAAGTAACAGATGATGAAACTACTGTTGCAGCAGTACCCTTTGAAAAGCGACTTATCGTTGAGGCTCTCATCGTGCGCAAGGCCGGCTTTGGGAATGGCTATGTCGATCTGAGCCGGTTCAATGAGGAGATTGACCAGCTGCAGGATTTTTCGTTAGGTTGAATAAATTGTGGACTAAGATGCTTGTTTCAAGGAACTCTTCCTATACACTCGTGCTAATACCCTGACTTGTTCTGACATTCTGCTTACTTCCAATGTCCGTTTCTTTCTACGGTAGTGTTCAAATTCGTACTCTAGGAGATGTACTCGATGCTAGTAGATCTTTTCGCTTATGTTACATTATGTTATGTTCAACAAATTAAACAGTTACGATACTAGCACGTATTGTGCGGGCAGTCATATACTATATCAAGCCGATAGAGGCTTGGCAATTTGCCGAACCCGATGTCGAAGCGAATTTGGGCGTCCATCCGATAATTTGAAAGCCGAGTTTGGGCGGCTCGGTCCGGCTTTTCGTCTATGCTACATACTCGTTGTGTTTTTCTCCGTAGCAAATGTTTCTTGATATACCGAGGTTATATAAAGAACCAAGGCGTGCCGCGGGCATTGCGCGGAATGGCGCTGAAATTTCCAAGATTAGTGACTATGCATGCTTGTCACGCGCTTTTCGTGATTTGTTGCCTGCATGACATACACACTAGAGCAAGCTGTAATGCACAGTGTTTCAATGGCTGGAACACGCGTGACGATGGTAACATCCCATATTTCAATTGAGAATCACCCGATTTAATTCTGTTTACATAGGCTACAGAGAGGATGAACACAATTACTGGTCTATGTTATGTACCCTATAAATGTATTTCCGATTCGGCGTTTTATTTCAATTTCACGCAGCCTCATTTGCTCAGCCCTGGTGACTGGAGAGGCTAAAAAGTGCCTTATAGCTCCATCAAATCTAAAGCGGCGTTTACTGAATTCATTCGCGTGCTAGTTAGGTCTTTAACTGTTCAACTGTCCTGTCCACATGTGTGTTGTTGGGGGTTTGACGTGCGTACCGTAGTAACTGATCTAAAGTGTTATACTTTCTTTGGTGTGCTACAAATGTGATATCCGTGCGTTGCTGGGGCACTGCTGCCGTCTTTGGCGCATCAATTGCACGTTGCAGGTACGCCAGTCATCAAATATTACGAGTTGTGGCAACCTCGGTTGGTGCAATACATGCTGCCAGTGAATACCTGCAACGACCCTCATGGTGCGTTGTTGGTGGTCGCACTTCATCCCGATTTGAGTGAGTGCATGCTCGGTGCTCCTCTGGTGCTCCACTGAAGCACTCTCGTGCTACCTATTGGTGCATCACCGATGCATCGGGTATTTGGCACCGCTTCCCAAACGAAGAACCTGCATAGCTTGAACTTACCCCGTAAGCTCTGATATGCGAGTGGTATTTGAACAAAGGTATTCAGGACTACAGTATGAACAGTTCTCTCGGAAATCGCTGGTGTGTTGGAATTACCGCCGTGAGTTACCGGAAGCGAGAGCCTTTTTGGTCACGCACTCAAATTACACAATATATATAAGATAGGTCCCGAACCATCCATTTAACCACAAGAAGATTATACATTGCCACCACACCGGCTCCACGAGGGTATAAAAAAGAGATAAAACAATAGGGCGTGGAGCGTTTTACGTAGTCAGCAATCGATCGTAATGCCATTGTAAGGGCCAGTATGGTCTATTTGTTCACGTGAGGTAGGGACAATGAACGACCAGAAGGGTGCTTACCATCAACGTCGGAGAAGAAAATATTTTTCGCATCCCCTACTGAGCAAAAGGCATTCGTGTTCTCTTGTCCTGAACATGCGAACATGGCCCCATCGTCATTGGGGAAGTGCCTTTCCTATTCGAATTGTCAATTAATTGATACCACAGAAGATCGCCAGACGCACGCCAGAAGGGTGACGAAAGCCCAAGAATCGTCCGGGAAGGATGGGCACGGGATCTCTGTCGTTGGTGATACGGGTGAGCTTGACGTTAGCGTCAACGAAGTCCGCAAACTGTCTATTTCCAACCTAGAAACATTAAATTGATATTTGCTGCTAGTATTCGTGATGATTGGGGCTTACTCGTGGCATGCCGTAGGTAACCACCTTCAATTGAGTGGTTGACGGCAGGTTCAGCCCCAGGAAGACACCGTCCAGCAGTGCCAATGCGCCACCAAGACTGTGTCCGACGACTAACACGTTTTCTGTATTTCTCGTCGTGAGCTCATTCTGGACAGCCTGCAGAATCTGCGGTGCACTGCGGGCGTGAGCGTCCTGGAAACCACCATGTACCTTGAGACCCCTTGGGAGACCTGGGAAGATTTCCGGGTCCAAAGGATCGGGAACGAAATCGGCGTCGACGAGGAGGGATTCGATGTTTGAGGGGTCAGTACCTTGGTGTGCAACGACAACAGAGTTTGAGGTAGGATCGAAGCCGACATAGACTAAAGAGGCCAATGAGGTGTCAGTATTATGATCGTCCTAATGTGGTGACAGCGGGCTCGTTGGATGTAAGGAGGCACGGAACACGACATGGACGTCGACAACTCACATTGGGGAGTATCCCCACCGTCACCTCCCACCAGGCTCGTTTCGAAGCCTGGGGTAGCGTCACAGTGTTCCCCACAGGTCCAAGTCTCGGTCAATCCCAAATCGCAATACGCAACGGCAGAGAAATGGGTGCTCGGGTTGAACGAATCTACGTCTGCCTGGGGTACTAGCGTAGGAGTTTCTTGGCGACGATAGAGGTTGGGTGGTTCAACCGATTCTGGTCGAGCCAGAGGTGTAGGGGCCGCAAGACCCAAGGTCGAAACAAAGAGGAAAGAAAGAACAGAGGTTGTGATGGAGTACATCCTCAATGAATGAAATGGCCGTGGATAGGCGGTCTCGGTTTCGGTGTCGATATACGAAAGGGAGGTTAGGCGGAATTCCTTTCGACGAGAGTTCTCGTAGCGCCGAAAATAAAAGAGTGGTTTGTGGAACGAGTGATGGTACGCGGAGACGCGTGTGGGGCAGCGAACAGGCTCTGTATCGATCCAACGGTGGTGGGTGAAGAAATAAGGAGGAACGAAAGCCACACCAGGAGGCGTCGAAGCACAGAACGGGGTCAAGGAATCGCCCCACCTCGTATTGATCACTTATATCAATCAGGGAGAACCCCTTTGTGCGACGAGCTGTTTGACAGACAGGCTATCCGGTTTATCGGCGTCGCAGTTTCATGCCCGTCTCGGTTTGTCCCACTCGACAGCCAGTCCCGCTGGACGGACATGTGGAAATTAAGCGCCAACGACGTCTGATGCCAAGCTGGATGACAAACATGGGTGAATATCTGGTGCCTTCTGCATGTCATAGGATAAATACCAGAAGCATGCGGGATAAGCTGAATCACACGTCCGTCTCCAACCCGGGAACCAGCTCTGCCATACATGTCCTCAATATCCTTCTCGTACTCTTTAAGTCTTTCAAAGTGGCCGCCAGGACCCGTGCACGACGTGCTGCAGGTGTGTCTCCCGAAAAGGCTCCCACCAGTTGCCTCGGCGATCAGGTCGGGATTGCCAGTATTTGACGGCTTTGACTATGTGTAGTCATGGCGATGTGATGTTCATGCCCGGTGACTTCTCAACTAGGTAGCTGTCAACTGGGAAGTGTAGATCCTACGTTGCCACCGTGATGCAGTCAGTCCGTCTATGGCAAAGCACGTAGCGAACGTACTGCCGGAATCCATCTAGCGTCGGTGTGAAGCCCGAGCGTTGTGACACCACCAGCATCCTTGTTGAGGCCGAGAAAGTTCAGGTGCTCGTGCGGTGCGAGTTCTATCAACGTTCCAACTAATATGTTGGACCGCTTGTATCGTTGGCGAGGCGGTTCAAGAGGTGCAGCGCGTGTTGGGGACTTGGAAGGTGTTGCAGTGACCGTATGCGATGAACCTTGTAGTATGTTGCAGGCTTTATAGGCCAAGTATTTCGAACCTGTCGTTCGTTAGTCGAGTCCGTGAAATATATTTGGTGCTGAACGTAGTTGAGGACGAACTTTAGCAGTTTTCACTCTCATTATTTTCACTCTTCGCCTCTGTTTCTTTTCCTCCACTAAGATACCCTCGATGCCTCTCTCCTAATTCTCCTGTAGAGTAACTTTGAGGCCGTTGGCCCATGTGTGTGGTTCAGCTGAGCTTGAAGGTCTGCTAAAGTTGCCTCTGGTGGGAGCTCGACCTCGTACGACCTCCTGAGTGATGAAGTATTTTTCGGTGTTCGTCGAGCGCACAAGCACAAACGCACAGACACCAAGAAATGAACTGTCCTTCGTCTACAATTATCTCCCCCTGTCCCCTTTTTTGATAAGTGCGTTTTAAATATATGTCGAACAAAAGGCATCGTAGCTCATCTGCATGAGAAGGTTGGTTGTTGAGGACACTTGAAGAATCGCATACAAGTGTGCCATGGGCAATTTGTTGTTATTGGTGAGGAGTGTCGGAAATGTGTAACGCTAACGACCGTGTTCCGGTCAAATGGAGTGTTGCGGATGCCAACGTGCCGTCGGCATTATTTATAGCGCACGGTTTCCTATCGGGTCATATCGGGTCCACTTTGGTTTGCGTTATATAAGTCACCTTCTTTGTAGGATGACAGTCTCAGTTTGTTACGCAACCTGAGACTGTAAGTCCATTTACGCCATCTTGTATAATGAGCGTCTCTTTTGTACAGTACGCTCTGCCTAGGTATTTCATAATACATTACAGTTTGTTACGCAACCTGAGACTTACGCTCTGCCCAGTTCCAACAAGGAGACATTTCTCGAAGATCATGCCTTCGAGGAGTAATACAGATTTATTTAAGTCCAGTGCTTCTGTACCAGTTTATATAGAGATATCGGTCGGGGTGTACCATTAGTAACAATGGGGTACCGAAGCAACCAACTGTCTATTCGCCATTGTACATTGTATTGGTGCAGAAGTACGAGGCTGTGACCGGTTGTGCATCATGTGCATTTGGTTATAGAGCGGTGTTCACTCCTGCAACAGGGGCAGACGGATAAATTGGCTTTAATTTCCGTTAGTGGGACTTCAGTGCGTTTGGCACTCTGGGGGCAGATTCGTCCGAATTTCAAGCATTTACCGCGGAGTTATATGCTTTAGCTTTTGCTCTCCCAGCGGTTCGGTGATTCGGAGCGTCTCCGATGGACGTATATGAACTTGTGTGAGACAGTCGAGTACTCAGGAGTCCCTATCGAGTCAAAAACGCTCGGATCCGGTGGTGCAAATATAATGAGGTCATAAAGAGTACTTCTGCGCTTGTTGACGAGTGGGCCAAACCCACGAACGCGAGGCTCAGTATGTGATCACAAACTGTAGTTATATTAGTAGGTACTGAAGGCGAACGCGCTACAAGACACTCAGAGCCAGCAGGTGGGGTGTGGACTTACAGACTTGGTATGCCATAGCAAACTGAGTCTGTAATGTCCAACAATAGAGATATGATATAATCGGGCCGATGTAATCAAAAAAGGATCGAAGCCAGAGCCAGCCGTAGTGCACCCATGGTATGCCTTCTGTTACGATCCGCATATATACCGCCTGTGGACTCAGTGATCAGCTCTGATCATGATGCCCTTTTGGCCTGAAGGTTGTGGTGTCCGAGCATAACTCTAACACCTTCTCTGGACTTCTGTTAGACTGTGTCGAAAGATGGGCGAGCAGAGGTCGTCCGGGAAGGTTGGGTAAAGGAGGATAGGTTCTTCCCTAGGTTTCGCCTAAGGACGCTGTAGAACGAAGTGGGACGGAGCCAGAATGGAACACGGATCGCTTGGCTGTGATCGCATACGCATCCTGACAGTCTTTTGTCGCTGTAGCCATGATTGACTATAAACTGTGTCCTGTGTGATACATCATATATGTTGTTTGGTTCCAAAATTCGTACCTACTGGGCGGGTAACGTAGATAGGAGAAACTGTTTACACTACTTGTATATAAAGCCGAGTGGGTCAAACCTCACGGTTTTCCCCTCTCAGCTGCATGCTAGGCCAATCAACATTAGGACTTTCATTTCCAAACCACTTCGACCACCTTATGACGCCATTCCCTCCGTAGTGGACACGAGATCGAACGAATATCATGCAGTTTTAATTCTCATGAGGTGAAAGTCGTTGCTTAATTGGACTTCACGACAACAAGTGATATTAATTCAAAAACAATGTTTCGAGATAGAGTCCTTTCTATAAAGGGACACCTCATTCATGAGAGGTGAGGCCAATAATTAGTCCAAGATGGGAGCTGATACGCAGCAGGTTCCAAAAAGAACAGCTGCCGAAGACTTTCTACAATGAGAAAGCTTGATGAAACAATGTGGGCCGTAGGTGTTAAGAAAAAGATGAATACGATCAAGCCTTTGAATATTGCTCGAAGAGGTCTAGAGAAATCATGAGGAATAACACTTGCGACAGACAACGCAAGGCTCGTCATCCCCGTCATCCCCGCGAACCCTGCGATCCCCGCGACCCCCGCGAGCCTTGGGATCCACATGATCCTCGCCATCCCCGCAAAGCACATCCCCGCGAACCACATGATCCCCGAGCATGTTACCACAACCGAGGAGACATGCCAAAGTACACGTTCCAGAGGGGTGGGGAAATGGTCATTCCAGGCAAGGAAATGTATGACGCCATAGAGC
>Ga0307513_10003258_pt1 | contig 22131 bp, 16 predicted proteins | sample 15_EM_MG_FD_202174 | JGI IMG/M metagenome (GOLD analysis project Ga0307513, IMG submission 202174) | Populus trichocarpa ectomycorrhiza microbial communities from riparian zone in the Pacific Northwest, United States - 15_EM | ecosystem: Host-associated > Plants > Roots > Unclassified | place... | reverse complement strand
AAGACTGCCTTATCGGCTCCACCCTCACCAGCCCTCCACTCCCGAAACTCGCTTGTTTCCAAAAACCAATCCCCTACACCGTCTAACCGGTCGGTACGCACTCCTTGGTGTCTGTTCTTTGGCTCCAACGGAGAGAGCCAACGCATGATTCGTTCATCCTCGTTGGACATATAGGTATTGAAACTACCGCTTATGTTCCCGCAGTTGGCGTTACCATCGCCGAAGGTGATTGAAAGTGAGGTTTGGGCCATGGTATTCTATCCAAAATGTTGGTTGAATGTAGAACTGATTCAGTGTTTTGTGGGGCGATGAGTGGAGCCTATGTGCTGTGACCGGAGCCGAAGAAAGCAGAGCGGGGTGGCTTGTTGTGGCACTCTTACGGTCCAATCATTTCCCTCAAGTGAGGGTGCATGATGCATGCGAGATATGTCTCACAAATATTTCTGCCGAGGTGAATCTTTTCAATACCATGTTCTTAACGAGAAACCCTTCCGGATACTATTGGCCACGAAATATGCAATCGAAAAAGTGACACTTGTGCAAAAACTACCCTCTCAGGGAAGAACTAACGTATTCAAGAATGCGAATTTTGTATGAGCACTCAGACAAACGCAGGGGTGTTACCATAAAAATTTTAATCTATTTTTTCGGGTAATTTTTTCCTGGGGTGAGTACCGTAAAAACTCGCATAAACGGACCATGTGCTAGGACGTTGGACTTGCCTCTCCTAGTGAGGTCTGTGTTTTTTTATTTTTATTTTGTCTCGGGGGAAGTGTTTTTTGGTGTTTTGCCCCCTCTATTCCAGAGTTGGAAATTTTGGACTACATAGCACATGGTCTGCTAATTCGAGTTTTTATGGTACTTGTACCTTATAACGGTCAAACGGCCGAACTAGGCTGGGGCTAAACTATAGGGTAGGTATAATCGGAAACTTCGTTCGCTCGTCATCCTCCTAGAACTAAGTACATATGATAACCAAACATGAGTCTATATAAGAATAATAAAATAATCTCAATCATTCTATCGCCTGCCACACCTATCGATCTCTCCTTTATGTATAATCTCATTTGCCTGCGTACCTCCGTAATAATAATAAAGGGAAAATATGACCATAAACTCTTCTGTCAGTCTTTCTGTCAATCCTGACGCCTATCCTGCCGCCTAGAACAAATGAAATGAGATATTATCCTGTCTTGTCCCCCATCTATCCGCTTTCTTTATCTCTGGCAACTATCCGCTTCCATCAACCTTGACAATATTAACCTGACGAACAACAGGAATGAGGAACAGAAACACGAAAATGGGATCAAGTCCAACTAGAACTCTAAAGGAAGAAGGCGAAAAAGAAGAGAGAAAAACACAAGAGCTGACAAATCTCAAATATCTAGAGGAAATTAGAACAAAACGCACTTATTAAAGCCTGTTTACATCAAAATCGACTGAAGTCTTGGCTGCACCGGCCCCCTGTGGTAAGTGCTTGTTGAATAAGAGTGTATCCAAAAACAAAGAAGCAAGGATGTGAAGGGCAAAAGCGAAAAGACGAATAAGAGGCGCGGTGATAAAGAATCGGTCCGACCGTAGATAAGGGGACTAGTCTAGGTGTTGTTAGGGTGGGTCTTGGATTTCCTTCGACAGCAGCAGAGGTTTAGGGGCGAGATGGAAAGATATTGGGACCATCCTGGTGATTGGGTTGGGAGGCCTCCATGCGCGGACTGGGGAACAGAACTCCGGGGGTCTGGAAACAACGGCCGTTCATCGGGGGCTGCCGGTGGGGGCACGGGTTGGCCATCGAGGTCTGTCGTGTCGGTATTAGGATCGTGAGCTCTGAGTTGCATCTCCAGTACACACTCGTCATGAGGGACAGCGGAGGGCGGGAGGTGTGTTGGGGTGCCGCGATCTGCTGCGGCCCAATCGACATTGCTCCGCTCCTGTGTTGACTTGGAAATAGAACCTGAGGGGTCCAATAACCTCGGCTGTTCATTGTGGGCGGCCGGTAGGGGTGCGGATTGGCCATTGGGGTCTGTCACGTCGGTGTTAGGATCGTGAGCTCCGGATCGCGTCTCCACTATACACTCGTCCTGGGGCGCGGCGGAGGGTGGGAGGTGTGTCGGGGTACAGCGATCTGCTGCGGCCAAATCGAAATTGCTCAGCTCCAGTGCGGACTTGGAGGTAGAACCTGAGGGGTCCAATAACCTCGGCTGTTCATTGTGGGCCGTCGGTAGGGGTGCGGATTGGCCATTGGGGTCTGTGACGTCGGTATTAGGATCGTGAGGTGGGGATTGCACCCCCACCACAGATTGGGAGGGAGAGATGGGGGAGGGCGAGAGGGATGCGGGAGTGGGATGATCTTCCGTAGCGCAACTGGCAGTGCCCCGCTCCCGCGGGATCCTCACAGCTCCATGTCTTTTGAGGAGACCGAACAAGGGTGGGCTTTGGTCAAGGTTATCTGGCATAGGGGCGCGGAAAGCTTTCCTTTCCATAAGCATCTTGAATATCGCATCATGCCTGTTCTCAGCCGCCCACGAGAGTGGAGTCTGCCCAAATTCGATGTCTGGCTGGTTGGGATTGACGTCCTCTCGTTCGAGGAGCATCTTTACAACCCCCTCGCGTCCATTTTGAGCCGCCCACAAGAGTGGTGTCTTGCCATATTTGGTGTCTGGCTGGTCGGGATTGACGTCCCCTCGTTCAAGGAGCATCTTTACAACCCCTCCATGCCCATTTTGAGCCGCGCACGAGAGTGGTGTCCGGCCATATTTGGTGTCTGGCTGGTCGGGATTGACGTCCTCTCGTTCAAGGAGCATCTTTACAACCCCCCCATGCCCTCTTTGAGCTGCCCAACAGAGTGGTGTCTGGCCATATTTGGTGTCTGCCTGGTTGGGATTGACGTCCTCTTGTTCCAGAAGCGTCTTTACTATTCCCGCATACCCGCCCCCGGCCGCCAACGTGAGTGGCGTCTGGCCAAATTCGATGTCTGATAGGTTGGGATTGACGTCCCCTAGTTCTAGAAGCATCTTTACAACCCCCTCATGCCCATATTGAGCCGCCCAGCAGAGTGGTGACCCGCCATATTTGGTGTCTGCCAGGTTGGGATTGATGTCCTCTCGTTCTAGAAGCAGCTTTACAACCCCCTCATGCCCATATTGAACCGCCGAGCAGAGTGGTGTCTTGCCAAATTCGATGCCTGGCTGGTTGGGATTGACGTCCTCTCGTTCTAGAAGCATCTTTACAACCCTCTCGTGCCCATTTTCAGCCGCCCACGAGAGTGGCGTCCGGCCATATTTGGTGTCTGGCTGGGCGGGATTGACGTCCTTTCGTTCAAGGAGCATCTTTACAACCCCCCCATGCCCTCTTTGAGCTGCCCAACAGAGTGGTGTCTGGCCAGATTCGATGTCTGCTAGGTTGGTATTGACGTCCTCTCGTTCTAGAAGCATCTTTACAACCCCCTCGTGCCTATTTTGAGCCGCCCACGAGAGTGGTGTCACGCCATATTTGGTGTCTGGCTGGTCGGGATTGACGTCCTCTTGTTCCAGAAGCATATTTACAACCCCCTCATGCCCATATTGAGCCGCCCAGCAGAGTGGTGACCCGCCATATTTGGTGTCTGGCTGGTTGGGATTGACGTCCTCTCGTTCCAGAAGCATCTTAACAACCCCCTCATGCCCACATTGAACCGCCGAGCAGAGTGGTGTCTTGCCAAATTCGATGTCTGGCTGGTTGGGATTGACGTCCTCTCGTTCCAGGAGCATCTTTACAACCCCCTCATGCCCATATTCAGCCGCCCACGAGAGTGGTGTCTTGCCATATTTGGTGTCTGGTTGGTCGAGATTGAGGTCCCCTCGTTCAAGGAGCATCTTTACAACCCCCCCATGCCCTATTCGAGCTGCCCAACAGAGTGGTGTCCCGCCAAATTCGAAGTCTGCTAGGTTGGGATTGACGTCCTCTCGTTCTAGAAGCATCTTTACAACCCCCTCGTGCCCATTCTGAGCCGCCCACGAGAGTGGTGTCCGGCCATATTTGGTGTCTGGCTGGTCGGGATTGACGTCCTTTCGTTCAAGGAGCATCTTTACTACCCCCCCATGCCCGTTTTGAGCTGCACAACAGAGTGGTGTCTGGCCAGATTCGATGTCTGCTGGGTTGGTATTGACGTCCTCTCGTTCTAGAAGCATCTTTACAATCCCCTCGTGTCCATTTTGAGCCGCCCACGAGAGTGGTGTCACGCCATATTTGGTGTCTGGCTGGTCTGGATTGACGTCCTCTTGTTCCAGAAGCATCTTTACTATTCCCTCATACCCGCCCCCGGCCGCCAACGTGAGTGGTGTCTGGCCATATTTGGTGTCTGGCTGGTTGGGATTGACGTCCTCACGTTCCAGAAGCATCTTTACAACCCCCCCATGCCCGTTTTGCGCCGCCCACAAGAGTGGTGTCTTGCCATATTTGGTGTCTGGCTGGTCGGGATTGACGTCCCCTCGTTCAAGGAGCATCTTTACAACCCCCTCATGCCCTTTTTGAGCTGCCCAACAGAGTGGTGTCTGGCCAGATTCGATGTCTGCTACGTTGGGATTGACGTCCTCTCGTTCTAGAAGCATCTTTACAACCCCCCCATGCCCGTTTTGAGCCGCCCACGAGAGTGGCGTCTTGCCATATTTGGTGTCTGGCTGGTCGGGACTGACGCCCTCTAGTGCTAGAAGCATCTTTACCGCCCCCCCATTTCCACATTGAGCCGCCCAGCAGAGTGGTGTGTTGCCATATTTGGTGTCTGGCTGGTTGGGGTTGACGTCCTTTCGTTCAAGGAGCATCTTTACAACCCCCCCATACCCTTTTTGAGCTGCCCAACAGAGTGGTGTCTGGCCAGATTCGATGTCTGCTATGTTGGTATTGACGTCCTCTCGTCCTAGCAGCATCTTTACAACCCCCCCATGCCCGTTTTGCGCCGCCCACGAGAGTGGTGTCTTGCCATATTTGGTATCCGCCTGGTTGGGATTGACGTCCTCTTTTTCCAGAAGCATCTTTACTATTCCCTCATGCCCGCCCCCGGCCGCCAACGTGAGTGGTGTCTGGCCATATTTGGTCTCTGGCTGTTTGGGATTGACGTCCTCGTGTTCCAGACGCATCTTTACTATTCCCTCATGCCCGCCCCCGGCCGCCAACGTGACTGGTGTCATGCCAAATTCGGAGTCTGCTAGGTTGCGATTGACGTCCTCTCGTTCTAGAAGCATCTTTGCAACCCCCTCGTGCCCATTTTGAGCTGCCCAACAGAGTGGCGTGTTGCCATATTTGGTGTCTGGCTGGTTGGGATTGACGTCCTCTCGTTCAAGGAGAATCTTCACAACCCCCCCGTGCCCATTTTGCGCTGCCCAACAGAGTGGTGTCCCGCCAAATTCGAAGTCTGCTAAGTTGGGATTGACGTCCTCTCGTTCTAGAAGCATCTTTACAACCCCCTCGTGCCCATTTTGAGCCGCCCACGAGAGTGGTGTCCGGCCATATTTGGTGTTTGGCTGGTCGGGATTGACGTCCTCTCGTTCAAGGAGCATCTTTACTACCCCCTCATGCCCCTTTTCAGCTGCCCAACAGAGTGTTGTCCCGCCATATTTAGTGTCTACCTGGTCTGGATTGACGTCCTCTCGTTGCAAAAGCATCTCTACCACCCCTCTATTCCCTTCCATAGCTGCCCACAAGAGTGGTGTCCGGCCAGACAAGGTGTCTGCCTTGTCGGGGTTGACGTCCGCTCGCTGCAAAAGGACATTTACGACCTCCCCGTGCCCTCTCATAGATGCCCAGGTGAGAGGAGTCATCCCCGTGCAATCGTATGCATTAACGTCCCATTCCTTCATCTCCAATACCGCAGAAACTATTCCCACAATCCCGACAAATGCTGCCCCGTGTAGTCCCAAAAATCCCGTGGGTCCTCCCTCTTCGTCAAAGCGCGGGTCCCCAGCACGACGTTCATTATAGTGCAATAATAGTAGCTGAGCAGATATATGCTCATCAAATCTAGCGAGAAGCCGTAGTGCAAGTATTTTGATAATTTCCGTCATCCCTCTTCTTGAGTGGCTGCCCCAGTGAATAGAAGCATATTCCAAAAGGGGAGTTGATGCGGGGGGCGAGTAATCGGTTGGCGAAAGATTCCTGATAGATCCAAAATTCAGGTATGTCAAGCAAACCTCCGCAATTTCGGAGTGAGGGTTATGAAATAGGGTCGGATCAAGAAAGAGATGCTCCTGAAGAGTGAAGTGCACTGGCCGAATCGTAGATGAAGATGCCTCGACTTTGACAAGGCCAAGACAAGATGCTATGAGTGTCCGTAATGCAGGTAGGTTTTCCGGATCAAGATCTGCAGATCCTATCTCTACTCCCAAGGCATGGCGGAGCTCCTGGGCTTGTAACTGCCTCTCCGAATTGGACACCCACATCAGGACCTTCATGCCGAGTACTGATTTATATCCCTTTTGGGCCTTTAGTCGCGCCAGAGTTGCCTTGTAGGCATCGCTCAATCCATTGCCTTGTGTCGTCTCTTGAAGTTTCTTTCTTCTCTGGCCAATTGTCACCTCTCCTAGAATGGCATCGATGCTCAACGAAACAAGGAGGAATCTACACACAATCGTTGGTAAGTATACATCATTGACAGGGCGGGAATGGGAAGTGGTTCGACGCACATATCAGATATCCTTTCCGGGATAACACTCACGATATCCGCCCGTAAATCGCTGCTCATCGCCTCCGGCTCGGAATCCCTGTCTAACCTCATCTCTACATAACTCCGGATATCATTAGTGTTAGGGTTAATGGGTATTACAACCGCCTTGGTGAAGTATCTTTGCATGTCTTCCCTGACATGGGGCCTCCCGGTGAAGAATATTTTCGTGTTAGGAGACTCCCGAGCAATATCTCTCAGCGAGCTGAGAAGGTCCGGTAGGTGCTTCGGCAAACATTCGTCCAAGGCATCGACACAGATGAAAACCCGGGGTATCGAGGCGATAGCAGTCCTCAACATCCCCATCAAATCCGCGAGTAGCGGCCCTCTACCACCAAACTCCCCTTTCGCTTTGTGAAACGCGTTTCGTAGATCCTCCGTAACCTCCCCTCTGCCAACCAACTGCTTCAGCATAGCGCCCATGATGTTCTTGACAGTCTGCTGTTGTTGTGTAAGGAAGTCGCAGTACAAGCCAGCAACCGCGATATTTTCCTCCCCCGTTTGATCGCAGAGGCTATCGATCACCAACGAACTAGCATTTCTTGCCGTCAGTGGTATTTACCTCTTTGAAAAAACCCCCCTACTTACCTTAGATATGTTTTTCCCACTCCCGGATCCCCAGAGCAAAATAAGACTGCCTTATCGGCTCCACCCTCACCATCCCTCCACTCCCGAAACTCACTCGTTTCTAAAAACCAATTCCCGACACTGTTGAGCCGGTCGGTGCGCACGCCTTGGTGTCTGTGATTTGGCTCCAGTGGAGAGAGCCAAAGCATGATCTGTGTGTCCTCGTCGGATTTATGGTAAGTGGTGTTGAAACTACCTGTTATTTTGCCGGAGTTGACATTGCCGTGGCCGATGCTGACTGAATGCGAAGTTTGAGCCATGATATTCTATCCAAAAGGTTGGTTGAATGTAGAAATGGTGTAGCGGAAATGGCGCAGCGGAAATGGTGCAGCGTCTTGTGGGGGATCAGGGGAGTTTATGAACATTCTGTGACCAGAGCTGAAGAAAGCGGGGCGATGTGGCTTGTTGTGGCACAATTACCGTCCAATGATTTCCCTTTAGTGAGGGTGCATCATGCGAGATACGGATCAGTTTCACAAAGACTTCTGGCGAGCAGCTCTAAATATTAAAAGGAACAAGAGATTGACAGCGACGGGAACTAAACGAAAACCCAAGAGCTGACACACCAAAATAGCATCCTCAGGGCACAACTTAAGAGTGGGGAGGGTCTCTCATTCTCTCGAATTCTCTCCTACAACTAACGGTAAAGACAGGAGTATATATAAACCACAACGAAATCCTCCTGTCCTTTGATAGACTACACACATATCTACTGTATCTTTTTTCGCCATACTTCTCGCTTTGCCCCTATTCGTACGCCGGATCTAGCAAGGGAGGGACAAATACTCCTGCGGTTCGTAGCCGCTGAGCATCCAACTCTTTCACGTTTCCTCCCGGCTCTTCCGCCCCCGCCCCTTTTCCCCCGGGGGATTTATCAAGCGTATTCCCGAAGCATAGGTGTTGGGAGTCGTAATCTGCTGCTCGGAATACTCCCATGATGGTTGCCTTATTGTTCGGATAGTTTCTGGGGATGCGCTTTAGCTTTGGAAATGCTTTGGCTTTGGGAAGCATTCAGGCTGTGGGAATGCGCTTGAGTTTTGAATCGACGCACCCGCCGGAAGGAAAGCGAGAAAGTGGTAAAGAAATCTGGAGAAGCCGTAATGGAAGCGAGAGACCCGGATGCGCAGATGGTGGGCGATGCCCGGAGGCTACGAACGGTGGGAGTCTTTCCATTGTTAGCATAAAAGTGTAGAAAGGGGAAAGGGGGGGATATAGACGAGAACGATGGGTTTTGTTCCATGGAAAGATAGGATCATTTCGGTGTGGTTTATAGATACCCCTAGTTAGTACCCTAGTAGAGTACCGGTAGTAGAGAGCGAGGGATTCCCACTCCCGAGTTATGGGTTGGCGATCGTGTTTTGGCGGTGTGAACTCTTGGCATTTTGCTTGGTTGTCGCAGCAATCGACCTGTTGAAAAATAGGCGTACCTATTTCCCTGCAGTTTGAGAGCATTCCCGCAAACAATTCAAGCGATGCAACAATAGCGCGAGCATGCTGATCAGCATCTCACGGCTTCTAACAATCAACAGAGGTTAAATGTTGTTAGATATTAGGGTAGCAGTAGGTACGGGTAGCTATCCTCATATGTGTTGGGGTTGAGCAGTAGGGTTAGTAGAACCGGTTGTTGGCTCTTGGCGGTCATGTATCTCTATATATACCTTCGGTCATAGATAGGAAATACACCAAGTCATTCTTCCACACCACCACGTTCCTACAAATGTTGCTTGCGTTTCTCTCTATTCTTTGCCCAGTTATTACCCTTAGAACATAGAGAGCCTCCTATACATGCAGGCCCCAACACATATTGCGAGCTCAAGGACCAGGAGGAGTTCAAGGAATCAATTGCGCTTAAGAGCAGAGAGCCATGGTGAGGTGATACCTGTTCGGAGCATGTAAGCGGACCTCAGATGACTGGACGGAAGTACTATCCAAATGCTCGCTTTGTTTTTTTGCCTTGTATGATACCGGTAGTGGAATATTAGGTTAGTCATCTATTATCAAGTATGATAGCTACAGAATTTGGTCTGATGCCATTTTAAGGAGGTTCTTAGCATTACTAATCCTAACCCCAGTTCGGGATTAGAGCGAGATTGTTGATTTGGGATACCGGTAAGTTAGTCTACCGTACTTGGACGAGCATAATCTGGCAAAAGCCGGATTAACGTTAGTGCAGATTTTCTTAAACACCCCCAATCGTCGCTCTCCTACATGTTCACAGAAACCTATTGTCGAACTCTTAGATAGCTCTTCTTTAATTTTTGTTATTGTTGTAGATTGCGTAGCTTGTTACGTAGTCGCGCAAGTGAGTAGTCTCGGTGGATGGGCTTTTGTTAGTTAATCAGTATGGAAAACTCCTTGGAGGGACGGAGGTCAGTGTGGATTTTCTTCGGTTGATGGGAGCCGTTCTTCGTTCATCGTCCTTCATCACTTTTCTAAGAGCTAATGACTTCGGTTTATCATAACCATCAGTGTTCGGATTTTAACTTCAACTTATCAATTTCAGTTTCTTTCGTTTTCTCTTGCTGACCTTCACCGGAACCTTCAACCGTCAAGATTGCCAACACCCACCAAAGAACGCCTGCCGGGGAAGAGGATTCCACACCATAGGGGGTGCCCTGCATAACAAGCCATCCCCAATTTTGGCAATGTGATTGGCTGAACCTTAGTCCGGATTCAAATGGTGGCTAGTATTTGGGGGATGGCTCGCTATGCCGGGCGCTCGCTATGGTGTGGACTACAGTAAACTGCTGCGAGTCTTTTGAATTGTGGTGAATTGGCATTCATCCTGCCTTCCTGTTGGCTCTGTTCCCTTAGTTCCACTTTTCTCCTAATTTTCTTTTTCATCTGTCTGATCCCGGATCTTTAGCCTCTGGCCAGCGCAGATCCCATCCCAACATCATTCTTCTCCTAGCCATCTATCCCACGCCTACAGATATTGTCTTTCAATGAGCACTATCTATCTTGTGTTGCAAAAAAGATCCGTCTGCAAGTCACAAATACAGAGTAGCTTGCTTGAGTGGGGGTAACTAACCCGTCTATAGCTTTTAGGACCCGCAGATACTTTTCCTAAACCAAGGGGGTAAAAGAAAAAATTTCCTCATTGCTGCTACCCTGCCGATTGCTAACCTTAACATCTTGAGTCGGATTCTCCAACTTTTAAATGGGTTGGCGGATTCACGCTGACAAGCAAACGAAACGCCAAGACTTCACACTAACTAAAAATACCATCACCAGCCCATGGCTTTGGGGTGAGAACACCCACATCAGGACCTACATCCCGAGTACTGATTTGTATCCCTTCTGTGCTTTCAGTCTTGTGAGAGTTGCTGTGTAGGCATCATTCAATCCATCGCCAAGGGTCATCTCTTCTTCTTTGAAGAATGGTGACCCCCCCTAGAATGGCGTCGATGTTGAGTGAAACGAGGAGGAATCTAACAACAATCACTAGTAAGTATGCATCATTGATAGGGGTCTTGCTAAATGGTCGGACGCACATATCAGAAATATTTTCTGGAATAACTCTCACAATATCCGCCCGTAAATCATCGTTCATCCCCTCTGGCTCGGAATCCATATCTAACCTCATCTCCACATAATTCTGGATATCATCGGTATTAGGGCTGATAGGTATCACAACTGCCACGATGAAATATCTTTGGATATCCACCCTAACATGTGGCCGACCAGTGAGAAATATTCTTGTTGTAGGAGACTCCCGAGCAATATCTCTTAGTGACCCGAGAAGCCCCGACAGACACTTTAGTAAACATTCGTCCAAGGCATTGACACCGATGAAAACCGGGGGTAGCGAATCAATAGCAACCCTCAGCATTCCCATAAGTTCCGCAAGTCCTAGCCCTCTGCCCCCAATCTCCTTTTGTGCTTCTTGAAACCCCTCGCGTACTGTAGATAATCCGGGATTCCTCCTTTTTGCTACTAGCTGCCTCAGAATAGCACCCACGATGTTGGTGATGGACTGCTCTTGCTGGGAAAGGAAGTCGGAGTAGAAGACAGCGACGGCGATATTTTCCTTCTTTGCCTGATTGCACAGGCTGTCGATCACCAACGAACTAGTATTTCTCGCAGTGAGTAGTATTCGCTTCTTTCACAGGATCCCACCTATTACCTCCGATATGTCTTGCCCACCCCCGGATTCCCGGAGCAAAACAGGACCGCTTTATCGGCTCCACCCTCACTATCCTTCCACTCCCGAAACTGGCTTGTTTCTAAAAGCTAATCCCCTATGCCGTCGAACCTGTCCGTGCGCACGCCTTGGTGTCTGATTTTCGGGGGAGAGAGCCAGCGCATAATCTGTGCATCATCGTCGGACATATAGATGTTGAAACTACTGGTTATGTTCCCGCAGCTAGCGTTACCATCGCTGAGGTTGACTGAATATGAAGATTGGGCCATGGTATTCTATCGAAATGTTGGTGCAATGTGGAGAGGGTAGAGCGTTTTGTGGTGGGACTAAGGGAGTTCGTAAATATTTAGTGCCCAGGCCTGAAGAAAGCGTGGCGATGTGGCTTATTGTGGCACAATTGCAGTCCAATCATTTGCATTTAATGAAGGTGCATGACTGATGAGTGAGAAGGTTATGCCCCACAAAAACTTCAGCCGCGTAGCTAAGAACTTTTAACAGGATCAAGAGATTGACGGCGACGAAAACCAAACGAAAGGCTAAGAGCTCACACAACAAAATACGATCCTGAGCGCACAACTTAGAAGTGGGGAAGAGCTCTCCTTCCCTTCAATGTTCACTCACCAATAACTAATGGTAAAGACTGGAGTATATATAAACCACAACGAAATCCTCCACTTCCGTGGACTACGCCCAATTTTGCAAAGCCAAACGAATACATTAAGATCATAGCTGATATAGAGAGGGAGTGAAACCCCCAGAGAATATATAGAGAAATCTGAAAACCACACGCCAGCCTAACAATACCATCCTTCTCTCACACTTCTTTCGTAAGTCCACTGTCGGAGGCATTGGGGGAATGTCGCTGCCCTTGTCACTTGGGATCGTTGCCACCGATATATCCCAAGATGACAATGAGGGCGCCGCATAAGTCTCACAGGTAGTGGGTGGGAAAACAAAGAACGCGAGCTGTAGCGAGCTTGGAGGCGAGAATGCGAGTTGTAGCGAGCTCGGAGGTCTCCAACTCCCGGGAGTGCGATGGCCCTATGTGCTGGAGCTATGGCCCCCAGGGAAGGACGCGCCGACTCAGACTAAACCTTTTTCCCACCACCCCCGAGCGGGACTCCGCGCGCTTTGCCCAATTGGCAATGGGTTGTTCCAACCCGACATACATATCCATTCCCTTTCGCTATACGTCTCCATTTCCTCTTTTCCGTGCTTCGATGCTGACAAGAAAAGACAAAGCCTCCATTGTTTATAGCCTCTGGACATCCAACTCTTTGACGCTTCCTCCCCAGCTCCTGCACCTCCCCCCCACACCCGCCCTCCTTTCTTCCCCTCCGCCCTCGGCCGAGGTACCAGGTGTATTCCTGAAGCGTGGGTGTTGGAAGCCGCCAGGTGCTGCCCGACACGCTCTCACGATAGTTGCTGTATAGTTCGGGTTGTCTTAGAGCGTGCTTTGGCTTCCAGGGCGCGCTTTAGGTTTGTGAGAGCATTTAGGCTACGGGAATGCGCTTGAGCTTTGGATCGATGCATTCGCAGGAAGGAAGGCGGGAGAAGGCTGTAAAGTTAATGGAAGTTAAAGAGCCGATGTTGAATGATGTCTAGAGGCTACGAACAGTTGGAGTCAGTGTTTTTCCGTTGTTAGCATGAAAGTATAGAAAGGGGAAGGGGGGAAATCTAGACGAGAATGATAGGTGGTGATCCATGGAAGGATAGGATAATTTAGCTGTGGTTCATATATTCTCCTGTCTTTACCGTTAGTTAGTAGAGTAGTAGGAACGTGACAACTCCCCCACTCCCGTGTTGTGCGGAGGCGATCGTGTTTTGGTTGTGTGAGCACTTCGCGTTTCGCTTGGCTGTCACAGCCGTCGATCCGCCGATCCGCTTAAGAATATGCGCCTTCCTAAAATGAGGGAGCATTCCGCAAGAAATTCAGAGAAGGAAACAATAGTCTGGGCATGCCAAGCAGCATCTCATAGCTTCCAACAACTTCCATTACATTTTGCTTTCTGTCCCCTCCATTCTTTTCCCGGTTATCCTCATTCGTACTCGAGTACATGAAGAGCTTCCTATACATACGGGCCCCAACTCATTGTAGGCTCAAGGACTAGGAGGAAGGCGGAACAGTATTGGTGTTCAAGGAATCAATTGTGCCTAAGAGTGGAGAGCCGGGGTGAGGCGATGCAGGTTCGGAGCATGTAACCGGACACCCAACGGCAGGACGGAAATAACTATACGGTAAGTGATTGCTTTGTTTTCTGCCTTATATGATACCGTAAGCACTCGATTTGGTTTTGTACTATTTTAAAGATGTTCTTGGCATCACCAATGCCAAGCCGAGTTCGGATAGAAATGGGGGTTTGGAATAGTCTACCGTACTTGTATGTTCTGGCAAAAGTCGGATTGGCACCAGTACCAATTGTCTTAAACATGCCCAATCTTCACTGTTCGGTATATTTAAACTAGCGAGTTATTTGAACTGTGGAGCATTGTCATTCTTCATGCCCTCCTGTCGGCTCGGTTCGCTTAGTTTCGCTTTAGTTTGGTTTAGATCTAATCCGACTTTTGCCAGATTATATGGATTATATGGTAAATTTATTTGGCCTCTGGCCAGCGCAGATCCCATCCCAACATCAGGTATTATATTTCTCCTAGTTATCCATCCCGTGTCTATCAATATTATGACTTTCACTGAGCGCTATCTATCTCATGTTGGAAAAAAGATACGTCGGCGGGGCACAAACAGAGAGTGGCTTGCCGGAGTGAATATAGTTAGACTGTCCAATGTTTTCAGCACCCATAGCGATTGTCCAAAACAAAGGAGGCAAAAGAAATTTTTCTTCTATGATACCCTGCCGATCGCCAACCTTAAGGTCCAGAGCCGGTCTCTCCAGCGGGTTACTGCGGGTCAAAAAAACGCGAACCTTTTCGGATAACAGTCAAGTACCCCAGGTTAAAACCCGCAATAATAATTCGGACAACCACAACAAGGGAAACAAAAATAAATAAATATGATGCACTTAAAAATTTGCCGTACCATTTTGATTTGGTTGCGATGGTTTGGGTCGATACCCGAAGGGGTTCGCGTTTTGTTGACCCCCCGCCGTATGATACCAGATCGGCGGTGGCAAGGAAACAAAACGCCAAGCGTTCACACAACTGAAAAATACGATAGCCCGAGGAAGACTGAGGGGCGAGAGGGGAGGTTCACTCGTTCTCTTTCTTCACTTCACTATCCCTCGCTCTCTCGCTCTCATGCACTCAACTAACTAATGTAGGGTGGGAGCATACACAGACCCCAACGAAGCCGTCCTCCTATTCTTCCCTGAATCACCACAGCTATCCATTCTTGTCGCTGTATGTCCCCCCTTTCCCTTTTGCGTACCCCCGCACTAACAAAAGTAAGGCAAAGACTCCTGCCGCTCACAACCTACGGACATCCCACTCTTCACGCTCCTCTCTGGCTCTTCCGCTTTCCTTATGCCGTCCTTACACTTTCCTTCCGGCGGACCCATCAAGCGCATATCCGAAGCCCAAGCGTATTCCCGAAGACGATCCAATCAACGAAACGATAGCGCGAGCTTGCCGAACAGTATCTCGCGATTTCCAACACCCATCTCTTGGTAGGATTGACAAGCCCCATGGCCCTATTAGTGGGGGCTAAGTTCCCTAATTTCCTGGTTCCCATGGGACAAGAAGTGTTTAACTCCCATACCCCACATGATGGATCGTGTCACGATAACTCATTATAAGCGCGAATTGAGCTCCCGGGCTCTAGATAATTGGGATAGGAGTTAATTGGTTCTTGACATATTAGCTGCTCGGACGGCTTGCCGGGAAGACATTCAACAATACTGTGCGGACTCTAGTGGTTGAAGCTTTATACCTAAGGACACGGTTCGAGACGGTTTGATTTGATGCGGGGCCAATACCGTGGTGATAGGACTGGTAACGCTAGCGCTCTTCTGAGCTCCAACACCGACACATAGTAATTCCCTGAACCCGGGATATGGAATGCTCCACACGCGCTGGCGCTCTACCGGTCTGACTTGAGAATCACTTAGCTCTTCCGAATCAGGGTTCATTCACACTCAGAGAAGTGGGCATTGCGCTTCACTCTGTAAAATGCGGAATGGAGATAGTTATAGCTTGTACTTTTGCCTTTTTTTCTTTTCTTTTCTATTTTGGACGACGATATATTATCCATCCAAAGGGGTCGCATAGGATATCGTATTCTCAAATGCATGGGGAAGTAATTATTGGAAACCCAGATTCAGATTTACTCTTTCGGTGCAGCCCATAGTTCCACAGGGTAGTCGTGCACGCGATGCCGAATGGAAGTAAATGCTTGCTTTTGGAAAGAAATTTCACTCGCTATAACCTTCTGGGATCTAAGTTTTTACGCCTTCGCGGCTGTGACGCCCGAAAGCGGAGAAGTGCTTGAGATTAAAAACTATCATTAGATAATGGGGTAAGAAGACACCCGCCCATGCGAAAAGTTATCGTCGCTACCGAATTACAGGTACGCTGGCCAACGACCCGAATGCCGTAGAAAAACTTCTCAAGTTGAGCGAAAAAAAGGAACGAACTTATAGAAAGAAACTAAATCTCCCACAGAGCCATTGGTGGCATGGGGGTCTGTCGGTATGGGTTCTTGGTAGAATATGAGGTTCGCATTAATAGTTCAACGCTAGAAAAATAAAATTAACTCTTACCTAATTACTAGTCTCAGTTGACACGATTCCAGGAGCTATACAAGTGTGGGGAAACTACTACGGCGACATCTGCCTCGAAGGACTCATTCCCAAGGCTCTCGACCACCCCCCCGATCCTTCCGTTGAAAATGGTGCTGCTCGCCATACTCACGATACTTTCTTTGTTCAGGTAGCTTCAGGGAACGCGCTTGTTTGTGGCTTTGGATATGCGCTGAGGATTCGGGCATATGGCTTCGGCTTTGGGCATTTGGTTTGCACGTTCGGGAAGGCATTGCGAATGCAGGAATGCGCGATAGTTTTGGGATCATGCAGCTTTCGGGAAAGCCGGGAGAAAAGCCGGGAGAAAAGGGGAAGTACTGTAGGCCCAGCGTGAGAGGGCTGGAAGCCCGGAGGTGGGAATGGTGTTTGTTTTCCTTTTAGTTAGCCGGGAGTACTCACGGGGGAAGGAGATTCACATGGAGTAGTGTGGTGCCTCATGGATGGATATGATATCCCCGCGATTGATATGTACTCCTGTGATAACACTTAGTTAGAGAGTAGGGCATAGAGCATCGAGCATCGTAGAGTTGTCGAGCGAGAGACTGGTTGTTGTTAGGTAGTGAAGAGTTTTTCCTCACTCCAAACTGCAGAGTGCGATCGTTTAGGTGTGAGTTCCTTGGCGTTTTTCGTTTCGTTTCACCGTTCGTCACTCGTCGTGAATCGTTTCATCATCGAAGTCCAAAACCTTTTTCTCCTCCATTATTGTACCCCGTTTCTTTCCTTAGTCCAAACTTTGCCTCTGAGCCTTTGCCACTTACCACACACGGGCATCTACTACAGGATAACATCCATGGTTTAAAATAGCGATCTGAGCTCTAGAACCAGTACTAGTAGTTAGCGCAAAGCTCGGAGATTATATTCTGGTGTTATACTTTTGTAATATTTTTATGTTTTACCCTACAGGAACTACACCTATCATGATACACTCCAAATATTCCCATCAGGCTAAGCCAACTCACTATCTCATACATTTGTAGAATCTAGCTTAATTAACCCGCAGTACGGAACCGCCCGCTGCCTTGTCGGTACCACTGGACCACCCGCCGGTATCAGGAAGGTATCCGGTAGGTTATGGTGAGGGTTGTACTTGTACAAGCCGTTCAATGATTTGGGACCTTTTCCGGATGGCATATAGCAGTATAATACCGATATCAGAGTATAATATTGGGCATCGGGAACCACTCAAGGCGGCTTCGTGACAGTGAGAGAAGTTAGATGAGAAATATACTAGTTGCTTGCGAACCTAGGACAGGTTCTTCTAGCCTACCACCTATTCCTATCTAATTGCTTGTAATGGGCCGCGCTGCACTGTCCGCTATTGCCCAAGGAACATCATGTAAATATTAACCTGACGAATAACGCGAATGAGGAACAGAAACACCAAAATAGGATCAAGTCTAACTAAAACCCTAAGAGAAGCAAAAGACCAAGGAGATGAGAAAAAACACAAGGGCTGATAAATCGCAAATATCAAGAGGAAACTAGAACAAAGCGCACTTATTAAAGCCTATTTAAATGAAAATCGACGGAAGTCTTGATTAGACCGGCCCCCTTACTCCAAGTGCTTATGGAATAAAAGTTGAATAACGAGGAAATAAGGATGTGAAGGGCAAAAGCGAAAAGATGAATAAGAGGTGCGGTGATAAAGAAACGGTCGACCGTAAATAAGGGGATTGGTTAGGTGTTGCTAGGGTGGGTCTTAAATTTCCTTCGACAGCAGCAGAGCCTTAGGGGCCAGATGGGAAGTTGTTGAGACCATCCTGGTGAATGGCTTGGGGGGCCATTATCCACGGACCCCGAAACAGAACCGCGGGGGTTTAGTAAGCCCGGTTGTTGATCGGAGACTGCCGGTAGGGGCACTGGTTGGCCACTGGGGTCCGCCACGCCTGTATCAGGATCGTGAGATATGGGTTGCATCTCCACCACACATTCGCCGAGAGGCACGGAGGAGGGCGGGAGGGATGTCGGGGTACCACCATCTGTTGCGGCTCGATCGATATTGTTCCGCTCCTGTGAGGACTTGGAAACAGAACTTTGGGGGTCCAATAACCTCGGCTGTTCATTGTGAACCGCCGGTGGGGGTGCGGGTTGGCCATTGGGGTTCGTCACGTCGGTATTAGGATCATGAGATGTGAATTGCATCTCCACCACACATTCGCCTGGGGGCAGGGAGGAGGGTGGGAGGGATTTCAGGCCACGGCGATGTGCTGTGGCGCAACTGGTAGTGCCTCGCTCGCGTGGGATCCCCACAACTACATGATGTCCCTCGGAGGGAGCTAACGACGGTGGGGTTTGGTCAATGTTATCCGGCATAGCGGTGCGGGGAGCTTTCCGTTCCATGAGCATCTTAACTATTCCCTCATGCCCCTTCTTAGCCGCCCACGAGAGTGGTGTCAGGTCATATCTGGTGTCTGCCCGGTCGGGTTTGACGTCACCTCGTTCCAAAAGCACCTTTACTACCCCACCATGACCGCTCTCAGCCGCCAACGAGAGTGGTGTCCGGCCATGTTCGGTGTCTGCCCGGTCGGGATTGACGTCACCTCGTTCCAAAAGCATCTTTACCACCCCCTCGTGCCCGTTCCTAGCCGCCCACGAGAGTGGTGTCCGGTCATATTCGGTGTCTACCCGGTCGGGATTGACGTCACCTCGTTCCAAAAGCATCTTTACTACCCCCTCATGCCCGTTCGCAGCCGCTAACGAGAGAGGTGTCCGGCCAAATTTGGTGTCTGCCCGGTCGGGATTGACGTCCTCTCGCTCCAAAAACATCTTTACTATCCCCTCGTGCCCTCTCTCAGCCGCCGACGAGAGTAGCGTCCGACTATATTCGGTGTCTACTCGGTCGGGATTGACGTCACCTCGTTCCAAAAGCATCTTTACCACCCCCTCATGCCCGCTCTTAGCTGCCCACAAGAGTGGCGTCTGGCCATGGTAGGTGTCCGCCTGGTCGGGATTGACGTCGCCTCGTTCCAAAAACATACTTACTACCCCCTCATGCCCGTTCGCAGCCGCCCACCAGAGTGGTGTCCGGCCATATTTGGTGTCCGTGTAGTCGGGATTGACGTCGCCTCGATCCAAAAGCATCTTTACTACCCCCTCGTGCCCGTTCGCAGCCGCCCACCAGAGTGGTGTCCGGCCAAATTTGGTGTCTGCCCGGTCGGGGTTGACGTCCTCTCGTTCCAAAAACATACTTACTACCCCCCCATGCCCGTTCGCAGCCGCCCACGAGAGTGGTGTCCGGCCATATTTGGTGTCCGCCTGGTCGGGATTGACGTCGCCTCGTTGCAAAAGCATCTTTACTACCCCCTCATGCCCCTTCCAAGCCGCCCGCAAGAGTGGTGTCTGGTTCGCCGGGTCGGGGTTGAAGTCCTCACGTTGCAAAAGAATCTTTACTACCCCCTCATGCCCTTTGTCAGCCGCCCACGAGAGTGGTGTCAGACCATATCTGGTGTCTGCCCGGTCGGGATTGACGTCGCCTCGTTCCAAAAACATCTTTACTACCCCATCATGACCGTTCTCAGCCGCCCACGAGAGCGGTGTCCGGCCATATTCGGTGTCTGCCCGGTCAGGATCAATGTCTTCCCGTCCTAAAAGTATCTTTAGTACCTCCTCGCGTCCTTTCTGAGCCGCCCACGAGAGTGGTGTCCGGCCAGATCTGGCGTCTGTCCGGTCGGGATTGACGTCCTTTCGTCCCAAAAGAATCTTTACTACCCCCTCATGCCCGTTCTCAGCAGCCCAGGAGAGCAGCGTTTGGCCAGAGCTGGTGTCTGCCTGGTCGGGGTTGACGTCCCCTCGTCCCAAAAGCATCATTACTATTCCCCCATACCCATCCTTAACCGCCCATGCGAGTGGTGTCAGGCCATGTTGTGTGTCAGGCCGGTTGGGATTGACGTCTTCTCGTTCCAAAAAGATCTTGACTACCCTCTCATGTCCGTTCTTAGCTGCCCACGAGAGCGGTGTCCAACCAAATTTGGTGTCCGCCCGGTTTGGATTGACGTCCTCTCGTCCCAAAAGCATCTTTACCACCCCCTCATGCCCTTTCTCAGCCGCGAACGAGAGCGGCGTTTGGCAATTGCTGGTGTCCGCCTGGTCGGGATTGACGTCCTCTCGTTCCAAAAGCATCTTTACTATCCCCTCATGCCCTTTCCCAGCCGCCCGCGAAAGTGGTGTCCGGCCAAACATGGTGTCTGCCCGGTCGGGATTGACGTCCTCTCGCTCTAAAAACATCTTTACTACCCCCTCGTGCCCTCTCTCAGCCGCCCACGAGAGTAGCGTCCGGCCATATTTGGTTTCTTCCAGGTCGGGATTGACGTCCTCTCGTTGCAAAAGCATCTTTACCACCCCCTCATTCCCTTCTCTAGCCGCCCACGAGATCGGAGTACGGCCCCGTCTGGTGTCTGCCCGGTCAGGATTGACGTCCTCTCGTTCCAAAAGCATCTTTGCTACCCCCTCATGCCCTTTCTCAGCCACCCACGAGAGTGGTGTCCGGCCAAACGGGGTATCTGGCCGGTCGGGATTGACTTCCGCTCGCTGCAAAAGGACTTTTACGATCTCCCCGTGCCCTTCCATAGCTGCCCACGAGAGTGGTGTTTGGCCAAACGTGGTGTCTGCCTGGTCGGGGTTGACGTCTGCTCGTTGCAAAAGGACATTTACGACCTCCCTGTGCCCTTTCATAGATGCCCAGGTGAGAGGAGTCATCCCCGTGCAATCGTATGCATTAACGTCCCATTCCTTCATCTCCAATACCGTAGAAACTATTCCCACAATCCCGACAAATGCTGCCCCGTGTAGTCCCAAGAATCCCGTGGGTCCTCCCTCTTCGTCAAAGCGCGGGCCCCCAGCACGTTGTCTATTATTATAGTGCAATAATAGTAGTTGAGCAGATATATGCTCATCAAATCTAGCGAGAAGCCGTAGTGCAAGTATTTTGATAATTTCCGTCATCCCCCTTCTTGAGTGGCTGCCCCAGTGAATAGAAGCATATTCCAAAAGGGGAGTTGATGCGGGGGGCGAGTAATCGGTTGGCGAAAGATTCCTGATAGATCCAAAATTCATGTATGTCAGGCAAGCCTCGGCAATTTCGGAGTGAGGGTTATGAAATAGGGTCGGATCAAGAGAGAGATGCTCCTGAAGAGTGAAGTGCACCAGTCGGACCGTGGATGAAGATGCCTCGACTGTGACAAGGCCCAGACAAGATGATACGAGTGTCCGTAATGCGGGAACGTTTTCAGGATCCAGATCTGTAAATCCAATCTCCACCCCCAGGGCTTGGCAGAGCTCCGCCGCTCGCAAAGGTCGCTCCGAATGGGACACCCACATTAGGACCTTCATCCCGAGTACTGATTTATATCCTTCCTGGCCTTTCAGTCGTGATAGAGTTTCAGTGTAGGCATCATTCAATCCATTGCCTTGTGTCATCTCTTCGAGTTTCTTTCTTCTCCGACGAATTGTCACCTCTCCTAGAATGGCATCGATGCTGAGTGAAACGAGAAGGAATCTGACCGAAATCGCGAGTAAGTATACATTATTGACAGGGAGATATATTAAATGGTTCTACGCACATATCAGAAATATTGTCCAAGATAACTCGAACAATATCCGCCCGTAAATGATTGCTCATCGCCTCTGGATCGGAATCCTTATCTAACCTCATCTCCACATAATTTCGGATATCATCGGTATTAGGACTGATGGCTATCACAACCGTCTTGATAAAATATCTTTGGATATCTTGTGTGACTTGGGGCCTCGCGGTGAGGAATATTCTTGTTGTAGGAGATTCCCGAACAATATCTCTTAGTGACCCGAGAAGCTCAGGCAGGCACTTTGGTAAACATTCGTCCAAGGCATCAACACAGATGAAAACCTGGGGTAGCGAAGCAATCGCAACCCTCAGCATTCCCATCACATCCGCAAGT
>Ga0307513_10003257_pt1 | contig 22132 bp, 13 predicted proteins | sample 15_EM_MG_FD_202174 | JGI IMG/M metagenome (GOLD analysis project Ga0307513, IMG submission 202174) | Populus trichocarpa ectomycorrhiza microbial communities from riparian zone in the Pacific Northwest, United States - 15_EM | ecosystem: Host-associated > Plants > Roots > Unclassified | place... | reverse complement strand
CACACACCAAGTTAAGCACAATTTGTAAAATTAAGTACGGAAATTTCCCATAATGTACAAATATAAATTAATCCATGATGATCAAAAAAAAAAAAAAAGAAGCAGCTACATCTCTACTTTCATAAGCACAAAATCTCCCAACTGCTAAGTACCGTTTAAAATCATTCAAGACAAACAATCACAAGAATCAAGTTCCTTGCAGCAATTCAGCTAAAAAAAGCCAAAAACAAACAGTAAAGCAGCCCCGACCTTAAAAACCAAACCCTCGAACTCACTCCCACTCCCAATCATAAACTTTGAAGCACGATCTCCACAGTGAACCAAAAACCCAATTTACAAGTCTCATTTATTACTCATCAAAGACAAACAAATGGGTCTCCTATATTCTTTCTTAAAAACACACTGAGTGCCACCAAAGTTCGGTTTTTACAACAAAAACCCTACCTTTAACAAGAGCATAGAAATTAGAATCATAGAAAAAGAAAAGAAACCTGCAAGTTAGAGAGCTGGCTCTCAAGGGACTCAAAAGCATCACGGATGAGCAAAAGCCTCTCGGTCTCGTCATCCTCTCCTTCCTCTGCTTCACTCAATGAAACCCCATCAAGAAATTCTGAATTCTCAGGACTCTTTTTCTTCCATCCTTTCTCTCCAAGACCCTCACTTTCTTGCTCCTCTTCCTCGAAAGATGGAGTCTTTTTGTTGCTGGTAATGCTGGTGGTGGTTGCTCTATGGATGCAATTACTGATCTTTAATCTCAAGTCTATGGCTTTGGCCAACACAGCTTCAATTCCCTCATCTTCCATTTTTGTTTCTCTCTAAATGGGTTTTGTCGGCATTGCAAAAAGAAATGGACTTCGGAGTTTTGAGTGTTTGTATTGTGTTGTGGAGGTTTTTTCAAGGGTTTTGTTGCTTGAGATTTTGGTAGTGTATATGATCGTATTAGTGTTTGAGATTTTAATAGGGTTTGTATCGTGACGGTGGTATATGTTTTATCTTACAAATATATTAAAATTATATATTTTTTATTTTTTAAAATTTATTTTTAATATTAAAATTATTAAAAAATTTAATTGGATGAAAAGAATAAAAAATTAAAAAAAAATGAAGGCAAAAGCAAACATACTTTTGACGGGAAACAGAAGCGCCAAAAAACAGTGCTGCGTTTGGGCCATTTTGTGCTGTTTAAGAGATTTTTTTAGTATTTGTAGGAGTAGATATTTTGGTGGGCAAAATCCTGCATGGAGAAAGTAAATCTTTAGCTTTATAAAATTATATTATCTTTTCTCTTAACCGTTCATTTATTTTCCATGTGAAATCTTTTTTTATTTTTTAGTTGGGCCCTTCCTGTTTGTATTGTGTTTTAAAAAAAATTTAAATTTTTATTATTTTTTTTACTTTAAATTAATATTTTTTTGTTGTTTTTAGATTATTTTAATGCGCTGATATCAAAAATAATTTTTAAAAAATAAAAAAATATATTATTTTCATATTTTTATGAATGAAAAGCATTTTGAAAAGTCACCATAACCACACTCTGAAACATGTTTATAAGGTTTTTTTTAACCTTCATTCAATTCAAACTCAACATAATATAAAAACAAAATTCATTTATATTTGATGAAAAAAACCTACAAATACATTGTGTTTTCACAAAACTTTAACAATATTATCAATTATTTAGGTAATCTTGATTTATTCCAAAATAAATTATTCCCATTTTGATTCTTACACTGCATTAATTGTAATTGAGTCTTTTCATCTATATTTATTTATGAATTCCATTAAAATTATGCCTTTTTTTCACTAAACACATCAATTTTGTAGGGAATTGATATTTTATGTTGAACAAATTTAATAGAACAAATATTTTTTTTTTTTTGAAGGATATGGAGCTTCGAAGGAAAAGGAGAGAAAGAAAGGGTGTTGTGTGGCTAAGAGAAAAGGTGCCCCTGCAATTGGCCTGTGGTGCACAGTGCACATGTGACATGAGAGCAAGGTTTTTGTTCTCATTTAATTTATTTTCCAAAATTCTTGACGAGGGCAAGTCCTCGAGCAGTGCATTTGTAATTTTGACCAAGATTTTGGAGAATCCCATATTTTCTGAATTTTGAAATTTTTTCCCTTCGTTCTAGCTGGGAGGCAACTTGTTCTCTGTCGGATAAAGCTAGCAAGTAACGTTATATTATCTTGTGACCTTTTCTCTCTTTGTTTTTTGCATTTGGTCAAAAAAGGACAGTTATTGGTGGTTGATGTTGGGTTTTCATAGATGCATACACACGGGAAAAAACAAGAAATGTAAATTTATTTATTTTTTAGTTTCAAGGAATCCATTAGTCTAAAATTGTTTAGAGTTTATATAAAAATTATATGAGTATCAGATGTTTTTATTTTTTTACTTTGAATATTTACTTTAAAACTAAGTTGTTGTAAATCGTAAGTCATCTAAATATCTGATCTCTAACAGTAATGTACATGAACCACCAATAAAAAATCTCTTAAACCCTTTAGAAGAGACAAATTATTATATATTTCAGTACTAGCACATTTCTTTAGTGTTTTAGACGTTTTTGTGTTGTACTCTTATGTATTGTCATCTAATGTCATGTACAGAAAATAAAAGACATTATATTATATTTATAGAGAAACCTAAGAACCCTATAAATGGTAAAATATCAATTTACCCCTCAAATAATATTACATATATTATTTTAGGATAATTTTAAAAATTTATTGAATCAAGTCCCTACTTGATTTTTTTCTAGGTTTAGAATTGTAATCTCTTATATTAATTACATTCTAGTTCTTAATTTCTAAAACTTATTTACAATCAACTCACATTTAATTAATCATTCCATTTTAATTTTTGACTAATGATTTTTATATATATGACTCATTAGGTTCGTAATAAGTTGGCCCAAATCATAATCCTAAATAAAACAGAATTAAATAAATTAAATAATTTAATTTGTTATCAATTTAACAATTGATTGATTTATATTTGAAGATCAACTATAATGTCTAAGTAACCTATAATGATCCTTCAAATATTAGAAAAATTATAAATGGTTTGACTAAACCTTTTAGTGAACAGTTTCTCAATACAATTAGTATCTCTTCATCAAGAATGTTACGATTTAGACTTTATACCATTTACTTTGTTAAATAATTTTGGTTCTCAACATTATAGTCATTGATTCTTTAAATAAGATTAAATTTTTTTTTTCAAATGTCATTCCACCTTTACCAAGAATTTCACAATCAATACTAATTGAGAACAAATAAAATATTTTTTCTAATTCACTTAGGGTAATGAATCCTCTATTAATTACTCAAATATATTTATATAATTTATGTTATACTCAATATTTGCTTGTTTGTTACTCTTGATTAAGACAACATGTGATCAGGATTAAAACATAACACTTCCTATATAAAATAGCTTAGTGATTTCAAGTTTAAGAATTATTTACATAACTATCACATGAGTCTTTTTATAGATAGAAGTGAGCTCTCCATATAAAATTTTCTTACAGGTCAGTTCAGTGTACATGTCATCTGACAAGCATCTGCATATTAGTTTCAAGTATCCCTCATACTCTAGTTTATGAGAGCAACTACTTTCTTTCATAAAGGAAGGAACATAATATGCATCGATTTCAACAACTCTAATCAATGTAAAATCTTAAAAGAAAATTAAGCAAGAATATTTATGAACAATGTTTTGATACAATAAGATCTCATAATTATAACAACTTTATAATTTCTTATGCAAAGCATTTTTGTTCCACATACTTTATATTTACTCTAGATTTATTAATCAAACATCATTGAATATTAACGATAAATAAAACCCTTATAATTAATAAATAACTTTTATATGAATAAAATCAATGCTACGTGTAACCAACCGATTGATTACAAGATATATTCTCTAATAATTGAGGCTTAAAAGGGAGAGTCAATAGTGTAACAGTACCATAGCCACATAAGCCATTTGAACTTTGAAATTGTAAACAAGAGAGTAAAGATAAATTAGTGAGGGTTTGGTATTGTAATACAAGATATTTTTACAAAATATTTTTTGCTTGAAAATATATTAAAATAATTTTTTCAGCTTTTTTTTTTACACCAGCACATTAAAATTATTAAAAAAAAGTAAAAAAAAAAAACATTAATTTGATTTTTTCAAGACAAGCATATTTTTTAAAAACATCTAAAAACAAAAGCTATTGCACTTCCAAACAAGCTCTAGCATAACCGCAAAGATTGCAACCAACATATTTCTCATTCCATTATCCTTCCTCCAATAATTTAAGAGTTCACAATTAAGAAAAAAAAAAAAATTAAAAAAAAATAAAATAAGTATGGATAGAGATGGTGAAATTGCCATTTGAAAAAGTATTAAGATACTTCTTGTAAAAAAAAAAAAAAAACCCTCTGCTCAGACATTCCTATTTCAAAATGGTACACAATATGGATAAATATTACACAAAGTAGAATCAACCATGCTATTAACTTTTGCTTCTTTTGCATCATGTAGATAAGAGAAGTGGAATGACAGCCAAATCACAAGAATGCTGCTCTAAGAAGATTGCTGATCATACAAGCTCAAGCTATTAGAGTATACTTTTCTGATCTGACCTTCAGTTTGATGGATTCAAAGCTCATTATCTTCAGCCCATTTGATCATCATTCTTCTTAGATAGACGCTTCAATTTGGTGTCTAAATCAACTTGGCACCACCTTGTGTGCCATAGATTTTAGTTATGAATATAATCTGTCATTCCACATTATATTGCAGACATAAGTTGAAGAATAGCACTGCTTCTTAGCTCCAGCACGCGGAATCCCACCCTTACTGATGGAAATGAGATAGCTAGGCTAATTCCTTGGAAAGGAGATAGCGAAACGAGAAGTTGTGAGGAATCCACTCAATTTTCTTGCCAAATTTTCTGTACTGACACTCCTGAATTCTTTTCTTCAAATAATTGGGCAGTAAATGCTCTATCATTTCCACCAGACCAGCAGGGCAAAGTTCCAAATCCTTAGCAAAACACTCTACAATCTTCGAAAGAAGGAGTTTCTTTTCTTTATTTACAATGAATGTTGATTGGATGTATTCTTCCTTCGCAGCTTCCAGATCCTCATACACTCTCTTAGGAGTGTACGCTCTAACCTGAAGAATCGCAATTCATCACTTCAATAAGGAGCACAAGAATGTATAGAAAGCTATAGGAGACATAATTTTTTCATGTTTGTGTTACTTTGCAACGAATAATTTTATCAAAGCTCTGATGTCTAAGCTCCATAGAGATATAAAACAGTATATTTTTTGCACTGCAAGATATGAATAGTGGAACATACTGCAGGATCAGAGTAACTTCCTGCACAAAGTGCAAAATATAAGCGAGGTTCGGGATGATGTATAGAATAAGCTTTCCTTCCATCTCCATTCTTGAATTTTGTCTTCGTAGAAAATAGCTGTCGCAGCCACTGCATCCAGATAAAAGCAACTCAGCTCCAGTCAAAGATAACATTCCTTGAATATTCCAATCACAAATGGATTGGGACTTGCAAAGGAATTGAATTCAAAAGGGACAACAGGCTTGCTATAACCATCATTATTGAGGCAGCCTTAGTTAAAACTGAAACCAAATCGTGCTAGCAGGCAATGTTGTTAAAAGAAAGTTTCAGGGAAGCAGACTTACCGGTCCTGGACGGAGCAACCGACATCCCAGAATAGAATTCTGTATCATGTCTACACTAACTGTATGACCCCCAACGTTGTATGCTGCCTGAAACATACAACAGCTTTTAAATGATGCTATTCATGCTTGCTTCCTTGAAGATGATCAGAGAAGTTTTTCTCACCTTGAGTATTAAGGACATCCTTTTCATATTATTCTGTGGAATGCCATATACTAAATATGCCTGTAGGACAACACAATGCAGTGGATTGCATTAGCTCATAGACCAAAAGCAAAACCAGAAAAAGGAACAGGGTAGAATATTGACAATAACATAATTGGACCTTCAGAACCTTACATGCATCACAAGTGCGTTGTGAACATTGATCCAAAAAGCTAGCTTCTCATCATGTTTCATCTTTCTAGGATTAACCCCTTCTAGCCGAGAGACAAGTGACCTGAAACAGGATTAACCCCTCATAGTATTAGACCATATGGTGAAAGTGCATTTTATCAGCTATGGCCACTGGACTCACCTAAAATCTTGTAGCTTATGTTGAATATATCTCAGCTTTTGAGTATCTCTACAAATTCGTTGGACCTTGACCATTGAGCAGTATGGTCCACTGAATTCCTTGGAGGCTCCAACGTGGAAAGGGTTGTCAAGTGATGAATTGAAGGATGAATAGTTCCCATACTGTGGGCTCCATGTATCACCCTGGCCTTGTGATGAAAACTCATTTGGTGATGAAGAGATTGAAATTTTGGAGGAAACATAATCAGGGTTGATCAAAGGCGGGTCTGCAAGCTCACAAAATATGGTCGAGATTCTCCTGATCATCTCCTCGGAAAGCCAGTTCGGCGACTCTGGTACGTCATAGCGAATAGAGGTTCCAAGATGATCTGCTAGACTGATTGCATTTGAAGTATCATTCCGAGCTAGCTGTAAAGACAAGGACAGAGAACCGAGAAATACAAAAAATTACTATTCTTTACCAAAGTTCAGTTGTTTAGGAACCTTGCTGGAATAATTTTTAGGAACAGTTCAATTCAATCAAGTTACCTCCAACATTGACAGTGGGAGAGAATGGCATGAGTCTACTGCTCTGGCTACTGATCGCGTTGTTGGAGAAGTTCCAATAGACCGCTGAGACATTGAGGAGTGACATCGATGAATGCTGGAATCTAGCAGTTTTTCCAGTCCCCGAGTGTCATTGCGTTCCTTGGTCAGTGAAGTAAGATGACTTGCATTATCAGCAGAATGGTCCTTATCCGACATTATATCATTCTCCTTTCCAGGAACTGATGGAAACATTCCTTTATGTGTGTTTGAACTCATTTTGAATCTCTCATGGTCCCTTTCATCTTTGGTTGACAGAGATGATACTTGTTGTTCGAATGTTTTTCTGTACAGGGAGAGAAGATATCGTTCCAAATACACCACTTCCAATTCCAAAACTGCAATTTCCTTAATCAGTTCCTTAGCAGGCTGCAATTTCAGTAAAATGAAAGTCACACTGCTTTTAGAAGCAGCTAGGCAGAGCATTTAAATGAACAAGTAGTAATTATATTGCATAGAAGTAGGTGTGTGTATATATATGCATTAGCAAAATGCAACTTATTATGGATTCACAACTAGAAATTTTACCTTGGGGATTGACTTATCTGTCATGATATCATGGGAAAAAGGCTTACAATTTAGTGCCTTCTCCAAGGTACGGCGTACCAGAACCTGGTCCTGCAATCGGTCTTGAAGATCTAGGATCTGCAGAAGAGAGGAAACAACTTGCAGTAAGTGAAAAGCTTGTTGCATTCTAAAATATCACAAATAACAAAGGCTCTTCTCTGTTTTCCCTTTTCATTCTCAGCTGTGGACATTTAAATATGAATCAGTGAAGTGTTCTTCTTGTGCAATGGTGAATTCTGTAAAACAAAAGTGGACATGGCTTCCTCTACGGATTGACCAACCATTTTTCCGGTATAAACTTGACATGCGTGACATAAAGCTAAGAGCAAAGCGTCTGAAGAGTAGTCCTTGGAAAGTAACTAATTTTACAGAGGAGAAATAGACAGGGTTCCTGAGCAAGTACTAACAATGCAATCCTAAAAGCTTTGTATATAGTTTACACGGTTGCGAGGGATTTCGGTCAAGGTAATCACCTCTTGCTTTAATGAACTTTGAACCTCTGTGTTAGGAGATTGCCTCTTCTTGGCTTCAATGCCATCCTCAAGCTGTCTCATTTTCTTCTGTGAAACAAAATTAACAACCAAACAAAGTTAACCTTAACAGAAGCAGAAATACCTGTAAACTAACGGCAGAGAATTTATTTTTAACTATCAAGCGGTAAAGGCTTACCGATTTAAGGTGACAAAACTCTTCAAAGATATTGTTTGGTTCTTGTTTATCAGCAACAACTTTCGTTTGAAATGGATCACTGACAATGAAAAGAGCAGAAATGGTCAAGATAGATATCAAAAGACATCAATGAAGCAGAAGTTCTTCTGTTTTCCCCCTAAAACATGGTGCATCAGCAGCTCAACATGAAAAAACCAGAACGAGTGTGTGAGACTTGATGATCATTCCCTGACTAAAAAGAAAAATGGAGGCAAAAGAAAAATGCAGTTCATGGTTTCTAAGATCACTTGCAGTAAGAGCCATACAATTAACAGTTGCTGGTATCTGTCGGACCAAAAATGTAGAAAGTATGGGCATGAAGCTGCACCAATAGTATTATTAAGTGACAAGAAGTGAAGGTTACCAACTGTTAGCCATTGCCAGAAACCATAATATACTATAACTTGAACTTCTAAGCTTCTACCGTAGCAGCAATTTAACACTCAGAATAAATGTGAGACAAAGAATTAGCAAGAAAAGTGTTCATAGTAGAACTTAAGAATGAAAGCTACTTATTTGTTGGCTTAAAGATGTAAAGGTATGGACATGAAGCTGCATCAATATTAATGTTTAGATACAGAAAATGTATCAGCTGCTGACCATCCACAGAAACCATTTCCTTTATGATTTCTAGCCCTAGCATTAGCGGGAAAAATAATGATTTTAATATTTAAGAAAACAAAAAAGCTACTTAAGTACCTGTTAGAATGCTTGTGCCTTGAAACTCTTACTTCCATGAAATTGAACTGTTTCAAAGTTGAACCAAACCGACACTTCATTTCATGCACTGAGGCAAACGATTGCCTTTAGACCCCACAGTTGAGAATTTAGTGAAGTAGCATTAAATGCGTGGCAAATACTACCAGAAAGTATTGGGAATAGTAAGTAAAGAAAAATACATTACTTGAAGGAAACATCCAAAAAACATTAAATTGTTACAGAATGAACTGTGTTTACAAGCCACAGTACCACATTGTATGGAGAGAGACTTGTCTCGCAAATGGGTTCTTGTTTTTTCTCTTCAAAAGTTGAGCTAAGACTAGTGGTCCAAAGAACCAAATCTGGGTTTTAACCAGACCTATCCAAGCCCCCCAAAGGCCAAAATACGCAGTTGTCCTATTAATACGTAACTATAGCAAGTATGATAAACATGCCTATGGATAAGTGCTATGTATATATATAGTACCATGGTAGATAGTGCTTGAAAGGGTTGTCATTTTTTGCTAGTCCCCTGTCTTAGAAAGCAATGCCACCTTTGAAGCTTTTGGCTATGGTGGGCTTTTTGCGTTGCATGAAAAGAAGCAAATGATCAGTTCATGGCTTTACCTTATAAGAATTTAAAGGTGATGGCAAAAGGTGCTTTATGAGGGAGAAGGAGACAAGAAACAAAGAGGGAACCTGACTTGTGATGTATATATAGCAAGAGTTCATGGGATTTGAGCTTCAACAAGATTTAAACTTTGCGCTTCATGTGGCTTTTATGCCATTTAACTTTGAAAGCATGAATACATTAATTAACAACAAATTAAGAGATCAAGACCCACTCATATAAAATATTCAAATTATTGTGTGATTACTACCAAATCGATATTACTTAATGATTTTGATGTCGGAAATAATCAAGTACAGTGTCTCTTTCATTCATAACAGTTGGATTCCAATCCATTCATCCCCTGATTCAAGTACTCGCAACAGGTGCAGAGACTATACTTTAGTAAAAGCTGGGAATTCTATCAAATATGAATCCAAGCGATCCTTCGTTGATGCTCATTGACTGTTGTCTTTATTTTTCCAATCATACAATGAAAGGGTGGCTAGCTAGGGCTACCACATTCTGCGCTAATGGAGACTAACACAGTGCTACTGTTGGTCTTTTAAAACTAAAAAGAGAGAAGCATTTTCAAAAGGTGAAGGAACCTCAAAAGGGCTGAAAGGTAGAGGTCAAAGGGAAAGAAAATACAACAGATTGTTTTGATATGAAATGAAGGTTTTGGTGGGCTAACCATCGCCTCCCTTTCTTCCAGTGCTTGGATACAACCATACAATGCTCCTTTTGTCTGGTCAAAAAAAAAAAAAAAACTTGCTGGGGAAAGCTTCTTGCTTTTCATTTTGGGTAGAGTGCCATATACATGATGATTAGGGGAATAAATAAATAAAACAGAAGAAATTGGTTAGAAAAAGAAAAATAGCAATGTTGAAAGATCTTCAACCCAAAAACATGTTTTAACGGCTACTCTAGTGGTAATTGTTTTGAAGTGGCACGTTTAACTAGAGTTCCAGGACCTTTATTTGATTAGTGATGGAGTTATAGACACATAAATAAACTAAGTTTTGTGTTAAAAATTGACTAATGCCCTATTGCATCAAAATAATTTTTTTTTTACATTGCCCACTTTTTTTTTTTTCTTTACAGCTTATCAAAACAAATTCCGTTTAAGAAAAGAACGGTAAAATTATTTGTTTGAGAGTGTGGTTGTGGTTGTTTTTCAAAGTGTTTTTTATATCGAAATGCATCAAAATGATGCTTTTTTATTTTTAAAGAATTATTTTTTAGATCAACGCATCAAAACGATCCAAAACATACAAAAAAAAATTAATTTTTTAGCAAAATAAAATTATTTTTTTTGGAAATGCGGGTACAACCGCGTTTCCAAACGCCCACCAGTGGTTAACAATTATTTGGGTGTTTTTTTAAAATATTTTTGATTTAATAAAATATTAAATTAATATTATTTTTTTATTTTAATATTAAAAATTAAAAAATCTAAAATTTATTAATATATTTTCAAATAATTTTTTTTTCACCCGTGAACTGCTACCCCTACACGAGCCTAACCACATGGGATGTCACTGGGGTCTTTTTTCTTTTTTTTCAAATTGTAAATGCGTGGGTTTTGTAATACCAATACTTATCTGGATTGATCGATTGCTCCTCTGTCATGGATAAGAAGCCTGTGAGATTGACGAGAGGGGGTGCCGAAACCAACTCTTAGCCAATATACAATGTATGAATACAAGATTTAAATGAAAAATAATTTTGAGGATGTTATAAAATATAAAGTGCTTAAGAATATGTTTTTTTAGTAATTGAATTATGGATTAATTATAAGTTTTAGCAAGATAATTTATTTTTCATTGTTTATAAAACTTATAACTTGACTTCGAAATAAATTGTTACAATAACTAAGAAAATGAGTATTTATTGTTAAGAACAAAAGTGTTTGTTTTGGTTTTAATATAATAAATACTCTCAAATTAAGAAAGTGTTTTTGCTGAGAATAAAAATTATGAACCTTTATCTTTATAATTCTAAAAACATTTATACTCTTAGAATCCTGAAGGAAAGATATCTCTTAAGGGTTTAGGAGGTTTTTATACTTTTATAACACTTATTAGGGTTATATTCCTGACTTTAACTTTAATATGAGATAAAATATCCATAATATTAACATTAATGAGGGATGAAAGATGATATCTCTGACATTAACATTTTTTTTTAAATCATAAGAATAAACAAATGAAGTTTTATGATCCAACATGAGGTCTATAATGATTTCCAGTCTTTTGTGCTTAGCACACTGCCAAGTCCAAGGTCAATATTAATGAGTATGGCAGTGAGTAGTCAAGTCCAAGGTCAATGAGTATGGTAGTGAGCAGCCAAGTCTGGCAGCTCGTCAAACTCATATCCACTTGGGCTCGGCACGGTGCCAAATCCAAGAACAGTGAGTCTGAAAGCTTATTAGACTCATATCAATTTGGGCTCGGCATGTTGACAAGTCTAAGGGTGCTAGGTTTAGCAGCTCGTCGGATCTATATTCACTTGAGCTCGACTCGTAACAACGCTTAAAAGTATTGGGTTTGAAAGCAAACTAGATTTACATTATCCGAGCTTGATATTTTGCCACGAGCATCGGGTATGGATACAAGCTCTACCTATCTATAAATGAATTATCACCTAATCTTTGAACCTTTTAAAAAAAACAATTAGATATTTAAGATTTATTTTTAATAAAATAATAAAAATAAAGATACATTAAATTTCTATAAATAAAAAATCTACGCAGGAACAAACAAGGAAGCTATAAATAATGGAATAGCAGTTATGAAAAATGTATTTCCCGAGACTTGAGTAAAAAATGAGATAAATTCAATTACTACCAAAGCCAAGATTCAAGGATCTTCATGTTCGGCTATCCTTGTGCAATTCCAGTTGTGACCTGACACGTGGGAGCGGTTGAGCTATATCGTTGTTAGACGACGTATCGCTCATCTTGTATCAAATGCCCTTTATTATTCCTTTATCATTGGGCTACAAGTCGTTTGTTTCAAGAAGAGAACTTCTAAGTTTGCAGCCGACGACGAATCATTAGATGCCAGACTACATGTCGTTGACGTGCTCTCACCTTCCTCGACATTTTCTTCTTAACTTTTGAGAAACGCATCCCTCGACATTGAACAACATGTACCATTTTTTTTCTCTTATGAACCAGAGCTAGGTTTTGACCATGGATCGTATCTCAAGAAGTTTCTAATTTGGATCGAGGTGACGAGTCAACTTGGAAAATCCAATCATAGAATCATAGATTATAAAAATGTTAAACTTCTCAAACAGGCCATCGTTTGCACAAAACTAACAAAAATCTCTCCATCCAAGAGCTTTTGGAGTTGATGGAGAGCAGGTTTTATTATCTTAATAAATACTCGAGATTTGCAGAGCAATGTAACATGAGAGGTTTCCGATCTGGTTTAAGACAATAGCCTCGTTGTTGACCAAGCCAAGCATCAATTTTCAAAGGAAACTGACAGACATGCTTCCTGGATTATTTAAAACGGCGGTAGTTGCATTTATTGCTTTTGTTTAGCCCAAAAGAAAACAAAAATCTCTACAAACTCCTAAGCACATTTGATTTAGTGCAAGATCGATATAGCCATTAATTTGTAGGAACTAGCATCGGATCTCCAAAAGATGATGTTAGAAGGCAAGTCCATCTCCCTCCTCTCTCTCTCTCTGTATATATATTTATTATACAATCTGTTGGTGTTTTCAACCAAATTTCACGTACTGGAATAAGAATTCTCTTTTAGTGTGCTAAGAAAAAAGAGATATATTCACTAAAAATGATGAAAATTTAACTCCTCGTGATTTAGCCCTAACAATCAGAGAAGAAGAAGAACACCCAGTAACCAATCCATTAATGTTCTCGTGCAGAACCTCTATAACAATGGGATGGAAAATGTTCTCATTGGAGGGTAAACAATTAACTAAACATAAAGTTCGAATCTTCATGTTAGGATTAGATAAATTGTAAGGCTGCCGCCATGCAGGAAGAGCCTCGTGGAATGGTATTATAGAAACCCAAAAACAGACACATGAAGAAAGCAGCCTAGTCAATGCCAATGATGAAGATCGAACAGCAAAAGGCATCTTCTGTTGGTTTTTTAGCCCTTTCTCATTTCCTGTTTTCTACGATTCTGATGGCGGATTAAAAGTTTTTCTTTCTCCCAAAATATAAAATAAAAGAGCCTTTTTTTTCACGCACGCACGTCAGGCAGTGCAATTACTAACACTGAAGTAATCAGATAGGTAAGATTCAAACTTTCAACCTAAATTCAAGTTCAAATCCAACCTAAATTAACTTAGATATATAAAAAACTTTGTAAGAGAATTACTTTTTTTCTCTTTTAAATCTTATAACCGTGATGATACTTTTCTATTCAAACTAAGAATTTTAATTTTTAATCTTAAATTTTGGGTTAAAAAAATTAAAAATAACCCATATTACTCTTAATTATGATTTGTTTAATTAAAAATTAAAAAAAAAATAGAGTTTATAAGAATTTTAAGTTTGTTTAGTTAAAATTAATTCATGATTATTAAAAAATTAATATTAAATGATTGATTTTGAATATCTGGTTAAAAATAAAAATTTATGAGTTGATTTGTTTAAATTGATTTTTTTTATGGGTTAAGAAATCCATTTCAACCTTGCTAGAAAATCTGGACAGGATGGTCTTGAGGTTGAAGATGGCAAAATTTTATTTTGATCCTTGATTTATGAAAATTACAATTTAGTCTCTAAACTTTGAAAAATTATAATTTGACCCCTGATATGTCTTTTGAGATTCTGGACAGTGTTATTATGAGGTTAAAGATGATGAATCTCAGTTTGATAATTGATTTGAAATATTTTTAGTTTGGTCCCTCAATTCTGGAATTTACATTTTAATCCTTAAACTTTAAAAAATTATGGTTTGGTCATTGTGTCGTTCTGGACAGAATTGAGGATGGTTTATGGGTAAAATTTCAGTATGGTTATGTATTTACAGTTTGGTCCAGTTTTGGTAAAATTATGTTTTGATCCCTATTTTGAATAATTATCGTTTTAGTCCCTAAACCTAGAAGTCTAAACCTAGTTTTTTTTATGCATTGGAATCTTTTATTTCTATTGTTTTGAGTTGCTTTTAAGTATATTTTATATATTTATTGTAGGTTTTTCTAACTATCCTCAATAAATTTTTTTGATTTTTTATCTTATATTCCTTTGAATCTATATTTTTCTAAACTGGTTTGGGGCACTTTGGACAAGACTTTGTATGAACCGTGATCCAGTTAACAGTTTCAAATTCATCTCTGCACGTCTTGCTCCAGCGCTCCCACATTAAGCATGAACAAGGCGAGTGTACTTCTGATAAGCAACTGAAAAAAAACCACATGAACATTCTACCTCGCAAAATTCATCGTCCTCAACTCATATAGCATTCCCACAATGAGGAATGCTTGGGCACCATTTAACCATTTTATTGTCCTCAATATATGACTCAAGAGGAAAGTGAGCAAACTTCTCTGCTAAATCAGGATGTCTTATACTAACTAAATTCCTGACAATAGCTTCATCGCAAAAAGCACTACATTTGTGTTCCATGCACCGGATGCGCCTGCTCTGACCCCCATTTATTTAAATAATGAAGTGTTCTGTTCCATCCTTCAAAGGGCAAAATCAGTAGAAGAGATTTAATAAGAAAAAGATGCTATAGAGAAAAGAAGCTCCAAAGAGTTTAATCATGATTGAATATTAGCATTAGGTATAGCCTCTAATAATATGTCAACATACTGTCATCAGTTGCTAAAGTTCCAAATATAAGTTCAACATGGTTTTACCAACAGGCAAGCACAGTTTTTGGATCTAGGTATGAGCATCTACAGCAAAATTGTATACAAACATACTAACTTTGACCAACACCTAACGTCTGAAATCAATGTATTTATAGAATTATGCACATCAGAAATGATATGATTACAGCTGAAAAGAGAAAATCACTCATTGAGAATGGGTGTAATGCTTACAATCATTGCAGAAACAATGGACACATTCCATTCTTGTGACCTTATCACCAGATACATCCTCTATGCATAATCACAAGTTATTGTAGAAGATGAAATCAGTGGCACATCATTGTCGAGATGTTCAAAAACAGTCACAACTGCTTCAGTAAACAAGAACGATTTTCCCTTCTCCACGAGCACAGCAAGTAGCTTTTCAACATCCAATTGATAACGGATCAACAATGTCTGTGCACGGTGTTCTTTTAGTGATAGCAACTCCATGACTCAGCAAATCTTCCCTCTAAATCAACAAATCCCAAATGAAAATATCAATAATCGAAATTACAAGAAGACAGTTCAAAAAGTGTGATCCTTTTTTGCTTTCAGAAGTTTACCTGTGTAGCCAAGAGGAACTCTTTTGTGATCACATGCAAGAAACCCAAAAAGGGTAACAAAAAATTACTTTACCACACTAAAAATCCAACAACTATCTACACATAATCTTCAATTTAACCATCCAACCAAGCTCGATAAAGTTACCAATCACCATTAGAGCTCAATTAAGCTACTAATCACCAAAATCTACTTCCTTTAGGTTCTTCCTCACAAATTGGAGACAAGAAAAAAACACTAAAAAACCAAAAAGCTCAATAATTTAAGCACAAAGCACCCCACAACTGAAAACAATCAACAGCTACACATACAACATTAATAAATTCCTCATTCAAATACCCAAGATTAAACACAGTAAATCCCAATTCACAACAAAATACTCAAAAATCACCATAAAAAAGGCAAAACAATTCGGTCTTTTCACACTAAAAACTAAACAATTATTGGTGGCGTACCCTTTTAGACTTTTTTGTATGCTATGCTCTAACTCTAAAGAATTCAAGCACAAAGACAACTCTCCCAGACTAACAATTACTGCATCAACTTCCTTTCTTGTCCTTTTGTCATGGAATTCCCCTTCCTCTCCTCTTGTTAGATATTACCAAAAGGTAGGATTAAGACGCAACAATGAAATTATCTTCCTTAATTTGCTCCAGACAGCAGCAACAGTGCTGGAGTAGCTCAGTTGGTTAGAGCGTGTGGCTGTTAACCACAAGGTCGAAGGTTCAAGCCCTTCTTCTAGCGTTTTTATTAATTTTATTTATTATCCTTTAACTTAATCTTAATTTCTATTTCTAAGCACTTTGCATTTGTGAATAGCCCAACTCATTCGATCCAACGAGTAAATAAACCCCACTGGATCTGGTCCAGACCCAATCATACTCGGTCAGATCCGATCCAGTCCAAAACAAGTAAGTACCTTGGGATATTGAGAGGCCGAAACAATTCTTGTTGTCAGCAAGCCAACCTCTTTGTAATCGGCTGGCTATATATTTTTTTTCTTCTAATAATATTAAATATAACTATAAAAAGCGTGATTTTTTTACTGTTCACTAAATCATTGTTCACCATCTCATTTATTACTACGGATTATAATAGTGCATTTACTTTGGTTCTTGAACTTATTGTTTTTGCACAATTGATCCTTTTTTAGCTTATATTATATCTCAATTGCATATATAATTTTTTAGTGGGGATTGAATTGAAAGATATAGTCAAAGTAAAATAGATGGCAGGTCTGTAATTGATTTAAAAAATTCATTTGTGCCCCTCATCTTTTTAAGTTATTTGTTTAATTGGTCCTTATAATTTTTAAAGAATACATATTGGTATCAAATTTCATTTTTCTCATTTTTTTATTTCTTTTTTATGGAGGAGAGAGAGAGGTTGCTGGATTTTGACTTGGAGAAAGAAAGTTGATGTTGGGAAAGATTTAGACCACCAAAACGATTGATTTTTGTGTCAATTGATTCTATATGATGAGGGGGGTTATGATTAGGTATTTTTTTTACCTTGAAAATACCTAAAAAAACATATCTCAGTTCAGGAAGATTTTTGGTTTCGGGTTTTGGACCAGTTTTTTTTTTTGTTTTTTTGGAGGCTATGGACTGGTTTAATAAGGTTCCTAGGATGTTTTAGGTTAAAAACAAGTTGAAATGGTTTTTTGAGTAAAAAAACAAATAACCCAGACTTTGATTTGCTTAAATTTTAACCCAAGGAAAAACCATATGTTAGGAGACTACATGTGAAATTTCAACTTGATCCAACGGTCGGGTCAACAATTATGTTTGATAGTGTAAAACTGGGCAGTACCGAAATTATAGCTCGAACTTGTTCTTGGACCCAACTTCAAACACGTCGTTCTCTCTCGTCCAAATAAATTAGAAAGCCTACCCATATATCATTGGAATGGTAAAGATATATAATTTCCAACCCAACTAGAAATGAAATGAAATGAAAATCCCTATAAAGCTCAAGATATAGACCGAAAAGTAGCCTAAGGCCTAGTGTGACAATTTGTCCCTTTTTAATTTGAATATCTGGATTTAACTCATTAACTTCTTCTTTGACTCTGTTCAATTTAGACCTTATAATAGGCCCAATTAGTGACATCAGTTGAATCATATTATTTTTCCTTTTCAATATTTATATTAAATTTTCTAATTCTTTTTTTAATCGAAACTTGTTACTATTTTTGTCAATGTTTTGAATTTTAACTAAAATTCAAAATTTTCATTTTAACTTTAACAATACTTTTAAATTTATTTATGGAGGTCATCTCCTCAATTACATATCATATCTATTATTATCATCATTTATTTGTTCTTTTCCTTCCCATGTTTTCGTTACTCATCGGAATCTTACTACTTTCAGTTCTACATTTATGCAAGGTTTTACACAAATGGTTACAATGCATGAGAGAATAAGTATTTATTTTAAAAAACAAGAGTGTTTGTTCTTAGTTTTGATATGATAAATGCTCTAGAATTAAGAAGGTGTTTTCATTGAGAATAGAGATTGTGAACCCTAAACTTGGACGATTCATTTTATATTTATAGACAATCAATCTTGTCTCCTTTTGTATAGTGAAGGGTTAAGAAGTCAGTTTATCGTGATAACATAGATGATGAATAAATATTCATTGCATCATTAATGAGATGAAAATATAGTAGGCTATTAAGAGATTTTTTATATGCCTAGGGGTATAGGAAGAGTAGGATCTAAAACGAATTGGGTCAGTAAAAAAATCTCAAGGAAAGCGCACGAGGTCCTAAAAAATCAGGATGGGAGGGACAGGTTTAGGTTGCATTGTTGAGCTCGAGAGGTGCCCAAAAATGAGCTCAAACGCTGCACTCGAGCCAATAAGTGATAGGCGCTACGCCAAGGCTAAGCTCGTGAGGGTCAAACTCTTCCCCAGGACTGAGTTCATGATAGTTAGGCTCTTTCTCTACACTTAGCTCTACACTTAGCGAATAGGAGCTAGGCTCTTCTTCTTAGTTGAGCCTATAACATTAAGTTTTTTCTCTAAACTGAGTCCATTCGAATTAATCTCTTCCCGACGGTGGACTTCCTTCATGCTGAACCCATTAGATTAAGCTCTTCCCCCAAACTAAGCTCATGAGAGCTAAACTCTTCCCCAAAGCTATCATTCAGGCTCAGCCCATTAAAATTAAGCTCTTCTTCTAGGTTAAGCTTATAACATTTAACTCTTCCTTAAGAATGCGCCCATAGGCATAGGCAGTTGGGCCAAACATGTTACCCGAAACCATTGGTTCTTGGATCTTCAAAGGTTTTTTAGTTTCTTTCAAATTTGAGATTATCACTTTCTATAAGAAGCAAAACACGTCGTCTTGGCAGCATGAGGTAAATGGTCAATGGAGGCGGCATTTGTGACAAAGCATCCACCAAGATTCAAGAATACTGACCTGAAGTTCCATATATGTTGCATAAAACTATAATTTAATGTCAAGTGGATACACAAGCAGAGAATCAGCATGTAGAAGTTACAACCATTGCTAAGAATTTTCATCTATGTTGGTTCGAAAAATAAAATCTTCTCCCTCTAATTCTTCTTGAAATAGACAAATGGATGGTATTTCATTCTTTCCACTAGACCCTTCGTCACTTGATGATCTCTTCCCCTGAAAATGTTGATTTATCAAATATAAAACAAGAAGAAATATAACACAAATCAGAAACATGTCACAAAGGGAGAGAAGCGGCAAATTGTGGAAGCGTTGAATCATTAAGCAGTTAAATTCTTGGCATATCTAGAATAGCACCCTGCCTCATAAATCATACAAATTAAGTGAACTCGTTGTAGAAAAACACCTGCATGCCTTACACGATAAGAACATAGATTGTCTACAGGACACAATTAAGAGCGAAAAATCCCAGGACTTGCCTTCCTCAAGACATAGAAAAAGTAGTGAAATCCATCACCAAAAGTGCTCCACTCTACAGACCAAGTGAAGTCCGGAGCATCAAATAAAGGACGCCTAAAATGTGGCTGCATAAGATGGATTTCAAGTAAGAATAATGGTGCATACAACACCCACCAGTGAGTCCCCAACGCCCAAAAAGAAAAAGGCAATTCTGTGTTTGTTAGTCCAACCTGGCCAAAAGAGATCGAGATAAAAATGCCATCTGGTTTCAGAACCCTGTGAACTCCTTCAAGCATTGCCTTCACTTGGGCTACTGTTTCAGGCCTTGGATTCCATGGGTCACCACTGTTGACGAATAATACATCCTTCAAAGAATGGGGAAATAGAGTAAATAAACACACACAACGTCATTAAAATCCCAGAAGGAAATAATAATCTGATCAATAAAATGTCAAGCTGAAGTTCCAACACAAATAAAAAGACAGTCTCGATTGTCTCTTTACCATGGTTCCTTTCTCAATAACCACATCAAAACATTCATCATTAAAGGGCAGGTCTAGCATGTCAGCTTCCAGCACTTTTATTTCTGATGATACAGGGGACAAAGAAAGAAGAGCTTAGACACCACTGCATTTTTGAAAAACAGCTTCTTGTTAAAAAACACAGAATCCCCCCCTTCTTATCTAGATAACATGTTTCACAAAGTTTATCATAGATACATTGAAACAAGTTTTGTTTTACTTGAACAACCCAAACAAGCTAATCAGATGATTTAAAATCCAGCAATTCATCATCAGTTGGTAGGAAGTAGAGACCAACAAATCTTTGATTCCTACATCCCCACAAGTTTCTTTAATTGTGTTGCATCAAAAGATTATTTCATGAACTGAATTCAACTTTCCACCATAAATTGCAGACTACCAATCATTGTGTCCTAGCAGCAAATTGCATAATTAAAAGAACTACTATTCAACGTTATGATGGCATAAACAACTACAAAGGAGAAACAAACCTTTATACCCCTTAGCTTCCAACCGTTTCTGCATCTTCTCGACCGCAACAGCGGACAAATCAGTGCAAGTAACCTCAGTAATTCCATCTCTGTACATTTCTTCACACAACTGTGAATTCCCACAACCAAGCTCCAACACCTTCAATGAACCATTCAAACTTTCTTATCGCAAAAACAAGCACAGTAAAAACAAACAATTCTTGAAAGTAAAAAATAAATAAAAGAACCCAACAGCAACAAGCAAGAGAGAGAGAGTGATTACAGAGGAGGTTGGAGGGATGTGGGCTTGAATAAGATGGCGAAAATGAGAGTAGTCTTTGAACCATTCGTAATGTTCCTCCTTAGAGAATCTCTCGTTCCAGTAGTGAGGATCCTGGTAAGCCAGAGCAGTAGAGGGAGGCTCGGTGGTCGGCTTTCGGGACCCTTCCATTTCAGGGTTTCTCAGCTTAGGCTCGCTTTCTTCTTGCATTCTTCCTCTTCTTCCACAGTGCAGAAACCCTGAACCCTAAATGCTTGGGCCTCGATATAACGAGTCCATCTTGTTATTGGATTTTCAAGTTTTTAGAACCGATCTACTTCTTTAAAAACGACCCTTTTTTTCAGCCGACCGATCTACTAGAGATTGGTTGCCTCGTTGAACCTATTATGTTTCATAAATTATTTTTTTATATTTAACATGGTACATGCCAGTAAATACATGATACCATTATATTATATATGATTTATTGAAAAAAAATATATTATAATTTAACTAGTAGAAAATGAATAACTGGTTGAGCCAACAAACCACCCAAATGATTTTTTTTTGGTTTAATATTTAGAGTGTAGTAGATAGGTAGCATATGCTTTTAAAATTATTTTTTGGTCAAAAATATATCAAAATAATATTTTTTATTATTTTTAAAAAATTATTTTTAATATTAATATATCAAATCGATCCAAAAATATAAAAAAATTAATTTTAAATAAAAAAACATTTTTGATTTTTTAAAAAACATGATTTCAACTACGCTAATGAACCAACTCTTATTTGTTTGCACTTAAATAAAATATCTTAAATTTATGGGTTGTCCCTTCTGTCTTTAACAAGACTTGATCTTAGCCTACTATAAAGCATCTAAAAAAATGTCATATTGTGAAGTTGTCATGTAAATACCTTGATAGCTTATAATGAAAATTGTGGTATGAACGCTAGCTTTTGATGATCCAATTGCTCTTTGAACTTTGTGGTGTTGTTATGGTGACCTGTGATACTCAATGGATCAATATGAAAACGAGTCAACGATGCTAGAAGCCGACCATGACACAGATTTAATAAACCATATTTTGGAGCATAACCTTGTAGAATTTGCTGCTGTAATCGACCATTTAATAGAAGCAAGCATTAGAGCCAGACAACACAACCAGTTAAACACAAGCAAAATCCTTTTGAGGCCT
>Ga0307513_10003256_pt1 | contig 22138 bp, 20 predicted proteins | sample 15_EM_MG_FD_202174 | JGI IMG/M metagenome (GOLD analysis project Ga0307513, IMG submission 202174) | Populus trichocarpa ectomycorrhiza microbial communities from riparian zone in the Pacific Northwest, United States - 15_EM | ecosystem: Host-associated > Plants > Roots > Unclassified | place... | reverse complement strand
CGCGGCCCTATCCGGAATTCCTGGCATCTGGCGTTTCGGCGAGATCGTCGATCCAGACCTCAAGAGCCGCTGCCGCCCCGTGGCTCTGCGAGACGATTTCCGGCACGAGATCGATATCGGGAAGGCTCCCCAATCCAAGCGGCCCCATTGCGAAAAGCCCCTGGAATCGGTCCGGCGACACCATCGCCCGTCCGCATTGATCAACGAGGATACTGATATCCAACTCATCGCGGCGGGCAATGCCGGCACGAAACACAGAACGGAACAGAGGTGCATCGAAGTCGGCCGGTCGAAAGCGGCAGTCTATCGTGCGATCTGAAGGAAGAACCTCGATACCGGCTGATGTGGCAATAAGAACGCCGTTCGTTGCAATACGCTCGACTTTACCTTTGCGAACGGTGATCGCACCACTTTGGATCGCCTCCTGCAGGCGCTGGTAGTTTTCTGGCGGTAGACGATTGCGATGGCTGTCGTAGATGGCTTTCACATGACGCTTGAACCGGCCGCGCTCGACGGGTGTTAGCCCCCTCCAAAGGTCGCCGGCTCGCGAACGAAATCCATTCATGATGCCCTGCCATCCCGTGCCCTCTGCATTTGCAGCGTTCGCTGCCTCGCGCAGAAAGCGGAACGCACCGCGAAGGGTGCCCGGAATGGCCTGATCCGTAACGACCGAGCCGACGCCGGCTGGTGAATGCGACTGCGGCAGGAAACCCGAGGCTGAAATCAGTGTGATATGGGAGGCCTCTCCTGCCGTCAGCAGCCTTAGGGCCCTATCGACGGCATGAACGCCACCTCCGACGACCACGGCATTCCGAACCGCGCTCGGCAGGGAGGGCTCGTCCACCCTTTCACGCTGGCCATAGCCTGTCGCAAGGAAGACTGCATCGAAATGCCGGCGCTCCTGGTCGCCTAAGAAGACTGAGAGGCCGCCGTTTGGATGCCGATCAATCGCAGTCACAATCTCCGGGCAAACCTGGATCACGACATCGGTTCGGTCCCTCAAAGCCTCGGAAAAACGTTGGTAGACATACGCACTGAAGATCTCGCCGGAGACAAACGAATGCTCGACGTTCACTGCACCCGGATCCGGAAGACCGCGCCTTGCATCATCGGTTTCAAGCCACTGCCGGAAATCGTCACGCGCCGTTGGGTCGACGGAAAGATCCCGAACGCGGCTGTTGAGAACAGTCGCGGTAGCCTCATTCACGACTGCGCCGCCGTCGATTTTCGGCTGAGGATCGAACATGACGAGATGGAAAGGCCGGGCGAACCCTTTTAGCAAAGCAATCGCCGTCATCAGGCCGGTGAAGCCGCGACCGACAATTGCGACCTTTGCCAGAGGGCTCTTATCGGAACGCTCCAGTGGAGCTGAAAAAGGAGATGGGACAAGCGTCATGGGTCGGTTCCTTTCTTAGGTCGAACCAGGCGGTGTCGCATCAGCCGAACGAAGAGGATCGGCCACGGCGACGTTAACCTCTACAAACAACTGGGAAAGCCGGACCAGATCATCGCGGCGATCTTCACCTTTGCGTTGATCGGCAAGGCAACGGACAGCCTGCTTGTCGCAGTGACCGCGCCATTTGTCCGGTGGCAGGATAATTTCCGGCGGGAAGGTTGAAATGCTGTCGCTACAAAACGTCACGAAAGTCTTCGGAAATGGCGTGCAAGCCCTCGACCGGGTGTCGATCGATATCGAGCCTGGCCAGATCACGGTGGTCATTGGCGGTTCAGGTTGCGGCAAGAGCACACTGCTGCGGCTTATCAGCGGGCTTGATACGCCGAGCGCCGGATCGGTCCTGTTTGACGGGGAGGCGATTTTTACGCCCCATCCGCTGATCAGTCTCATTTTTCAGGAGCCACGGCTTCTGCCCTGGCTGACGGTTGAACACAATGTCGGGTTCGGCCTCGGCCATATCGATGCGGACGAGCGTCGCCGGCGGGTCGCAAAAATCCTGAAGACGGTGGGCCTCGCTGATCTTTCCGGGCGTCTGCCCACAGAACTGTCCGGCGGACAGGCGCAACGGGTGGCGATCGCACGTGCGCTGGTGACCAATCCCGAAGTGCTTCTCCTGGATGAACCGTTTTCGGCGCTCGACGCTTTTACCCGCGCCGACCTCCAAGACTATCTTCTCAGGATGTAGGAAGGCAGGATGGAAGGGAGAAGGATCCGCCGGACGAGTTCAAACCCCGAGAGCCGGAAGATGTGTCCGACCTCTACGATCTTCCGATCCACGGACTGTAGCGCGCCACAGACACCGAGATAGACAGGAAAGAAAACACCGACGGCGATGAGCATGACCTTCGATGTTTCGAAGATACCGAACCATAGGATAAACAGCGGTACCCATGCGATCGAAGGGATCGCGCGAAGCGCCTGGATCGTGGGATCCAGCAGCCGTCGCGCGGGTCCGAAATAACCGGTAACGGCGCCCGCTATCGTTCCAGCAATCGCACCCAGACCGAAGCCGAGAACGACACGCCACGTCGTGACCGAAATATGCGCGAACAGTTCGCCGGATTGCAGCAGGCTCCAGAGCGTTGCTGCGACCCGCGATGGCGGAGGCATCAGGCGCCCGACGAAAAGGCCGGACGCGATCGACGCCTCCCAGAGCAGGAGAACTACCAGGGGTACGGCGAAAGCGACCGCTGTGCGGGATCCGACCGCTGCGGACCACGACGTTAGCGACGATTTGGAGATCGAAGGCACCGCGGCATGGGTCGCTTCTGCTGCATCCGTCATGCGACCGGCCTTACTGGCTCTGGCCGACAGCAAAGCGCTCATCGATCAGTTCGGCAGTGACGGTATCGATATTGACGTCGGCCGGCAGCACACCCGCGCTCTGAAGCGCCTTGCCGGCCGCAGCGATCGTTTCGCGCTGCTTGGCGCCGATCGTCGGCTGGCTGATGTCCGTGCGCTCAAGCTGTTTGTCGATCACGTTTTCCGGAAGCTTGGCAGCCTCGACCAGCACGGCCTTTAGCGCAGCCGGGTCGGCAACCGCATCCTGCCGCGCCTGCTCGGAGACGGCAAGCACGCGCTTGACGATCTCCGGATGCTCGGCGGCGAAGGTTTCGGTGGTATTCAGAACACCCCAGGTGTTGTTCTCCGGCTTGCGATAGAACAGCTTTGCGCCTTGCTCCACCTCGGCTGATGCCATCAACGGGTCAAGGCGTGCCCATGCATCGACATCGCCACGCAAGAGAGCGAGCTTGCCGTCCGCATGCTGCAGCAGAACCAGTTTTACATCGGCTTCCGTGAGGCCAGCATCGGCGAGGGCGCGGACCAGAAAGATGTGCGGATCGGTCCCACGGGTGACGGCGATCGTCTTGCCCTTGAGGTCGGCCACCGTTGCGATGCCCGTATCGGCGCGCGTGACGAGTGCCGTCCATTCCGGCCGCGAATAGACATAAACAGACTTGACCGGGTTGCCGTTGACGCGAGCGATCAGGGCGGCGGCGCCAGCCGTCGAACCGAAATCGATCGAACCGGAATTCAGAAATTCCAGCGCCTTGTTGGACCCGGCGGACTGAACCCAGCGAACGCTGATACCGTCTTTCTCGAATTCCTTCTCGAGCAGCCCCTCCTTTTTCAGAAGCAAACTGACAGGATTGTACGTCGCCCAGTCGATGCGGATTTCGGAAATCTCGGCGGCTGACGCCGTAAACGCCAGACCCAGCGCAGCCGTCAGGCCCAGAAGGGTCGATTTGAAGAGGTTCATATTGTCCATCCCTGTTGAATATCTGCTCGAGATCTCTCTGAGAGCAAAGCTAAAGCGGGCCGTTGGAAGGAGCGAACAATTAGAAATCAAAATCTATGTTTAATAGAATATGTTTCTCCATGCGCAGGATAAAGCGGAAAGACGGCTGAACACACGGATAGAGTCCCATGAGGGCGCATCCTTGCTTGGCCACAACGGAGGCTGGGAGGGCCGGCGCAACGGCGACCGGCCCGTTTGCACGTCAGCTCCACGCATGCAGCGGCGGCTTCTCGCCATTCAGGAAATATTTGCCGAGGATGGCGTATTTCCAGCGGACCGGGTCGTGCAAGGTGTGGGTCCGGGCGTTACGCCAATGGCGGTCAAGGCCATGTTCTGCGAGCGTCGAACGCGTGCCGGCCAGTTCGAAAAGCTTGTTGGTGGCAAGAAGCGCGATTTCCGTCGAGAGGATTTTCGCCTCCGCCGTGACGATCTGGGCCTCGGCGACGGTTTCCGCATTCGGATCGCCGATTGCCCGGTCGATGGCGTATCCTGCCTTTTCCAGCAAGGCTTGCGCGGCGTGCAGGCGCAAGGTGAGATCACCAACCGCCTGGATCGTGTAGGGATCGTCCCAGGCATTATCGACGCCGGAATCGACCCAGGCGCGGCTCTTGGTGCGCACGAAACTCACCGTTTCATCAATGGCGGCTTGCGCAATGCCGGTATCGACGGCCACCTGGATGATCTGGAAGATCGCGCCGTCGGCCGTCGGCACCTCGTAGCCCTTATAACCAGGAACCAGATGCGTTTTCGGCACCTTGACGTTGTTGAGCAGCACAGTGCCCGAAAGTGTCGTGCGCTGGCCGAACGACGACCAGTCGTCGATCACTGTCAGTCCCTCGGCGCCGCGATCGGCGATCGCGTACCAGGCCCTGCCCTCGTCATCGAGGGCGACGATAGGCACGAGATGCGCAAGCAGCGCGCCCGAGGAATAGAACTTTTGGCCATTGACGACCACATGATCGCCGGCATCGACGAATTTTGTTTCGAAATCCACCGCCCGCTTGGAGCCGAATTCCGAGAAAGCATTGCCGACGCGCGTGCCCTTCAGCACTTCCGCGAACAAAAGCTTCTGCTGCTCTTCATCCGAAACGGTGCGAATTGCTGCCACGACGCCCAGATGGTTCTGCGCCACCTGGCCGATCGAGCTATCGGCTGCCGAGATGATCTCGATGACTTTGGCAAGCGTTGCATAGGAGACTTCCGGGCCACCGAATTTCTTCGGCACATTGATCGACCAAAGCCCGCTTTGCGAGAAGGCATCGAGTTCCTCGACCGGCCAGATCCGGTCGCGGTCTCTTGCCAACGAGCCCTTGACGAATTCGGCAGCGAGCGTCCTGGCAACGGCGATCGCTTCGGCATCGGTCTTGATGATATACGCGGGCTCTGCCGGTCGCGGCACCGGTGGCACGGCCTTGGCGGCATTCTCTGTGTTGACGTTGGATAGGGTCATGGACGTTTCTCCTCTTGGATTGGATTTAGCTGGCAAGCGCCGGAATGATCGGAGCCACGGCCTGCTTGCCGAGATAGAAGGATTTGATGTCGTCGCGTTCGCGCAACTCGCGCGCTTTGCCGGACAGCACGGCCACGCCGTTTTCCAGGATCGTGGCGCGATCGGCATAGTTCAGCGCGACGGCGGAGTTTTGCTCGGCAACCAGAATGGACAGCCCTTCCTCGCGGTTGAGCCGGCGCAATGTGCGGAAAATGTCCTGGACGATGATCGGCGCCAGGCCCATGGATGGCTCATCGAGCACAAGCAGACGCGGCCGCGACATCAGCGCCCGAGCAATCGCCGTCATCTGCTGCTCGCCGCCGGATGTCAGGCCGGACAGGGCACGCCGTTTCTCCTTCAACCGCGGAAAGTGCGTGTAGACCTTGTCGAGATCATCAGTGATTTCTGCACGGCTACTGCTTCGGCCAATCCCGCCGGATACGAGGTTTTCCTCGACCGTCAGACTGCGGAAGCAGTGGCGGCCTTCAAGAACCTGCACCAGCCCTGCGCGGACCAGATTGGCGGGACTTGTCCGGGTGACGTCGAGCCCCTCGAACCGGATGCTGCCGGAAATGATCTGCCCGCGTTCGGCAGGCAGGAGATTGGAGACCGCCTTCAGCGCCGTCGTCTTGCCAGCACCGTTGGCCCCCAGCAGCGCCAGGATTTCGCCGCGCGCCAGCGTAAAGCTGACGCCGTCGAGCGCCGTGATGGCGTGGTTGTAGGTCGCCCTCACATCGGCAACCTTCAGCAGGATGTCCTCTTGAGCCATGATCGTGCTCCTGTCTGTGTGCAAGACGCCGCATGAAAAGGGAGGCACGGGGCAGGTTGTGAGGGAGGAGACAACCAGCCCCGTGCCGGGACCTCGAAGCCACGCGATGAGGCGCGGCCCCGGGGCAGTAACAAGCCAAGGGATCAGTTGGTCGCTGTCTCGGCATCTTCCGCGGTGCGCAGCTTGATGCCCTTTTCAGCGGCATAGGCTTCGGACGACTTCTCGATGATCGGACGAAGCAGGGCCCAGTCGGGTGCAATCCAATCGGAGACGACGTTCCACTTGGCACCGTCCCACTGCTGGAAGGTCACGTAGCCATTGCCTTCGTGGTTGTCCCAGGTGACGTTGATGGAGTGGAACAGCCCCTTGGCGCCGAGCGCTTCGACGCGAGCCGGATCAAGCTGCAGGTGCTCGAAGCCCCAGCGGACCTCGTCGCCGGTCAGCGTGCGCTTGCCGAATTTTTCCTGCGCGATGCGGATCGCTTCGACGTTGAGGATGCCGTTGACGATACCGAGATTGTGGTAGACGGAGCCGATGCGCTTCTTGTCTTCCAGGTTGCCCTTGCCGGCATCATAGATCGTCTTGACGATTTCCTGGACCACTGGATATTCGGCACCCGATGCCTGCGTGGTGATCGCCGTATAGCCCTTGGCGGCCTCGCCGGCCGGAATGGCGTCCTCTTCCGAGTTCGACCAGACATTGCCGATGATATGATCGACCGGGAAGCCCGTTTTAGCCGCAGTCTTCAGGGCCACCGGGTTCATCACACCCCAGCCGCGCAGGACGACGTAATCCGGCTTGGCGCGACGGATCGCCAGCCATTGCGACTGCTGCTCGTTGCCCGGATGCGGCACTTCGATCTGCTGCAGTTCGAAGCCGTATTTTTCGGCCAGCAGTTCGTAGATCGGGATCGTTTCCTTGCCATAGGGCGAGCCGTGATAAAGCACAGCAATCTTCTTGCCTTTCAGGCTTTCAAGCCCGCCTTCCTTTGAGGCGATATAGTTCACGATGCCTGATGTCTCGCTGTAGGGGTTGAGCAGCAGCGGGAAGACGTACGGGAACACGCGCCCATCGGTCGAATCGGTGCGGCCGTGGTTGATGGTGATCAGCGGCACCTTGTCGGTCGTGATACGGTCGATCATCGCGTAGGCGATGCCGACGGAAAGCGGGTTCCAGGCAGCGACATTAGGATTGCTCTTCAAACGCTCATAGGCCTCGACGCCGCGCTCGACTTCATATTGGGTCTCGGCCTCCGACCAAGTCAGCTTGACGCCGTTGACGCCGCCATCGCGGGTGTTGATCAGGTTGAGATAGTCGATAAAGCCACCGAAGAAGCCAGTGCCGCCAGCGGCATAGGGGCCGACGCGGTAGCTCTGCAGCGGGAAATACTGCTCGTCGGCATGGGCGGCCGGCAGGGCAACGGTGAAGGCGATGCCGGCCGCGAGAGCCGCAATCTTGAATTTGCTGAGGATCGTCATTTGGACAAACTCCGGGTATCGACCGGGCAAAGCACCGGTTCTGGGTTGATCTGATGAAGGCTGATGCGGGATGTGGAGCGTTTGGGCTCCGGTTCCCTCAGGTCCGCCGGACAGCGGAACCGATGCGTCTTCGGACCCGGTCCCAGAGGGCGACAAGGCCATCCGGTTCGAGGATCAGAAACAGGATGATGAGCACGCCGAGCACGATGCGCTGGCTCATGTCGAGCACGCCGGAATCAAACACGTCGCCGAGCAGGAACGACCCGAGCCGCGACTGCAACAGGGGGAACACGACGATCAGCGCTGCGCCGAAAAACGCGCCGCGGATCGAGGCCAGACCGCCGATGATGACGATGAACAGGATCTGGAACGAGCGATCGAGATTGAAACCGGCCGGTTCGACGGTTCGAAGGTAGGCGAACGCCCACAGTACGCCGGCGACGCCGATGATGAAGGAGGACACGGCGAACGCCAGGAGTTTGGTCTTGAGCACCGGCACGCCGATGATCCGGGCGGCTGTCTCGTTGTCGCGCACGGCGATGAAGTTGCGTCCGGTCTGGGAATTCATCAGCCGATAGGCAAGCAAGGTCAGCACCGCAACCACGCTGAGCGCGAAATAGTAGCGCCCGACGGGGCCCTCGAAGACGAAGCCTGCGACCGAGAGCGGCGGCGCATCGATGACACCGGAGGCGGAATCGTTTGAGAACCAACTGAACTTGGTCAGTGCCCATTGCACGAAAAACTGCGCCGCAAGGGTCGATACCGCGAGATAAAAACCCTTGAGGCGGAGGCTTGGGAGGCCAAACACCAGGCCGATGGCGGCAGCGGCAAATCCGGCCAGCACGATGCTGGCGATCAGCGGCAATCCATCGACCCTGAGATTGAAATTGAAGGCGGCAAAGGCACCGACCGCCATGAAGGCGGCACTTCCGAGGGATACCTGGCCGGCATAGCCGGTCAGGATATTCAGCCCGACGCCGGCGAGGCTCAGCGCCAGGAACGGCAGAAGGATGGCCTCGAACAGATAGCTGGAGCCAAGAAGCGGCACGGCGACATAGGCTACCGCAAGCAAAGCCAGCGGCACGGTCCACCTTGCCGGAAAATGATAATGCGGGAGATCGGACGCGATGACGGACATGTCTCAGACCCTTTCCACGAGCTTCTGGCCGAAGAGGCCGGAGGGACGGACGAGGAGAAAGGCGAGCGCGATCACATAGGCGAACCAGCCTTCTATGCCGCCACCGAAATACTCACCGATGTAGACCTCGGCGAGCTTTTCGGATGCGCCGATCAAAAGACCGCCGACGATCGCGCCGAGGATCGAGTCGAAACCGCCGAGAACGAGAACCGGCAAAGCCTTGAGCACGATCAGCGACAGGGAAAACTGTACGCCGACCCGCGCACCCCACAAGAGCCCCGCGACCAGCGCCACAAGGCCGGCAGCGGCCCAGACGGTCGCCCAGATCCAGGGCAGTCTCAGGCCGACGGCAAGCGCCGCGAACTGATCGTCGGCGACGGCGCGAAACCCCAACCCGATGCGGGTGTAGCGGAAGAAGGCAGAGAGCAGCGCCACCATGCCGGCGGCAACGACGGCCGCAAAAATGTCGAACTGGCTGATATAGACGCCCCCGACATCGAACGGCACATCCTCGATGCCGAGATCCAGGCCATGGACCTGCGTGCCCCAAAGGAGCTGTGCAGCACCCTCGATCACATAGGAAAGGCCCAGCGTCGCCATGAACAGCGTGATCGGTGGCTTGTTGGTCAGCGGCCGCAGGACCGTGCGCTCGATGGCGACGCCAAGCACGACCATGATGGCGAAGGTGATCAGGAACGCGAGCGGGAAAGAGACGCCGCGTTCCGTCAGGCTGACGAAGGTCAGCGCCGCGAACAGAAGCATGGCTCCTTGGGCGAAATTGAGCACGCCGGAGGTCTTGTAGATCAGCACGAAACCGATCGCGACCAGCGAATACATGATGCCGGAGAGGAGACCGCCGACGAGAACCTCGGTGAAGAACAGCCAGTCGAAATCGGCCATCAGATGCCCTCCCCGTCTTCATTCTCAGGCGCTACGCCGAGATAGGCATCGATGACGCGCTTATCGGCCTGCACCTCGTCGGGCGTCCCATCGGCGATCTTGCGGCCATAATCGAGCACGACGACGCGGTCCGACAGGCCCATGACGACACCGATATCGTGTTCGATCAGCACCACCGTGGTACCGAGCGTGTCACGCGCGGCGCGCACGAAGCCGGCCATTTCGTTCTTCTCCGTCGCCGTCATTCCGGCCATCGGCTCGTCCAGAAGCAGGATATCCGGCTCGGCAACCAACGCACGCGCAAGTTCGACCCGCTTCTGCAAGCCGTAAGGCAGCGTGCCCGCCAGCCTGTCGCCGACATGCGAGAGATGCAGGAAGTCGAGTACGTCCCTGGCGCGGCGGTGCGCATCCAACCGTTCCGTTCTTGCCCGGCCGATGCCGACGATCTGCTCGATGAAGCTGGAGCGCGTCATGTAGGCGCGGCCTGAAACGACATTGTCGAGAACGCTCAGGCCCTTGAACAGCGCCAGATTCTGGAAGGTGCGGGCCACGCCGTGGCGGGCCAGTGCCTGTGTCGGAACCTGCACATAATCCCGCCCGGCCAAACGCACTCGGCCGCGATTGGGCCTGTAGACGCCGCTGATGACGTTGATGATCGAACTCTTGCCCGCGCCATTCGGTCCGATGATCGCCAGGATCTCGCCGCGCCCGACCGACAGATCGATATCCGTCAAGGCAACGACGCCGCCGAAGGACAGGCTGATACCGGACAGTTCGAGAACCGGCTTTTCCTTGTCAACGGTCCGGTTCGCCGAAGCGTTACCGGAATGCGGTTGCCTGTCGAGGCCAGCCAGATGCTCCTGCACCTCCGGCGGAAACGGCGCCGATCCCAAGCCTCCGAAGGCGAATGTCAATGCGTGCATGCCCCTGTTCTCCGTCTCGTATGCGGTCCCGGCGGTTGTTCCGCAGGCACGCAAATCCCTCCGCGCGACGTCAAGGGCGCGCGGTCTGGCATCGATAGCGGCAGCGGGAACCAGCCGGCCGCCGATTGCACGCTTCAATTATTCGGCGGCGACGGCCGTCTCGCCCTCTTGGGCCTCCAGCTCCCGGATCAGCGGAATGACGTGCTTGCCGAAATACTCCACCTCTTCCTGGAAATGCAGGAAACCGAGCAGAATGAGGTCAGCGCCGGCGCGCTTGAGGTCGACGACGCGCTCGGCGACCTGCCGCGGCGTGCCGATCAGGTTGGAACGGAAGCCGTCATTGTACTGCACCAGATCCTCGAAGGAGGATTTCGCCCAGTTTCCCTCGCCTTCCGGCGATGATTTTCCGGCATTTTTCACTTCATGGCCAAACGCGTTGACCGCTTCCGGATTGGCTTTTTCGATGATCTCGGCCAGAACAGCACGCGCTTCCTCTTCGGTCTCGCGCACGATCGCGAAAGCATTGACGCCGACTTTGACCGAGTGGCCGTTGGCCTTCGCCTTGCCCTGGATGTCATCGACCTGCCTTTGGATTTCCGCCGGCGTGTTGCCGTTGGTGAAATACCAGTCCGAAACCCTCGAAGCCATGTCGCGGGCCGCGCGCGAGGAGCCGCCCTGGAAGATTTCCGGCTGCGGATCGATCGGCTTGGGCTTCAGCGAATAATTGTTGAAGCGATAGAAATCGCCGTGGAAGGTGAAGTTGTCTTCCGTCCAGATACCGCGAAGCGCCCGAATGAACTCTTCCGACCGGCGATAGCGCTCGTCGTGATCCAGCCAGTGCTCGCCGATGGCGTGGAACTCGCCGCGGAACCAGCCGCTGACGACGTTGACGGCGACGCGCCCATTGGTCAGGTGGTTGATCGTGGCAATCTGCTTGGCGGCCAGCGTCGGATTCCAAGGGCCGGGCAGAATGGCGGCAATCACCTTGAGGGTTGTCGTTGATTCCAGCAGCGCATGGCTGAAGGAAACGGATTCATGCTGGAACTCTGCGCCATAGCCTGCCGTGAAACGAATCTGGCTCAGCGCATAATCAAAGCCGCTGGCTTCGGCGATCTGCGCCAGTTTCCTGTTGTACTCGATCGTCCAGCTTGTGCGCTGCTCGATGTTCGAAATGACCAACCCGCCTGAGACATTGGGAACCCAATAGGCGAACTTGATTGGCTCTCTGCTTGCATAAGACATGATATTCTCCCTCTTAGAAAATGTTATGCCGACGCCACGACGAGCGCCGGGCGATGACCCGCGGAAGCAGCCTGAGGGGCAGCGGGCAGAACCTGCGCCAGCTCAGCCACGGCGCGCTCGATGCGCCCGTGCACGGCCGGGTTGCTGATGTCGTAGTCGGTGAAATCGGCTTCGGTGGCGTAAATCGCGGTCGGCAAGGTGAGCGCGTTGAAAAAGCCGAACAGCGGCCGTAGCTGATGTTCGGTCATCAGCCCATGCAAAGGGGTGCCGCCGGTCGCTGCGAGTATGACGCGCTTGCCGGTCAGCGCCCGGTAATCGACGAGATCGAAGAGATGCTTCAGGGCGCCGGTGTAAGACGCGCGGTAGACGGGCGAGCCGACAACGAGGACATCGGCCGCCTCGACGGCGTCAATGATCGCGCGGCCCTCGGCATCGAGCTGGTCCGCGCGCAGCGCTCTGAAAAGAACAGGGGCAGCGTCCACCAACTCGATCAGCCGACCAAAGCCGGCCAACCGCTCCGCAGCCAAAGAGGCGACAGCATCGACAAGCGCGGCGGTGCGTGAAGGGCGTTTGACGTTTCCGGATAGACCGAGGATGGTTGGACGTGTCATCTGAAGTTCCTATTTCTATATAATTTATAGATTATATAGAAAATAGCCGTTGAACAGGAATGGATTTTCAAAGGACGCGGAAGATTTGGAAAACGACGCTTTTTTAAGCGAAGGGCGAAAGCGTGGATCAGCCTTAGCTGGCCCCAGCAAACCGAACATCCGGTATGAGCGCATGGGAGCCCTGTTCGGCAAGGCGTGCAATACTGTTGGCGACAAGAATCGCGTGTTCGTTGACCTGCGGAAGTCCCATCAACTCGCCGAAGGTGCCCCTTGCCAGTGGCCCCGAAATGAAGAGATCCGAGATTGCCCGCCCATCCGAACCGAGCGCCCGGCTTGCGTCGTCGCAAAAAAGCCCAAGACCGGTCTCGTCAATCCGCAGAAGACCAGCCTCGCCCAGTCCCGCCAGCCACTCCTGGCTCGCCAGAATACCGCCATGGGCCGGTCCGGTTGTGACCACGACTGCGTCATAGACATTATGGTCGACACCACCGCCGCGCCGCCTGAGGGTGACCTCGACCGCCTCCCCTGCACGCGTCACGTCGATCAGCGATGCTGCGAGAAACCTGAGCCTGCCAGAGCGCACTCCGTCTTCAAGGACAGTTTCAACCTGTGGCGCAATCCGGAACCGGTGGACATCCCAGAAAGGGCGAAGATGGCGCACGAGCTTGCGGCGCTCCGCGACCGGCAGCCTTCGCCAGATCATTCCTCCCTGCGCCCGAAGCGCATCGAAAACAGCATGCCAGGTCAAACCCTCGGCCTCGGCCGCCTTGATCGAGTCCCGCACTCGGCGAACGAGTGCCAACGCCGTTGTGGAGGGGGGCAATGAAAAATCGCCGAAAGGTTCTTGATTGACGCGCGCATGACCGCGCGACCGCAGTCCCCGCCGCGAGAAAACGGTGATCGGCCCGATATGGCCACGTTGGTCGAGGGTCGAGATGGCATCCGCGGAGGTCAGTCCGGCACCGACGACGAGGACGCGATCTTCCCGCCGGATTCCGTCAAGTGCGTCAGGAAGGGTGGTATCGCGAACATAACGCGGATGCCCATTGAGAGTTCGGTCGAGTTCTCTGGGAGACTGGGGAGCCGGGTGGCTGGTGGCTATGACAAGAATATCGGCCACAAGACGCACACCATTTTCAGCGGTCACGACCCAGCCGGAAGCTCCGCGTTGAACCGCCACAACGCGATTTTGCTCATGCCGCACCACACCACTGAGCAGGTACGGCATCACATAGTCGCTAACATAGCGTCCGAAAACACCACGCCGCGGGTAGACCTTGCCATCCGATGCAAGCGCTGCCGGGTCGCGAGAAATCTCGTCGTTGAGATCGAGCCAACGAACGAAATGGTCGTCGTCATTGATATCAAGGCTCATGCGATTTGCCGGGACATTGACCCGATGGGCATTATTATCCGTGTCGTAGGCAAGTCCGCGTCCTAGATGCGGGCGTGGTTCGAACACGACGATCCGGCCTTCGCCAAACGCGGGATCCCGCGCCAGGTGGGCTGCCACCGCAGCCCCGCTGAAGCCACCACCAACGATCGCCACCGTCAAGCTACCTTGAGAAGCGCTCATCGCATGCTCCTGCCTGCCCGCCCCTATCACGATCATGCCGCAGCACTCACGACTGGGAGACCTTCAGTTTCGGCCGATGGTCGCCGGCGATCGTTTCGCCGAACGGTCCGGTGTTGGCCGTCGTTTCCTTTAGCTTGACCGGATGGTTCAGTGGCAGGTTCGGCAAAACCAGCTCTCCGAAGCTGTAGGCCTCCTCCAAATGCGGGTAGCCTGACATGATAAAGGTATCGATGCCGATCTGGCGGTACTCGTCGATGCGAGCCTTCACCTGATCGGGATCACCGACCAGTGCCGTTCCCGCACCACCGCGCACGAGACCGACGCCAGCCCATAGGTTGGGACTGATCTCGAGCTTGTCCTTTCGCCCGCCGTGAAGCTGGCTCATGCGGCTCTGCCCGACAGAGTCCATGCGTGCAAAGACCTTCTGCGCTGCAGCGATCGTATCGTCGTCGACATACTGGATGAGCGCATCGGCCGCCGCCCAGGCCTCCTTGTCGGTTTCCCGGACAATGACGTGCAGCCGGATGCCGAAGGTGACATCTCGCCCCTCGGCCTCGGCAAGAGCGCGAACCTCGGCGACTTTCTTCGCCACATCTTCGGGCGGCTCGCCCCAGGTAAGATATTTGTCGATCGTTCGGGCCGCAACCTGTTGTCCTACGCCCGATGAGCCGCCGAAATACAGCGGCGGATGCGGGTCCTGGTGTGAGCGGAACAAAAGCTTGCCGTCCTCAATGTCGTAATGTTTGCCCTTGAAGGTCACATCCTCGCCACGCAGGATGGCCTTGTAGATGTGGAGAAACTCTTCTGTGACCTCGTAGCGCTCGGCATGCGAGAAATGGATGCCGTCGCCCTTGTTCTCGATCGGATCTCCGCCAGTGACGACGTTGATCAAAAGACGGCCGCCTGACAACCGGTCGAGCGTCGCCGTCATGCGGGCAGCCAGCGTCGGTGAGAGAAGACCTGGGCGAACCGCGACGAGAAAGCGCAGTTTCTCGGTGAGAGGCGCCAGAGCCGACGCAACGACCCAACTGTCTTCGCAGCTTCGCCCGGTCGGGATAAGCACCCCGAAATAGCCCAAACTGTCGGCTGCCTGCGCCACCTGCTTCAGATAGTTAAGATCGACATTGCGGCCGCCGATCGACGTACCAAGATAGCGGCTGTCCCCATGCGTGGGCAGAAACCAGAGGACGTCGATTTTTTCGGGAACAGTCGTCATTGGTAAAACTCCAGTTTTTTCAGAGAGATAGAGAATTCCTATTGTACTCTCATATTAGCCGAAGCGCCGGGCTCATCAAAACAATATAATCTATAAATTTTATTGACAATGAAAAAATCCGCATGCAGTTTTGTGTTTATTGAGACGTTTTCGGCCGCCTCACTGCGGTTGGCAGCGGGCGTCCATTATAAAATTGGAAAAGGAATCCAGATGTCCTTTGCACTTCGAACCAGCGGAAATACGGCAGCGCCGCACAGCATCCCGGCGGCCGACGATGCGAACCTGAAACTCGCCATGCGCCGCATGTCCGGCGGCGTTTCCGTCATTACTGCCGGTGTAGGCAGCGACCGGACAGGCGCCACGGTCACCTCGGCGACGGCACTTTCCGTCGAACCTCCGACGATGATCGTCAACATCAACAGGACGTCGTCCAGCTATCCGGTCATTGGCCGCTACGGCCACTTCTGCGTCAATATTCTATCAAGCGAACAGCAGGACATCGCCGATCGTTTTGCCGGTAAGGGTGGCCTCAAGGGCGCCGACCGATACGAAGGAGCCGAATGGCTTACGCTGTCCAGCGGCGCATCGGCTCTTCGCAATGCGCTGGCGGTCATCGACTGTGAAGTCGAGGAAGTCATCGAGCGCCACAGTCACGGCATCATCATCGGACGCGTCGTCTCGATCGTCGCCGGCGACGGCCAGTCGCTCGTCTACAACAATGGGCAGTACGGTCGCTTCCTGTGTCAGTCCTGACAGATGACAAGTGGAAGCGAGTCCGCATCACCGGTGCAGCTCGTCAAACCCTAAAAAAATGGAACACCGTTACAAAACAAGCTAATTTTCAGGAATCTTTTTTCTCTATATAATCTATCGGATATATCATCATAAGCCCGTCAAGGTTTCGAGAAAACACCCCGGGGGTCGGGTCGGAACCACAAGTCAAACGGCGGGAGATCAATATGTCCGTAACACGACGCTTGTTCGTAACGACGGCGGCCGCAGCCGCTGTTCTCATCAGCACCAGTTTCAGCGCAGCATTCGCTGCCGACGTGACGGTCAATATCGGCTACCAGCCGATTGTCGAGCCGTCACGCGTTCCGCAAGCCGACGGCACCTACGAAAAGGTCACTGGAGCCAACATCAACTGGCAGAAGTTCGACGGGGGCGCCGACGTGATCGCAGCGGTTGCTTCCGGCTCCATCGATATCGGTTATGTCGGCTCCTCGCCACTCGCCGCCGCCGCAAGCCGGGGCCTTGAGATCGAGACGATCTTTGTCGTCGGCCTGATCAGCGAAGCGGAAGCGCTGGCGGTGAAGGGGATCAACAAGCCGGAGGAACTTGCCGGAAAGAAGATCGCCACACCATTTGTTTCCACCGCACACTACAGCCTGCTGACGGCTCTGAAGCATTGGAACGTCGACCCGAAATCGGTCGAAATTCTCAACCTGCGCCCGCCGGAAATCGCGGCAGCATGGTCGCGCGGCGACATTGACGGTGCGTATGTCTGGGATCCGGTTCTGGCCGAACTGAAGAAATCCGGCACAGTGCTCGCAACCTCTGCTGATGTCGCCAAGTGGGGTGGTCCGACCTTCGATGCATGGATCGTCAGCAAGACATTTGCCGATGCTCACCCGGACATCGTTACGGCTTTCGTCAAGGTGACCGGCGACGCCTATGCCTCCTACCGCGCCAAACCGGACGATTGGAGCGGCACGTCTCCCGCGGCTGAAAAGATCGCCAAGCTGACAGGCGCCAAGCAGGATGAAGTTCCTGCATTGCTCAAGGGATACTACTTCCCGTCGCTGGAAGAACAGGCTGGCGCCGATCTGCTTGGTGGCGGCACGGTCAAGGCGGTTGCCGAAACCTCGGCCTTCCTTCTTGAACAGGGCAAGATCCCCTCGGTCCTGCCGGACTACACCCCTTATGTCTCGACCCGCTGGGTCACGGAAGCAGCGAAACTCTCCTTCTGAGAAAACAGCCAACCGGCCAGGCCTCCTTCGCGGGCGCCTGGCCCTTTGAAAGCACTCGGCGTGAGCATTCTTTCTTTCGAAAACGTATCCCTGGACTACGGCGCAACGGCTACGCCAGGGAAGCTGGTTCTGGATAGCATCAACCTCACCCTTCGCAGGGATGAGCTCGTCGCCGTCATCGGCCGGTCGGGTTCCGGCAAGACCAGCCTCCTCAATCTCGCCGCCGGCTTCATAGCGCCCAGCAGAGGCCGCATCACAGTCGACGGCTCCGCCATCGACAAGCCGGGCGCGGACCGCGCTGTGGTTTTTCAGGATGATGCGCTCTATCCATGGCTGAACGCCCGCGACAACATCGCCTTCCCGCTGGAACTGCGATCCGTCCCCAAGAGAGATCGCTTCGAAGCCGCGGAAAAGCTGCTCGGTCATGTCGGGCTTTCCGGAGCCGGCGACAAGAAGATATGGGAACTCTCGGGTGGCATGCGCCAGCGGGTGGGTATCGCCCGCGCACTCGCTTCGAGCCCTCGGTTTCTGCTCCTGGACGAACCGCTTGGGGCGCTCGATGCCCTGACGCGCGTAAAGATGCAGGAGTTGCTGCTCACCATCTGGTCACACAGCGGCGCCGGCGTTCTTCTGATCACGCATAGCATCGAGGAAGCCCTGCTTCTTGCGACCCGCATCATCGTCCTCTCGCCAAATCCGGGGCGTATCACGGCCGATATCCCGGTGAGCTTCGGCCGGCAATTGCTGGCAGGACAACCGGTGCGCCTCATCAAGAAGCTGAGTGCGTTTCACTCGCTTCAGGACACGCTGACAGACCTTATTCATGACGTACAGGTGGAGCACGCCGCATGACAGTGTCCACGGAAACCCTGGATGCGGTCGCCAACCTTGCAGGGAGCCACGCCCAAAGTCTCAAAAAGCGCCGTACCGTTCCGACGATCATGATCTCGCTTATCACAGTGGCAGGCCTGATCGCCTGCTGGACAGCGCTATCCTTTTACAAGGTCGTCTCGCCGCTTTTCCTACCCTCGCCGCTCCTGGTCGCACGATCGTTCATCAACCTCGTGACGGTTGGCTTTGTCGATTCGACCCTAGCGCAGCACACCGGAGCCAGCCTCCTTCGCATCTTCGCAGCCCTTTTCGCTTCCGTTGTGATTGGACTTCCTGTCGGCCTTGCGATTGCCTCGAGCCGCATCGGCAAAGGGATATTTGACCCGATCGTTGAATTTCTGAGGCCCTTGCCGCCGCTCGCCTATCTCCCGTTGATCATCATCTGGGTCGGGATCGGAGAGACATCAAAAATCGTTGTCATCTCGCTCGCCATGCTTCCCGCAATCATTCTTTCGACCGTTGCCGGCGTAAAGTCCGTTTCCAGCGACAGGATCAATGCAGCCCGCTCCTTTGGAGCGACGCCCGCGCAGGTCCTGCGTCACGTCACATTGCCGAGCGCCCTCCCCTCGATCCTCACCGGGGTGCGGATCGCGCTTGGCGCTGGATGGTCGACCCTGGTCGCGGCGGAGCTTGTTGCAGCCACGCGCGGCCTCGGGTTCATGATCCAGGCGGCCGCGCAATTTCTGGTCACCGACGTCGTCATCAGCGGGATCTTCGCCATCGCCGCGATCGCGTTTCTTCTGGAAACAGTCGCACGGCTGATCGAACGGCGTTTTGTGCCATGGGGCGGCAAGCTCTAACCAACCTCATCCTCGAGCGTTACGGGAGCAGACGCCGTTCCCTGACCAAACCGCGAAACGGGCGCTGGGACCCGATCATCGATGCAGCTCCGCTCCGCGTTGTCAGTTCTTTGCGTTGGAGCAAGGAGCCGAGGTGGTACCCCTGGACCCAACGTCCAAATCCGGCTGCTATGTTAATGTGACCGGCATAGCCGAGATTGATGAGATTGCTGCCCCAGACCGATGCACAGTGACGACTTTGATCAAAACCCATGTAGGGGTCATCAAGGCTTGAAACGACGAGGCTTGGAAATGGCAGTCGTTTCAGAGGCATCGATCCGAAGTCGATAGCATTTGGATGGATTTCGGCTGTCCTGTCGAGATGGCAGGGCGCAACAAGCAGCGCACTGCGGACTTTCTCGGCCGATTCGCGACCGGCAAGATTGGCAGCCAGCAAACAACCAAGGCTATGTGCGACAAGGATCACGTCATCCTGGTCTTCGAGCGCACTTTCGAGGCGAGTTAGCCAGCCGTGCAGGTGAGGTCGGTCCCAGTCCTCCTGCTCCAGAAGCTGCGAGCCGGGGTGGTCAGACAACCAATGCCGCTGCCAATGGCCCGGTCCCGACCCCATAAAACCTGGCAGGATAAGTATGCGTGTCATGCCATCAATTCCCACAGATAAAGAGTGGGCGCCCTGTCGCGAAAGACTTGGCTTAAATGCGGAGGCACACCCGACCATCTCTGCAACTATGCCGACGGCCCCACGCTTCCGTAAGGAAAGAAAATTCATTATCTATAAATTCGATAGAATATACTACCTTCAACAAGTGCCTGCTTTCCGTCACTGATTGTACACCCTCACTGAATTGGAAGCGATCTATGGCAAACGTGTCACATCTCTCCGAGCGTACCCGCCCAACTGCGCACCGGCTTGCCACGGAAGAGGAGGCTCTCGACGCAGCGCGGCGCCTAGCAAAGACCTTTGCCGAGCGCGCAAGCGAACGCGATGTGAACCGCATCATTCCCTATGATGAAATCGACCTTCTCGCTCAATCCGGGCTGCTTGGCATAACTGTGCCCGACGAATATGGCGGCGCAGATATTTCCAACGCGGTCCTGGCCGAGATTACAGCCATTCTCTCGGAGGCGGACGGTTCGATCGGCCAGATACCTCAGAACCATTTCTATATTCTCGAAGCGTTGCGCACGGACGGCAGCGAAGAACAGAAGAAGTTCTTCTTCGGTCGTGCGCTTGCGGGCGACCGGTTCGGTAACGCCCTGTCGGAAACAGGAACGAAAACGGTCGGAGACTACAACACGCGCCTCACCGCCGACGGTATCGGCTACAGGATCAATGGCCGCAAGTTTTACTCGACCGGCGTTCTCTTTGCGGAATGGGTCGTCGTCTTCGCACTCGATCCAGAAGACCAACTGACAATGTCTTTCGTTCCGCGGAACACCGAGGGCTTGCAAATCATAGACGACTGGGATGGTTTCGGTCAGCGTACAACTGGCAGCGGCACCACCATTCTTCAGAATGTTTACGTCAATGCCGATGCAGTCGTCCGTCATCACCGCGGCTTTGAACGCGCGACGACGATAGGCTCGGTCGGCCAGATCATTCATGCCGGCATAGACCTCGGTATTGCACGAGCGGCTTTCAAGGAAACGGTCGATTTCATCCGGCATAAGGCCCGTCCGTGGATGAACAGCGGGGTTGAGCGTGCCTCGCAGGATCCGCTGACCATCGCCAAGGTCGGCAACCTCGCGATCCGCCTTGAGGCGGCGTCTGCCCTGGTTGAGCGGGCCGGTCACAAGGTTGATATAGCCCAGGTCAATCCAACCGCAGAGAACACGCTGGAAGCAACGCTGGCGGTCGCCGGCGCCAAGGTGCTCACGACGGAGATTGCGCTTGAGGCGACCAATACACTGTTCGAACTTGCTGGCACGGCGTCGACGAAGGTCGGACTAAATCTCGACCGTCACTGGCGCAACGCCCGCACACACACGTTGCACGACCCCGTACGCTGGAAGTACCACGTCGTTGGCGACTATCACCTCAACGACACGTTGCCACCGCGCAACGGCGCCCTGTAAAATCTCTGGGAACCCGCCATCATGAGCCGCGAAATTCGTCTAAACGCCTTTGACATGAACTGTGTCGGTCACCAGTCACCGGGTCTTTGGACCCATCCGCGTGACCAATCGCACAAATATAAGGACCTCGATTACTGGGTTCACCTGGCCAAGACATTGGAACGCGGCAAATTCGACGGGTTGTTCATTGCCGATGTGCTGGGGGTCTACGACGTGTTGAACGGCAATACGAATGCCGCCCTCAAGCATTCGGCCCAGGTGCCTGTCAACGATCCTCTGCAGCTCGTGCCGACCATGGCTTATGTCACCGAGCATCTGGGCTTCGGTTTGACAGCCTCCCTTTCTTTCGAACATCCCTACACGTTCGCCCGACGGCTCTCGACGCTCGACCACCTCACCAAGGGTCGGGTCGGCTGGAACATCGTGACTTCCTATCTCAACTCCGGCGCACTCAACATAGGTCAGGCGCAACAGATCAAGCATGATGACCGCTACGATCTGGCCGAGGAATATCTTGAGGTTTGCTACAAACTCTGGGAGGGCAGTTGGCAGGACGATGCAGTCGTCCGTGATCGGGCAAGCGGGATCTTTACCCATCCGGAAAAAGTCCATCCCATCCGGCATGATGGCCAATACTTCAAGGTCCCCGGGATTCATCTGAGCGAACCGTCACCCCAGCGAACGCCGGTACTTTACCAGGCTGGGGCTTCCAGCCGCGGCAAGGATTTCGCCGGCGCCAATGCCGAGTGCATCTTTGTTGCGGCACCGTCCAAACCCGTGTTGAAACGCTACGTCTCGAATGTCCGCGAAGCTGCCGAGCGCGCCGGGCGCAATCCACGCGATATCCTCGCATTCAATCTGCAGACCGTCATTCTCGGCGAAACCGACGCCGAAGCAAAAAAGAAATTCGACGAGTATCGCAGATATGTGTCCTATGAGGGCGCGCTGACGCTGATTTCGGGCTGGACCGGTATCGATTTCGGTCAATTTTCGCCCGACGAACCTTTGCGACACCGCTATACGAACGCCGTTCAGTCCGCTGTTGAAACCTTCACAACCATTGATCCGGATAAGGTCTGGACCGTCAGGGAAATGGCGGATTGGGTTGGCATCGGTGGCTTCGGGCCCGTCTTTGTCGGCTCGCCCCAGACTGTTGCCGACCTGCTGCAGGAATGGGTCGAGGATACGGACGTCGATGGCTTCAACCTGGCCTACGCTGTTACACCGGAAAGCTTCGAAGACGCGGTGGATCTCCTGGTTCCGGAACTGCAGAAGCGAGGCGTCTACAAGACCGAGTACAAGCC